>Ga0307378_10005037_pt1 | contig 18539 bp, 17 predicted proteins | sample UN1MG_FD_202238 | JGI IMG/M metagenome (GOLD analysis project Ga0307378, IMG submission 202238) | Soil microbial communities from Risofladan, Vaasa, Finland - UN-1 | ecosystem: Environmental > Terrestrial > Soil > Coastal area > Acid sulfate soil | place: Finland: Risofladan, Vaasa | collected... | reverse complement strand
TTGTGTCACCTCTGAATCCCGCAGGGTCTGTCTTTAAAACGACAAGTTCAACAAAAGTGGGAATTTCAACACTGATCGGCACCTCTTTGTGATAGAGGATTTTGACGGTCATATTTTCCTTGAGAAAATTCTTCAAATCACCAAGCTGGTCGGATGTGAGCGGAATCTGTTCATAGGTCTCCGTATCCATGAAGTAGTAAAAGTCATCCTGAGCATAGAGATACTGCATGCTTTTTTCTTCAAGGCCGGGCCTTTCCAATTTCTCGCCGGAGCGGAAGGTCTCTTCAAGGACAGCGCCGGTTTTGATGTTTTTAAATTTTGTCCTGACGATCGCTCCGCCTCTTCCCATCTTTACATGCTGAAAATCGATTATTTCACAGGGCTCTCCCTTGAATTCTACCTTGAGACCCTTTCTGAAGTCACTTGTTGAAATCAAAATCCATACCTCCTGTCTGAAGTGTACTATTGTAGCATTTTCTGTGATTTTTTCCACTAAATCTGATCCTGCCTGGATTAAGGTGATGCCGATAAATTATTCAATAGAAACAAGATGTTTGAAAGCTTCTCCCTCATCTGCTTGAGTGATAGGGGCCTTGAATGAAAGGAATCGTTTTTTCCTTGACATTGATTTTTTAAATATGTAACTTTACGTGTCGATAAAATCTATCTTTAGGAGGGGTAACATGAAGATTCATATCCTGTCTCAATGCAAGGGCATTATCTTCATCGTGGTTTGCATTTCTTTTTTGTCGGTCGGTGCTGCTTTTGGTGCCGGATTTGCACTGATTGAACAAGGGGTCAGCGGATTAGGCAATGCCTATGCCGGCGGGGCTGCGGGTGCTGAAGATGCCTCTACAATATTCTTCAATCCTGCCGGGATGACTCGCCTGAACGGACACCAGATTATTCTTGCTTCCCATCTTATCATGCCGTATGCGAACTTTGAGAATAAGGGCTCAACCCATGTCACCGGGGCACCGCTTCGTGGTGATGATGACGGCAATGCTGCTGAAGCAAAAGTTATCCCAAACCTTTATTACAGCAGAAAGGTTAGTGACCGGTTTTCTGTTGGAATCGGCATTAATGCGCCCTTCGGCCTGGCTACAGAATATGACAGAACCTGGGTTGGCCGTTATCATGCAGTCAAGTCCGATTTCATGTCTGTCAATATCAACCCTTCTGTTGCCTATAAGGTAACGGATCAATTGAGCATCGGTGCCGGTTTCAGTGCCCAATATGTCAATGCAGAGCTATCCAGTGCCGTTGATTTCGGGACCATTGGTGCTTCCTTTGGAATACCGGGACTGATTCCCCAGAAAAACGACGGATATTTTGACCTCGAAGGTGACAGCTGGGGAGTCGGGTATAATATGGGACTTCTCTATGAATTTACGAAAAATACGCGTGTCGGAGTCTCATATCGTTCCAGAATCGATCAGACCCTGGAAGGTGATGCTGACTTTTCAAATGTTCCAGCGCCACTTCTTAGACCAGACAGCCCATTGTTCCACGATACAGACGCAGAGGCTGATGTTACGCTTCCTGACAATCTGTCAATCAGTCTCTTCCATCAGTTCAATCCCCAATGGATGGTTATGGCCGATTTTACCTGGACAAACTGGAGTCTCTTTGAAGATTTAATCGTGGAATTCGACAACGGTCAGCCTTCATCGAGGACAATTGAAAAGTGGCAGGACAGTTACCGTTATTCCCTTGGTGCATCGTATATGCCTGACAAAAACTGGACCATCAGAATCGGTACTGCATATGACACGTCGGCAGTCGCCCACGCAAAGTATCGCACACCCCGCATCCCTGACGGAGACCGTATCTGGACAGCACTTGGTCTGGGGTATAAGATTTCAAATATGTTCGGTGTTGATATCGGATACGCACACCTCTTTATCAATGACCCTGATATCAATAAGACAGCAACAGGCGATGACAGATTACGCGGAGCGCTCAAAGGTTCATATAGTTCTCATATAGACATCGTAAGTGCGCAGCTTACAATGAGTTTTTAAGATGCTTCTCCACCAGCATTTTGTGAAGATTGCCAGGAGGTATGGCAATAAACTTGCTTTTATTGACCGTACCTCTGACAAACGAGTGACCTATACGAAGGCCCTCATTGCCTCGCTTATCCTTTCAGAAAAGTTTAAAAAATACCCGGAGGGCTTTTTAGGGATCATGATCCCGACTTCAGCCGGTTCTGCCCTCACAATCCTTGGAACTCTTATGAGCGGGAAGACGCCTGTCATGATCAACTATTCAACCGGTGCTGCAAGCAACGCCATATACGCCCAGAAAAAATGCACCTTCAAAACGATCATTACGTCAAAAGCTTTGCTTGAAAAGATCAACTGCCCCGTTGTGGAAGGGATGGTTTTCATCGAGGACATCATGGAGGGAATCTCTGCCGGAGAGAAACTCAAGGCAGCACTAAAGGCAAAACTCCCCGCTCCGCTCATCCTCAGAATGGTTCACGGAGGGCAGGAAGATGATAACGTTGTGATTCTCTTTACGAGCGGGAGTGAAAAAGATCCGAAGGCTGTGCAGCTAACGCACCGGAACATAGCTTCAAATATCGAGAGTTTCAGCAAGGCGGTGCAGATCTACGATCACGATGTCATGCTCGCAAACCTTCCATACTTCCATGTCTTTGGCCTCACGGTTAACCTCTGGACGCCGCTCTATTTCGGGATGACTATTGTTGCTTATGCGAATCCGCTGGACTATAAGATGGTCTGCTCGATTGTGCGCGAAGAAAAGCCGACCATCATTGTTGGCACTCCGAGTTTTCTCTGGGGGTATCTTCGCAAATCAGAGCGGGATGATTTTACAAGCGTCAGGCTCATTGTAAGCGGGGCTGACAAATGCCCGGAAACATTGAGAAAAGAATTTTCAGACAGACACGGTATCACCCTCTACGAAGGTTACGGCGCTACAGAAACGTCTCCGGTCATCTCAACCAACACGCCTGAACACAACAAACCGGGAAGCGTTGGGAAAGTCCTCCCCGATGTCATGGTACGTATTGAAAATTATGAAACAGGCAAGGAATGCGGTATCGGAGAGGTCGGCAGAATCCTGGTGAAAGGTGATCTGGTTATGAAGGGATATTTAGATGATTTTGAGGAGACTTCGATGCGTATTCGCCACGGCTGGTACGATACCGGTGATATGGGCTATCTGGATGCAGACGGATTTCTGTGGCATTCCGGCAGGCTGAAGAGGTTTGTCAAAATCGGCGGAGAGATGGTCTCTTTAGTAAAGGTTGAAGATGTTTTGCAGAAATGCCTCCCTGAAAACATAAACTGTTCAGTGGTTGAAGTGCCTGACGCCCTGAAGGGAGTAAGAATCGTTGCAGCTGTCACCCAGAAAGTCGATGAAAAGAAGATTCTGAAACAGATGTCTGAACAGCTCCCCAACATTGCCCTTCCAAAACAGTTTGTTGTGATTGAAGAACTTCCCAAAATGGGAAGCGGAAAGATAGACTTCCGGACTGTTGCGGATATGGTTCATACGATGATACGGACAAAAGTAAGTTGACACAATAATGATATGTGAAAGCAAAACAATTTTATAACAATAACACTCTGCCGTTTGTAACAACAAATTTTGTATTCGATGAAAGTATCACACTTATGATGAGCCGTTTAGGATGGAAGATAGCCGGTCAAATTCGGAGAAGCACTGAAGACGAGCGGTTTGGTAGCCATTGCTACTATAACAGGGCCTGATGAAGATAAGGCCTGGGAAATCTTCTTGCAATATGAAGAGGCAGGTTTTAGCTATACAGACTGCTCCAGTTTCGCTGTTATGGAAAGGCTGAAAATCGATACGGCATTTACCTTTGATATGCATTTTAAAACCATGAAGCACGCAATCGTACCGGAGTTATGATGAGGAATAAGAGAGGGATTTTAGGCGGTTTTCGATATGCCTCACTCCTCACGAAAAAAATGTTTCTGTAAAATTGAGCGCCATAACTGCTTGTAATTTAGTGATTCTTCTGGTGCCGAAGGCGGGATTTGAACCCGCACGGGTTACCCCACACGCCCCTCAAACGTGCGTGTCTACCAGGTTCCACCACTTCGGCACAGGGTATTATACTAAACGAAAAGCAGCGGGTTTTCAAGTCTGATGCATGAATCTATTTCAGGATAGAAGCTTTTTGTTGACCTTGATTTTTATTTCCTTTTTCAGACCTTCAATGTATGAGTTTAATGCTTTTTCCCTGATGTCATTCAGCTTTGCCTGACTGATCATCTTTAATGCCTGTTCATTCGATGATTCCCGGGGGAGCTGAAGATCAGCGCTATCAGTAATGTCGACAGACAGTTCCACTAATCGTCTCATTTTACTGAGAATCAGTTCCTGCCTTTGTGAACGCTCAAATTCTTCCGGAGTAATTCTGTTCAACCGCAACCTGTTCACATAGACATCCTTATCAAATACCCCGTTTTTCATAAAGGCCTGCTCATGGGTTATTGCATCCTGAAGCTCTTCATCGCCTATCTTGATACCTGCTTTTTGGGCTGCTGTAAGGAGAACACGCTCATTTACCATTGAATTGAGAACATTGTCTTTCAGGTTCATCTTCTTTTCCAATTCTTCATTAAACTGATCCTTGTAGATCTCTCTGTAGAAACGGTAAATCCTGTCGTAAGTTTTCCAGTATTCCTCTGTCGTTATTTTATATTTTCCGACCTCCGCCAGGATTTCAACCCCGCCTGTTTTATCGACAGTCCCTACCCCCCAGAATATGAACGACAATATGACAATAAAGAAAAGGACATAGAAGTACCGTGCGTTTTTCCGCATTCCCTTGAGCATTCTTTAATACCTCCCTGTAAAGTAGTCATTGATAATATCCCTGTGGTCAAAAGCAATCTGTTCCGGGAGATTTTCCTTCCTGAAGATGTCTATCTCCTTTGCATCATCTCCGGCAGATGGTCTGCCGTGCGCCCGAGCTACAAAGACTGTTGTAATTGTATGATGCCGCGGATCCCTTTTCGGGTCAGAGTACGTATGAAACTGCCTTACCAGTTCGACATTAAGTCCGGTTTCTTCCCTTGCTTCCCGTATGGAGGCAGATTCAATACTTTCACCATACTCTACAAATCCCCCCGGTAAAGCCCATCCATCCGGCGGATTTTTCCTTTTTATTAAAATGATTCCATCATCGGATTCTATGATAAGATCCACCGTCGGGAGAGGATTCCTCACGCTATGGCTGGTCTTCAAATACTATCGCAACCTCTTTTTCAGGCACAATTGTTGAAATTGCATGTTTATATATAAGCGACTGGTTACTTTCTTTTAAGAGGATGACGAAATTATCAAAAGCTTTTATCAATCCTTTTAACCGTACCCCGTTTGTCAGATAAATAAGAACAGGAATTTTGTCCTTCCTGAGCTGATTCAGGTAATGATCCTGAAGATTGACGCCCCTGCCGGCATTTGACATGACATTCATCTCCTCTTACATATAGTGTTCTTTAACATAAAGTATTTTTCTCAATATTGCAAGGTTTGATGTATCTGCTCCATCCGGAGCATTCTTGAGAGAACAGGATAAATCGTGTTCAAAACCTCATGATGATCTGTTATCCCTGTGATATCGAACCAATGGATATTCTCTTCTTTTCTGAACCATGTGAACTGCCTCTTGGCATACCTTCTGGATGCTTTCTTGATACATATCACGGACTCAGCCAAAGGCATCTCTCCCCTGAGATGCAGAGCTATTTCCTTGTATCCGATAGCCTGCATTGAAGTAAATGATGATACGGCGAGATGGGGACTTGGAGCTACCGCATCTTCTGTCATTTTGATAACCTTTCTGACTTCTTCGATCAGACCAGCCTTTACCATTCCATCAACCCGTTCTTCGATCATCCGGTAAAGCTCTTTCCTTACCCGTGTAATGCCGATCTTGATAAACTCATAGGGAAGCGGCTGAGTGAGAGTTTGCTGCATCTCCGACATTTTTGCACTGCCTTTGAGGCAGACCTCTAAAGCCCGTATAATCCTCCGCGTGTCGTTCGGTGTTATTTTCTCAATTGCAACAGGGTCAAGTGCTTTCAGGTAATCGTATAATGTGCCCTTTTCTTCCTGTTCCATCGCGAGGAGTTCTTCCCGTAGTCTCCAGTCAGCAGAAGGACCGCTGAAAATACCCCTTGTCATTGCCTTGATATAAAGGCCTGTGCCTCCAACAACGACGGGGATTTCCCCTTGCCTGTGGAGGTTTTCAAAAATTGGACTCACTGCCGCGATATATTTACCGGTGCTGTAAGTTTCCCACGGGTCTGCAATATTGATCATATGATGCTTGACGTCTTTCCTTTCGCCGGGGGATGGTTTGGCAGTTCCGATATCCATATGCCGGTAAATCTGCATGGAATCAGCATTGATGATCTCGGTATGCAAAATTTTTGCAAGGAGGAGAGAGACGCCGGTCTTTCCGACACCCGTGGGCCCGAGGAGGATGACGACTTTGTTCATTTTCTTTTGAACATCTTCTTCAGGTCATCCTGCGTAAAGAAAATCCTCGTCGGCCTGCCGTGAGGACACTGGTCTGGATGCTCTGTCTTTTCAAGATCAGCGATCAGGGTTGAGAGTTCTTCCTGATTCAGAATTTCCTTCCCTCGGATCGAGCTATGGCATGCGATCTTTGCTGCAAGAGTCTCTTTGAGCGGTCTGTCCGGAGAAATCCCCTCGGTGATATATGAGGCTATATCAGAGAGAATGCCCTGTATATCAGCTTTGTGCAGGATATCAGGAAGAGAACGGACTATGATTGTATTCTGCCCGAAATCGTCGGCCTCTATGCCGAAGTCCATTAAAACCCGGGTATGCTCAAGAATAACCCTGTATTCTCTCTGTGAGAGGTGTACCTGCTTCGGAAACAAGAGCCGGTGAGAATCAAGCTGTATTCCTTGTAAAAACTTTTCATACAGTATCCTTTCATGGGCTGCATGGTGATCAATCAGTGTCAGCCCGCCCTTCCCGGATAATGCAATAAATGTATCTCCAAGATAGATAAAAGGGAGTGTTGGCGTATAGGTGAATTCGAGGTTTTCTGATATTGTCATTTCATGCTGCGGAAGGAGTAACGTGCTCAACGGTGAATGCTCATCAACGTGCTGCTGAGAGTCTGTTGAGGGTGTCTCAATAAACTGCCGGGTAAATTCCGAACGTTCTCCCCTCACCGAGGTTTTCAGAGCGTTATGAACAAAAAGGTACACGAATTCTTTATCCTGAAATCTGACTTCTCTTTTTGTCGGATGGACATTCACATCAACCTCCGAGGGATTCACATCGAGAAAAAGAAAGAAGATCGGGTGTTTGTCCTGGGGGAGAATCCCCTCATAGGCACGATAAACTGCATGAGATAAAGCCTGATCCTTAATAGGCCGTTTATTTATAAAAATGAACTGATTGGACTTTGTACTTCTGAAGTTGATGCTCCTGGACACATATGCGATGCATTGTATCTCTGGTGCTTCGGAGCGAACCCCGATCAAGCCGTTGACAAACTCTTCTCCATAGATCTGCATAATACGTTCTTTCGGACCCGATGATGGTGGGATATGCAGAGTCTCTTTATTGTCAGTGACGAGGCTGAAGCCGATATCCCAATGGGACAATGACTCTTTAGTGACAACGTCGATAATATGATAAAGCTCTGTGTTTGTCGCTTTCAGGAACTTCTTTCGTGCCGGGGTATTGAAAAAGAGGTCCTTAACCTCAACAGTTGTCCCAAGAGCAGGAGAATCTTTCATTTCGCTCACAACGCCGCCGGTTAATGCAACCGATACGCCCAGAGGTGTCCCCCGTACTGCGGTTACAAGTCTGACCTTAGAAACTGATGCGATGGAAGAAAGGGCTTCTCCCCTGAATCCCAATGTCCTGATAGAGAAAAGATCATCTTCATCCGCCAGTTTGCTTGTGGCATGCCTTTCAAAACAGAGGAGTGCATCATCTGTATCCATGCCGATGCCGTTGTCGGATACCTTAATGAGACGCTTTCCTCCGTAGAGGACGTCGATACGAATATCCGTGCTCCCTGCGTCAATAGCATTTTCAATCAATTCTTTTACAACAGATGCGGGTCTTTCGATCACCTCTCCTGCGGCAATTTTGTTTCTTAAATCAGAGGGGAGAATCCTGATCTGCGGCATATGACATTTTAAAAGCAGGGCAAAAGTAAGTCAATCAGGGGGGGGTCGGGTGGTTTTCTCAAAACAGCCCTGTTTCAGGTATAATTTGTAACATATCATATCAGGGAGGCAACTATGGACATAAGTAAATATGTGATGGGGAAGGCATCGGAGGCGAAGGAAGGGGCACGGGCACTTGCACGGGCATTGTCCGGTCAAAAGAATGCTGCCCTCATGGAAATGGCAAGCGCCCTGAAGAAAAGGGCAAAGGAACTGATAATCGAAAACAAACGGGATATTCAATTCGCCAAAGAAAAAGGGCTTTCCAGAGCTCTCATAGACAGGTTGACACTCAACGAAAAACGCATTGATGAGATGGCAAAGGGACTTGCCGAGGTCGCAGCTCTGCCTGATCCCGTTGGTGAAATTACAAAAATGTGGCAGAGGCCGAATGGAATGAGTGTCGGCAAGATGCGGGTGCCGATTGGTGTTATTGGGATTATCTACGAATCGAGACCGAATGTTACAGCAGATGCCGCAGGACTCTGTCTGAAAGCGGGGAATGCGGTCATCCTCAGAGGCGGTTCTGAAGCTCTCCATTCGAATAAGGCGATTGCGAAAGTTTTGAGGGATACATTGAAAAAACAGGGACTTCATCAGGGTGCAATAACCTTTATCGATATCCCGGACAGAGAAGCAATCATGGAGATGCTGAAGCTCGAAGGGACCGTTGATCTGATCATACCGAGAGGCGGGGAAGCGCTCATACGAGCCGTAACAGAAAATTCCAGGATACCGGTTCTCAAGCATTACAAGGGGGTCTGCCATGTTTTTGTGGATAAAGATGCTGATCTCATCATGGCAGAAGAACTATGCTTTAACGCAAAAGTCCAGAGACCAGGGACATGTAATGCAATGGAGACAATGCTCGTTGACGAGGCTATGGCTGAAGGATTCCTTCCCAGGATGATGAAAAGATTTGAGACTGCAGGAGTCGAATTGCGGGGGTGCCGGAAGACGCTTGCGATTTATCCGGACATAACGGAGGTCAAAGAGGAAGATTTTTACAGGGAATATCTGGATCTGATCCTCAATGTGAAGGTTGTTGAGGATATGGATGAAGCAATGGAACACATCGCCAAATACGGGTCGGCACATTCCGATTCCATAGTTACCATAAACCACGAGCGTGCAATGAGATTCTTGCGCGAGGTTGATTCATCGGCAGTTTTTGTGAATGCCTCTACACGACTGAACGATGGTTTTCAGTTCGGACTCGGAGCGGAGATCGGGATATCTACCGACAAGATCCACGCGCGCGGGCCGATGGGTCTCGAGGAATTGACGTGCACGAAGTTTATTGTGCTGGGGAACGGGCAGTTAAGGGAATAGACGCATATATGAAGGCAGGGATTACCTTTGAACTCATTCTCGTCCCGACATGTGTCGGGACTCCGAGGTTTTTGCCTCTTTATTTTTTTAGATTAATTTGTTATCGACTATCTGCAAAAAAATCCGTTCAAAGGCAATCCCTGCCTTCACAGTTCTACAAATAGGAATTATTTCATGAAAGTCGGAATATTTGGGGGGACATTTAATCCAGTACATTATGGCCATCTGCGGGCTGCAGAGGAGGTGCGGGAAAAGCTCAGGCTTGATAAAATCCTTTTCATACCTTCCGGGAAACCCCCTCTCAAGACGATGGAGATCGCATCTGCAGGACACAGATATGAGATGCTCAGGATAGCGGTGAAGGGAAATCCTTTTCTTGAGCTGTCTGACATCGAATGCAGAAAACAAGGTAAATCCTTTACGGTAAATACCCTTGAGGCATTAAAAAACATCAATTTAGGGACAGAATTTTTCTTTATCCTCGGTATCGACGCCTTTCTCGATATCCCTCACTGGTGGCGACCGGAACAACTTGTTTCAATGACCGATTTCATTGTTATTTCGCGGCCGGGGCTCTCATTCGGTGCGATGCGGGAATCCCCCTATCTGACATCAGGGATTAAACTATTGAGAGATGTCGACCGATCCGGGAATGTAACAAATGTCATCAAACTGAAGACGAACCGGTATGCCATTCTCCTCAGGCTCACTCCTATAGGGATATCTTCAACCGAGATAAGAAGGTGTATAAGACAGGGGAAAAGCATAAAATATCTGTTGCCACCAGAGGTGCATTCCTATATAATTACTCATAAGCTCTACAAAGTTAAAAGTGAGAATTGAGTCGTTTTCGTGTTTTTCAACGCTTACCCTGTAACTTATAACTGTACACTTATATAAAGAAGGGAGGGAATACCTTTAGAAAGCAAGAATAAGGCCTTTGTTGCGGCAAGGGCAGCACTCGATAAGAAAGCGAAAAATGTAATTATCCTCGATTTACAGGGTATAACAACTATCGCAGATTATTTTATAATCTGCTCAGGAGAGAGCACCCCCCAAGTAAAAGCAATCGAAGAATATGTTGAAGAGAAACTGAAAGCGGAAGGGGTCGGACTCCTCAGAGTCGAAGGAATGCGTTATTGCCACTGGATACTCATGGATTATGGAGATGTCATTATCCATATCTTTGAAGAGGAGATACGGGCATTCTATGAATTAGAAAAGCTATGGATCGATGCTAAGAGAATTCAACCGGATTAACTGCATCATATATGAGTAAACTGCTTGTTTTCATATTTGTTCTATTCTTAGCAGTACTCGCGCTTTTTGCTATCCATAATCAAAAATCCACTACAGTCACTATCCCGTTCGGCAGTGCTTATGAAACACCAACTATAGCCCTCATTCTCCTTTCAATCGCGATCGGGGCACTCACCATGCTTTTCGTCTTTGTGGTGAGAGATACAAAACGATATGTAAACAACCTGCAGTTCCAGAAAAAACAGAAGCGGGGTGCAAAGATCCAGGAATTATATACGAAGGCCCTCAATTATCTGTTCGCCCATCACAATCTCCCCGAAGCCAAGGAGCTTTTTACAGAGGTTTTAGCGGAAGATCCTGAGCACCTTAATGCCTTGCTTCAGCTCGGAGATATAGCACTTTCTGAAGACGATTTTCAAACGGCGCGTGAAAACTATCAGCGGGCATGGGATCTCAATCCGAGAAATATCGAGGTACTTTTTTCCCTTGAAAGACTTATGGAAAAGACGGGAAGATGGCCGAATGCCCTCAGGTACATCGAGGAGATTCTCGAAATCGACGATAAGAACCTGTCGGCCTTGTACAAAAAAAGAGACATCCTCGAGAAGCTGGAGAAATGGGATGATCTTGTCTTTGTGCAGAAGACCATTCTGAAGAATGAGCATACCGAGAAAGACAAAAACCGCGAGCGGCAGAATCTTGTCGGCTACAAGTATGAATACGGCAGATACAGTCTCGAAAATGGCGACCTCGAAAAGGCAAAAAAGGCATTCAGGACAGTGCTCAGGCTCGAGAAGGATTTTATTCCTGCGACTCTTGGCCTTGCAGAGGTATTGCTGAGGGAAGGAGAGAACGAGGAGGCAATCAACCTCCTTGAAAAGAATTATGAGCAGACTTCATCCATGATCGTCCTCCTGAGACTCGAGGATCTGCTGATCAGTGTGGGCGAACCGCTCAGACTCATCAGAATCTATAAGAACAACATCTTAAAGAACCCGCAGGACCCTGTTATTAAGTTTTTCCTTGGAAGACTCCATTATCGGCTCGAGATGATCGACGACGCATTCGAAATAATGACCTCCATTGATACCGGTGGTGCTGTTTATCCGGAAATGCACCAGCTTCTCGGGAATCTCCATATCAAGCGGAATCAGATCGAAAAGGCTGTACAAGAATACAAAAAGGCTTTGGAATCCAACGTATGTGCTTTTAGCCTGTCTTACAAGTGCAGTCATTGCGGGCATACCTCCCCTGAATGGTCAGGAAGATGTACCCGTTGTCAGAAATGGAGCACCTCTCTGTTGAACCTTTCTGTTTGACCCGGATTCTCATAAAACCTTCTGTCTGTATTCAGTGATGCAATAAAATTTTTGCTCTGCTCTTTTTGATATAATACCGCTCGAGTGATCAGAGGAGGAATGTGGCTTTGGAAGAAAAATACAGCCCCCAAACAGTTGAATTAACGTGGCAGAGATACTGGGCGGATAGGGCGCTTTACAGGACAGAGAGAACCCTGTCCGGGAAAAAGTTCTATTGCCTGGAAATGTTTCCCTACCCGTCCGGGGAAATCCATATGGGGCATGTGAGGAATTATGCAATAGGCGATGTTATAGCCCGCTATAAGAGAATGTGTGGATATTCTGTCCTCCATCCGATGGGATGGGATGCCTTCGGACTTCCTGCAGAGAATGCAGCAATCAAGCATGGCGTGCATCCTTTTGTATGGACGCATAAGAATATTGAGCATATGAAAAAGCAGATGAACCGCATGGGACTCAGCTATGACTGGGAAAGAGAAGTAACTACCTGCCGCCCGGAATACTACCGGTGGAATCAATGGTTTTTCCTGAAGATGCTCGAAAAGGGGCTTGCCTACAGGAAATATTCGTATGTGAACTGGTGTCCTTCCTGTACTACTGTCCTCGCCAATGAACAGGTTATCGAGGAAAAATGCTGGCGATGTGACAGTATCGTTGTTCAGCAGAAGCTTGAGCAATGGTTTTTCAGAATCACCCATTATGCAGAAGAATTACTGCAGGGATGTGATGAACTGCGGGGATGGCCTGAAAGAGTGGTCCTGATGCAGAAAAACTGGATCGGAAAGGGAGAGGGCGTTGAAGTGGACTTTCCTCTCGATGGAATGCATGAGAAATTGAGAATTTTTACGACTCGGCCTGATACCCTCTTCGGCGTGACCTTCATGTGTGTCGCGCCAGAACATCCCGTGGTCCGGCAACTCGTTACAGATTCAGACACGATTGAAGCCGTAAAAACCAAATACGATAGGGAAACAGAAAAAACAGGGTTGTTTACAGGCCATTACTGTTTTAACCCTTTAAATGGGGATAGAATCCCTGTCTATATCGCAAACTTCGTGCTCATGGAATACGGGACCGGAGCCATTATGTCTGTCCCGGCTCATGACCAGCGTGACTTTGAGTTTGCAAAAAAATATGGGTTACCAATAAAGGTGGTGATTGTACCCCTTACCCATCCCTCCCCCTCGGGGGGGGAGGGTAAGGGAGAGGGTGAAAACATCCCCTCAGAGCTCACCGAGGCATATGAAGATGAAGGCATCCTTGTCGATTCAGGCCAGTTTATCGGCATGAGCAGCGACAGTGCAAAAAAAGAAATTATTCGGTTCATTGAGGCTGAGGGACTCGGGAAAGCCGTTGTCAATTTTAAACTCAGGGATTGGGGTATTTCCCGGCAACGCTACTGGGGTACACCTATCCCTGTCATATATTGCGATACATGCGGTACAGTTCCTGTGCCGGAAAAGGATCTGCCGGTCATACTGCCTGAAGACGTAAAGATTACCGGGAAAGGCAGTTCACCGCTCCTTGAGTCAGCGGCATTTTTAAATACCCAATGTCCGAAATGTGGTGGGAGCGCCCGGCGCGAGACCGATACCATGGATACCTTTGTTGATTCGTCCTGGTATTTTATCCGTTATTGCCTCAGGCACGGTGATATTGATTTGATGGCTGAAACAAAAAGTCAAGAGTCAGAAGTACGGTACTGGATGCCTGTTGACCAGTATATCGGGGGTGTTGAGCATGCAGTGCTTCACCTTCTCTACGCGAGATTTTTTACACGAGTAATCCGTGACCTTGGCCTCATTGATATCAGCGAACCGTTTCAGAACCTTCTGACACAGGGCATGGTTATCAAAGACGGGGCAAAGATGTCCAAGTCTAAGGGGAATGTTGTTGATCCGAATTATCTGATAGAACGGTATGGAGCTGATACATCGAGATTGTTCTCCCTCTTTGCAGCTCCGCCTGAAAAAGATCTCGAATGGGCAGACAAGGGTGTTGACGGCGCATACAGGTTTTTAAACAGGCTATGGGGAATTGTCTATAAAAACCAATCGAACATCCAACATCCAATATCCAACATCCAGAATATATCCACCCTGCAACCTTCAGCCTTAGACCTTTACAGAAAAACGCATCAGACCATTAAGAAAGTCACAACCGACATAGAACGTGAGTATCATTTCAATACCGCAATAGCGGGGATGATGGAGTTGGTGAATGAGATAACGTCATTTGAGCCGGGATCAAAAGAGGATAAAGCTGTATTCAGATTCGCAATAGAGCAGTTGCTTCTCCTGCTTTCGCCATTTTCTCCCCATATTGCCGAGGAACTGTGGGCGGCTATCGGGAACAAGCCGAGCATTTTTGAACACTCATGGCCTGTTTGGGATGAAGAAGCAGCCAAAGAAGAGCAGATAGAGCTTGTCATCCAGGTTAACGGGAAACTCAGGTCAAAAGTTATGATATCGGTCGGCATGTCGGATGATGAGGTAAAGAAGACCGCCCTCGCTGACCAGAGGATTCAGGAGATAATAGGTGAAAGCGAGATTCGGAAGGTTCTCGTCGTTAAGGGCAAACTGGTTAATATAGTCATCGGGAAATAAGAATTCTCTTTTATGGAAACAAGCAAGATAGTCATTATCAACGATACATGTCATTCCAGCTTGTCTGGAATCTTTCTTAATCAGAAGGATTCCGAACAAGTCGGAATGACAGCAAAAAGTACTTCATTCCAATTAAAGAAAGCACGGTTTTCTGTTTTTTCCCTGTTTGCTGCCTGCTGTCTGCTGACTACTCTATCTGCCTGTGGGTACACACTTCACGGCAAGGCATCTCTCCCTTTTCAGGCTATACACATAGGCATTATCGAAAACAGAACTGTTGAACCGAAACTCCAGGACAAGCTTTATCAGACCTTAACCGATGAATTCCTCAAACAGGGAATTGCGGTCTATCACCGAGCTGATTATCAGCTGAAAGGAAAGATTGATCAGTTTGAATTGCGAATTATGTCTGAAACGTCAGATGTGGCTACTGAATATGAAGTGATCATAAAGGGAGACTTTACAATTACTGGCCCTTCCGGGTATATCAAAGAGTTAAAAGATGTCGGGTCTCCTTTCATCATATCTTTTTCCGGATCAGGCCAGTTAACGACACTCCTATCTTTCAAGGAACTTGCTTCGGACAGGGCTGTCCGGGATATGGCACAGGAAATTGTTGCCGCGCTTATTTACCGATGAGCTTTCAGTCGTGTATCAACGAAATACGTAAGAGCCTTCCATCCCCTGTTTATCTCTTTTATGCATCCGACCCGTTTCTCCACAGGGAGGCTCTTGCAGCTATAAGAGAACTTGTGCCTGTTGCTGAGAGGGACTTTAATCTCCACGTGTTTGATCTCTTAGACCAGGGAGAGGAAAATCTGATGCTTGAACGGATACTTGACGTGGTGAATACCGTCTCTTTCTTCGGAGGAAGACGATTTACCATATTGATGGGAAACCTCCAGAAATTTTTGAAAAAAGATATTGAAAAGCTCCAGGCGTATGCCTCAAAACCGGCACAGGATTCAGTCCTTGTAATCTTCCATCATGGTGTTCTGAGCAAAGAGGCGAGGGAGAAGTTCAAAGTATTCAAGCCCGTATCCATCGATATCAGGGAATCAGAAATCCCGCAGTGGATAAAGCAGAGAGTAAGAACAAAGGGCATCGATTTCTCTAATGAGGCTGTTGAGTATTTAATTAGTGTTGTAGGAAATGACCTGGGACTTCTGTCGGCAGAAATCGAGAAAATCTCCTTCGTCGGTCAAAAGAGGATCGATGTGGATGACATCTCAGATATCGTTGCCGGCGGAAGGCAATACGGTATGTTTGATCTGGTCAATGCGCTCAAGGCGCAGGATGCCGACAACGTATTCAGGATATACAAATCCCTAAAAGAAACCTCAGACGATTATGGCCTGATTGGTGCCCTTAACTGGCAATATGGACGTTTTTCTCATGAAAAGATGAGCCGGCAGGAACAAGAATATCTGTTGAATGTATTCGAGCTTCTTAATCAGGCAGATATTGAAATAAAAAGCTCAGGAAGGAGCTTTCCGATGGAATACCTTCTCATGAAGCTGCTGCGGCTGCAGGGATTGCATTCACCTTCTGTGTAAGCCGGGATATTTTCCTTGAAGCAGTATTCTTAGGGATAACACCTTTTGATGCAGCCATGTCCAATGCTTTTATCGCTTGCAACAAAGCCTTTCCTGCATCTTCCCGGTTTCCTGCACTTCTTGCTGACTCTACCTTCTTTATGATTGTTTTAATGCTGCTCAAAACCCCTCTGTTTCGAAGGTTCTGTTTGATACTCTGTCTCGCCCTCTTCATCGCTGACAGATTTTTCTTCGGTCTTGCTTTCGCTGGCAATTCAAACCTCCTGCATGTATAGTTAGATTATAAAAATACCATAGTGAATGGTCAAAAATCAATATCAAATACGGGCATCAAGGGACAAAAGCCAGAAATCAGAAGGATTTTTTACTATTCTGCTCTGCATCTCCTCTGAAACCCAGTGCGAGTCTTCAACAAGATTATAGAAGTACGTATCGATCCCGAAGAAGCCGTCAAGAAAATGGGTGATTACATGGAGCATCTTGGTTTTATAGCCCTGCGGGAGTTCATTCAGGTCGTCCAGAGTGATGATATTTTCTATCTGAAGTTCTTTGACGAGTGTATGTAAAATCCTGCGGTTCGAACGAAGTGCCTTTTCAAGCCTGTCATGAAATTCCGGATCTGAAGCAGAAACAGACGTGCTTTCATTTATCGTTATAACACTATAACGGACCAACTGATATTTCTGAAAAAAAAGCAGAACTTTCTTTTCGCACGGTTCAAATCCTGAACCCTTTACCAGAATCTCATGGTGATAAATTGTTTTTTTAATATCCTGGTGCCTGTCTAATATGTCGTTGAACGGCATGCTGCCCCTTCTTTTCCTGCATTAAATTATCAGCAATTAAACAGGCTTAAGATAGTCTCGCCGGACGTATTTTTGTCTGAATCACAATAAGCCCCTGCACTAATGTAGCAGCGACCACCGGTTTTCAGTTTGCAGCTATTCATTTCGATTGCAAAATTTTGCCTATCCCAAAATTCAGGTGGCGCACAGTCCTTCGTCAAATGCTTATACTGGCTGACTTTCGTGGATTACTCGTAACACCCTCTATATGGGTACACATAAACCGTTTTGTCGATTTTGAAAAAGTGAGGATTCACAAAAGAACTCTATAACACAAAGGTCTCCTATTTCGGCAAGGTGAAGCTAAAGGTACTGCCATTGGCGGGTATGCTTTCAGCCCATATCCTTCCTCCATGGCCTTCTATTATTGTTTTGGCAATGGACAACCCAAGCCCCGAACCCTTTGAGTTTCCCGCACGGTAGAATGCATCAAATATATAAGGCAGATGATCTTCCGGTATTCCCGTGCCTGTATTTTTAACAGAGACAAGTATTTCATTGCCTCGGTCTGATATTTTGATTGTTACAGCTCCTCCGGGGCCGGTATATTTTATTGCGTTGACGAGAAGATTTCTGATCACCCGATTTACCATAGCAGCATCTGCATTAACTATAGGAGTTATTGTATCCAAGTGTTCAAGACCTATAATGATTTCTTTCTTTTCAGCCTCCACTTTTTCCGCTTCAATATTTTTCCGGATTTCCTCTTCTATATTAAATGGAGCTTGAACAGGCTTATATTCTATTGCTTCAAATCTCGAAAACTGGAGAAAATCTGATATTAATTGTGATAATTTATTAAGCTCACTATGGATAATTTCAAGGTAGTCTTGTTGCTCTTTCGTCAGTGCCCCTGTCTTGCCTGAGATGAGTCTCGACAGAAAACCTTCCGATATTACCGCAGGGTTTTTCATGTCATGTGCAAACATGGAAAGGATATTCTTTCGCTCTCTTTCCAGCTTTCTGAATTTTGTAATGTCTTCAATAGCAAGGAGGATCATCTGAGAACCTATTTCTTTGTGAGTGATACGGCGGGCATTGAGAAGCATTATTTTGTGTCCTATCTTTGAAAATATATGCTCAACTTCATAGTCATCGAACTTATTGTTTTTGGGAAGAATATCTTCAAGCAACGTCCGAAGCCTGGGAATATCCCACTGCCGGTTTCCGAGGTCATATATAAGATTACCTTCAGTCTCCTTAGGCGTTACCTTGAATGAATTATAAAAGCTGCGGTTTGCTGAAAGGACCCTCAAGTCTGAATCCAGTACAATAAGGGGTTCACGTACTGTCTCTACAATATCTTCAAACATTCTTAGGGCCTCCACTCTTGTTTAACACTTGACATTCTTCCCATCGTCAATGCTCCGTTGGCTCATAAATGGGGACACAA
>Ga0307378_10005036_pt1 | contig 18540 bp, 17 predicted proteins | sample UN1MG_FD_202238 | JGI IMG/M metagenome (GOLD analysis project Ga0307378, IMG submission 202238) | Soil microbial communities from Risofladan, Vaasa, Finland - UN-1 | ecosystem: Environmental > Terrestrial > Soil > Coastal area > Acid sulfate soil | place: Finland: Risofladan, Vaasa | collected... | reverse complement strand
ACTGAACATCAGTATGACCCAAATAAAGATAATCTAAATCCGATGCAAAGGCGGATATAGTTCCGGCCCCACTTGCTTCCACGGTGCGGTCAGTAAGAACAGAAGCCTCTTCGTTCCAAACCTGACTGAATGTTCCAACAACCCTGATCTTTGAAAGAACACTTCGTTCAATATTAGAAAACATAGTGAATTTTGTATCATTGGATGACTCAGAACATACGATACCCGGAACCTGTGCATTGATTAAATCACAAATCTCTTTTGAAGTTACTGATGCTGGAGATGAGAAATCAGTCGGAGTAAAAAATGCTGCCACTGGGTTTTTAATTTTTCCATCGATCACCATTAAAAGACTACGATCAAAACTACTCATATCAAATGCGGCAGTAGATCCAGATTCTATAGCGGCTGTTCTTCCATCTTTAGTTAGAAGTGCAATTCCAAAATCTCTTTCACGATATAATTTTGATGTAAATTTTTTATCAGTTGAGAAATTAAGTGCAGAGTTGGCAGTTCCACCAGTCACCACGATCTCTTCCTCAACATTTTTACGTGAGAATATTCTTACCTTAGACCCGCCAGATGAAACCCTTGCCTCATATAATGTAGCGGTTGAATTTATCTTAGTTAAAACTTCTTGTGCGAGTGCTGCACCGGGAGCTGCGAAATCTGTTCCTTCAAAAATTACAGTCTCTACTTCATCTCCAACCTCAACAATCAAAGTCTCACCGCCAAATAGTGCGTAAGGCTCATCATCTTGAGTTTCAGAAAAAGCTTTAACCATTGGCACATTATCAACGAATAAAAACTGCTCACCACCGGTTGCGGCCAAGACCACTTCCTCAAATCCAACCGATTCAAAAGTTGGTATAAATCCAGTTCCATCATCAATAAAAAGCTTCACAACATCTGCCGGTACAGTTGGCTCGATTAGAGAAGCAGAAACAACACGTTTATTTCCGGTGCTAACTCCAAGGACACTTGTAATAATAGATCTTCCAGTTCCTCTAGATAGAGACTGAATTGTATCTTTAATACGATCCCTGAGTGCCTGATCACTTTCAATATCTAAACCATTTGTGACCCTAGATGGATTGGTTACTGTGGCAGTTGAAAATGGTGGAGAATCATATTGAATAATAGAACCAATAGGCACGTTGGCGTCAGAGCCGGGATCTGTGGCAGTGACTAACACATCAGTTTCTTCTGATTCACCATCAAAAATAGTAGCCCCAGAATCAAGAGTGAATTCTACTCTTGGATTCAAATCTGAGGCCGGAACTATAACCACTGTTCCGACCGTGAACACACGGTCACCACCCTGAGATAAAACGATTGTTTCATCAGTCCCATGGTCAAATCCTAATGCACCTGAAAGATTAAAGGTCACATAATTAGCGAATGTAGTGATCGAAGAATATGGGACTGTTTCAACATTTGGAGTGCCACGACCAATAACTATAGAGCCACTGGTTGGAAAATTAGTTGCCGAATCACCATTAATTGCGAATGTTCCTCCGGCTGGTCCAGCTTTTCCAGAATAAACTCCAGTTGAAACTTTTGTTATTGCTGAATCTCCAAGAGTTACCTGAGTTGATGCTGCGGAAGCTTGTCTTCTCTCAAGGCCGTACTCAAATGCACGATCATCAAGTTCGCTTCCTGTAGTTGTATCAATTGAAAATGCTCTGATAATTTCGAGCATTTGAAAATACTGTTCGTCATCTTCCTGTGCTGCGGCCTCCAGCATGGTTGACCAAACAGAACCAAAATTTATATCGGTGAGTGGGGTAGTCGCAATCACTCGGTCTGTCATATCCCCAAAAATTTCAGGGAAGACCTTTAGTTCAAAAATTGGCATGTATCAACCTATCCATTTTCAAGTGTTATTGGCAACGGTACTGGCTGTGCCAAATCTTTTAACTTAATCAAAGCATTGATCTGAGTCGTTCCACCATCTTGCCTAAGCTCTAAAAATGGAATTGACTCAACTCTTAAATCTGATCCAAGTGAACTAATTAATCTTCTACGAATATCATTTAAAAAATTAGTTCTAGTTTTTTCACCAATCTTAAGGCCAGTGCCAATATGCAGATGTCTTTTTAGATCACCCGGCTCTAAGCCGATGCGGATTGCAATCGCTTGGGACATATTCGGAATTCCAGCTATCAAATCCAAGTCTTTAATATTTGAAATTGCCAGATCATTATTCTCATCTATTCGAATATCTACTCCTAGATTCTGTTCTGTCTCAGATAATAATTTGGTGATATTGAATTCACGGTTCTTTTTAACCCCAGTATCTTCTATCTGATCTGACTTAGGCAAAAGTATTGTGTCTCCCGGCTTCAACACTCCATCTCCACCAGCCGGATCTATGTATGGTGGTTTTAAATTATTAAGTGAAACAATATCTTTATAGCGATCTGCGTTCCCAAGTTCTCTAGCAGCAAGAGTTTGAATAGTATCGAGTCCTGAAATTTGATATTGCCTAACAGAATTTGGATCTTGAATAACAACCCGTCCAGTATATGCTTCCTCTACTCTACGATTTCCAGCGAAGGCGTCTTCAGAGAAAAAAGATCTCTCTGAAAGTAAAGATGCGGTAGCACGTTTGGCCCTATTGATTGCATTAAGGATTTGAAACTCTTGAAAGGTGGCCTGTCTCCCAGACGGTGCAACAAGCGTAGAAGTTCTGCCGGTGGCATTGTTGTAGGAAGTGGTATCCCTACCAATAACATCGTTGAAATTACCTTCAATTCTTTCAGCCTCATTTTTAAACTGAAGAAGAAATCTACGAGTAACTCCAAACTCACCAAACAAAGCTTCCTTCCCACCCTTAATCGCCTGAAGCATATTATTAATCTGTCTCATTGGCCCAAGTAGAGTGTTGCTCACATCTCTTTCAGTCCTACGTAAAATTCCGATTCCACCCTCAATGACCTGAGTTGCAAGTCCAAAAGCATCAGAAGTTTTATTGATCACATCTGCAATGCTTCCAATAATTCCCTTATTAGAGCCACCATGACTTGGAGCCTCTGCAACCCCAATACCTTTAAGCATGATTGTGTAATCATAAAGGGTTCTGCGATCTTTTGTTTTCTTCATGGTGAACTTTTGAGGCTCTACATATAAGAATTCATTATCTTTAAAATTTCTAAAGACCATTCTTAATTCGCCTTTAGTGCGATCGTCCACCCTCTTATGTTCAACATATGCTCTAAAATAAGAACGAAGTTCGTGAAACTCTTCATATCCAGAATGACCACTAGCTAGAACTGCTCTTCCTGTACTTTTATTAGCACCACCATCTCTACGACCCGGAGAAACGCCAGTGGTCCCAGACATAACAATATCTTTAAGAACCGTTCCATGATGCTCAACAATCACCCCACGAAAAGTTGGAGTAACTTCAATTGCAAAAATTTCATCTTGAGTTAATTCTTGTGGATTTATTTGAAGTCTGAATTCTTGCCATCCCGGTTCAGAAAAGCAAAATCCAGACTCATCGATTCTACAGACCTCAAAAGAATAACCTAAACTTCCTCTCCAAGCACCATCATCGTAAGCTGGACGATTGGTGATTCTTTGGATCTCCACACCACCAACACTGTTTGGGTACTTTTGAGATGTTTTTTGTTGGCCCAAAATACGAGAGATTCCATTAGAGAAACCTTCAGAAAATTGGCTAACTAATTGATTGATTCTAAGACCCATAACACTTCCCTATCGGATCACATCAACTGACAGTTCCATTGATCGTATCTGGAGTAACCACAACTGTATTGGCAACAATATGTGGAATAATTGCTTCCGCTATCCCATCACAAATTGCAGCCAAGTATGTTGGAGCAAGCATCGGCTCACCTGTGGCTGAAGTTAATTTAGCAGTGATCAAGGATTGCAACGAACTCGAAAGAGCTGCCTCTGTGCCTGTAAGTGCCATACATCCCCCTATTCAGTATTTGCGTCAAGCGGTGGTGGAGTTGGAACACCACCATTGCCAACGTGCTGATGTGCTCCGTAGACTGAGCCATCAATTTTAACAAGATTTGCAGAACTGTTAATATTTATACCAGACGCACTCATAGTTATTTTGTTTCCATTTGCGTCTTCCATTTCAATACCGGCTGCACTCATGGTGACTTTATTTCCATTCAAATCTTCGAAAACAATTCCAGAAGAATTTTTTGTTGTTATATTCCCATTCTTATCTTCCATGATTATACCGGAAGCATCTCCTGTGAATTTATTCCCCTGAGCTTGAAGCAACCAAGTTTTTGCAGATTTTAGAAGTTGAAGATTTAGATCTGAAAGGGATTCAGTTCCATGGGTATCTAAAACGATATCCCCATTACCTTTCATGACCACCTTAGCACCAACGGCGGCTGGATTTAGGATCTTTCCATCTGGATCTTTTCTTCCAAGTTGTGTTACTTGCCAGTTTGAATTCTTATCAATTTTGACTTCGACCCCATTGAATTCATCAACATCTATATTTCCATCATCTTTTTTTAGTTTTTTATAAGCCCCATGCCTTGGATGGTTACCAGAACCAATAATAATTGGGTGATCGCCATGGCCACTTAGAAATAGAACATAAACGATTTCACCATCTAAATTTTCATCATAAACATCTTTATCTATTTTTCTGGTAAAAGATTTTTCAATCTTTTTTCTGATTCTCTCTGAATAATTATAAACAGCCCCACGAGTTTCCATACAAACTGCATTTGGATAGTTTTGACCGTCAACTCTGACAACGTACTCGACTCTCTCGCCACTAGAATTTCTTGGATCTTCTGGGAAAATTACATCAACTATATTCCCCTTCTTGAGTCCGAATTGAGAATAGTGCTTATCTCTTTTTCGTTGCGAAATTGGAATCCCTGCCGGTACTACACCGCCATCTCTGGTATATCTCATTTGTTTCTCGAATTAGTTTTGGCAACATAAGCAGAATCGAATCCCTTATCTAGCCTTCCAAAGTCTTTAAATCCGGGTCCAGAGTTTACAACATCGATAAAAATATTCTGATCGTTAGTTTGGAACTGACCTTTACTGACTGTAAAAATAGTTCTCCAAGTATTAGGGAAGGTCCAAGTATGTTCATAGCCTTCGATATAATAAATTTTTGGTAGATTTCCAGATCCAGAATCAGGAAGCATCGTAAGAACCTTGCCAAGCTCCGCCTCAAGCACTCCACTGGTCTGAATGGTTCCAGATTCATAAAGATGATTTACATAATTTTGATCATATAGCTGAATCATCATAGCTGCGAATAGTTCTATTTCACTCGTTCCACCTCTACCCTCAGTAGGGAGATCGAACTCTAACATTCTTTGCATCCGTTGGAGTCCATGCCTTTTTATGGATTCCCCAATCTTAAAAGCATTACTTATCCCACCTGAAAAATTCTTATTGGCGAACATATTCTGTACGTACTCTGAGAACCTTGTCGAACTCAACCAAAACATATTAAATCTTGTATGATCATCACGACCCAGATTCTCAGAATAAACTTCAGCCGGAGATATCTCCACGAAGCTTTCTTTCGAAAATTCTTGAAATGATTTCTGAGTGTTATTGAGTAGCGGTTTATATTTAGAAAGATTCCTATCAGTTCCAAACTGTGAATCAAAAAATGGAGTTTGAAATGGTCTTGCTCTTAATATCAACGATGGTGTCGCAGTTCCATCGTTGGACCTTATTTCCTCTAAGAACAACTCATTAATAGCTTCATTCGAATTTCTTTGTAAGTACCCCCACACATTATCATTTGAATCCAAGCTCACCATAGCTCTAGCTTTAAAGCCGGGAAGATTTGGCTCTATTACATTTTCTAAAATATCATAAAACAAAGTTTTTCCACCGATAGCTCTGCCGCCACCTTTTTTAAAAAGCTGTGCAAGCTCTCCGGGTATTTGGAATTGTCCAAGAGATGAAGTGCGACCTTCTGGTAAACTAGCACCGGGTCCAAGAAATAAATCAACGATACTATTGCAAAGACTACTTGGGTTCCCAACAAGATGAAGCCCACCAGTTCTAAGCTGAACATCTAAAGTATTTTCTTGATTCTGATATGGATCAAACCAGATATCAGTATCTTCAAAAACCTTTCCAAAATTTCTTCCAGAGACTTGATAGCGAAGCTCCATTTTATCATCTTCATCACGATCCAAAGCCCTTGCAACTCGGTCTACGTTCCCAAGCATAATCAAATTCTTATGAGTCGGTTTGGATTTATTTTTAGTATCTGAAGTGGATTCTATTTTATTATAAAGATAAAGTGCTACCCAATCTCCGGGGAATATTTTCTGCTTCCAATTTCTACTTGGGAATAACATCACATCAAATGTCCCAGAAGTTTGAGAAAGAGATTTAGAAGTTTTCATAGATGCTATTTCAGCCTCAAGCTGAATTACTTCAACATTAAAAGAAACATTATCTGGGAACGGCTCTCTAAGTGTTGATCCAATACCAAAATTTTGCTTAGTGTAATGGTAGACAACCATTTGTGCATATGAAGTTCTAGAGGCTGGAACTCTTGAAGATATGGGAAATTTTCCAAATGGTGGATTTTTTCTTTTTTCTAAATTTGATTTTGTGGTCACTCGTAATTACCCTTCCCTAATGCCCCACCAACCACAGAAGAGTTTTCTGGACGAGCACCACCGATAGCTCTGCCGCCACGACCACGGAGTATTTGATTTAATTCTTTGAGTGCAGATGTATTCTCAGATAGCTGACCCTTATTATCATCGAGTCCATTGCTTATTTTTTTTCCAGATTCTTCGCTGCCACCACGACCGCCCTCTGGAAATTTCAAAACATTATCACTTCGTTTACTTCCGGCTGGTAAACCTTTGAAATTCTTTTCAGCCATTGCCATTGCATCTTCATCTGAGATAGGCCCATCAACTCCAAACAAGCCGCCCAATGTGCTACCAATCATGTCCTTGGTATCATCACTAAGAACATTCTCATTAAGCCAAGAACCAGCCTCATATCCAGCATATCCAGCACCACCCACGGCTGCGGCTGGTCCTAAAAATCTTGCAGCTCCTTTTACTAATCTGCCAGCACCCTTCAAAAGCCCACCACCTTTTTTGAGAAGGCCGCCACCAGTTTTTTTAGCACCACCAACTATCCCACCAGTTCCGGGCAGCTTATTGCCCTTACCGCCACCAAAAACTTTTCCTAAAGTCATGTCATAAAGTGCGTTGGTCCCAATACCGGCTGCGATAGATCCGCCAATTCCAGCACCTAAAAGAGATCCAGCGAATCCTGTACCACCAGCGTCCAGCCCGGTCATTTTACCGGCTTCATGTAATTTAGCGGCAACATCCCCAGTCAATCTGGCCATAGTTTCAGTAAGAGTTTCGATAGCAGCTTTAAGATCTGTCATCGCTTTTTCTGATCCCTTAAATGTGTTAGACAGTCTATCTTCTGGTGTCATCTGTGCGTCTTTAAATTGATTGATTTCATCTTTTGAAAGACCACTACCCTTAGCGAGCTTGGTAAAAATATTTACACCTTCGGCCCCCTCCAATCCTGTCTCTTGTTGGAAGCGAACAATATTTTCATCTAGAGATCTCCCACGACCCCTAGACATCACATCTTTGAACATACTTTGAAGAATCTCGACTGGACCAGTTTTTCCAAGGAAACCACTCAACTCTTTTCCTTCTGGTCCAAGAGTTGAAAGTGCTTTAAGAGTACCTTCTGATTCCTTGCCACCAAAAAATAATCCCATGCTTCTTCTAAGTTCAACCTGTGCAGGAGTCGCACGACCACCAGCCGCATCTACAATAGCTCTTGAAGCTAGTGCTTGCTGGAAACGATCACCACGCTGAAAAGTCTGATTCAAAGTCTGAGCAACCTTAAAAGCTCTTTGTGGATCATCTTTAAAAATTGGAAGAGTTGCCAATGCTCCAGCGAAACCACGAAGAGATGCAGAATCAATTACGGTACCTTCACTCATTGATTCAAGTGAACTAGACATACCCTCAAGAAATTCAGTTACCCTTGCTCCTGTAAGACCAGCCTGAACTGCGGCTCCCATACCTTTTGTAAAAGCTAAATTTTCCTGACCAGCACCTCCACCGGATTTTCGAGCAGCACTCATCAACTGAGCTTGCGTACCCATATCTACGCCGTGTGACCTTTGGGCTTGCTCACCAGCATCAGACATTTCTCTAAGTTGAGTTGGAGTTAAATCACGACCAAGTGCTCTGGCAATCTCGGTTTGTCTTTGGCGGCGTTCTGATGGAGTGAAACCCATTTGGCTTCTGCTTTCATCTATACCACCACCAGAGAGAGCCATAATACCTTGTCTCTGCTCTGAAACTTGAAATTGTCTCTGGAGTAAAGCACCGACTCCAAGAGTTACTCCTGCGGTGGCTGCGGCTCTAGCAGCCATTCTTCCACCGCCAGACAACATCCCGCCACGTTTCTGCTCTTTATTTAATTCTTCTGTGGCCTTTCTTGCCTTACCAATAACACCGACAAGATCCTGAAATTCTTTTGTGTTTGTTTTTCCAGCTTTGGCCAGATCATTTAATGTCCCAACCATTTTAGCGACTTCAGAATTCACTGTCTGACGAGCATCTTTAATATTTTTTTCGATCGATTGTTTTAATTCTTTAGACCAAGTATTATCAACTTTAACGTCACCAAGACCCCTCAGAATCTTCTTGGATTCATCAATACTTTTTTTGAATTCTTTTATGTCGGCTTGTAACTGAATTTTTGCCGATTGATTAGTTGCCACTAAAATTCCTCTTCGAATTCGCCAAGATCACCGCCCAAAAGAGCGTATTCATCCTTCTCTTTCGGACTTGATTGCTTTACCACTCTTGATTTCGGAAGACGCCTTCCAAGATTATCAAGGAGTGCCTGTTCCTCATCTGGAGTTAACTTTTTGTCAGACTTATATTTAGACAGATCAACTGCGTTTCTAGCAAAGAAATTTTTCAACTTTGACTTAACAGCCTTTTCATAATCGGCTGGCATAGACCCATCCCACTCATCAGAGGACTCTTCAAGGCCAGCAAGGAAGCGATCGATCTCAGTAACATTATTTTCGTAATAATCCTCAAGCATCTCAATCAATAACTCTTCATGAGTATAATCTTCAAGTTGCTTTGGGGCAGTTTTATATTTTTTAGACCACCATCGTTCCATTCTTCTTTTAGGATCATCTAAATTAGAGATCGCAATTAAATGAAGATTGTCGTTGTTATTCGGCCCCCACAGAATCTCCAGAGGATTCTTTTTCGGTTGATACATCATCTGGATTACCCCCACTCACTCTCTTCTGCCAATCCCTCTCGAATGAAGCACATTCTTTGTATAAATCTAAAATTATATTTGTATCGTATAGTGAAGCACCAAACTGGCTATCTCTCCACCAATCAGGAAACTTTTTAAGAGTGTAACGAAGGTGTGCCATAGCACTATGAAGGTCATCAGTTGTAACATCGATTGTAGATAAATCACCATTTAAACTGGCACGAAGTCGATCTATCTGGCCACGCTCACCAATAGATGGTCGTTGATATTCAAAATCACCAACCCAATTTATGTTAGATTCTTTACCTACAGCTTGGAATTTGAATTTATGACTCATGGAAGGGAGTCGAAACTTATCTGTCATTTTAGCCTCATCAATCTAATAAAGTTCAAACTAATAAAAAAGATAAACCTTACGGCTTATCCTGCTTCGTCACTGGCTTTTCTTCCTCTGAAGTTCCATGTCTCGGTCATCAAACCTCTGGCATCTGCCGTAGTTTGACGAGCTTCGAGTTTCACACCTTCCATAAGAAGTAGAACCGTATTTGTCGCTCTGTCAATTATCTCTGCGGTCAACTCACCACTTGTAAGAATATCTTCAAGCCTTGGCATGATTCCCAACTGCTTCACCGATTGATTCTGTACACGAAAAGTTTGAGTAGATAAATCCACCCGGTAACCAACTTCAGCGTGTTCGATGGTTGAAATTTCGTCCAACACATTCACTTCTTCAAGTTGAATATTTTCGTTAAAGCTTACGTTTGAGGCAAAGGCAACTTGATTTCCACCAAGTCTAAAAATAGCTTTTGCACCCGTCATTACCTGAGAACCCATTTAGCTCCCCCCTTTATGCAGACTGACGAATATCAGCCAAGTAAATTGTTGGAAGAATAAAATCAATACCCTGAACTGGAGTTGCAGAGATGTTGATAGCTGCGGTAGCACCTTCAACTTGCACTCTTAAATTTTTCCATCCAAGACCTTTATTTTCATCATCACCAACTGTGATGTCTTCACGAAGATAAATTGCGAAACGATTCTTAATAAAGTTTGCAATAGCTTCGGCTGTTCCAGTTCTGGCCTTAGTGCCTGTGAAAACAAGCTCAAGGTTTGTTCTGAGATCGTAAGCAATGAATCCACCAGCCTCAACCACAGAGATTCTATTCCAAACAAAGTTTCCATCAAGACCGTAAGTAGTGTTTCCAACCACGGTTCTGAATCCACCATTATCTAGAGGCTCTGCGATAGTAACACCGGCTTTGATCATTTCTGCAAAATCTGTTTTTGGATTCCAAGATCCATCTTCAACTCTCATGTCATTTACATTGAGAAGCTTGAAAGTGATTGGTTCACCGACTGGTGATCCAGCTTGCATACCAGCACAAAGACAGGCGTAAGCCCAAGGCTCTTGCCAATTGAGTTCACTGAATCTGTCAAGCACTCTTACTTGCTGACCAACGATGGAAGTATATTGAGAGCCTATTGAGCGAGCGGCTGCTTTTAACCCATCCTTATTTGTGTTTTTAGACACATAAGCATTGCGTTCAGATCTTCCATCTGTGGCCCACATTGAGCGTACATGGTTATCAACAAGAGCGTTGACAGAATCGATTGTGACAGATCCTTTATCTTCTGAGAGAAGAGACACAACAATATTTATTCTCTCTTCTTTGAAGGCATCTAATCCTGCTCCCCAATCACTGTTAGTAGCGGTTCCATCACCGGCACCAGTGAAAAGGACTGGAGTAGAAAATGTCACATAAGCTCTATAAATATTTTCTGTTCTTGTAGCTTCAGCAAATTGACTAAAAGTATTAATGAAATCAATTGCATCCTGAATATCTTTTTTCAAGACTCCAGCTACATTATTCATTTCAAGATCTTCATAATAATCAAGCTGATTTGCGTTCTGATCTGGAGTCGCAGTGATAGCAACGGCTGTATAGGCAGCGTTTGAATTGATAAGTGCAACCAGTTCTTTAATTGTAAATTTGTTTCTTCCCTCAGAATCTTCAAGGACAATATCAAGATTGTCGGCAGCCGCACCTGTAATAGCTGTCGTAAGTTTTAATTCCCCAAGAGTTTTCTGAATAGTGAGTTCTGCTAGAGTGCCAGCACCAGTGTAAAGAATTGACATCAACTCTTCGCCACCTAACTCTTCGGTTGTTTCACTTTCAAGACCTTTAACAAAAGTAATAACTCTTGAACCTTTTTGGCCACGATTTGATCCAGTCAATCCAAGAATGGTATCAAGTGTAGATACAGCGTCTACTTCGATATAACCATAATCAAGATCTGCGGTTGTAAGTGCAGCCACATCAATCTCAATATCAATTTTTGTTGCATCGGTTCCGGGTGAAGCGACGATTGGCTTAGATGGTGCCCAAGTTCCACCAGTGTTTAAATCAGCAATTACGGCTGCGGCTGTTTCTGCGGCACCACTTAGAGTTGAAGTGTGAGTGTATGTCACTCCATTTATTTTCAAAACAAGAGTGTCACCACCACCAGACAAGTTAAATGCTTCAGAAATTGTTCCCAATATCTTAGCATTTGCATCTTCAACTGTTCCCTCACTTACTAGAGCAGAGAGATTATTTTCATCATCACCATAATTTTGAGATTTCAAACCCATCACAATATCAGAACCAGCATTTAGAAGATCGAGAGAAGACTGAGTTGAATTATTGACTTTATAAACAACAACGGTACTTGCACCGTTTTCTACTCTAGGATCTTTGGAAGGATTCACAAGAAGCTCAAGAGCGTCTGCTATCGGTCCAGATTTATATCTACTCTTGGCTGATTGAATCTGAGTTTTTTCTAAAATATCCAAAACCCTTGGCTTTCCACCAACTGCTTCACCAATAATCCCGACCACACCTGTAGGAGCGAGAGGAAAACCACTGAGGTTTTCAACAATTATTTTGGTATAGGCACCGGGCTTAAGAAGGGATACACCGTTGAAGGTTTTGATAATAGCCATCTCTTAATCTCCTTAGAATTCTTTGAAAATTTCGTCCCACTGCTTTTGCGTTGCGGATTCAACACCCTTAGCTTTAGGGTATGCCAGCATTGCATTTTGAAGCCCTGCCGGTATCTTCTTTAAGCGAGCATAAACATTAAACGGGACACCAATCTTTTCTTCTACTTGCGTTAATCCCAATCTATCTAAATATTTTGCTTTTTCAGACTCAGGTAGTCTTGAGTCCATAATAACTTTGGCCTTTTGTTCGGGATCGAAAACAGAAGATTTCGATCTGCGATTTTTCCGCTCAAATTTCGGCTTTTTAGATTCATCTTCGCTCATACAACCCTCCATCGGATTATTCATCGGATTCTGCAAAGGTGTCGCAGAGTCCTATATTTCCATCTGGGTTTAATTGAACACCCAGAATCTCTTCAATAATTGGCATTTTAGATTTCTTGAATGGAGCCACGGTAAAAGTTGAAAAATTCACAAACCGTGAATACATATTCTCTGGTAAAAATTCATTCATTCTTGAAAGGTCTGTGGCCCGAAATGTTGTAAGCTGAAGACCCCTCTCTTGAAGTTGTGGCTTAAAAGCACTTAAAATATAAATCAAAAAATAATAAAGGTATTTAACAAGATCTGGAGTCTCGATAGCATGAATCCCGATGTGCATTTGGTCAACTATAGCCGCATAACCATATTGCTCCCGGCCTACAATCGATTCATCCATGTCATTTTTAATATCAACCATTTGCAAATGGTCATCCAATCCAGACCTACTCTCTTCCTCATTCCCATCCAAAATTTGAATTGAAAAACATGGTGCATTTGTCGGGATTAAAGAAAAATGTTGAACGATCTTTATATCAAATTTTTTAATATAATCAGAAATTTCTATAACCTTTGCCTCTCCGTATTTAATTGAGAGCCAAGGTGCTGTAAGCTGTTCAAATACTTGCATTGGAGCATCTGGTGTGTTCCTAAACCACTCCAAGCCAGCCCTTATAATTGTCTCTAAAATAAAATCTACAGGAAAAATACCAGTTAACTCATCAGGACAATCCACGGGTGGCGGATAGTTATAAGCGTTCGCTTTTAATTTGGTTGGGTCAATCATGCCGCCCCCCTGAAAATCATATTTATAATGCGTTCTAATTCTTGATCTGCGAATCTTCCAACTCTTGGCAGTAAATTCTTTTTCTCAATGCCGGGATGAATCCATGATCCGGGTTCACTATTTTCAGAAATTCTACGCCATGTCATCATCGATGAAGAATGTCTCCCACCGCTCGGACTAGCTTTTTGAATCTTGGTAAGACCATGAAGATATCTGTGAACACTTGCATCTTTAGGTACTCTTGCTACTGGACCTTCTGCGATAGCACCACTTGAAGACTTAATTAATCTATTAAGTCCATACTGCTTTACAGTTTTTCTAAGCTCTTGTTGAAGATTATCTCTGGCAGCCTTTCCAGAGTAAGCCAATCTTGCACTTGAAGAAGTAGAATGACGGAATGGAATAGTGACATACATTTTTCCATCTTTACCAGCTTTTGCTTTACCGCCACCCAACCATCCGGGTCGCACCGATTTCATATCAAAACTTGGCATCCCGTACTCAAAGGCATTTGGCATCCGACCAATCAACTGGATCTCAACTACGAGTACATTTCCAGTCATATAATTTCTAATAGTGTCGGCCTTCTGTAATCCTTCAATGTAAGTACTTCTTGAAGTGGTGAGATTTTTTTGAGCCAGATCTATCCAATGATCACGAACCGTAACACCGGTCCCAAAGAAAGCTTTCTTGAAGGCTTCAATAGCAGATTCACTGAACGTATCTACACTCAGCCCCATCTCTTCAAATTTTATATTGGCTGAAATATCCATTACTCTGTTACCAGCTCTCTTGATCCAGATTTATTTGCCAAATAATCCCATCTTAAAACCGCTTGTTGTGGCAAATTAAATGGAACTCTTTCTTTTCGTTTGAAAGTTTCCATATAAAAACGATTGTCGTGCAATGTTTCTAGAACTCTGTATGTGGGAATAATCGGATAATGCAGGGAGAATAATGTCCCACTTGCTGGACGATTAGAACCTAGCCACTTGATAGCCTGATCTTCTGGTCTAAAATCAGTCCCGTTGAGATACTGGACACCAGCTTTATCAATAAGATGAAAAGGAGTATCGCAAGATTGTGGTATTTTATAACGAGTTTTATCTGAGTCACCAGAGCCTTTTTTAATAACTTCATTGTAAATAGAGGCATGATCAATCACTTCAATCTTGTACCAATAAGAAAGTCTGACCTCTGCCTTTGTGGTCAGCATGGCATCTTTTACATCCCAAACACCCTGCGGATTAAATTGCTTATCTAATTTTATTGAATAAATAAGTGCATCAGTTTCGAAGCATTGATCGACAAGATCCACCACTTCATCACCCTTACAAACATCACAACCCAATGCGTGATTGGTATCTTCGATCGCAGTTCTATTTGGGCAAAGGACCGATGGAATAATGCGGATTCTAACACCCTGATCGGCTATCAGATTATCAACTTCATCCAAATTGAGATCAACCCGTCCGGGCTTTGCGTCTGCTCTTTTAGGATAACGATTTGGGCTTGATGGTCTTCTCATTTACGCCACGACTAGCTGCAATCCCAGATAGTAATTTCTCAATCTGGACATGTCATTCTTAAGTTGTTTTTCATATTGAAGAATTCTTGCACCATAACCAGCGTTTGTGGCCGAAGATGTGGTTCCAATTGACTGGCTGATACCATCAATACTGATAGATTTATTTGCGATACCAGCACCAGCTATTAAATCTCCAGCTATGTTCAGAGGCCCAAGAGCCGCCTTCATTCCGATCACCTCTTTAATATTGGCTGGCACTTCGCCTTTTTTGAAACCGGCCTTGTAGGTCACATGCAGAACGTGTGGAACGTATTCAATCCCAGAATATATGAGAGGGATATATGAACCACCCTGAGATAAAATAATTGAACTAAAAGTTCCTTGAGTTGGAAATAAATTAACCTGAGCACCGACTGATTCTACTCGGTACCAACTTGGATCAAATACCAATAAATTTTTACTGAGCGGAAATTGAATAGCCACTTCGCTCACCGACTGAACGGGATATTTAAAAAGCTTAATAAAACTGTATTGAATATAATCTGTCAGTCTATAATCGTGGATCTCTGGATATTCTCTCTCACAGAGTTTTAATCCACCGACTTCGACTTCAAACCATTGTTGTGCTGATCGAATATAAAATTCAAAAAGCTCTTTTGGCATCTCGTTTCCGTTGTCATCGGTCAGATCCACACCAAAAAGAAATATGTTCTTTAATTCTTCAACGCTAATCACAAGATCATCCTGAAGAACTCTTTTATTTTGAGCTTCAGTTGAATCTGGTGCTTCTTTCATTGGCGTTATTGACAATTCAAACTCCTAACAATTTGGAACTGATTCTTTAACTATTACACCGCCAGCCACACCTGTAGAGATACAAACACCATCTCCAAATTCATCGTGCCTAACAATTACAGATCCAGACCTTACTAAATTGCTCTGCTCTGGAACCAAAGTGACTCTTATTTTTCCAAGCGGCTCACTAACAACTTCAACTGGATTCACACCCTTCGTATCCTCTGTGATCGTAAATCCAGAATCTTCAGCCGAAGCATTGATTCTGAAACCAGCAACCGCATCGGTTATAAACATTTCACCAGTGGTTGGAACTGGAACTGAGAATTCTGGATCAGCATTTAAGATCGCTGCTATTGCAATTGCATTAGCTGTCGATGTGCCGCCAGTAACGATGGTCGTGATTTCTATTGCACGATCACATGCAGCCGCACCAAAAGGGATAGTTGTTCCCGAATCATCAACATCGATCCAAACCCCAACTGATCCATCTTTGTCATAAATTTTGAAAAATTCTCCATCAAGATCACCGCCAACATCGGCTCTAGTTAATATTTTTGTGATCTCTTTCACGCCAATAAGATCCAAGATCAAATTATCTGGACTACCGGGGATCTCAACTTCAATTTTTCTATCGACATCTGAAGAGATCGTGAAAGGCTCTTTGCAACCAGTAGCAGAATTGAATGAAACCAGATTCATCTCTAAAGTCTTTTTTTCTCCGGCGTAGAATGACCACCTATCAGTAGTGCAACTCATTTTGACTCCATTGTAACTTCGATTGGCTGGTTCATTTTAAATACAGCTTCAATCGCATTATCGGCTTTGAATACCACCTCTACAGGTTGGTTGACCGTCATGAGTATCTCAATTGGCTTGTTCACAGTAAACCCTTCTAGTATGCAAGATCGATAGTGAGCTTCCTCACTTTTTCAAACTCACAACAACAACTATTATGAAATCTTAATTGAATCTCGTTGGCTTTTTCTAGAGAAATATCGAAGTAAAATTTGGCTTTTCCGGGTCTGATTTTTTCGACCCTAGCAACCTTATGACTTCCACCGCCTACAGTTTGTAGGTAACTTGCGAATAAATAATTGACGGTGTAGTACACACTACCTCACCTCAACTGCTTGAATGAAAGTTCCAGTTCCACCAGAAATTGCAAGCAATTTAAAAACATCTGTAGAAATTACAACTGGAGTATTAGCCGGAATATACACATCGCCGACCACTATTGTTGAATCATTATTTTGTGTCATCAAGAATGAACCATCAGAGATTATTCTATATGCTTTCCCTTGAACTAAAGTTTTAGAACCGGCACCTGTGAGATCTATTGGAGCTATTGTTTTCTTATCGTTAGCTGGATCAGCCGTGACCACTAAAGGTCCATTGATTACTTTTTTAGCCTTTGATGCTTTTGAATGTTCAGAAAAATCAATTCCACCACTATCGAGTGGTAGTTTCTCATCTAATGAACCACCAATTTCTCTAACCAATGGATCGACCATTATTTACTCCGTGCGAATGAAGGTCTTTTTTCCATATTAAATAGACTCTTCTTTTCCTCTTTCGGAGCCTTTTTTAAATCAGAAGCTTTCTTTGATGGCTTCACTTCTTCAGGCTCTTTGGATTCTTTGGATTCTTCAGGCTCTTCAGATACTTTATCTTCTGATTTTTCTATTTTATCTTCTGATTTCTCTTCCTCAGACATTGCTGCTTCTAAAGCCTTATCAACAACTTTAAATCCAGCAAATTTTATAAGAGATTTTGCAACATCTTTATCTTCACAAGAAACAGTTCCGTCAGTATCAACTTTTAAAATTTTACCACCGGCAGCTAGACTTCCACCGATTCCGACATAATCTTTTGAGAATAATTTCATTGATAGGTTCCTTTCAAACTAATCAGGGTGACCTTTTAAGGGGTCACCCTGTTTTTAAACTTTACCACTCAACCTTAAGAGTCAAGTGCTGGAACCCCTAGAGGCCCGATGTTTTTAATTATAGTCCAACCTCTAGGGCGGAAAATAATTGGAGTATTATAGTATAGCTGCATCCAACGAATTGAAGAGGCCACAGTTGCTAGTGGGAACTTCAATAGTGGGCTGAGTTCTCTTAGAGAGAGGATTGATTCATCCAACTGTCCAAGGTAAGCACTTCCAAGACCGGGAAGATTCTCATTTCCATCAAGGAAATCAGTTGATGCACCGGCTGAAGCTATTTCAGCGATAAGAAACTTAGTTCCTGCGATTCCGTCTGCAAGACGACTTCTATAGATTCTATAACCCTGAGTTAGATCGTTTCCAGAAACAGCACCTCTGGTGATTACGATTTTTACTTCGGCAGAGCCGGGAGCCGCAACAACCGCAGTTGCAGAGCCAGCTACCGGAGCTGATTCGCCACTTTTAGAGATTGCAGTGATGCTGTAAACATAAGATCCGTACTCAGATGCTTTGAATCCTCTTGAAGTTGTAACAGCCTGAACTGTCACCACACCACTCACTGGAGCGGTAGGTGCAGAAGGGTTGTCTGCAACTGTAGGAGCAGTTTCATCAATTCTTAAGAATACATCTGGTCTTAATTGAATGACTCCACCGTTTGTTCTAACACGGTCAACACTAAATCCAACCTGATGATCGGCCCCAACCGGAATTGAGTAACGACCTTTGCTGAAGAAAGACTTACTTAGGTCAGCATGGTTGGTGTGATTTAGGTAACAGTGAGTTGGATAGTAATAGTTGTCCAAAAGAACACGACTTGATTCTTGAAAAACGCTCTCAGTGAGAGGCTTCCCACGAAGATCGAGAACATGCTCACCAGAAACATCTGGCTT
>Ga0307378_10005035_pt1 | contig 18546 bp, 16 predicted proteins | sample UN1MG_FD_202238 | JGI IMG/M metagenome (GOLD analysis project Ga0307378, IMG submission 202238) | Soil microbial communities from Risofladan, Vaasa, Finland - UN-1 | ecosystem: Environmental > Terrestrial > Soil > Coastal area > Acid sulfate soil | place: Finland: Risofladan, Vaasa | collected... | reverse complement strand
AAAAAACCTTCTTTTTTTGTTTCACCAGCCCGTCAAATCTGGCATTGTTTCGGAGCTTGTGGTGAAGGTGGAGATATTTTTAAATTTGTAATGAAAATTGAAGGCCTTGAATTTGGTGACGCTTTAAGGATTTTGGCTCAGAAAGCCGGGGTGGAATTAAAAAGGCAGGACCCAAAATTAAAAACAGAAAGACAACGTCTTTATGAAATTTCTGAATTGGCCTGTTGTTTTTTTGAAAAGCAATTAGGAGAAAGTTTAGCTGGCAAGGAAGCAAAAAAATATCTTTTAGATAGAGAAATTAAAGAAGAAAGCATAAAAAATTGGCGCTTGGGCTATGCTCCTGATATTTGGCAGGGATTATCTGATTTTGTAATCAGTAAAGGTTATAAAAGAGAAGAAATAGAAAAAGCAGGTCTATCGCTAAAATCTTATAAAACCAATAATTATTACGATAGGTTTCGGGGAAGAATTATTTTTCCTATTTTTGATTTAAGCTCTCAAGTAATTGGATTTGGCGGAAGGATATATAAGCAGACCAAAAGGCCTGATAATCAGGAGGAGGCAAAATATATCAACAGCCCAGCTACTTTCCTTTACGATAAAAGCCGGATTTTATACGGTTTAAATAAAGCCGGAGTAGAGATTAGGAAAAAAAATGCCTGTATTTTGGTTGAGGGATATACTGATGCAGTTTTAGTCCATCAATCTGGATTTGAAAATGTGGCAGCAACTTCCGGCACTGCCTTAACTGATTATCAGTTAAAGATTTTAAAACGTTATTCCGATAATCTTTTAACTGCTTTTGATATGGATGTTGCTGGTGACTCAGCAACTAAAAGAGGAATTGATTTAGCTCAAAGTTTAGGATTTAATATAAAGATAGTAGCTATGCCTAAAGATTCTGATCCGGCAGATATTGTATCTAAAAATCCTCAAGAGTGGGAGAACTTAGTTAAAGAGGCAAAAACAATTCATGATTTTTATTTTGAAACCACTTTTTCTAAATTTGATAAAAACACTTTGGAAGGGAAAAAAGAAATTTCAAAGATTTTATTGCCTATAATTGCTAAAATTCCTAATAAAATTGAACAGACCCTTTGGATTCAAAGTTTAGTCAGAGTTCTGGGAGTAAAAGAAGAGGATATATTGGAAGAACTTGGTAAAATTAAAATTGATAAAACAGAAACCGAAGTCGAAGAATTTATTGAAAAAGAAACTGATTCATCTAAAAAATCAAGAAAAGAACTTTTAGAAGAGTATCTGATTGTTTTAGTTCTAAAATCGCCTAAAGTACTTGGCTTGATTGAAAAAAAAGATTTTAATTTTCTTTCTCTTCAAACCGCTCAGCTTGTAAATCTTTTAAAAGAAAATGGGACTGATTTTAAAAATAATTTCCCTGCTGAGCAAAAAGATTTATTGAATTTCCTTTCATTGAAGGCCGAGGTTGAAGAGATGGATGGCGATATAGCCGAGGAGTTTAAAAACTGTTTAAGAGAAATTAAAAGATTAATAATTAAAGATAAGTTAGATAGGATTTGTCAAGAGATTAAAAAAGCAGAAGAAGAGAAAGATTTTAAAAAAGTTCAAGAATTAACTCAGGAATTTAATCGTTTTTCTAAATCACGATATGATTTAGAGATTGCATAAATATGAAAAAGTCAAAAGTCAAAAGTCAAAAGTTAAAAAAAGAGAAAAAGCCGGCAAAAAAGAGAAAAATAACTCCCAGAAAGATAGTTGCCGAGAAAAAGAAAATAGTAAGAAAAAAGAAAGTATTAGTAAAGAAAGCTAAAGAAAAAAAGATGACCCTTAAAAAGACGATTTTCCCGCCAGAGAAACTTCAAGATTTAGTTAGAAGAGGAAAGCAGAGGGAATTTGTTACTACTTCGGAAATTTTACATTATTTTCCAAAAATAGAAAAAGATATTATAGGTTTGGATAGACTTTATGAAGAGTTAGAAGCAAGGGGAATTGAAGTGAAAGAAACTAAGGAATTTTTAGATACTTCAGAAAAACTTAAGAAACCAGAAAAAACCAGAAAGGATTCCGGATTAAGAATAGACCCGGTCCAGCTTTATTTAAAAGAAATTGGCAAGGTTTCGTTTTTAACTGCTGAAGGAGAAAAAGAGCTGGCTAAGAGAATTGAGAAAGGGGACGAAGAAGCTAAGAAAAAATTAGCTCGGGCAAATCTGCGGTTAGTTGTTTCCATTGCTAAAAGATACATTGGCAGGTCTCCTAATTTAACTTTGCTTGATTTGATTCAAGAAGGAAATTTGGGCCTTTTCCGGGCAGTGGAAAAATTTGACTGGAGAAGAGGTTATAAGTTTTCAACTTATGCTACTTGGTGGATAAGACAGGCAATTACCAGAGCTTTAGCTGACCAAGCCAGAACAATAAGGATTCCTGTTCATATGGTGGAGACCATATCCAAGTATACTAAAGTTAGACGTCGCCTTTTGCAGGATTTAGGAAGAGAGCCCTTGGCAGAGGAAATTGCAGCTGAAATGGGAATTGATGTTGCCAAAGCTCATCATATTAGAAAAATTTCCCAGGAAACAGTTTCTTTGGAAACGCCGGTAGGGGAAAATGAAGAAGACAGTGTTTTAGCTGAATTTATTGAAGATGAAAAAACAGTTGCTCCTTCTATTCAAGCAGCTCGGCTTTTGCTTAAGGAAAGATTAAAAGAGATTTTAGTTGATTTAACCCCAAGAGAACAGAGAATATTATCAATGAGATTTGGCTTAGATGACGGAATTACTCATACTTTAGAAGAAGTAGGCCAGGAATTTGGCGTCACTCGCGAAAGAATCCGTCAAATTGAAGCCAAATCCCTTCAGAGAATCCGTGAACATGAGAAACTCAAAAAACTTAAAGGTTATTGAAAAAAATCTAAAATAAGATATAATATGTACATTCCGCGGTAGCTCAATGGTAGAGCCATCGACTGTTAATCGATTGGTTGCAGGTTCGAATCCTGCCCGCGGAGCAAATTTCCCGAGATATATTTCTCGGATTTTGTTTGACAAAACTAGATAAAACATTAAACTAAAGTTAGTGTTGCTCTTTAACTTTTGGATAAGGAAAAATATCATGAGTGATAGAAACTTGAGAAAAAAAGCCATGAAATTTGCATCTGTTGCCGCTAGAGAGATTGTAAACAAGACAAGAAGAGCAGAAGCAGATCCATGGACAGAAGAATTTAGATATCATGATGTCCGCTTTGAAATCTACTATGACGAGCTTGCCAGAATAAACACAGAACGAGCAAGGAAAAAAAAACGACAAATTTAATCTTCAAATTTAAGAAAGAGTTATCATTAAATTCTATGTGCCTAGGTAGCTATACCCGGGCTTTTTTTATACAACAAAACTCAATTCTCCTAAATCTTCCCTAATCTTTATCCAATCTAAAGTTCTAAGTACGTCCTGTAGGGGGAGCTCACAAAAAAATCGCCAAGAAGGCGATTTTTTGGTAGAATTGGAGTATGATTTATATATTAGGAGGAATCCATTGCGACAAGAAACTATATAAGCGAATAATAGAAATACTGGAAGAAATTAAGCCAGATTTAATCTGTTTAGAAGAACTAACACACGATAGAATAGTAATAAAAGCTTGTAATGATTTTGTTGAGGGAAAGATAAATTTATCTAAGTTTAAAAAGCTTACTAAGTTTGAGAAGTATTGGTTTGATTTTTTGCCATATAAAGAACTCTTTTCCTATTTAAAAAAGAATAAGATAAAAATATATCCTATTGACCATAAACTGAAAGAAAGAATTAAATTGATAAGACTTGAGAAGAAGATTTTAGAAAAAGTAAAAAAAAATAAGAACATTTCTAATTTAAAGAAGGAAGAAGAGAAAATTTCTGTATTTGATAGAGAAAAAAAAATGACAAGAAATATAATTAGGGGAATAAGAAAATATAAAAGTAAAGATATTTGTTTAATTGTTGGAATAAATCACGCAAAAAGACTTGAGAAATCTCTTTCTTTGCTGAACTTCAAAATTAAAAGAAAGAATATTTCAAACAAAAAAGATGTAGATAAATATCTCAATAGAATATATAGATATGCGATATTAAACAAAGTTGAAATATTAAAAACCCCTCCTCTTGTTCCAATTTTTATAATAGTCTTTAAAAAGATTAAGAAAACTGTAAAATAGGCTCTAACCCTACCAATCTTTCCTTGACTTCTCTCCAATCAATGGTTCTGAACGCGTCCAATAGGGGGAGCCAAGATTTTTCAAGCCTTATTTTTTAGGTTGACTAATTATTTTTTAAATGTTAATCTTATTTACATAAGATAGTTGCCTAATGAAAATTTAGTCGAGTTTATTCAGGGAACTAAACTTTAGGATAAAACCTTAAAACATTAATTAAATTAATTTATATCTAACTATGGAAGGAACAATTAAAACTCTTACAGAAAAAGGATTTGGATTTATTACCGTTGATGGTGAAGAGAAAGATTTATTTTTTCACGGTAATGAACTTAATGGCGTAACCTACGAAGAGTTAAAAGTAGGTGACAGGGTGTCTTTTGAGAAAGCTGATTCTGAAAAAGGACCCAACGCAACAAACGTAACTCGCATTTAAGAATTGATTCAATAAAATCAGATAGATGAAAATCAAGTCCATTCTCGGGCTTGATTTTTTATAAAACAGAGTTCTAACGTCGTCCTGCCAACAAAGCTATCAGCCCGAGGATTTTTCTCGGGCTTTTATACAATATTTGCTATAATTGCAAGTGAGGAAGAAGAAAAAAAATTTATTTTTCTTCTTTGACCGAACGCCGCAATTATGCGGCGAAGCCGCAATAATTGCAAGTGAGGAAGAAATGAAAGAATTTATTCTTACATTTCGACCGAACGAAGAAATTATTTAAAGAATTTAACATACTAAATTAATATGGTTTTTAGGATATTTTTAATTACATTTTGCTTGCTTCTGCCTTTTGGTGTTTATGGGAATATAATAATTAATGAAATTGCATGGATGGGAACGGAAAATTTAGCTAATGACGAATGGATTGAGTTATATAATAATGGAGACACGGCTATAAATTTAGACGGATGGACATTAAAAACTGATGACGAAGCTCCGGAAATAAACTTACCCGGAATAATCCCTGCAAAGGGCTTTTTTTTGTTAGAAAGAACTGATGATAATACAGTTCCTGAAATTCCAGCTGACTTAATTTACAAAGGGGTTTTGGGGAACAACGGAGAGGACTTAAAACTTTATGATAATTTTGGAAACTTAATTGATGAAGTTAATTGTTCAGATGGTTGGCCAGCTGGTGATAATTCCACTAAACAAACTATGGAAAGAACTAATTCTGGAAACTGGCAAACCAGTCAAGAACCAGGAGGAACACCGAAAAAAGAGAATTATGAATTAAGAATTATGGATTATGAAGACGATAAACCAGAAAAAACGACAGAGAACGAGTCTCTGTTAGCTGAACCTGTAAGTTATCCGACTGGTGTTGTTTTTAGTGAAATCCTGCCATCACCTGATGGGCCGGATGCGGAAAACGAATGGATTGAAATTTTTAATCAAAATGATTCTGATGTTGATTTGTCTGGATGGACAATTAAAGACACCACAGGAAGCACTAAAACATATATTTTAAATAGTAAAATCCCTGCATTGGGATATTTGGTTCTTTTGAGACCTGAAACTAAAATTACTTTAAACAACAGCGGCGATGGATTAAATCTTTTTAATCCTAATAGAGAAATTACTGATTCAGTAGATTTTGGGAAAGCTTCTCTGGGCCAATCGTATAATAGAAATCAATCGGGTTGGGCATGGAGTACAACCTTAACTCCAGGAGCAAAAAATATTGTGCCTACCCCTCAAACTCCCAAACAAAAATCCGAAGAAAAAAAATCAGAGAACGAGTCCCTGGAAGCTAATTCTCTTACTGAAAAAGTGGCTGCTGCTGTTAGTACAATAACTGAATCTTCCGGGTTCTCTACGTTATTGATTGCTTTTGTCATTGCTATATTTTCAGGAATTGCTTTTTTAACGGTTAAAAGCAATTTAAAAGATTTTTGGCATTGAGGCCAACATACTAAATAGAAATTTGTTGTTTTAGTTTAATAATCCTTAAGACAGACCGATCAATTCTTTGTTCAGAAATATCGCCACTTTCTATTGCTTCCCGAAGCGCTAAAACGCCATTAACTACCGGCATTCGCCAACCAGAAAAAATCAAAATATCTATCCCGGCTTTAATTGGCAAAGTAATAATTTTTTTTAAAGAAAATTTATTTAACAAAGAGTTCTGAGACAAATCATCAGAAATAATAAGATAATTTCCTTGAACATTGCTTTTTAAAAATCCGATTCCTTCTTTTGAAAAACTAAAGGGATATTCTTCATACAATCCTTTGTAAATAACATTTGAGACCATTATCATTTCGGGAAAAGCTTCAGCCGCTTTTTGAAATTGTGAAACTTCTGGGATATTTTCTAATCTTGCCAGCTTTTCTTCCGGGTTAAAAGAGATTCCTCCATATCCGGGAAAATGCTTCACTGCCGTAAACACACCGGCTTCTTTTTGACCTTGAATTAATGATTTAGCCAATTCTCCAATTATTTCATGATTTTTTTGAAAAGATCTTTCAAAAATAAAATCATTAGAAAAACTTATATCTAAAAGTGGCGCTAAATTAAGATTAATTCCTAATTCTCTAAGTTCTGTACCTCTATCTTTACCAACCTGATAAGATTGTATGTTGTTTTTAATTTCAAATTGAGGAGTTTTTTCTATCCACTCAATCCGAGAAATTAATCCTCCCTCTTGGTCAACGGCAATAAATAATGGTAATCCCGTATCTTTTAAGGCAATTTCTTGAAGAGAAGCAATTAATTCTTTCAATTGATTTTCATTTTCAATATTTCTTTTAAGCAAGAGGATTCCGCCAGGATGTAATTCTTTAACTAAATTTTCGATGTCTGAATTTAAGGACTTTCCATCAAAGCCAATTATAAACAACTGTCCAATTTTTTGCTCTAAGCTTAGCTTGTTTAATTTTTCTTCGGTTTTACTTGATACTTTTATAGATTCAATTTTCTGAACATCAAAATAAATTTCGTATACAATAAAAAATCCCGTTAAAATAAGAACAAACCCTAATAAAATTATTTTTACAAGCCTTCCCATATCTTTATTATCCTAGTATAACCGTTTATGGCGTGACAAACCGAGTCGATTCTTACATATTTATTCCCTTCATTCCAATAAACACCTCCTAATGCTCTTTCTGGATTTTTTAAGAAAGAGCTGTTTTCTTTTGAATAAGTGCGTTGAATAATCCATTTTATAATATCAACCACTGTTTCTTTATACTTCTCGCAATCGACTTGCCCTGAGGACGTCGAAGGGTCCTGCTCAAGACAAAATCTATATGTATCTGTCATTACTTCGCTTATCCAGCCGTTTCCACTTGTTGAATAAGCGCCGTCTATCCTGCCATCTTGCATTTGATGAGAAATAATCTGGGAACTTAATTCAAACACAATATCTTTGTAATAATCGTTAGGGTTTGTTTTGTAGAAATCCATTAATGACATCACTGCCCAGGAATTTGATATTGGATTTTTTGTCCTGTATTCTCCAACAATATATTTTCTCCCAGCATCTTCATATTTTTGGGCAAAATGCTTAGCAATCTTTTCAGCTGCATTATAATACTTCTGAATTTTAGTAACATTATAAAGTTTAGAAAAGGCGGAAAGACACTGACCGTTGTAAAGCAATGATTCTTTTTTGCCAAAAACCCATCTTCCATCTGAATATCTTGTATAAGGTTTTACCACGCCGTCCTCCATTTGCATTGTAATTAACCAATCGCCAGCTAATTTTGCTAATTCTAAATATTTATCTTGACCCGTTACTTCGTATAATCTTAATAAGGTGAATATACTTAAAGCGCTGGTTCCGACAACATATTTCTTTTCTTTTTCCTTGCTGTTTAAAAAATATGAATAAGAAAATGCGCCGTATCTTTTGCTGTTTTTGTCTTTATCCTGCATAGAAAGAAGGAAATCCCCCCAACCAGACAAATGTTTTAAAATCTCCTCGTCCTGGTCATAGTCATAAATATACAAAAAAGTATAAATAATGGAAGCAGAATAAACAGTATATAATCTTTCTTCAAAACTATCATTCACAGCATCGTATTTTTTATAAAACCCGTGCTCTTCTGAATTCTCCATTCTGTACAAAAACTCTTTCCCTTGCTCAATTTTCTCCTTAATTAAACCATTAAAGGTTTCGGGGATTTCAGAAGCTTCGGGGATTTCAGGGCTTTCTGAATCGGCTGTAACCAAAGATGCTGCAAAAGATTCAAAGGTAGGCCAGGGCTGATAGTTCACCCATCCTAAAATAAATAAAAAAGCTACTACAAAAAGTGTTAAAAATATGTATAAATATAAATTTTTAATTTTACTACCCATATTTATAATTACTTTAATTTCAAATTAGACAAAAGTCAATTTTTAAGGTAAAGTTAATATAATATGAGCGGACACAGCCATTGGGCAAGCATCAAACATAAAAAAGGGACAGCAGACGAAAAACGAGGCAAGGCTTTTTCAAAAATGGCCCGGGTTGTTAGTATTGCCGCTAAAGAAGGAGGAGGCAGTGATCCTGATTCTAATTATAAGTTAAGAATAGCAATTGAGCAGGCGAAAGAAATCAACATGCCCAAAGACAATATAGAGAGAGCGATTAAAAAGGGCACGGGCGAGCTAACTGGAGAAAAATTAGAATCAGTAACTTTTGAAGCTTATGGCCCGGGAAGAATAGCTATTATTATTGAAGGGATTACTGACAATAAAAATAGGAGTTTGGGCGAAGTTAAGCAAATTTTAAATCAACATAATGGAAAGCTGGCTGGAGGAGGTTCAGTTAAGTGGCTCTTTGAAAGGAAAGGAGCGATAATAGTGAACAATGAAGAAAAAACAACAGATAAAGAAGACTTAGAATTAATAGCGATTGAAGCTGGAGCTGAAGACATCTATTGGCACGATGATATTTTAGATATTTACACCAAACCGGAAGAATTAGAAAAAGTGAAAAAGAATTTAGAAGAAAAAGAAATTAAAATTGATTCTGCTTCTTTGGACTGGGCAGCTAAAGAAATGATTGAAGTTGAAGAAAAAGAAAAACAGGCCTGTCAAAAACTCTTTGAAGCGCTAGATGAAAATGACGCAGTTCAGGATATATACTCTAATCTAAAATTATGATTATTTTAGGTATAGATCCGGGAATCGCAACAACGGGATTCGGCGTTATTAAAAAAATAAAAAATAAAAAATCTGAAGTCATTGATTATGGCTGTATAATAACTACTCCGGATTTATGTCCGGGAGACCGTTTGAAAATAATCAATAACGAGCTGAATAAATTAATTGAAAAATATCAGCCGAAAATAATGGCTGTTGAGAGTTTATACTTTTTTAAAAATCTTAAAACAGCTATGCCGGTAAGCCAGGCAAAAGGAGTAATATTGTTAACTGCTGCTAAAAAGAAAATCCCTGTTTATGAATTTACGCCTCTTCAGGTTAAAATGGCAATGACAGGATATGGCAGGGCAGAAAAAAAACAGGTTCAGAAAATGATCCAAACCATGTTTAATTTAGAAGAAAAACCAAAAGATAAAAACAAAAGAAAAGATGACGCAATAGATGCTTTAGGCATTGCGCTTTGCTGCACTATCAAGCCAAAAATTAAACTAAGCTAATTTATTTTCGCAAAACGGCGTTTGCCGACTTGGATTATTAGTCCTTTTTTTATTTCAATTACTTCTCTCCAATCTTTTTGAACTTCGCCATCTATTTTTACTCCTTTTTGGAGAATTAATCTTTTTGCCTCGGACTTTGAAGGGGCTAATTTTGTTTTTACTAATAAGTCCAAAATATTAATTTTCTTTTCCTTAATTCTAATCTCTGGGATTTCCGTGGGAAGTTTTTTTTCTTTAAATATTTTATTAAATTCTTTTTCGGCGCTTTCTGCTTCTTTTTTACTGTGATATATTGTTATGATTTCTTTTGCTAATCTTGCTTTAGCATCCTTGGGATTTTTAATTTTTTTAACCTCAATTAAAGAAACCTCTGTGCAAAGCTCAAAACAATGCATTATTGCTTCATCGGGCAAAGCCATTACTTTGCCAAACATATCTTTTGGGGAATCGTTGAGCGCAATATAGTTTCCCTCGCTTTTTGACATTAGTTTTTTTCCGGTTTTTGGATTTTCTAAAAGTTTTGTTGTAATAACGAATTTTTCCTTCTTTTTATATTTTTTTAATAAGTCTCTGCCAGCCATCATATTAAATGTTTGATCTGTCCCGCCTACCTCAACATCAACATTCATAGCTACTGAATCATAACCTTGCAGCATTGGGTATATAAACTCAATAAAATTAATTTCTTGGCCTTTCTTTAATCTTTGCTGAAACATATTTCTTTTAATCATTTTCCCATGAGTAAAATTAGCCATTAATTTCATCAGGTCAGCAAATTTTATTTTTTCATACCATTTGCTGTTAAATTTAATTTGGACTGGGTTTATTTTTGATTTAAAATCTAAAATTTTGCTTATTTGGGATTTATAGGTCTCAGCATTTTTAAGAACTTGTTTCTTGGTTAATGCCTTTCGTTCAGATAATTTTCCTGTTGGATCTCCAATCTGGGCAGTAAAATCACCAATAAGAATAATAATTTTATGGCCAAGGTTTTGAAATTTTTTCAATAAAAGGTAATTTGTAGAATGGCCCAAATGCAAACCAGGAGCAGTAGGATCTACTCCATGGTAAATAGTTAATTTCTGCGTTTTCAGAGCTTTTAAAAACTCTTTTTCTGAAGGATAAATTTTATCTACCCACCTTTTTAAATTTATACTCTTTGAATTCATGTTATTTTATCGTAGAATAAAATTGTAAAGTTGTAAATCATGGCAGAGAGAAAATTTTATCGCAAAACATATAAAAAGAATAAAAAAAAGAGAATTGCTTTTTGGATTCTCGTTGTTTTAGGTTCTTGTTTTGTTTTAACAGTTTTTGCTGGCTTAATTTTATTTATCTACTATGCTAAAAATCTTCCTCGGCCGGAAAAATTTACCGAAAGGGCCTCTATTGAATCAACTAAAATTTATGACAGAACCGGGGAAGTTTTGCTTTATGAATTATACGGCGAAGAAAAAAGAGAGATTATTCCTTTAAGCGAAGTTCCTGAACATTTAAAGCAAGCCGTGATTGCAACCGAAGATGCTAATTTTTATTCTCATTTTGGGATAGATTTTAGAGGAATTCTCCGAGCTATTCGGATTAATTTAAGAACAGGAAAGCTGACTTATGGCGGTTCCACAATTTCCCAGCAACTTATCCGTTCTACTTTTTTAACCTTAGAAAAAACTATTAAAAGAAAAATTAGAGAAATTATTTTAACCTTAGAGATGGAAAGACGCTATTCAAAAGACCAGATTTTAGAATGGTATCTAAATCAGATCCCTCTTGGACCTAATATCTATGGAGTGGAAGCTGCCTCAAAAACTTATTTTAACAAATCAACCAAAGACATTTCTGTGGCTGAAGCTGCTTCTTTGGCTGCTTTAATTAAAACTCCGAGCTATCTTTCTCCCTTTGGACCCAACAAAGATGAGCTGCTTGGGAGAAAAGATTATGTTTTAGACCGAATGGCAAAAGAGGGCTATTTAACCCCGGAGGAAACTGAAGCAGTTAAAAAAGAAGAATTAAAATTTGCTGAAATTAAACAAACAATTAAAGCTCCTCATTTCGTTTTCTATGTTGAGGAATATCTTTTTGAAAAATACGGCAAAAACTTTTTAGAAGAAGAAGGTTTTAAAATTTACACTACTCTGGACTGGGAGCTTCAACAAGCAGCTGAAAAAGCGGTAGCAGAAGGCGCAGAAAGAAACAAAGGATACAGGGCGTATAATGCTTCTTTAGTAGCGACTGACCCAAAAACCGGAGAAATTTTAGCTATGGTTGGTTCAGCGAATTGGTTTGGAGAATGCTATCCTGAAGGGTGCGATTTAACGCCAGAAGTAGATTGCTTGTTTGACCCGTATGTTAATGTAGCTACTTATAGAATAGGACGTCAGCCCGGTTCTGCTTTCAAGCCATTTGTTTATGCTACTGCCTTCCAAAATGGTTATGATGATAAGTATATTATTATTGACGAAGAAACTAATTTTGGCATCTGGGGTAAAGAAGAATACATCCCCAAAAATTATGACGGTCTCTTCCGGGGACCTGTAACCTTAAGGCAGGCCTTATCTCAATCTTTAAACGTTCCTTCGGTTAAAGTTCTGCTTAACTTAGCAGGACTGCCAGAAAGCATAGAAACAGCTAAGAAGTGCGGTATCACTACTTTAAACAATCCCCCCTCTTTTTATGGGCTTTCAATTGTATTGGGAGGAGGCGAGGTCCGACTCCTTGATATGGTTTCTAGCTATGGTGTTTTTGCAACCGAAGGCCTAAAGGTTCCTCCGGTTTCTATCTTAAAAATTGAGGACTCAAAAGGAAATATTATTGAAGAAAATAAAAAAACTCCAAAAAGGGTTTTAGATGAAAAAGCTGCAAGATTAATTAATGATATTTTATCGGACAATGAAGCCAGAACCCCAATGTTTGGAGCTAATTCCGCTTTATATTTTGAAAATTATCAAGTGGCAGCTAAAACTGGAACCACTAATAATTATAGAGACGCCTGGACTATTGGCTATACCCCTTCAATTGTAACTGGGGTCTGGGTAGGAAATAATGATAATACCTCAATGAGTAAAAAACCAGGCGTAGTATTAGCAGGTCCTATCTGGCGCGCCTTTATGACAAAGGCCCTGCCCAAATTTCCAAAGGAAAACTTTACCCTTCCAGAAATTAAAGAAACCGAACCGTCTGAATAAAAAATATTTATTTTGTTGGTTTTTTTGATTGTGATATAATAAAGCAATGCCGAATTATCCAAAAGAACAACTCTGGGAGCTTTATAAAGATCTTCCTAAAGACCTTCAGGAAGCTGCTTTTTCTAAAGAAGTTGCTGCTAACATCCAGGAAATTTGCTTTAAAAATGAAGTTACAAACGATGGCCTAGTTTTTGATATTGCTAAAAATATTGGTTATATTTTTCTTGGTCTTTTACCGCCAAATGAGCTCCAGGATGTCTTAGAAGAAGAATTAAAAATAGAAAAAAGTAAAGCCGAACAAATCGTTTCGGAAATCACCAGGTTTGTCTTCCTTCCGGTTAAAAAAAGCTTAGAGGCACTTTATAAAATAGAAATTAAACCAGGGCTAAAAGCGAAGGCAATTTCTTTACTTCCGAAAACTAAGCTATCCAAGAAAAAATCTAAAAAAGGAGATAAATATAGAGAAACAATAGAATAATATGGAATTTACCGTTCCCCAATTTATCGAAAAAGAAGCAAAAATAGTCGGCCCTTTTACCTTTAAGCAATTTGTTTTTATTGGAACTGCCGGCGGGATTTGTCTTATTCTTTTTTTTATCCTTCCTTTTTCTGTTTTTATAATTGTGGCAATAATTTTATTAGGAGGGGCATTTGCTTTAGCTCTTCTAAAAATTGAGAAAACTTCTTTGCCTGTTTTTATAAAAAACTTTTTTATTTTTATTTTCAAACCCAAGGTTTATCTCTGGAAGAAAAAAACTAGCCCCCAAAAATTTCTCATAAAAGAAAAAGTAGAAGAGGAAAAAGAAGAAATTAAGAAAAAAGCAGAATTAAAAGTTACCAAAGACAGTAGATTAAATGAATTATTCACGCGCATAGAAACAAAATAAAAAAATGGAATCAAGAATTATGAATTATGAATTATGAATTTTGTAAACACTGATTATTTTCTTTTTAGAACCTCTTTTTATTCTTAATTCTTAATTCAAAATAAAAAATGCTTTCTACTCAAGATTTTTTAGAATTTGACCAAATTAGAGAAGGAATTATTATCTTAAAAAATAAAGGATTAAGGGCGGTTTTAATGGTCTCTTCTTTAAATTTTGCCTTAAAATCAACTGATGAACAAAACGCTATTTTATATCAATTCCAGAATTTTTTGAACTCTTTGGATTTCTCCTGCCAAATTCTTATTCTTTCAAGACGTCTTAATATTGCAGGCTATTTAGATAAGCTGGAAAACATTGAAAAAAAAGAAGAAAATGAATTACTTAAACTCCAAATTACTGAATATCGAAAATTTATTGATGGAATAATGAAAGAAGGATCTATTATGCAAAAAACTTTTTATGTAATAGTTCCTTTTTCTATTATGGAAGCCCAGATGATTGGTGAGAAAAAAAAGCTGCCTAAAATTCCTACTTTAACTGAAGAGATGTTTCAAAGATGCAAAACCCAGCTTTTGCAACGAGTAGAGTTTACAGTTTTAGGTTTAAGGGCTTGCGGACTCCAAGCTATCCCTCTAACCAGCATGGAACTTACTGAGCTTTTTTGGAGCTTGCATCATCCAATAGAAGCAGAAAGAGGATATTACCCCGAGATACCCTCCGAATTAGTAGAATAATTATAGCAAGCTATCTAATGTAATTATGAAAATACCTTTTTTAAAAAAGCTTAAAAAGAAATCTGAAATTCCAGAAGAATTTTTTGCTGAAGAACCGATAAGAATCACTGACATTGTTGCCCCTTCTTTTATTGAAATTAAACAAAATCATCTTAAAATAGGGGAGCGGTTTGCTAAAAGCTACTTTATTTTTTCTTTTCCCAGATATCTTAGCACTGGTTGGCTTTCTCCAATAATAAATCTAAATGTTCCAATGGATGTTTCTTTTCATTTACATCCAGTTGCCAGCGAGAAAATTTTAAGAAAATTAAGAAAAAGAGTTACCGAGGTTCAGGCGGAGATTGCTGAAAGAGAAGAAAAAGGATTAATCCGCGACCCCGTTCTGGAAACTGCCCATCACGATTTGGAGGACCTGAGAGACAAACTCCAAACCGCCCAAGAGAGAATGTTCCGCTTCAGTTTATACCTTACCACCTATGCTGACACAGAAAAAGAATTAAGAGACATTGAGACAAGTTTAAGGTCAATCCTGGAATCTCGGCTAATTTATATCAAGCCCGCTCTCTATCAACAAAAAGAAGGATTTGTTTGCACCTCCCCTTACGATCTGGACCTCCTAATGGTTACTACTTTAATGAACACTGCCCCCCTCTCAAGCACTTTCCCGTTTATCTCTTTTGATTTAAGTTCAAACGAGGGAATCCTTTATGGAATTAACAGACACAACAGCTCTTTGGTTTTATTTGACCGTTTTACTTTAGCTAATTCAAATTCGGTGATATTCGCAGTTTCGGGCGCGGGCAAAAGTTATGCAGTTAAATTAGAGGTATTAAGATATTTAATGTTGGGTGTGGACGGGATAATAATAGACCCGGAAAACGAATACAAATTTTTAGCCGAAGCGGTTGGCGGGTCTTTTTTTAATATCTCCTTGGCTTCTCCCCATCATATTAATCCTTTTGAGCTGCCAGCGCTTAGAGAAGATGAAAAAGCTGAGGACGTTCTAAGAACAAATATTATCAATCTGGTCGGATTAATGAGAATTATGTTTGGCGGCTTGACTCCGGAAGAAGATGGAATTATGGATAGAGCTTTAACTGAAACTTATGCGGCAAAAGATATTACTCCGGAAAGCGACCCAAAGCTCTGGGGTAAGAAAGAAGGCCTTCCCTTCCCGATAATGAGCGACCTCGAAGAAGTGCTTTTAACAATGGAGGGAGCGGAGTCCTTAGTTAGACGGCTCCAAAGATTTACCAAGGGGGTTTATGCCGGATTCTTCAACCAGCCATCCAATATAAATATGAAAAATAGATTGGTTGTTTTCGGTATTCGCGACATGGAAGATGAATTGAGGCCTATGGCCCTCTTTACGGTTTTAAGATATATCTGGAAGACAGTCACTTCAGAAATGAAAAAACGATTGTTAATTATTGATGAGGCCTGGTGGCTAATGAAAACCGATGACGGGGCTTCTTTCTTGTTCGGGACAGTAAAAAGAGCCAGAAAATACTGGTTGGGGGTAACTACCATTACTCAGGATGTTAATGATTTTATGAAGTCAGATTATGGCCAGCCAATTATCACCAATTCGTCTTTGGTTCTTTTAATGAAACAAAGCCCGGCTACTATTAATATAGTTCAGAAAACATTTAATCTTACCGAGGAAGAGAAAATGTTGTTGTTGGAGACGCCGGTCGGAGAAGGGATGTTTTTTGCCGGGACAAAACATGTCTTAATCAAAGTCCTGGCTTCTTATGCTGAAGACCAAATAATTACCACCGCCCCTGAAGAATTAATGAAGATTAAACAAGCTAAAAGAGAATTAGGAGAATAATATGCCAGAAGAAGAAAAAAAAACCGAAGAAAAATCAGAGGAGGAAAAACCAGAAAAAGTTCCTGTCCCTAAGAAAAAAGGGGGCTGGTTTCAGAAAATTCCTACCGATGTTCTTTTGTCACCAGGGGGGATGATTTTGATTTTTTTTGCCCTTATTATGGAAATCGTTGACCTTATTCCTCTCCCTGTTGTTGATCAATTATGGGAACTGCCTTTTGAAATTATTTTTATTGTCTTACTAGCCATAATTGCTAAAGTCCCTCTTAAAACATCGCTTATTCCTTTTCTTATTGAACGTATCCCAATAATAAGCGATGTCCTTCCAACTTGGGTTATTAGAATGTTAATGTAAAGATCTCAATGAAAGGAAATAAACAAAAACTTTTTTTTACATTAATCCTTTTATTTCTACTTTCAGCGAACTTTGTTTTTGCTTTGGAAATAACCTATCCCCACGTGCCTGGCGCTGTCCCGCCCCAGGAATTTATAAATACTGCTCCCCCCGAAGACATTCTTGCTCTTTATGTAAAATATCTTGTTAATTTATTTATTTGGATAGCCGGAATCCTTGCTTTGGCAGGATTAATTTACGGCGGAATTCTTTATTTGATTTCAACCGGCAAACCAGACCGAATGGTTTCTGCTAAAAACCAAATTAGCGCTGCCTTTTTCGGCCTCTTGATTTTATTATCTTCTTATCTTGTTTTAAACACTATTAGCCCCCAGTTTACCGAATTAAGATTAGAACCGCTCGAACTTATTGAGGTAGAAAAACAACAAGAAATAACGTCTCCTGTTGCAGAAATTAGCACTTCTATTGATCCCGAGTCATCTCCCGGGAGAATAATTGAAAAAATCTTTGAAACATATATCTCAGAATATCCTGAACCAGCCCAAAAATGGACTCCAAGGATAATGCGGCTTAAAAACAATACTAATGCAACAAAAGAAATAGTTGCAAGAATTTTCAATCAAAACAGAACGTTAAGAAACGCAGCAGATGATTGTGAATGTTTTGAAAACACCCATCCTGATCCCGGTTGCAATCATGCCGGATGTCAGGATTGTCCTCCTAATGAATGCACCTGCGATCCTTGTGGAGACGTCAGAGATACTATCCAGTCAACTGAACAAGAAAATCTTAATGAAATTTATATAGGCGATGGCACAACCGTTTCCAATCAAATGAATGTAGACTGGCAATTAGAAACTATTCCATCAACTTTAATCAAAGAAATGCTAAAAACAGAGGATGAAGTGCGTCTCTTAAAAGAACAGTTAGACAGACTAAAAAGAGCAGAAAAATATATTAAAGAATGTCCCTTAAGGTCTTTGCATAGTTATGTTCAAGTTCTTGATCTTAAAAAGAGCATTGAAAACGAAGAAGGCACGGTAAGAAAAATTGATTTTTGGAACGATGTAAACATTATATATTATAGGCCGGAAGAAGAACCCCAGCGCTATAAACCCGAACCTTATGAAGAAAAAGAATATGTATTTGATTTTGCAACATTTTATTGTGATGTAAGCGGTACCTTAGAACAAGCTTTTTATCCGGTCTTAAGCCCAAGCGCAGGCGCAACGGGACTTACCGGTTATGAAACCGAAGAGGAAGCTGACGAAGTTTTATCTAAAACTATGGCTTGCGGGACAGAAGCTGTATTTGGCGATCTCTCTGATAGAGTAAAAAGAATAACTCAGCTTTTAATAGACAAATTTGAAAAAATTGCTGAATTGGATAAAAAACTAATTAAAAAAACCGACGAATTACAAAGAGCAATTAGCGAATGCACTTCTAAAAGATGTATCCCGATATGCCAGAAAATTTATGTCTACGGAGCATGCGTTGCCTGTATCGAAATAGGATGTTTTGGCGAACCCTGCCCGATGAGTAAAATTAATAACATATTTGATGATATTAGAGAAATCCGGGACGAAATAGGATTTCTAATAGATGGAAGAGGCGGAGCTGTCACCCCGGAAAACATTGGAATAATTACCCTAATTGATGAATATGTGCCACAGATACTTGAAGAGTTGGAAAAGACTATCAGGCAGCCAATGAAAGAATGCTCTTTTGAAAATTTAGAAAAAAAGGGAACAGTATTGTTTAATTGTTCCCAGTCAAAAGGAGCAATTACCCCGGAA
>Ga0307378_10005031_pt1 | contig 18552 bp, 19 predicted proteins | sample UN1MG_FD_202238 | JGI IMG/M metagenome (GOLD analysis project Ga0307378, IMG submission 202238) | Soil microbial communities from Risofladan, Vaasa, Finland - UN-1 | ecosystem: Environmental > Terrestrial > Soil > Coastal area > Acid sulfate soil | place: Finland: Risofladan, Vaasa | collected... | reverse complement strand
CGTAAAAGTTGACATATTCTGTAAGGAGGGGGAGAAGAAATTACGGATTTATAATTTAAGTTTTTCAGGAACCCCGTATCCTATTCTGGAGCCCCATATCCGTTCGATGTGATAGCAGTCTAATAAGCCGTTAATGGTAAAGTCAAGCAATTTAAAAAAAAGGGCCTACTCTTCCTATTATTGATACTATTTGCTGCGTCTTTTCTGTTGACATGGATAGCCTGGTAAGATTTAATTATTTCATTCAGGAGGGTAGCCCATTTCATATGAGGAGCAGAACATGAAGAAAGCGACATCCACTGTGCTTTTGGCATTTCTGGTTGCAACATTTCTAACAGCCAATTCACAAGAAGTCGAAGAACATGGAAAAAAATGGATCAACGCAATAATGTTTGGCAAGATTGATGAAGTTAATAAGCTTATCGAAGCTGGTGTTGACGTAAATAAACGATTCGATCTAGGCGCGAGCCGAGACATCACACCTCTGTATTTTGCCGTATTGATGGGTGACGCTGATATAGGAAATTTGCTTATAGACGCTGGGGCAGATGTGGACATTAATTTCAAGGGCGTGAATCTTCTGCATATTTCAGGACTCTACGCAGGAAATGAAGCTGTGACTAAGCTATTGATTGCGAATGGTCTGGATGTCAACGCAAAGAGCACCGCATCTGGGGAAACTAAAGATATAACTCCACTACACGCAGCAGCCGGTAAGGGCAACATAGAGGTAGCTGAGGTGTTGATAAGAAATGGAACTGAACTGGAAGCAAGGCTTTTGCAGAATCAAAATACTCCGCTTCACTTGGCAGTTCGAAATAACCACAAAGCAGCAGTGGCACTACTGATCGATAAGGGAGCCGATGTGAATGCAAAATCGAAGAGGGGAGAAACACCGCTGGACTTAGCGATATCTAATGGACATAAAGAGCTGGCTGAAATTCTCAGTAAACATGGGGGGATTTCTTCTAAGAAAAAATGACCGAATTATAAGGAGGGAGAGAAATAGATCTGGCCTCAGGTGGTTTCAATCTGTATGAAATTCAAAATTAATTATTTGAAGCTCTTCTGTGATGCTGACATCAAAAAAAGAGCTACCCGAACCTTGTGGGGGAAATGCGTAGATATATAGACGAAATCTAGAAGTATCTCCTTGAAGTCCATATTTAATAGAATAACGACCGTCTTCATCTGTATATACTTCTTTTAATTCGCTATAGACACTACCACTCCCATAATCTCTTAATACAATACTAACCTCATTCGCTGGAAGCCCGTCCACTGTGACCAACCCTTCTAAATGAAGATTAAAGAGCACAACAACTGGCTCGGCTGGGGTTTCCTTTTTACATAACTGGAGGAAGATCATTAAAAATAACATGCCTAATGTTATTTTAATCTTCATTGAGTTTTCTCTTTCGCTTTCAATAGTATACATCCTTCGTTATTTATCCTCAATTGAGATTTGAAGTAGCTCTCTATGCTTTAAAAATATAGTGGGGATTAGAGAGCGAGGGTCTGACTAACCTACACCGCCCTCCTTAATAAAAACCTGGACTATCCACGAGTCGAGGTTACCGCAGCGGTGAGGCAGTGGCCCTTCTGATTAAGACGTGCTCTTAGGGCTCAAAATCGAACAACTTTTCCTTAAAAAGCCGCATGCAGATCTCGACGACCTCGGAATCATAAAGACTCCCCTTATGGTCTGACACTTCTTTGAGAGCCGCATCCAGACCGAGCGCCGGACGGTAGGGCCGATGGGACGCCATCGCCTCAACGACATCAGACACTCCCAAAATCCTCGCCTCGATCAAGATGTTGTCGTGCATGAGCTTGTTGGGATAGCCGGAACCATTCAGCCTTTCATGATGCTGCAGGACGATCCTGGCCACTGGCCATGGGAAATCGATCGTCTTCAATATGTCATAACCAACCTGAGAGTGGGTCTTGACCAGGTTAAACTCATAGGTGGTCAACCGGCGGGGTTTACTCAGGATCTCTGCGGGCACATAGATCTTTCCGATATCATGGATGATACCGGCAATGCGGATCCCATCTATGCGGTCTTGAGTAAATCCCATTTCTGATGAGATGCTGCGCGCCAGGTCCGCCACTCTTCGCTGATGCCCTGCTGTATAGGGATCTCTGACTTCAACAGTTTTTTCCAACACCTGGATGATAGCACCCAATGTTTGCTCCAGTTTGTTAAGGTTCTTTTTGACTTCGACCTCAGCCCTATTGCGCGCTGTCCGCGTGTGCAGTGCCACTATTCCATAAACCAGATTCCCTCCCAGGTCCATCAGATGGTTCATATCTTCTTCCTGGAAAGTATCGGCCTCTTCCGAAAAAATCGTGAGTGCGCCGAAGGTGCCTCCATTGCTGATCAAAGGCAGAGCGATCACAGATCCATAACCACGCTTCAGCGCTTCGCCACGCCAGGGCATATTGTCCGGATTGTTGAGGATATTGTTGATCACAACAGGCTCGCGGGAAAGGATCGCCTTTCCTGTCGGGCAGTGACTCTTTCCTTTGTCCGACCAGGTGACTTTCACACTGCTGAGGAATCCATCCTCATCGCCCGCTTTGGCGAATGGGCGGACTGTTTTATCGCTATCCTGCGCGGCAATTCCCACCCACGCCATTTTGTAGCCCCCGACTTCCACGATAGCCTGGCAGATCTTGTTCAGGAGCTCGGATTTCTCTGTGGCTCGAACCAGAACCTTGTGGCAAGCGCTAAAAGTCTCGAGAGTTTGGGTGACTTTCTGCAGCTCTTTTTCGGTCTCTTTTGGTTTAGCCGGAGGGGATTGTGCCCCTTTCTCTGTCTTCAATATTTCACCTTCATCACAAATCTGCCTGTTTCATTCTCATTATAGCCTTTTTAAATCCTGGGTGAAATACACTGTAGAATTTACCTCGATGAATTTAGTCGCTCAAAGGACTCAAAAAATTGAAAAAATGTTTTTTTTAAGAATTTGACATCCCTTTCCCCCTTGATATAACTTATAAAAACCGAGGCTGTTGAATCCCACACAAGTTTGAAGGGAATCCGGATGAACAAACTTGAACAACTCTTTAGACTCACCTCGAAAAGTAAAATTGCGATCTATAACCTCTTCGTGATCTGCTTTTTCTTCCAAATCTATGTGATGACTCGATTCACCCCTCTCTACAGCATCATAAAAGTCTTGTTTATCGTTGAGCTCATACTGCTTCTTGCGGGCCTTGTCCAATCTACAAAAAAACAGGCCTTCGTCATTCTCTGTATCGCGTTTGTGGTTTTGATCCGTCTCCCCTTCTACTGTCATTCAGAGGGAATGGTTCTCTCTTCAGACAATGCCCTTGAGGCGCTACAATCACATGAGATCAGGGACTCCAAGACAGCGCCCTTTTTCCTCCTCGATTCCAGCGGACATAACGGAACCTTGAAGTATCTCTGTGTGGCCTATCTCTGGGATTTTTTCGGAAGCCGCTATCTCTATTTTGTCCTGTTCCAACTTTTGATTTTTCTCGGCTTTTTATTCCTTCTCTATGAAACATTCAAGCCCATAATCGACAGAAAAATTTTGATGGTTTTTGTTTTGGCGAACTTCGCTTTCATAGAGGTCATTTTTGACTATTCACTCTTCCTGAGAGCGGGCCCTTACATGGAAATGCTTTTCTTTTTCTTCCTCGGCGTCTATCTCTTCGATTTTTCTTTTAAAGATAAAGCCAGCCTCTTTTTTTCCAGCTATTTCCTTCTCTATTCTGTTTACATCCACCCGATGGCCCTGTTTTTCGTCGTCGCTTTTTTTCTGTGTGTCTTCATATACGCCATAATAAGCCGCCAGTTCTTTTCGAATCTTGTTCTCCTGCTGAGTGCGGCATTGGCTGGAAGTTTCCATCTGATTTATTATCAGCTTTTTTATCCAAAACCGCTATCCAAGGGCGGCTGGTACCAAAAAGAACTCCTTTCTCTGTCTGACCTGTCCCTAAACGAGATACCGAGGATGCTGGGGAAAGTACTGACAGATTTCAAGACAGTTTTCGAAAATATCTTCAGTTTCGAATTCAATTATGGAATCTTTTTTTTCCGCGAGGGACAAAGGACCGAATCTTTCCTCATCTTTCTTAACAGGGCACTTGTATATTTATCCTTCGGTGTGCTCCTTTTTGCTCTGTTTCTTGCAGTCAGAGAACTCTTACCCCTAAAGAAAAAGGAGATGAAGGGATTGGACTGGAGCTATATATTCTTTCTCCTTCTTTTTGGCATCATCATGGGCAGACTGTTCATCTTGAGCCCGAAGCCATTGCATGAGCCCAGACATAACATCGACCTAGCCATATGTGTCATGATGAGTTATCTCTTTGTCTTTTCCCGCGTTTATAAAATAAAGAAATTCGTGTCTTTTAAGTCCCTTTTTCTCTTCCTCCTCCTCCTGGCCTTCTCTCTTCCTCACTACCACTATTTTCTCAAAGCCGTGAAATTCAAAGAGACTTCACACAGGGAGATTTTGTCGGTACTGGATAGAAATGGAGTCAGATACCTGACAACAGACTGGGTCATTGCCTACTCGATATATCTGCTATCAGATAGGAGGATCAAGGTGTCCGATTCTCTGGGCCCTGTGACTATTCCGTTTTTCTATCCCAAGCTGAGAGCGCATGTTGATAAAGTACCGGAAACTCACAAGGCCTACCTTTTTTTCTCTGACAATTATGCGCGCGAAGAATCGCATAAAAAAATTACTCGTTTCAAGAAGACACGCACTCTGGATCATCTCAACCGGAAAAATATCGAACGCAGCGTCATCAAACTGGAATTCTACACAATCATAATTCCGGGGCCTGCCCGATTCCTCCAAAAATAAGATTCCCCTAAAAAATTTAGCCGTTAAAATTAAAAAAATCAAAAAAAATCATCGCTGGATTCACAAACAAAAACAGGGATCAAGAATGTTATTTGTAAAGACCCCTAAGGTCGTAAAGTTTTATCTTGAACAAATCCAGGGTCATTATGATGGGATCTCTGAGAAGGTTAATCTTACTTCCGGGAAAGTTTTCCCACTCGATCGGGACCTGTTTCCATCGGAGGTTATATATGTTTTGGGTGAGATATAAGACTTCGGCGTCGAAAATATATCCATCAAGCTTTGTCGCGCTAAAAATTTTTTCTGCCGCCTCTCTCCTGAATCCTTTGAATCCGCAGGGAACATCCTCGACGCCCCGGATGCCTAGCCATCTGTTCATTTGATTGTACGCTCGACCTATTTGGCGGCGAAGCCAGTTCTGGGGTTTAACGATTTTAGAATCCGCGTGTCTACGTGATCCGATGACAACATCAAATCCCTTGTCCAAATGGGGCAGAATCTTCTCCACCTCTTTGATGGGCGTTGCAAGGTCTGCATCGGTGAAAATAACAAAATATCCTTTGGACTCCAATATACCGGTACGTACACAAAATCCTTTCCCCCTGTTCTTGGGGAGCCTGATCAGTTGCAACTGTGGATAATCTTTTTGAAAATTCTTGACGACTGTGCTCGTCCTGTCTGCACTCCCATCATCGACAACGATGACTTCATAGGTATAGTTCTGTTGCTGTAGGTATTTGCTGACCGATTCCAAAGATCGCGGCAGGCGCCGTTCTTCATTATAAGCAGGAATAACAATAGAGAGGTCAATTCTCTCTCTGTCATTTTTCGGATAAAAACTGCTCATACCACTTGTAGGTTCATTCCAATCCGTCTTTCAAGCTCCATTCACTCCGCCACCCAAGCCGTGTGTTTGCCTTTGTGGAATCCAAGGATTGATTGGTGATTTCTCCTTTAAATTCGATGCGGAATTGATTCGGATTGAATTCTTCGGGATGTTTGGGCGGATTCGAAAAATGCTGCCTTATCATTTCATAAATCAGGTTTCATTTTATGCAAAAGGGGAAAACGAATACAAGGAATATTTCTGACTCAGCTTATTTTTGCCTCGATTTTATTTTATAATGTTTCTGACGATGGCAATGATTTTCAATTTTAGCGATATCCTCATTTTAGACCAATCTCAGCAAGGTAAAGACTTATGGAAAAGATAAAAGTCTTGTGCATCGATGACGAACCGGAACAGCGGAAGGCCTTGTGCAGCCTTTTACGCTCTAAGGACTACAGCGTCACAACGGCTGCTTCCAGTCAGAGCGGCCTCAATCTTTTCAAAAAAAGAAATTTCGACGCCGTGCTGTGTGACCTGAACATGCCTAAGATGGACGGCCTGGAGTTCCGTGAAAAAGTCAAACGTATAAATCCCGACATTCCAGTTATCATTCTCACGTCCCATGGGACTATCCCGGCGGCGGTCAAATCCCTAAAAAAGGGGGCCTTTGATTTCATCCTGGAACCTCCTAAAATCGAGGAGATCGAAGCGACCATCGGCAAAGCCATAGAGACGACACATTTGCAAAAACAGCTCCGAGAATCCAACCAGAATCTGGAGATCCTCGTAAAGAACCTGCAGACCGAACTGAAAGAAACTAACCGTCATCTCAAGGAGGCCCAGACTCAACTGGTTCAATCCGAAAAAATGGCCTCTCTAGGTCAATTGGTCGCTGGGATCGCTCATGAGATCAACACGCCGATAGGAGCAGTCAACAGCATGCACGACACGCTGTTTAGAACCCTGAAAAGAATGAAGGAATTTATACAGCAAGAGCTCCCAGAAGATTGCAAACAAATCCCCAAACTCGAGGCCGCTTTCAAGCTTATTGATGATTCAAACAGCGTTATCAAATCCGGTGCAGAGCGGGTCATCAACATCGTCACGCATTTGAAAAATTTCGCAAGGCTCGATGAAGCAGAACTCAAAACAGTAGATATTCATGAGGGCATCGAGGACACTCTGGTCCTTATCCATCACGAGCTGAAACACAACATCACCCTGGTCAAGAATTATGGTGACGTTCCCCCCATCTCCTGTTTCCCCAGTCAGTTGAACCAGGTTTTCCTTAATTTACTCGTCAACAGCAAGCAGGCGATAAAAGACAAGGGCACCATCACGATAACGACATACGTGAAAAACAAAAAAGTTCATATAAAGTTTTCCGATAATGGGGTTGGTATTCCCAAAGGAAGCGTGAGCAGGATATTCGACCCGGGTTACACGACCAAAGGGATCGGCGTAGGAACGGGACTGGGTCTATCCATATCCTACAATATCATCCAGAATCACAGGGGGGAAATCAAAGTCAACAGCGAGTTAGGGAAAGGCACAGAATTTTTGATCGCTCTGCCCATGGACCTCGAGGCGCAACTGGAAAGAGAGAAAACCAAAAACTAAAAGAGTACTCACTTTAATCGATCAAATGGAAACATTGTTTCGCAAATTGTTCGACATTCGTGAGGGCGAAGCCACTGTCGCCACCTTGATGTTCTTTTACGGATTCCTGATCATTGCATCCCTGTCCGTTCTTAAACCCGTCCGCAACTCTCTATTTCTTGTCAGGTTCGGCAACGAGAAACTTCCGTTTGTCTTTGTGCTGGTTGCGCTCTTTTCGGCCCTCGTTGCTGTTGTTTATTCGAAGTTTTCTAAGTAAGTCAGGCTCAACCGGCTCATTCAGATCACACTCTTTATCACTATCGCTATCCTCTTAGTTTTCTGGTTTTCACTCAATTCCGGGTACGAAAGTGCCTGGTTCCTCTACGCCTTTTTCATTTGGGTTGCAATATTTGGGGTTATCACCGGCACCCAATTCTGGCTTCTGGCCAATGAAATTTACAATGCCAGGGAGGCAAAACGTCTATTCGGCCTGATCGGCGCCGGAGCCATATCCGGGGGGATTTTTGGCGGATATCTTACGAGCTACCTGGCTTCGCGGCTCAGCACAGAAAACATGATTTTTTTCTGCATCGGATTCCTGATGCTCGGTCAAGTTTTCGTCTGGTCGATCCGGAAAAAAACAAAACACATGGCTTACAGTCAAAAAACCACCCGGCAGAAACAGATGTCTCAAGCCCGGGCTCAAGAAAATCCCGTCAAATTGATCTTAAGCTCGCGGCATCTGGCTTATCTCGCCGGAATCATAGGGGTGGGCGTGATCGTGGCTAACCTCGCCGATTACCAGTTCATGACCATCGCATCCCAGGCTAAACCAGAAGCGGATAGCATGACAGCTTTCTTTGGATTATGGTTGTCCAACCTGAACATTCTATCGTTGATCATACAACTGTTCTTCACCGGAAAAATCATCAAACATCTCGGTGTGACCGCCTCTCTGCTTTTTCTTCCCTTTGCTCTTATGATAGGAGCCGTGGCGGTTTTTATAAACCCGGTTCTTTGGTCGGTAATACTGATCAAGATGGGAGACGGGGGGTTCAAACATTCCATCAACAAAGCTGGCACTGAATTACTGGCTATCCCCATCCCCACAGAGATCAAAAACAGAGCCAAGTCTTTTATCGATGTCTTCATCATGAACGCAGCCAAAGGTTTGGGGGGTGTTCTCTTGATCACCCTGATCATCGGTTTGGGACTTCCTGTTCAATATGTCAGCCTGATCATTATGGCCCTGATCGTCGTGTGGGCGTTCCTGATCTTTCGAATGAAAGATGAGCATGTGAATTCTTTCCGGATGGCGATCGAGAAACGATCGATCAATCTCGAAGATCAACCGTTGAACCTGAATGATGCCGCCGTTTTTAAAAGTTTCATTAAAGTGTTGGACGGCAAGAACGAGCGTCAGGTTCTGTATGTGTTGGATATGCTGGAAGATGTCAAGAACAAGGAGCTTTTGCCTTACCTCGAAAAACTCATCAAATTCCCTTCCAACGAGGTCAAATCTTCGGTTCTGAAAATGGCACTCGAATATGAAGACCTCGACCTGTCGAGCGAAGCGCAAGATCTGGTGTACAGTAATGACCTAACCGTCCAGGTTCAGGCTATACGATACATCTGCAAGGCATCAGACGATTCGGCAGCGACTTTGAGAGAATTTCTTAAACAGGATACACACAGGATCCAACTGGCCGCAACTATATCCGCTGCCCTGGAGTGGAAGGAGAACAAAGATTTTAGACGCGATATCGACCTGAAAGAGCTTTTCAAAAATATGCTGGATGCGCTCCAGAAAAAAGCTGCAACCGACAATGAGAGACGTTTCATAAAGATCAACACAGCTAAAGCTATCGGGCAGGCCAAGAATCCAGATCTCTATCCCTTCCTTCACGACTTCGTCAACGACGAATCTACGGATGTGAAAATAGCCGTTATCACAAGCATAGGCAGAGTTTCGGACAAAGAATTTATCCCGGTGTTGATCACACACCTCAACACCAAACATCTCCGTAAACACGTTCGAGAGGCACTGGTTGTCTTTAACGAGGACATCATCACAAAATTAACAGAAATCCTTGAAAATCCCGATGAGGATAGAGGCAGAAGAATGGCCATCCCGAAGGTGATGGCTTTGATCGGCTCGCAAAAATCGGTCAACACCCTGATGCGTTACCTGAATATCATGGATCTCCTTTTGCGTTACGAGACCATAAAGGCCCTCAATAAACTCAGAGTCAAATTCCCCACTTTGAAATTCGATCCACATGTCATCCAGTCGAGAGTCCTCGATGAGATAGCACTCTACAAAAGTACGCTCCGCGCATTACTCAAGCAGAGCGAACTGCTTTTGACCGCTCAACAAAAAAACGGCAAAAAAACTCTCTCAGACCAAGATAAAAAGGCGAGACTCCTCCTTGTATTCGCACTCGAAGAGAAACTGGACAAAAACCTTGAGAGGATCTTCCGCCTTTTGGGAATGAAATACTCGCCCAAGGATATGATCGACGCTTACCTGGGACTCATGAGCCAGACGGCGAAGCTTAAAGCGATCTCTATTGAATTCCTGGATAATATCCTCGAGACACAGCTAAAGAGGATCCTCATCCCGATCGTTGAGGCAGTCCGTCCGGAACTGATGTTAGAGGGCAAATCTCGGCAGGCAAAGAGAGTAAAAACCGATGAGCCAGAATCCATCCAATCCCTGTTGTTGAGCCATGACAATTGGCTCAAGGCATGTACGATCTATCTCATTGCGACCTTGAACTACAAAGAGTTTTTCGACTCCATCCAAGAGCTCTTCCATTCGGGCGATCCCACATCGCCGCCATCGCCGAAGAGATCGAGTACCGCGCCGATGATATCATTTTTAAGGAAGATGAGATCTCAGATTCGATGTATGTGGTGGTCGATGGCAAAGTGAGGTTGATCCGTGGGGAAAAAGAAGTAATGGTGGCCGGGAAAATGGAGGCATTCGGGACTTGGGCTCTGTTCGACGATGAGCCGCGTGTGGCAACAGCTACGGCACTCGAAACGTCTCAACTTCTCCGCATCGATAAAGAAGAATTCATCGACCTTTTGGCCGATCATGTGGCTATCACCCAGAGCATTCTGAAGACTATGGCCAAATACGCAGGCTCATTACACGCATTTACAAGTAAAAATCTGTACAACACAGGGATTCCTGAGGAGGGAAAATGGAAAGCTCGGAACAACAGCCAACCATCGTGATCGTGGACGATGAAGATATGGTTTTGACAAGCCTCAGCTCTTTTTTAAATCTGGAAACAGAATATGATGTCAAGACATTTGTTTCTGTTAATAAAGCGCTGGAATACATCAAAACGGGAAGAGTGGATCTGGTCGTTTCCGACTACCTCATGCCCGAGATGGACGGCATCTCCTTTTTGGCCAAAGTCCGTGAAATCAAACCTGAAGTGCCGCGGATCATCCTTACGGGCTATGCGGATAAGGAGAATGCCATCAAAGCCATCAACCATGTGGGGCTTTTCCAATACATCGAAAAACCGTGGGACAATGACGATCTGCTCATCATACTGCGCAATGGCTTGGAGAAACAGAAGCTTATGACCCGGCTGAATGAAAAGATCGAAGAGATCAACAACGCCTATGCAGAGCTCCAGGATCTACAGAATGAGATCATAAAGACATTTGTTTGATCAAGATATTCCCAGGATGTCTTGACAGAAAAACTCCTATGCTTGAATTCGTAGACCTTAAAAAAACAATCAATAAATCAGAGTACAAACCTGCCTCCACAAAACTCGAACAGAAACTGGGAGCACTGCAGCGAGATTTGAAAAATCACAAGATCCCCATCCTTTTTCTCTTTGAGGGGTGGGACGCCGCCGGAAAAGGGACTCTCATCAATAGGCTTACACTCGCCTTCGATCCACGAGGCTTTAAAGTTTACCCTATTCTTCCTCCCAATGAAGAAGAACGCATGAGGCCCTTCTTGTGGCGTTTTTGGAGAAAGCTCCCAGAAAGAGGAGAGATGGCCATTTTTGACCGGAGTTGGAGCGGCCGCCTCATCGAAGACAGAGTGGAAAAAACTATTAAAGGCAAAATCCTGCTCAATGCTTATAAAGAGATCAATTCTTTCGAAAGGCAATTGTCAAACGATGGGTATCTGATCTTGAAGTTTTTTCTCCACATAAGCAAAAAAGAGCAGAAAAGACGTTTCAAAGACTTTGCCGACAACCCTGCCACACAATGGAGAGTCACAGAAAGAGACTGGGAACATCACGAACAGTACGAGAAATACATCGAGTATTATGAGGAGATGTTGACAAAAACGGACACGGACTTCGCTCCCTGGAATATCGTGGGAGCGCATGATAGGCGCTTCGCGACACTCCAGATCTTTACGACAGCCGTAGAATCCATCCAGAAAAGAATCGAAAACGTTTCCCAAAAAAAAGACGCCAAAACAGCAAAAAAAACCTCTCCTCCAACCCTGCCGAAACTCCAGGAATCCATTCTCGACCGCGTGGACTTATCGCTTTCGCTGAGCCGGGAGCAGTATGAAAAGGACCTCAAAAAATACCAGGAGCGAATGCGGGAAATGGAGCACGAGGTTTACAAAAAACGGATTCCCGTTGTGATCGTTTACGAAGGATGGGATGCTTCCGGAAAAGGAGGGAACATCAAGCGTTTGGTCCAGAGGATGGATCCCAGAGGTTATGAAGTCATTCCGATAGGCGCACCCACAGAAAGCGAGCTGAAGCAACACTATCTATGGCGGTTTAGAAAACACTTTCCAAAAGCGGGACACATCGTCATCTTTGACAGATCCTGGTATGGGAGAGTCATGGTGGAGCGGGTAGAAGGCTACTGTACTGAGGAGGAATGGAAGAGGGCCTATTCAGAGATCAACGAGATGGAAGAGCACTGGGCCAATTTTGGGGCCGTGATCGTCAAATTCTGGGTCCACATCAGCAAGGAAGAACAGTTGGAGCGGTATGAATCCAGGGAATCTCTAGCTTACAAAAAATGGAAGATCACAGAGGAAGACTGGCGAAACAGGGAAAAATGGGACCTATACAAGAACGCAGTCGACGAGATGCTTTTCAGAACGAGTACACGCTATGCCCCATGGACGGTTATCGAAGGCAACTCAAAATTGTATGCCCGGATAAAGGCTTTAATAACAGTGATACAAGCCGTCGAAAAACATCTGTAACCGGAAAAGCAAAATCCTCCGGATAACTATTTCATAACAGCCAGGAAGTCCATCCAGCTCTGCTCGAATTCTGCCATCTGCCTTACCTTGTCGTCTGCAAGACCCTTCTTAAATTTGACATAGGAGTTCCGGTCGAAAAAGGACCGGTCTGTATAGCTGAGCAGAAATCCGTCTAAAAATAGAAGAGATACGTCATTATCATGCCAGCGACCGAGTGCTTGATGGACTTTCCTCAAAGTCTCGTTCAGCTTCTCCCATAAACTCTTGGGGGGGAAACAGGTCTGCAGCACTTCAAGGGTATAGCGCGTTTCCTTGGAATGGATCCGGATGGAGTGGTAATCCTCCTCGCCAAGATTCTCTTTCTCCTTGAATTTGATCAACTCTTCGATCTGTGTCTTGAACCGCTCCTCAGATTTATACTGGATGTATTCTGTAGAAATAAAGGCGAGGACATTCTGGATCAAAATCCAGTTTGACTGGAAAACTTTGAGATCGATTTTTTTTTTGGCAAAATCGGCAAATCGTTTTCTCTCTTCCGTCTCCTTCTGCTTGAGAAAATTGTAATACTCGCTCATCTCAAGATCCAATTCAGTCGCCCATCGCCTCAGCAATTCTTGATGCACATGGATATCACGGACTTTGCCCGCTGCTTTGAACAATCTCCGTATAGGTTTTAAGTTTTGCTTGGCCTGGAAAACGGGATTTATCCACTCGATCAGGTTGAAATAGGCCCGCAGCCGCTTGATCCCCACCCGCATATCGTGGACCCCCTCCACATCGGCAAACCGGACGGCAAGATTATAGTTCTCTTCGACGATCCTCTGAAGATTTCCATAATATGTCCAAAGACATTCAGGGTACATCACCCTCTCCTCTATCATAGGCCGCATATATCATGTGTGAAGCCTCTTTAAATAATTGTAAATATCCTCTTGAGATCTCCTTTTCTTTGAGGAATCTTCAAGAAAATTGTGAATCGTTCCATCGCTGTGCAATCTCGCCTTAACATTATCTTTCCACTGATAGTCCAAAAAGGTGCGCAGCTCTTCTTGAATATCTTTATCATATATCGGGCAGGTGACCTCAACACGCCGGTCTATATTCCTCGCCATTAAATCAGCTGATGAAATATAGATCTTTTCATCTCCTCCGTTTGCAAACACAAAGATCCGTGTGTGTTCGAGATATTTGTCAACGATTCGGATGCCCTCTATGTTCTCACTCATGCCCGGGACTCCTGGAACCAGGGAGAACATGCCTCTCACATTCAACTGGATCTTGACTCCGGCCTGACCCGCCCTGTACAACCAGTCGATGATTTCTGCATCCACAAGGTTGTTTAACTTCAGCCTGATGTAAGCCACTTTCCCCTCCTCTGCGTTCTTGATCTCGTTTTTAATGAATCTCAAGATCTTTTTCCGCATCTGGAAGGGGGAGACAATGAGATGACGAAAAGTGGTGTCTTTGTAGTTGTCGGCATAGAATTCAAAAATTTTCGCAACTTCATTGGTCAACCGTCTGTCTGTGGTGAAAAGGCTGTGGTCACTGTAGACTTTTGCCGTATCCTCGTTGAGGTTTCCTGTGCCGATGATCGCATACCGTTTGATCCCGCCCTTCACTTTACGAGTGATCAAGCAGACTTTGGAATGGACCTTAAGACCCGGCACACCGTAGATGACCCTAGCGCCCTCTTCTTGCAACCTGTTGGCCCAGTAAATATTCGCTTCCTCATCAAACCTTGCCTGCAATTCCATGACAACAAAAACAGACTTGCCATTATTAACGGCATTGATAAGCGCATTCACGACTGCCGAATTTTTTGCAACTCTATACATCGTCACTTTGATAGAGCTGACTTTGGGATCGATCGCGGCCTCCCGCAATAGATCGATGACCGGGTGAAAGGACTGGTAGGGGAAATGCAGCATGACATCCTTTTTGGATAGGATCTTGAACAAACTTCTTTTCTGGCTCAAGTCATTATGTGGTAAGGATTTGACGGATTTGTAATTCAGACGCTTTAATCCCATATCGGGGAAATTCATAAAATCCTTGAAGTTGTGGTATTTTGCTCCAGGGATTACCGTATCATCCTGACTCAGGTGGAGCTTTCGGGCAAGAAAAACAAGGAGCGGTTCAGGTATGCTGGAATCATAGATGAACCGGACCTGCAGTCCTCCCTTCCTCATCTTCAAGCTCCTTGAGACTTTTTTTATGTAGCTCTGTGTTAGATCATCATCGATATCCAGCTCTGCATCGCGTGTGACTTTGATCGTATACGCATCGAATGTATCAAAAGGGAGGAAGGAGAATATTTTCTCCAATCCAAAACGGATCACATCGTCCAGGAGAATGATATATTTTTTGTTCCTGACCCTCGGAAGGATAAGGAACCTGGAGAGGACATCTGTGGGAACTTCGATGAGCGCATATTTAGATTCCTGTTCAGTCCCTTTTTTGGAAAGATGAACAGCCAGATAGATGGTCTGGTCTTTCAATTCCGGGAATTTTTCCACTTGGTCCACCATGACCGGGACCAGTTTAGGCCGGACTTCCTGGTCGAAATACGCTTCGACAAATCCCGCCTGTTCCTCGCTTAGCTGTTTTTCGTCTATGATAAAAATGTTCTGCATGGCCATTTCTTTCAACAGTTGCTGGTAGATCTTGTCGAAACGTCTGTGCTGTTGAAGGACCGTTTTCTGAACCTGTTTCACAACTTTTGCGGGATCGTGTCCGGTTAGTTTTTTGGCCTTCTTCCCCAGTCGCCTTAACCTGTTCAGGGTTGCCACACGAACTCTGAAGAACTCATCCAGATTGGATGAAAAAATACCCAAGAATTTTATCCGCTCCATAAGAGGGACCGTTGGGTCTGCCGCCTCCAACAAGACACGCTCATTGAAGGTGAGCCAACTCAGTTCTTTGCTGATGTGTTTTTTCAACGGCTTTTTGGATTGGTCTTGTGTTTCCATTAGCGTTTGATCAGTTGCCTATTAAAAGATGGAGTCTCCTCCACACAACAAGCGAGCGCGGAAAAAACCGCCGCTCCACTTGAATCTCCCCAATTGACTAAACAAGAGAAACAGTCAATTCCTGTCTTTCGGACTTCCTTTATTTTGCTTTTTTACTGGCAGGTCTTTTAGGAGCAGCTTTTTTTATCGGCTTTGGCGCTGCTTTCGCTGAAGGTTTTTCTGCTGCTGTTGCTTTGGATTTTGTTGCCTCTGGTACAGGATTCACTGAGGTCTTTACGGCAGGTTTCACCGCAGGTTTTGTGGCCGTTGGCTTTTCTGGTGGCTTCGGCTTAGATGGTGGCTTTGTCTTAGCAGCCTTCTCAGCGGCCAAAGCTTTTTTTTCTTCTTTGATGGTGTAGGCTTTAAGGGCCTTGACAAAATCTTTAGCGATCTTATCACTCGCCTTGTCCACCTGCTTTTTCAGTTTTTTCGCCGATTTCGTATCAACCTTATCCAAAATATCTTGAGTTTTTTTGGCGAGATCATCCCTCAACTCCCCTTCCAGTCTTTTCATTGTCTTTGCCAAGCGTTTGGGATACTCAAAAAACTCCAGTTTCCCGGATCCTTTCGAAACATCTTTCCAACTATCCTTCTGGAACTGGATGCCAACGATACCGGTCTTCGGAATGTTTTGATCGAATCCCCTGACCAAATGAGACGCAAAATCCGTGAAAGCAGGATTGTGACCGAAGAGCATGATCGATTTGAACCTGTTATCGATTTGACGGACCAAGTAGAGAAGAGCTTCTGGGCTCATCTCGTTATAAAGAGCGTCCTTCACCATGATCTCATGTGTCGGATAATCCAGATTTCGTGCAAAAAGATGGGCCGTCTCAAGAGATCTGTTGGCCGTGCTGGATATCATAAGGTCCGGCGTAACGCCTTCCCGTTTGAGTTTCTTGGCCATACTCATGGATTTTTTCTCCCCAGCTTTAACCAATGTCCTCTGGAAATCAGGCAGGTTCGCTTTTCTGGTCACAGCCTTGGAATGTCTTACTAAAAATAGTGTTTTCATAGTCTTAGTCCTTTATTTCATGCGATCAAAAGCATCTTTATATGCGCAAATCCCATTCTCACCAATGACTATATAATATATGTTTTTTGTTATGAGTTGTGTTAATTTTGCGCAAAAAAGAGGAAAAAATCAACTGTTTATCCTTTTCTCTTCAACTCTGACCAAACTTTTTGGAAACGTGTTAGCCTTTTTTCGTTTTCCGCTTCAGGATCTACGAACCGCATGGGATTCATGTTGTCTTCTAGATCAGATACTCTACCTGACATGGATTCATTCTATCAGCTTGGGTGCCGCCAACGCAAATCACAAGACAAACATACGGTTGTGATATAATGACCAAGTAAGGACTCAGAATGTCACTCTTCGAGATCGAGCGTAAATTTCTCGTGAGAGAAACCCCAAGAAACATAGAAACCCATTCCTCGCTCTGAATGGGCTTCCGGAAGACTTCCAGCAGATCTAAATAGGGGCCGAATGAACGATACCGACTGGATATACAACCAATCCGGAGTGGTCCCCTTTCGTTTAGAGAAGGGCAAGGCACAAATATTGCTCATCACATCCAGGAGCGGCAAAAGGTGGGTCATTCCTAAGGGAATCATCGAGCCTGACCTTTCCCCCATAGAATCAGCTCAAAAAGAGGCATATGAAGAGGCAGGAGTTTCAGGAAAGATCTGCGGGAAGGCAGTCGGTACGTACACCTACAATAAGTGGGGAGGGACATGTACTGTAAAGGTCTTTCTTCTGAAAGTGGAGGAAACCATAGAGGACTGGCCCGAATCTTATTTCCGAACGCGGGAGTGGATGAGTGTGGAGGAGGCTGTCAAACGTATCGATGAGGCCAAACTCAAGGAAATCATCAATAAGCTACCTATTATTCACATTTAACCCGCTAGAATCAAATAAGATATCTATAGCATTAGCATTTCCAAATCTAAGTAGACATAATTCACATTTCGTTATTAAGTGTTCCAATTGTGTGGTGGAGAAAACCGTGAGAAGGGCTGGACGGGCATGGTACATCTCCCATGGGGAGATGTGAGGAAAGCCCCCACGTCCGAGCGAAGTTTCCTCGCCGGGGAAACCGAGCGTGTTTTCGAAATCACCAATTGGAACACTCGGAACATCATTCATTACGGCTTTGAAAATGCGTTCTTTATATCTTGAGTTTGGTGAAGATCTCGGTGTTGATCTCCTGGACGGACATCTCTTTAATCACGACCGTAATGGTGATCTCTTTTTCGAGCGTTTTAGGCGGCAGGCAGGCCTGATCATTACAGGCCTGGTAGGTGAACTGAAGAGGGATTTTGTATTTTCCAAGAGCGATGTGCTCAGGAATGGGGATGACGCCTCCGATGAAGATCTCTCCCTCAAACACAGATACCGGCCTTTCTGAGAATTCAAGGAGCAATGAGAGAGCCTCGGGATACTGGAACCCAGAAAATGAAAAAGAGCTCTCAGATGGAATGTTCACGTTCGTTGCGACCAAAAAATCCTCGGCGGGGACGTTGGAATTGATGTGCCAGGTGCCCAGGATATCCACTCGGAGAGCGATCTTTAAATCCATTCCAGGGTGGATTTGATCATAAGACTTAAAAATCTGAATCTTGACGACGTCTTCATCTGGATCCCATTGGAGCCCTCCAAGAAAATTCCACACAGAGAATACGTTTATCAGCAAAATCAATATGAGGACTCTCTTCATTTTGGCCACCTCTGGACATTTTGCCTATTCAAGAAGAAAAATACAACTCTCATTAATTCCCAGAGCGCGAAAACAACAAATCCGTGTTATTCACAAGCCAAGGTCGCTGCAGTTGCAAGGGAGGAGCCTATGAAGCTGTAGTAAACTACTGCCTGACGTAGGCTGCAACGCAGCAACTGTTGTGAGATCGGCTTGCCCGTAGGGAAAAAATGTCGATTAAAAATAAAAGGAAAATAAACAATGAGATAAATAATCTAATTTAAAGAAAACCTTGTAGAATCCTCATAATGTTTTTTGTAATAAGAATCGACATTTTTTATGAAATACCTGTAAT
>Ga0307378_10005028_pt1 | contig 18556 bp, 18 predicted proteins | sample UN1MG_FD_202238 | JGI IMG/M metagenome (GOLD analysis project Ga0307378, IMG submission 202238) | Soil microbial communities from Risofladan, Vaasa, Finland - UN-1 | ecosystem: Environmental > Terrestrial > Soil > Coastal area > Acid sulfate soil | place: Finland: Risofladan, Vaasa | collected... | reverse complement strand
GGAGATACCGCGGCGAAGATCGCCTATGAGAAGGCCTCGATCATCAAGGAAGGGGTTCCGGTGGTGTCCTCCCCCCAATCCCCGGAGGTGCTCAGGGTGATCAGGTGGATGGCCCAATGCCGCAACGTCCCTTCGAAGATCATGGGCCACGACTTCTCGGCGGAGCGAATAAGCTCCGATATGAACGGTTCGAAGGTCCACCTCTCTTCGCTGAACAGGGAGGTACGCGTCGGACTGCTCGGCGGGTATCAGTGCGAGAACGCCGCGGTGGCCGCGGAATGCGCTATGACGTTGGCCAAAAATATCGAGATCACCGGGGAGAGCATCGTGGTCGGATTGTCCAAGGCAAGATGGCCTGGTCGCCTGGAGGTCGTCGGCAGGCATCCCCTGACCGTATTGGACGTCACCCATACCCCCGAAGGAGCAAGGACCGTGGCCTCGGAACTAGCCATGTTCCCGGGGTCCCCGCGGGTGTTGGTGGTGGGCATGCTGAAGGACAAGGACGCCAAGGGGGCCATGGCCGCCCTGGGCCCCCATTTCGATCAGGTGATATGCACCGGGGCCAACACCCCGCGCGCGCTCACCCCGCAGCAGATGGCCGAGGCGTGTGGGCGCACCCTCCCTCAGGTCCGAACGGTGGAAGGGGTGGACGCGGCCCTGGAGACCGCTCTGAGCGTGGCCGGCGAAAGCGGGTTCGTCATGGTCTGCGGATCGCTCTACACCGTCGGAGAGGCCATTCAGTTCCTGGGAGGTAAGAATGGACCTTAGGTGGCTGCTGACGAGCATGAGGGAGTCGATAAAGGGGATGGCCTTCCCCGGTCTCATCGATGAGGGGGACATATGGTGGGAGCGCGATCCCTTCCACGTCCTGGTGGCCACGGTGCTCTCGCAGAGGACCAGGGACCTGAACACCCACCGGGCGTCGTCAGACCTGTTCCGTCGGTTCTATACGCCCGAGGAGATGGCCGACGCCCCCCTGGAGGAGCTGGAGGCCCTCATACGCTCCGTGGGGTTCTACCGGGCCAAGGCCAAGGCGCTTAAGGAGATAGCCAGATCGGTGCATATGGACGGTGACATCGTGCCCAAGGACATCGACGCCATGGTCAAATGGCCGATGGTGGGACGCAAGACGGCCAACTGCGTGATGGCCTACGCTTTCAAAGAACCGGCGATATGCGTCGACACGCACGTTCATCGCATCAGCAACCGTTTGGGACTGGTTGAAAGCCGTACGGCGGACGAGACCGAAATGGCCTTGCGGAAGATATTTCCCAAGGCGCTTTGGTGCGACATCAACGCCACCATGGTCCGCTTCGGTCAGAAGGTATGCCTGCCCCGCAACCCACGTTGTGCCACGTGCCCGGTGCGTAAGGTCTGCGCCCATTACGAGAAGATGCCCGCCGATGAAAAATGATCATACCCTCAGGGTATCGTCGATCTTCTTGGACATCTCTTTTTCCAGCTGGATCTCCGCTTCCCACTGGTCCAGTCCATCCAACATCTCTTTCAAGGAGCGCAGGCAGTCGATGCATATCCATTTAGTTCCGATCGGTCTCATGGGGCGCTTGCGGTAGCCAACGCTGCCGCAGAGGGAGCACTGATGCATATCCTTGGTCCGGTGCTCCGCATACGCCTCCATCTTCTTGCCTTCGATGATGGACTCGATGGCGGCATCATTGCGCGAGTTTTCCTCTGGCATGATCTTCAAGATTCGTATTTCCCTGGTCGTATTTCTAGCTTACTTAATACCAGTCTTCCTTCGTCCCATATTTATGGAACGAGGGCAGTGATTAATATTGGTTGATGAATTGGCCTAATGGATGCATGAAGTATCGGTCATGTCCGGCATCGTGGAGAGCGTGCTCGAGGAGCTGAAGAAGCACGAGGTGCTCAAGGTGGAGGAGGTGTGCCTGACGCTCGGTGAACTGACGTTCCTCGGCGAGGAGCAGCTGCAGTTCGCCTATGAGATCATCACCCGCGACACCATCCTGGAAGGTTCAGTACTGGCCATAGAGACGGAGGAGACCGAACTGCTCTGCTCCGCCTGCGGCTATCAGGGCAAGGCCGATTACCTGGGCGAGGAATATCACATGTCCATGCCTTCTCTGATATGCCCCAAGTGCCGGGGTAAGATCAAGGTCTTGAAGGGGCAGTCCTGCCGGGTCACGTCCATGAAGGTGGTGCAGGAATGATGGACCTAAGATACCGGGACGAGGGAATGGCGGTCAAGATCATCGACAAGCTGAAGGGCATGGACCTGGACCTGCGGTTCATGCACGTCTGCGGGACGCACCAGGACACACTGGTCAAGTTCGGGCTGGAGAAGATGCTGTCCGACGTGGGCATCACCATCGGCCAGGGACCAGGATGTCCGGTCTGCGTCACCACCACCAAGGAGGTGGTGGAGGCCATCACCCTGGCCAGGTCCGGCGTGACGTTGACCGTGTTCGGCGACATGATGGCCGTTCCCACTCCCATAGGTTCGCTGGCGGATGTGAAGGCCGAAGGTGCGGACGTCCGCGTGGTGTACTCCGTGGAGGACGCCCTGCTCATGTGCAAGGACGTGGAACGCATGGTCTTCATGGCCATCGGTTTCGAGACCACCAGTCCCTCCACCGCCTACGCTCTGCTGCACTCCCCGCCTGAGAACTTCAGTGTGCTCAGCTGCCATCGTCTGCTCCCCCCGGCACTGAAAGCGCTCTTCGCCATGGGGGAGGTGCGCATAGACGGGCTCATTCAACCGGGGCATGTGGCCACCATCATCGGGCTGGAGCCCTTCGCCCCGTTCGCCGGCCCCCAGGGCGTGCCCCAGGTGGTCACCGGCTTCGAGCCACTGGACCTGTTGATGGGCGTGTACATGCTGGCCAAACAGGTCAAAGAGGGGAGGAACGATGTGGAGAACGAGTATCCTCGAGTGGTGCGCCCGGAGGGCAATCCCAAAGCGCGGGACATGCTGGCCAGGGCCTTCAAGGAGGAGGACAGGGCCTGGCGCGGCTTCCCCGTTCTGCCATTAAGCGCCCTGGAGGTTCGCGACGAGCTTTCGGAGCATAACGCCCGCGTGGTCCACGAAGACGTTCTGAAGGACGCCCCTCAGGTCAAGGAGGACATGGGCGGCTGCCGCTGCGGAGAGGTGCTGCGGGGGATAATCCGTTCCGAGCAATGTCCGGCGTTCGCCCGAGGCTGTTCTCCGAAACGTCCTATGGGACCGTGCATGGTCAGCCGCGAAGGCAGCTGCAACATCAGCTATCGTTATCGTGAGTGACGCATCTTCCAGAGGATCATCGGGTGAGCATCTCATGCAGTAATGAGATCCCCATGGAGATGGTCCATATGAGCAGGGAAATGACCACCAACGCTTCGCTGAGGGCCAGTTCCATGTTCTTCGTCGCCACCAGGATGATGGTGATATAGCCGACCATGACCGTTCCTAAGGTCACGATCACGATCGGCCTGCCCAACCTTTTGAACATCCAGATAGGGCGCAGCATGATCGTCAATGAGATGATGACCGTGCTGAAGAAAGCCCAGCTGAAGAAGGTGTGCGGAGTGCCGGTATTGATGGGGAAGACCCCGATGCCGATCAGGGAGATCGCCGCGAGGACGAACGTGGCGGTGGATATCCTTCCTAGGTTGGTATGCTCGAACCTGCGATAAAGGACGGCGCCGAAAGGTATTGAAAGCAGTCCCATGACGATCAACCCGGTATTGAAGAAGCAGCGCCCGGGACGATGGCCTCCCAGTTCGCTCAGGGTCTCCACACCGAATATCCAATGCCCGTCGGTTATGATGGCCAGGCTCCAAAGCGTGCTGAAAGCGATGGCGCCGATGATACCCGCCAGCGCCCCCCACATGATAATTTTTTCCTTGTTCATATCCATGGACCGTCCTCCAAGACCATCAGAACCACGTTCGATCATCGGACAATAGATTCGTAGGATAATATTTTTTTATCGGTATTAGTTACCATGTCCTAGGAGAGGCAACAATGTACGCGGTAGAAGTAAAGGACCTGGTCAAGAACTATGGTTCCTTCCAGGCGGTCAAAGGCATATCGTTCAATGTCCGGGAGGGCGAGGTCTATGGTCTCATCGGTCCCAACGGAGCGGGCAAGACCACCGCACTGCGCATCCTATCCACCTTATTGGAGATAACCGCCGGGGAGGTCAAGATCTACGGCATAGACCTGGGTCATAAACCGGATGAGGTGCGGCGCATAATCAGCTATCTGCCGGAGGATGCCGGTGCTTACAAGAACCTGACTGGGAGAGCCTACCTCAAGTTCATCGCTCAATTCTTCGCCGAGGGCGATAAGGCCGAGGAACTGGTCTCCCGGGGATTGGAGATAGCCCATCTGGAGGAAAGGATCGATGATAAGGTGGAGACCTACAGCAAGGGCATGGCAAGGCGCCTGCTGGTGGCCCGCGCCCTGATGATCAAGCCTAAGTTGGCCATACTGGACGAGCTGACCTCAGGTCTGGACGTGATAAACGCCCAGGAGATCCGCAGGACGGTCAAAACGTACGCTTCCCAGGGGACCACCATGCTGCTCTCTTCGCATAACATGTTGGAGGTGGAACTGCTCTGCGACCGCATCGCCCTCATCAATGACGGGGAGATCGTGGCCGAGGGGACCCCCGACGAACTGAAGGAAAGGTATGGGGCGAAGAACATCGAGGAGGTCTTCGTCAAGGTGGTGAGCGAATGAGCAGTCTTTCAAAGATAGCCAAGAAAGAGGTCAAGGAACTGCTGACCCCAACCACCATCGTTCCGATAATCATCATGGCCGTTCTGTTCGCTTCCCTGGGGAACGTCTTCGGTGGGGTGGGCGATCAGCTTTCGGAACCTCCAAAGATCGCCTTCATCAACAACGACGACGGGATGCTCTCTCAGGTCGCCTACGGTGTACTGGAGCATAGCGCGAACATTGTCTATGAGGGGGACAACGTGCAGGATGCGCTGAACGCCCTGGACGATGCTGGGGGCGTTTCATTGTTCATCATACCCAGTGATTTCACCTCTGATATATTGGCCAATAGGACCGGCACCATCGAGGCCTACTGGGTCATGCGTGGGGCCGGAATACTGGACACCATACCCGGGTCCGCCGCGGACGCCCTGCTGGGCAATGTGGACCAGGCCATCTCCGCCGCGCTGATAACGGGCGACCTGAGCGATAACGCCTCGATCATCCTAAATCCGACCCATCTGAACGAGACCACCATATTCAAGGGCAAGGAGATGGCCGGCATATCTCCGCCGACCATAGCCGGGGTCATCTCGCAGCAGTCCTTGGTCATGCCGCTCATCGTGGTGATGATGATCATCTATGCCGGTAGCATCGTCATAACCTCCATGGGAACGGAGAAGGAGAACAAGACATTGGAGACGCTGCTGACCATGCCGGTGAGCCGCACCTCCATAGTTTTCGGCAAGTTGCTCGGGGCCGCGGTGGTGGGATTGATCATGGCGGCCATCTACATGCTGGGCATGGGATACTATTTCAATTCCCTGCTGGCATCGACCAGCATTGACCTGGCCCAATACGGTCTGACGCTGGACCTGCTGGACTACGTTCTGGTGGGGATATCGCTCTTCGCCGCGTTGGTGTTCGCGTTGGCATTATGCATGATACTGGGCATATTCACCAAGAACTACAAGGCCGCCCAGACCATGACCATGCCGGTGACGTTCCTGGCACTTATACCCATGTTCATCACCCTGATGACCGACTTCGACACGCTGCCGTTGGCGGCCAAGGCGCTGGTCTTCGCCATACCGTTCTCACATCCCATGATGGCCATGCGTTTGCTGATGTTCGACGACTACGGCCTGGTGCTGGCAGGCATCGCCTACTCGACCATAATGGCTCTGGTGGTCATGTTCATCGCCGTCACCCTGTTCAAGAAGGACATACTGCTGACGGGCAGGGTCGCCAGCGCCGAGAAGTACAGTCGGTGGCCGCTATTGGCGCTGATGCAGAAGATGTTCACCAAGCGTCGCAGGTGATGGGACCTCTTACCAGAACGGCCTCTCGGCCACCTCTTTTCTTTTTTTTAATATACTCCCTTCCACCGCCATCCAGCTGAGCGAGATCGTTGCGATGACCGCCCTATTGCGCCAGTCTCGTTCGTAATTGACGGGTTCGACCGACCCTGGGCTTGACCAGGTTCCAGCGTTTCATTTACAATTTACGGGGCACAGGGAACGATATATCGGTGTTCGGAGGTCCCGATCGATGTCGGATGAAAAATAAGGAACGGGAAAAGGTTTGGACCGCCTGTCGCTCACTTCTTCTTGCGGAGGAAAAACACCACGACCACCAGTAGAGCGGCGACGACGATGATGACCAATAGGATCAACATCAGGTCATTGCCCCCGCCGTTATCGTCTATCGCGGTAGTGGTGATGTCATCCATCTCCAGCCCAGGACCGCCCACGTTGATGGGGATGTCCCTGGTCTCTATGCTATCGCCGCTTACGGTCAAGGTGTGAACGCCCTGGGAGGTCATGATGATGAAGTTGCCCGAGGCATCGGTCTCTGCAGATGAGTCGTCCTCCAGGGTGACGGTCACCCCCGGGATCCCATTTCCATCCGCATCCACTATCTTCCCGGTCACGGGAACGAGAGCTGGCCAAGGCACGTCGATGGATGCGGCGGTGCTCAAGGCTCCCTCTCCTTCGGCGTTGACGGCGCTCACCTTGTAATAATAGGTGGAACCGGACGTTACCATGGTATCAACGAACGTCAATACGGTGCTGTTACCGATCAGGGTGAGGTCATCGGCCGAAATCCCACGATATACTAGGTAACCGGTGATGGGGCTGAAACCGTCCGATGCCGGCGCGGTCCAGCTCAGCGTTACCTGAACTTCGGTGGTGACGTTCGATAAGGCGGAGGGGGCGCCAGGCACAGTGATCAGGGTGGCGTTGAGCATGTTCGATAGAGACGAGTTACCGACCGCATTGACCGCCATGACGGCGAAGAAATATTGAGTACCGACGGTCAGGCCAGTGACGTTCGCCGTCAAGGTCCCTGCCGATATCACGTTTCCGAACTGGGTCGTGACATCGCTCGTTCCGTAGAACACATAGTAGCCGGTGATGGGGCTGAAACCGTCCGATGCCGGTGCGGTCCATGTCAAGATCACATCGAGGCCGCTCGCAGTAGCGCTTACCAGCGTAGGGGAGCCAGGAACGGTCATGAGCGTTGAATTGACCTCTGAACTGTTCTGTCCGTATCCCTCGGCGTTATGTGCGGATATCTTGAAGGAGTACGTTTGTCCATTGGTCAGTCCGGTGATAACGGTCGAGGTGCCGTTGACATGTTGGACATCGACGCCATCCTGGTAGACGATGTAATGGTCTATGTCTAGACCGCCATCGTTCGCAGGCGCCTCCCACGATAGGGTGATGTTAGTATCGCCCGGAACAGCGATGAGACCGGTTGGAGCCCCGGGAACGCTGTACGGCAGAGCGGTCAGGTGGTTGGACATGACCGAGCTTCCATCGGCGTTCATCGATTTGACGCCGAAGTAATACTCCGTTCCACCGACCAGTCCGGTCACGGTCTCGCTGAGCACCAGGTCATCGACGGTGTCGAACAAGGTCCAGGTGGCGCTGTCCATTTCGGTTCCATAGTATAACCCGTAGCCAGTGATGGGACCGCTGCCATTATTGGCCGGGGCGGTCCAATTTAGGGTGGCGCTCATGTAGCCTGCGATGGCGCTTACCAGTTCAGGACTGTCTGGATAGGGGTTCGGTGTGGCGCTGACCGTATCAGAAGGCAGCGATTCACCGATGCTATTGACGGCGGTGATGTTGTACCAGTAGATCTGGCCGTTGGTCAGTCCACTGTCGGTATGGTTCAGTTCGACGGTCGAATCGATAAGGACGAACGGACCGCTGGCGTCCGTGGACCGATAAACGTTGAAATCGGTCACGGTGCTGTTACCGGTGAACGAAGAGGCTTCCCATGTAAGAACGACCTCGGTATGGCCCGCGGTGGCCTGGAGGTTCTGCGGCGAACCAGGGGCGGACAGGCAGGTGGTGTTCAGACCCTCCCAGATCGGAGTGGTGAACCCGGAGGACCCGTTCAGGTAATAGATCATCAGGCTGGAATTATGGTCGATTATCCAGTCGCTCTGACAGGTCGGTGCCCCTCCCAGGAATATCATTTCGGTCATTACTGTGCAGTTGGAGAGCCCATAGTTCATGATGAGATCGACACTGCTTGGAATGGTCACCGAGGTGAGCGAGGTGCAATAATAGAATGCCTGATAACCTATGGTGGTGACATTGTTGGGAACGGTGAACGGTCCAGCTATGGCCAATGGATATTGGACGAGATAGGTTAGGGCCTTGTTATAAAGCACACCTCCCACGCTGGCATAGTTGGGGTTGCTGGGGTCCACATCGATAGAGGTTAGATTGAAGCATTGATAGAACACCATAACTCCGATGCTGGTGACGCTGCTCGGAATGGCCAAGGAGGTGAGAGAACCGCAAAGACGGAAAACCTGGTTCCCGATGGTGGTAACATTTCCTGGAATGGTCACCGAGGTGAGGGATGTGCAGGTAGAGAAGGCCGATGTACCGATGCTGGTAAGATTCTCAGGCATGGTCACCGAGGTAAGGGAGATACAGGAGTAGAACGTGAATGAATTGATGACCGTGACGTTCTCTGGAATGGTCACTGAGACCAAGGACTTGCAGGTGTGGAAGGCGAGGCTCCCGATGGTTCTGAGACTATCGGGAAGGTCGATCGATACCAACATGTCGCAGTAAAAGAACGAAGAGTTACCGATGCTGGTGACCTTGTCAGGAACCGTCACCGAGGTTAATTTTCGGCAATAGGCGAACGCATAATCATGGATGATGGTTACATTGTCCGGAATGATCACGGATGTCAGGGAACCGCAGGTATAGAACGTATCATTGGCGATCGCGGTGATGTTGTTTGATAGATCGATCGAGGCCAGGTTGATGCAGGAACGGAACGCTCCGTAACCTATGTTCTCTACGCTATCGGGAACGGTCATGGAGGTGATGGACGTTTTACCAAGGAACGCTTGGTATCTGATGGAGGTGACCGGCAACCCGGTTATATCACTCGGTATTTCCACCGCTCCACCAGCTCCAGTGTAACCGATTATCTCGACCTCGGTATCGCCGTTGATCAGCTCATACGTGAAATCACCACTCGTGGCAGCGGTCACGGTAACTGCGGTCAACGTCAACAATGTCGTTGATATCAATAAGAAAACGATAATCAAGCTTACTCTGCGAATGTACAATTCTTTCTTCATATGAAATTCACCTCTGCAAACACTTCTTTACTGGTGCTGGACGTGCTTTGATAAGCAAATTACATCATATTTAAATGTTAATAACAAATAATTATTTCGATCAATTAACAAATGAAAAGCGTACACGTTTGAATTCGAAATACAAATAATTTTATAGAACAAATACAAAACAAGCGGCTGTCCGAACGACCCTACGATCAGACCGTCCTTGCTAGAAAAAATACCCCGGACGAAGGTGTAAGGAAATAAAGTGGCCTTATCGGCCACTTTTCCTGGGTTTTTCGCTCACTGCTTGGCGATGAGCGGCAGCTCGCGCTTGACCACTTCCACCTTGAGCTTCTTGTTATCGACCCTCAGGCTCTTGAGCTCCATGAGCACCTTCTTGGCCGAGTCCTTGTGGATCTCGAACGAGGTGTTGTCCTCGCCCACCTTGATGCGCCCGACGGCTATCTCCGGCACTCGCAATTTTCGTATGAGCATCTCCAGCAGCTTCGACTGCTCCACCGGTTCTCCGCCGTCTGCGATCACCTTGAACAGCACCATGCCGAACAGGTCGGCCTGGTCCTCGAAGTCCATGACCTTATGCACCACGTCCTTGCGGCCGCTCTCCGGCACTTCTTCGCGGGAGATCTCAGTGATGCCGAACTCATTGATCTTCTTCAGCAGATGGATCTCCTGAGAAGTGATGAAGGTGATGGCGATGCCCTCCTTTCCGGCGCGTCCAGTACGACCGATGCGGTGCACGTAGATCTCCGGGTCCTCCGGGATGTCGTAATTTATGACATGGGTGACGCCGTCGATGTCCAGGCCCCGAGCGGCCACATCAGTGGCCACCAGGATCGTCGTCTTGTTGTCACGGAACTCCTGCAGAACCTTCTCTCGGCGAGCCTGAGTGAGGTCTCCATGAAGGGAGCTGACCCGGTAGCCGTAGGAGAAAAGACGCTTGGCGACAATATCCACCATGACCTTGGTCTGGGCGAAGACCATGGCCTTCGGCTTGTAGGCGTCCAGGACCCGGCACAAGGCCCAGATCTTGTTCCTTCGTTCGATGTTGAAGTAAACCTGCTTGGTGGTGGGGAGGATGATCTGCTCCTCCCCTATCATGACCGTCTCCGGGTCGGTCATATGCTTGGAGGCGATGTCGCGTAGGCCTGGAGGTATGGTCGCCGAGAAAAGCATGGTCTGTCGCGGGGTCTTGGTCTTGGAGGCGATGTATTCGATATCCTCGATGAACCCCATGTCCAGCATGCGGTCCGCCTCGTCAAGCACCAGCACAGCTATCTCGTTCAGCTGCAGGGTCCCGCGGCGCAGATGGTCTATCACGCGTCCAGGCGTTCCTACGACGATGTCAACGCCCTTGCGTAGTGCGTCTATCTGGTCGTCTATGGACTTTCCGCCGTAGACCGCCAGCACTCTAACGTCGTCCATGAAATAGGATAGCTTCTTCAGTTCTTCGGAAACCTGCGCCCCCAGTTCCCTGGTGGGCACTAGGACGAGGGAGAACGGTTTGACTCCCTGGGTGAGCGTCTCTAGGATGGGTATGCCGAAGGCGGCGGTCTTGCCGGTGCCCGTCTGGGCCTGGGCGATGACGTCCCTCCCCGTCATGATGATGGGAATGGTCTCCACCTGCACAGGGGTCGCTTCAACGAATCCCATGCGTTCGATGGCCTTCATTATCTCATCCTTGAGACCGAAATCTGTGAAATTGGTCATAAGGATCACTGCTCTATGATAGCTAGGGCATGGTCCTGGATATTTTAATCATTTGGTCTCTTAACCTTCAGCGACCTTGCCTCCATCGCGTCAACGATCGTCTGCAGGGTCTTCACTCTGGAATAATATTTGTCGTTGCTCTCCACGATGGTCCAGGGAGCGTGCTTGGTGCTGGTGCGGGAGAGCATCTCATCCACCGCCCTTCCGTAGAAGTCCCACTTCTCCCGGTTGCGCCAATCCTCCTCGGTGATCTTCCACTGCTTCAGCGGATCGGCCTCTCTCTCCTTGAAGCGCTGCAGCTGGGTCTCATTATCTATCTCCATCCAGATCTTGACCAGCACCGTCCCGTTCTCTACCAGCATCTCCTCGAACTCGTTCATCTCCTGGTAGGCGCGCTTCCATTCCTCAGTGCTGCAGAAGCCTTCCACCCTCTCCACCAGTACTCTTCCGTACCAGGATCGGTCCAGGATGCGCATTTGCCCGGCCGGGGGAAGGATCCGATAGAAGCGCCACAGGTAGTGGCGGGCCTTCTCGTCCTCTGTGGGTATGCCGACCGGCACGACCTCATATCCCCGGGGGTTCAGTTCACCGGTGAGACGCTGGATGGCGCCGCCCTTGCCGGCGGCGTCCCAGCCCTCGAAAAGAATGATCGTAGGTATCTTCAAACGATTGAGGTCGCACTGCAGCTCACCGACCTTGTTCTGAAGCTTCTTGATCCGCTCCCGGTAATCATCCTGGGCAAGCGTCCTTCCCAGGTTCAATCCTCCTCTGCTGGAGTTGAACATCACCCCGTTCTTGATCAGGGGGTTGCTGTCAAAGCTGACCTGGTTCTTGGCGTCCAACTTGCTCAGGCCGTACTCCATCATTCTGACGGCCGTCGACAATATCTTGGCCGAGGCGTACTTGGTATCCTCCGCCTCCACGATGGTCCAGGGTGCGTACTCCCGGTCGGTCCTCTCGATCATCTCCTCGATCAAGGGGAGCATCTTGTCGTACTTCCTGAAGAACTCAAGCTCCCTGTCGCTGATGGCGCAACGGTCCAGATCGTTATCGCGGTACTTTTCCAGCCGTTTCTTATGCTCCTTCTTGCTGAGGTGCAGGAAGAACTTCATGATGAGATAGTCGTCCTGGGACAGCATCTCCTCGAACTCGCTGATCTCCCGCCACGAGCGTCGGGCGTCCTCCGTCTTCCTTTCGACCGCCCGGGCCAACGAACGGAAGTACCAGGACCGGTCGAAGACCGCTATGCGCCCCCGGGCGGGGATGCGGATGAAGAAGCGCCAGATGAAAGGTCTCGAACGCTCCTCGGCGTTGGGGACGGAGATCGAGTGGACCAGGAAACCGCGCGGGTCCAACGGAAGGATGAACTTGTTCACCGTCTCGCTCATGCCCACGGTGTCCCAGCCCTCGAAGACCACCATGATGGGCATGCCCGCGTCCCTGGCCTTCCGCTGCAGCTGGCCCAGACGGTCCTTGAGGTCCGGGGCTATGCGGTCATACTCCTTCTGGTCCAGGCGCTTGTCCAGGTCTATGTGCTCGAACATCCTTTCTCAAGTACATGGTGCCGAGAGATAGATAACGCTTGGCTAGACGAAAGGAATATGTTCCCCCAGAGCTTGCCTCCTCACATGGGAAACCTCAATGTGGCGGCGGTCGGCACTCTGGGCTACGCCAAGGACCTGGGGAAGAAGGGAACCGTCAGCGACATCACCATCTACGACCTGAAGAAGGGTCATGACACCGTCAGCATACTGGAGCCCAGCAAGTATCCTGAACGGATCAACTCTCTCTATTTCTGCGTCAATCTGGCCGAACTAGCCCTGGTCGTGGTGGATGAGATCAACGCCGCCCTGGGCGAGACGCTGCTCATGCTGGATTGCGCCAACGTCAAGCGCGGTATCTTCATACTGCGCAATTACCTGACACCGGACCGCATCGCGCCGCTGCTCAAGGACACGGTACTGACCAACTACACCTACATGGCCGACGATCCGATCCTTCTCCGCGAGTTCCTGTTGGAGGAAGCGGCCAAGGTCCAGAACAGTGGGGAGGGGAAAGGCGTCGTTCCCATCGACCACCATTTCAACGTCAAGGGGGTAGGGACGGTCATACTCGGCTACGTGGCCAAAGGCGTCATCAACCGGCACGACAACCTGAAGGTGCTGCCTACGGAGCGCACGGCGTTGGTCCGGTCGATCCAGAAGCACGATGACGATTTCGATGTGGCCTACAAGGGCGACCGGGTCGGTCTAGCGCTCAAGAACATCGACGCGGAGGACCTTGACCGCGGTTTCGTGCTCACCAACGACCCGGACATGAAGGTCATTTCCGAACTGAGCGGCCGACTGGACCTGGTCAAGTACTGGCAATCCCCCATCAAAGAGGGCATGGTCATGCACCTGGGACATTGGATGCAGTTCCTGCCCTGCAGGGTCACATCGGTCAGCGGGGACGCGAAGAGGCCCCAGGTCGTACTGACGCTGGAAAAGCCTCTGATATACTGCGCTGGGTCCAGAGCCGTGATCACCTACCTGGAGGGAGGAAAGCTGCGCATCGTGGGCACCATGGACCTCTAGCCCAGGCCGAAGGCGGCCCGATGAAGGATGTCCACCGTGGCGCTCAGCGCCCGGCCCGCGTCCTTGAGATGGTGGTAGATCTCCCTCTTCTTCAACGCTATCATATGGTCCTTGAGCGTGAAGACCTCCCGCATGCCCAGGACGTATATCTCCTCGATGAGGTCCTCCTCCTCCCGCATCCTATGGATGCGCGTTTCCTCCTTGGACGATTCTTGGCCGAGGGTCCTCACCCCTTCCACCACCTCCTCCGTCCCGATCAACAGATGCTCCGCCATGTCTATCATGCAGCGGTCCGGCTCCACCTCGAAGGCGTCTATCTCCACCAGGGTGGTCCGGGCGAAGTTCATGACCGCCTCCAGCTGCCGGGACATGCTGTAGATGTCCTGACGGTCGAAGGGGGTGGAGAACGCCTCTCCCAGCTTACGTTCCATGTCATGGCGCATCTGGTCCGTCCGGTCGTCCAGGTCCTTCAGCTCCTGGAGGTAATGGTCCTTATCGCCCTTCAGTGCCGCTATGAGTGTCTGCACTCCCTGGACGGTCATCTCTGCCTGGGCGACCAATAGGTCAAGGAAATCGTACCTTGGCGGGAAAAGCCCGTCCAAAAACCTCTTTCTCTCGCTCATCTTACACACCTGTCAGATATCTCAATCCTATTACCAATATCGCGGACAGCAGCGTAGTGGCCGGGATGGTCATGAACCAGGACACCACCAGGTCCTTACCGACATGCCAGTGCACCATCTTGCGGTTCTCCGCCGTGCCCACTCCCATGACGCCAGAGGTCACCACCTGGGTGGAGGAGACCGGCGCCCCCATCAGCGTGGAGAACATCACCGTCAAGGCGGAGTTCGCCTGGGCGACCAGGGCGTGCACCGGCCGTATCCTGAAGATCCTACGGCCGACGGTGCGCATGATGCGGTATCCTCCACCCAAAGTGCCCAGGGCGATGGCCAGGGCGCAGGCGAAACGCACCCACAAAGGTACGTTCAGATCGGAAGAGCTGCCCATGGCCATCAGGAGCAACGCGATCAGGGCCATCTGTTTCTGGGCGTCGTTCGCCCCATGGGCCAGGGTCTGCGCTCCGGTGGTGAACCACTGCAGTCGTTTCAGGAGAACGTTGATGTCCACGGTGGCTCGGCGCAGCAGGAGGCTGGCGATCTTCATCAGGACGAACCCGCCCAGGAACCCTATGAGGACCGAGATCATGAGGAACACCAGCACCTTGGTGACACCGGTCAGCTGTCCCCGTGTCAACGCGCTAAGCCCCCAGTTGACCCCCGACAGACCTTGGAACGATACGCCTACGCCGATCAGCCCGCCGATCAGGGCGTGAGTGGATGACGAAGGTATGCCGTAATACCAGGTGAAAAGGTTCCAGAGGTTGGCAGAGGCCACCGCGGCGAATATGGCCAGAGATATCTCCTGGCCTATGCCAGTGGTCAGCACTCCCTGCAATGTCAGTACCACGGCGCTGCCGCCTATCAACGCCCCTATGAAATTGGCCAAGGAGGCGGTGAGCAGCGCTCCCTTCACCGAGGCCGCTCCCGAGGAGACCATGGTGGCCACGTCCGCCCCGGCGTCGTTGTAACCGTTGGTGAAGGCAAAGAAAAGGGACAGCAGAATGCCGGCCATGGCCAGTATCAGGAGGGCGTCCATCTTACCCCGTTCAGAGCCACCCTTTGCGGCGGAAGTAAAGCAGCAGCAGCACGGACACCCCGGTCATGCCGATCAGGACCATCGGATATGCCAGCTCGTTGTTCAGTTCCGGCATATATCTGAAGTTCATGCCGTACAGACCGGCGATGAAGGTCAAGGGGATGAATATGGTGGCGATTATGGTCAGGGTCTTCATGATCTCGTTCATGCGGTTGCTGACGCTGGACATGTAAACGTCCAGCAGTCCGGAGAGCATGTCGGTGTAGGTGTCCACCACATCCATGACCTGTATGGAATGGTCGTAGACGTCCCGCAGATAGGTATTGGTGCTGGGCGACACCAGATCGGTGTCCTGGCGCATGAGGGCGGCGACCACCTCTCTAAGGGGCCAGATGGACTTGCGCAGGAAGATCACCTCCCGCTTCAGGCGATATATGTCACCGAGCAGCACCGGGTCTGGATCTTCGGTCAATCTCTCCTCGATGTCCTCGACCCGGTCGCCCACCGTTTCCAGGGAGGGGTAATAATTGTCCACCACCGAGTCGATGAGGGAGTACACCAGGTAGTCGGCTCCGGACTTGCGCAGACGCCCCTTGTTGTTGCGAATACGTTCGCGTATGCTGTTGAAGACGTCACCTTCCCTTTCCTGGAACGAGAGGACGTAGTTCTTGCCCAGCACCAACGACAGCTGCTCGTAGTTGATCTCCTTGCCGTTCTCTCCACGGTAGATCATCTTGACCACCATGTAGATGTAATCATCATAAAGCTCCAGTTTTGGGCGCTGTCCAGTGTGAAGAACGTCTTCCATGACCAGGGGGTGCAGTCCGAAGGCTTCGCCCAACTTTCGAATGGTCTCCACATCGGACAGGCCTGAGAAGTTAAGCCACGTGGTACTGGAGCTGTCCCGCAGCGGCAGGCACTCCTCAAGGGTGATATCGGTCTTTTCCAGTACCTCGGTCTCCGTGTAGTCCAGCACCGATATCTTGGTGGCTGCGGGCGTTCCATCACCTATATAGACGAGCGATCCAGGGGGCATGCCCACCTTCTTTGAGATCTGTCTATGCATCAATCGAAGACCTTTTATTTCCATTCGCTCACTCCTTGGCCTTTAATTTGATAGAGACGGAATTAATACAATAGCGCTGCCCCGTCGGCGCCGGGCCATCGTTGAACACGTGCCCGAGGTGTCCGCCGCAATCGGGACACAGAACCTCGGTTCGGACCATGCCGTGACCTAGGTCACGTTGCTCCTCCACCTCCTCCGTTGGCTTGGTGAAGCTCGGCCAGCCGCATCCGGAGTCGAACTTGTCCTCAGAGGAGAAGAGGACCTTGCCGCATCCGGCGCATACGTAAGAGCCCTGGTCCTTGCTGCGATGATATTTCCCGGTGAAAGGGGCCTCGGTCCCTTTTTCCCTGAGCACCCGGTACTCCTCCTCGCTCAGCTCCCGCTTCCACTCCTCCTCGCTCTTCTCCACCTTGCGTTTCATGGGAACTCCTATGTGGTATGGTCCGCCAAGTTTATTTGAATTGTTACCGTGAAAATTTTTCATGCCATTATCATTTGCGAAGGGGCGTGGAGCCCCCCAAGGTTCATTTCCATGAGATGCAGCGCCTGCGCGCCTGGTGGGCGGTCCTTCTCAGGCCCAGGGTCGTGACGCCCCAGGACGTTCTTTCCTACCGCGCGTTTCAATACCGCCCCATCGTCGATTACGGCGGATGGGGTATCAAGGGGACATCGTCAGATCGCGCCTACAACGTCCACGGGAACCAAGGGGTGAACATCGCTCTGATTGACGACAAGCATAGCATGAGCGGTTCGCTGAGGTCGGGAGATCTCAAACTTGCCTTGTACGCTCTGGTATGGGCGGACCGGGACCGAAGGGCCGGGGACCGACGCTCACTCTCCCAGCTCCACCGACCTGGGCACCACTCTGACCGCAACCTCGTTGTGCCGCATGAAACCCGGGGTGAAGGGGGAGTTATAACGCAACAGGAAAGGCCGATGGTGCGTATCGAAGTTCGCCTCCTTCAGTTGACCCATGAGGTCTTGGGTCATCCTCTGGACGTCGTCCCCGCCCGCTCGTCCCCGGAAACGCATGACCGCAAAAAGACCTCCTTTCTTCAATTCCAGCACCACCCGCGGGTCCCGTGGGCGGGGGGCCTTCTCCAGGCTTGTGCCCGCTGGTAGAATGAATGACAGATGTCCCTCGGAACTTGGGTCCGGTGGCACTCCTGTCCGGGAGACCACCGGGGTGGTCATGGCGATCTTCGTTCCGGCGTCGTTATCTCCGCTTATGAACCGGAACAGCAACTGGAAGGCCTCATCCTCTTCCATGTCGTATACCGTCACCAGCACCATATCGTCATACCTTCTCACCTCAGCTTCGCCAAGATGTCGGACCACCTCGTAGGGAACACTGCTCACCATGCTCATCCGCTCCATTCCTCTAGAATATCGATCGCTCCCCCTTCGCTCTCCAGGTGCGGGAAGGAGGCACTATGTTCGGCGACCTCTTTCATAGCGTGAACCTCGCCATGGATGTCGATCCCTGCTTCATCCGTAATGTCCATTATATTCAATGGTTCGAAGAACAGGGCCGCAACAACGATCGCCGTGATGAACAGGAACTCGAATATGGTGGCTTGGTTCGCATCCACGTCCTCCGATGGGCCCATGAAAAAGATATCCTTTTAAGGGATAATTAAAGGAAGTATAAAAAAAATGAAAAAGAGGTTTGTTCACTGCTTCATGAAGATCTTTGACCCTTTGGTCATCGAACCACCAAGCATGGAGGCCATGGTCAGCAATGCCGCGGCCAAGGCACCCCAATTGGCGTCCAGGGCCCCAGGTTCGAAAATGAACTCCACGGCCACCTTGATGATCAGGAGGGTGACCGCGAAGTAGATGATGCCCAAAATTATCAGCATGATCGTACCCGCGAGGACCATCAGGAATCCCATTATCTCTTCTCTCATCTTTCCACCTCTTTTTTATTAAAAAGTTTACTATAAAACAATTAAGCTATTTTGTATAAATAAATTGTTAAAAATATTTATTATCGTTAAGATATCTTTTATTAACTGGCACATGCTAAATATTACGTTAGGAAGAATATAATAATATTAATTATAATATATAATTACACTAGCATCCATGAGATGTTCAATCCTTGGTAACATCGACCAAAGTATCTAGCTCCTGGATGACCTTTTCAAGGAACGTCTCGTCCATCAGTTCGAGATGGACGGCCCCCTCCGGGCAGACGGTGGCGCATCGACCGCAACCCTTGCAGCTCTCCTCATCGA
>Ga0307378_10005027_pt1 | contig 18558 bp, 17 predicted proteins | sample UN1MG_FD_202238 | JGI IMG/M metagenome (GOLD analysis project Ga0307378, IMG submission 202238) | Soil microbial communities from Risofladan, Vaasa, Finland - UN-1 | ecosystem: Environmental > Terrestrial > Soil > Coastal area > Acid sulfate soil | place: Finland: Risofladan, Vaasa | collected... | reverse complement strand
TTTATCATTGATATTTCAGTGTATACGGAAAGATTTGTTATGGTGTCGCTCTAATTATCTGATTTTGCTGACAAAATATTGGACATCACATGATGCTGGGCTATTTTCTTAATAAAGTCACGCTAGGAAGTTGAAGAACCTCAAACATTGACAGTCTTGACTGACAGAACGCTTCAACTATTCCTCTAGCATTATAGAGGCAGCAATGCGTGCCGCAGTTTCAGGCGGTACACGGCATTTCTCCGCTCCTCCATGCTCCAAAAATCTCTGCCTCTCCTTAGAATCCGTGCCGTCATACTCCTCAAATTCTGGCCCCATTATTTTCGGCAGAAGAAAACCGCACTGGGTACTTCCCAATTCCTTCTCAAAAACATCACAAAATCTCCGTGCTTTTTCTTTGAGTCTGAAACGTTCTTTTTCTGCTTCGAGAGACCCCCAATCAGGATCTTGGGTGTTAAGTCTTCCATAGACCAATCCCAATGCCATAAGTCCCCCAATGACGGCACCGCATGTCTCTTTTCTGGAAACGATCCCTGGCATAAATGTTGCGGCATTTAGTAAATCTTCCCCACCGCCCAACTCAAATTCCTCTTGCAAAGCAGCAAGCGTACTGCGAGCACAGTTGATGGACCGCTCAAGATTATCACCTGCTTTCTTGGCAACGCCTTCCAAAATCTCCTCTCTCGAGCCTGCGGATTTCATCTGGTTATTTCTCCTTTCTTTTCCATCTACTTTTTTTAATTTTGGCTCTATCACGATGCTATGGCAAGCCCCCTATGCTGAATGCCCAATCTACAGAATGCTCTCAGTGACGTAATTTAACGCCAGGGGCGCCGGCAAAACCAATTGGCTAATATGGGACTTTTCAAGCTCTTGAATTCGGTTTAGCTATGGGTCAGAAAGCTATTTTTATACCGAGTGAACTCTCCCCGCGTTGAAACGTGGGGCATCACGATCGGCATCGCTTTGCGCCGCCGATTAATATCGAATGAACTCAATTTTTAGCATTCATCCCCGTTTTGAAAAACGGGGCATTCTGCTTGGATTTCGTAAAATCAAATAGCGTTAGAAGTCTCATTATAAACAGCCAAAAAGCCTTCATGCACTGCCTCCTTTATGGTGCCAGGAGCTTTACAATCCCCGATAACCTTAACATTCCATCCAGCTTCTCGTCCCTTTGATTCCAATTGGTTGTTTGGCTCAAAACCGCACGCAAAAACTAAGGAATCACATGGCAATGTCAATCGGTGTCCCCGCTGTTCTACTATTGCCGCAGTCCTGGAAATAGACTCGAGCTTGCATCGGGTCATCACATTAACGTTAAGTCGACCAAGCCTCTTCAGAAGCAACATCCTAGTCATTGGCTCGACATTCAAGGCAATATCGTCTAGCATCTCAACAAGAGTCACTCTTCTCCCCTGTTCTGCCAAAAATTCGGCAGTCTCTGAACCGACCAATCCCCCTCCAATGACCATTACGTTTTGTCCCGAAACACGTGAGCCCAAGAGAACCTGTTGTGCAAAAAGCGCGTTGCACGCCCCTACCCCACGAACAGAAGGGCAAATCGGTCTGGATCCTGAGGCAAGGATCAAAATGTCCGATCTTTCAGCCTCGAAGATCCCTTCGGTCACTTCCCTTCCCAGCTGCAACCTGATGTTAAGCTCAGCCAATCGAGATTCGTAGTAGGTTATGATTTCCTTCAGTATGGACTTATGCGGTGGTGCTGCTGCTGCCCACAATTGCCCTCCGATTCGATTCTCTCGCTCATATAGTACAACTCGGTGCCCTATGGAAGCAGCTGTACAGGCGGCCTCCAAACCGGCTGGACCTGCTCCCACCACCGCGACCTTTTTCGATCTGCGCGGTCTCTTCAGCATTAGACTATATTCGAACCCAGTCAGTGGGTTTATTGAACAGCAAATCGGTTCCTGTTTGAAGATAGACTCAAGGCATCGATTACAGGCAATGCAAGGTCTGATTGTCTTCTGCATCCCTATCTTAACCTTCGTAGGCCATTCTGGGTCAGCCAACAGCGCGCGCCCCATAGCTACTAGATCAACCTTACTGTCCCTTAATGATTCCTCTGCAATCTCTGGGCGGGCGATGCGTCCCACAGTAATCACAGGTAATCCCACCTCTTTCTTAATCATTTGCGCATACTGCACCAAACAGGCTTCAGGTAATGCCCGAGGTTGGACTACATAAATGGGCCTCTCGGCTGTGCCTGCTGAGACATGGATGACATCTATCCCAGCATACCTGAGCTCGTTTGCCAGCCCCAGAGCTTCCTCGACTCCATAACCTCCTTCCTCACCCTCAAAGACGCTGAGCCGGAAAATAATAGGAAAATCGTCACCTACTGCATCTCTTACCGCTTTAGCTATTTCAAGAGGGAACCTCATGCGGTTCTTGAGATTTCCTCCATATGCATCCATGCGGCGGTTGGACCTAGGGGAGAAGAATTGGTGAATGAGATATCCGTGGGCGCCGTGGATCTCAATTGCATCGAACCCTACATTCTTGGCCCTTTGGGCAGCACATGCAAAGTCTGTAACTGTCTTTTTGATCTCGGTAATGTTCAAAGCCTTTGGAATTGGCGCTCCATCCCTAACTGGGACTTCTGATGCCGACACTATGCACTGCCCACTCACTTCAGGATCACCAAGCCTTCCAGCGTGGTGTAATTGAATGGCTACCTTTGAACCTGCTTCATGTATAGATGAGGTAAGATGCCTCATGCTCGCATCATGGGATTTTTCAAAGAGACACAGACATGCTGCCCTATGTTTGCCTGTCAGATTAACAGGAATAGCCTCGGTCGTGATCAGCCCTACCCCTCCATTTGCTCTTGCAAGATAGTATGCTAATGCCCGAGGGGTAACGTTTCCTTTTCTATCAGATAGATTTGTGCCGATTGCAGGCATCACAATCCGATTCTTGAGAATCAGATCCTTGATCTGGTATGGCTCAAAGAGGTGCGGATAGGCCACTACTCACTCCGAATATTACGAGCTCAGAGATCCTTCTGTGAATCCGGCATCGCAGGGATCAACTTCTTATCGGCACAGCTTGCTCTTAATAGAATTTTAAATCTCCTCCGCCATTTTCAAAGAGTCCAACTTGCCGATTTCCTGGTTTCGATCTTCTCAACTGTCATCATTGTGAACTACTTTGGATACACATTCTCTAAGCAGAAGAAACGCACCAGCCAATGCAAGATTTAGAAATGAAACGGCTAACAAAAGAAAAAAGGGGCCCATTGGTATGGGTATGTCCGCTGGAGAAGTAACATTGTTGCGCAAGTAATCGACTGCGGTCGGGAAGTTTTCCCAAAAGATGAAACCGCTTATTAAGATCACCAGGAGATAGTTTATGAGATTAGTTACAAAACGAACAAAAGGCGAAAAGTGCTTTTTCACAATTTCCGTTTTGATATGCTGGTCCCTCAGAAGAACATAACCAAGACCAGCAAATACGACAGCGGTCATCAACTCTTCAATGAGTGTTTTTCCAGATGGTATCACCGTAAGACCTAGCTTGACACCAATGATATTCACCGTGTCAATGAACATCATTACGAACAAACAAATTGCCCCTATGTAAACTAGGTACGTGCTTACCCTCATCAATATCTTTTCTAGCTTTGCCATGTCAATGTAACCTGCTTATCTGTCCTGTTGACAGCTGCCCTTATAAGCAATTGACAATACCTCATCGATATGCCAGATCAGGCAACCAAGTTGCAATATCGGGGAATACAATCACTACGACTATTGCAATGAGTATTACGAAAAAAAACAGGGCACTGCCTCTGAAAGCCACTGCGGGATCTGCATCTGCTGCAGCAGCGACTACGTAAACGTTAAAGCCTATGGGCGGTGTTATCACTGCTTCTTCAACGAGAAGCACCACTACAATCCCGAGTGCAATTGGGCTAGCACCTAAAGATGTAAGGATTGGAAAGCTCATGGGTAACGTCAAGACAAGCATCGAAATTGGATCCAGAATCGCCCCCAGAATAAGATAAATTACAATGAAAATTGCCCAAATTAGAGTCAACGAGAGATTGGCCGCACCCATCCATTCCAGAATATCATGGGTCACCCCGCTTAGCGTCACTACTTTTGATAGCATCATTCCGCCAACGATCAAAATAAATATCTGAGAGGTCAGCGCCGCGGTTTCCAAAAAAGCATCGAGTAGTTTTTTCGGGCCAGTTCCCACCGCTACCGCATATACTAAAACTATCGAAGCGCCAAATGCCCCTGCTTCAGTTGGCGTAAAGAAGCCACAATAGATCCCCCCTACTATAATGAAAAATACAGCCAACACAGGCCAGGTTCCAACTACTGCCGACGCCTTTTCACGCCAGCTAGCTCGACCAATCGACACGGGGGCCAGTTTAGGATTCAGAGTGACACGCAAGTATATACCCCCCATAATCAGAAGGCTTAGAAAAATTCCTGGTACTATTCCAGCTAGTAAGACCTTCCCTATGGAAACATTCGTCAAGATCCCGTAAAAGACTATCATAATACTGGGAGGGATGAGTACTGCCAAACCTCCCGCTGTAGCTATAGCACCGAGGCTGATTTCCTCCTGGTATCCAAGCTTCCGTAATTCTGGAAGCGCAACCCTAGAAAATAGCGCTGCACTAGCGATACTTGAGCCACAACAAGCTCCAAATACAGCCGCTGCACCGGTGGTAGCCATAAGCAGTCCACCTCGGAGGGCACCCAACAATCTATGAAATGCAAGATAGGTTCTCTCACCTAAAAGAGATTTGTCCGCCAAGATACCCACTAATATAAACATCGGGGCCACTGCAATCGGGTAACTAGCCATCAAATGGTGGAGGCTATAGCCGAAAAAACCCTCGAGTAACTTCATACCTCCCAAAATCCAAAGCCCTATGATGCTACCGCTTAAAATGCTGAACGCTATTGGCACCCCTATGAGCAAAAGAGAGAATATCAAAGCAAAGACAATGCAAACAACAATCAAGCCTTCCATTCCAACCACCCTCTTAAAATAAGGATAACTCTTTTCTGTCCTTTGTAATGCTCCCTGGTTGATACCTAGAACTTAAGAAATTCTCCCTAAACGTCCGTTGGCATTTTAGTTCTCAACAGGACTCTGGGGTTTTCAAGAATGGTGTCCCAAAAACCCAAGAGTCCTTTAACTTCTTAGACTAAAGCAGATTGGTATTGGTTAGTTTTTCAATTTTCTCCTGTTGCCTCGAGAAAGGGGACAGAAGGACAAAGCCCCTACAAGCTAACAGCCAAAAAAATCACTTAGAGTACTCTCGCTCCCAGAAATTTAATCCTTTTTCAGTATTGAGTTCTAACCACCGGTCTAGGACCAATCTCCCCTCTGTCTTTAAGCCCTTCTTTTCCACAAAAGGCAGCCACACGTCCAAGGCTACTTCAATCCAAGAGTTAAAGACTTCCTCTTGCTCCTTAGGTTCCACTTGAACTAAATTACAACCCTGATCCCTTAAAGTTGCCATCGTGTCGTATTTTTGTTTCAACCAAGCCCCCAAGTCATATTCTACGGCTTCCTTGCGCATCCCCAAAATCAAGTTTTGAACATCAGAGGGTAGCTTATTCCATGTGTCAAGGTTCATAGACATTGGGACCCCACTAATGACTCCATCATCGAAGCTTACCCATTTAGCCACTTCATGCAGCTTATAAAACGGGATTTGGTTGCGACAGTATGACATTCCATCAACAGTTCCTCTACTAATTGCTTCATACAATTCCGCTGGCAAAACGTTTACGGATATGACCCCCCATCTTGCCTTCTGTCTAGGTTCATACTGGCCCACTGAACGCATTCGCATCCCTTTGAGGTCGGACAACTTGTAAACCGGTTTTCTCGTGAGCATAGTGTAGTCCATTGAGTGTGGAAAGAGATATATGAAATTCTGCTTCCTTATCTCATTTTGTAGAATCTCGGCGATCTTCCCTTCATCGAAAAGGAGGTGAGATATTGCATTCATGAGTGTCGGGGCATCACGTGAAACCCTAACCACATTTGTCAATCCGAGCAACGGTAGTTCATCAGAAAAGTAACCAGGAGGTGGGTCACAGACATCAACCGCACCACTCCTCAAAGCCGGCAAAGTTTCCATCCCCTTCGTTAAAGCCCCAGCATAATGCCTCTTAAATTTGACGCTTCCATTAGTTCTTCTCTCTATTTCATCCATTATCCAGTCATCAACTCGAACCTGAACATTCTCCTGCAACGTCATTGAAGAGTACACAAGCGTAATTGGTTTTTCTTTTGCGCAAAGATCAGATTGAATGAACATACTACCAAATAGAAGACTCAATACAGAACTTAACAAAATGACTATCATTCTTTTCATGGTCTCTTCCCTCCCTTTTCTTATGGTCTAAATTTGTATCTAATCTTGCCCAATTCATCTAATCCCTATATTCCATCACCTCCTTTCTTTGGTTTTGATAAGAGATCCTAGAAATAATTCATTTCTCGATGTTCAAGGCCAATGGCCCACAGCGAATCTTTCCTTCAAGTATTCTCGCGAGCGCAAACTTCTCGCCAATGTCTCCTATCAATTTCGATTGGCGCTCAAAACGGTACCCTTGCCAGCAACTGAAATTGACACATCAATAATCTTCCATAATTATCGAAGCGGCAATTCGCGCTGCAGTCTCAGGCGGTACACGGCATTTTTTTGCTCCACCATCTGCGAGAAATCTTTCTCTCTCCTTGGGATCCATTCCGTTATAATTCCGATATTCCGGTCCCATTATTTGGGGTCTAATATCCCCACACATGGTACTACCAAACTCCTTCTTGAAAGATTCGGCAAATCTCCAAGCTTTCTCTTTAAACTTGAAAAGCATTTCCATGCCTTCAGGCGTATTTAATGTAGGGTCATAGAGCTTGTCTTTACCAAAAGCTAACCCCAATGCCATCAGACCTCCAATAACCGCACCGCATGTCTCTCTTCTGCTCACAATTCCTGGCATAAATGTTGCTGCTTTAATAACCACCTCATTCTCCCCAATCAAATTAAACACTTCGTGTAAAGCAGCGAGTGGACTTTGCGCACAATTGACAGACAGCTCAAAATTGTCACCGGCCTTCTTTATCACACGCTCCAAGATCTCCTCCTTCGAGCCTCTAATCAACATATTGCTACTCCTTCTTCTATCTTCATGCACTAGATAAGAACCAATAATTCAACTCCAAAATATTAGTAAGCCCGAAGGCATCAAACTAGACTGACACTTAGCCACTAATCTGTAATAAAAGGTGAATTCATGCTGGCTGCGGTGAACTAAATCCTTGAGGACCAAGCGTAGAAAGAGCGAGCATTTCTAGGCTCCGGGCCTTTGTCGTCGTTGATAGGCCTATAGCGATCAGGCTATCTTGGATGCACCTCCTTTCTCTGCCCCAACCAAACCTTCTTCTCTGTTATTTAGCATATGCTCAAGTTTGCTGTAGAGGATCAAGAATAGTTCTTTGTCGAAAAATGTAGCTTTTTGAATTATGGGGTATTCACTAATTTCCAAGAGTCTCTATATTATATACTTATACTAATAGACTAAGCTACGTATAGACCTTAATTTTTTATATTGTCAAGAAAAAAGTGCATATACGCTAATGATTTCTATGAGTCCAGAAAAAAATCACCCCTCCCACTCAAGACTGAATCTTTACATCCGTGTGTTCGCTCATTCAGCATGCATGGTACTGCTCTGAGGTTTGAGCTCCGATTCAATCCTCGATCAGAGCAACCTCGAGCGCTTGCTGATGCGTGACGCAGAGGATGTCACGCATAAGCCCTTGCATGCCTTTTCCGCAATCTGATGCCAGACCATCCCTTCGTTCTCTCAAGTCCGGCAAAACTTTCACCACCGAAACGCGCAGAGCTAGCTCCTCCAAGAACAGGTGGGAGGCGAGCAGAAAACGACGCTGGTTTCGTAGTGTCTGAGCTCTTTCGAGATCGACCCCATCTTTGCCTTCGCCCTCCAAGCGCTAGAAGGCTTTGTATACCTAGACGAAACCAGAGATTCATCAGATCTTAGATGGCAGCTGGAAAGAATGAAACAAACTCGTCCTCACAAGGGATCCTACTATTACGGAGGAGCCAAAAGAGAACTGAACCATATGGAAAGTCAAATGCAAGGGCATTCTGTCAAGAAAGGTGGGCTTCTATGGCTTGAACAGCGGCTAAAAGGAAAATCTTCGTTGTAAGGTCAAGATGGCACAGGCACATTGCTGCCAGTTACGCCCTTGGAACCTCAATATATAGACGAGCGATCTTGGCGATCAAAACACCAGGTTTCTGCGGACTGAAATACTAATTGAGATTATGGAAAAAGTCATTCGTTGAGCCGCACCACATAATAATAAGCCCTATCCCACCTCTTGAAGTAAGCAAAACCGTATTTGCCATATCTATTTTGGCCTTGCCGCCTTAAGGTTCCGTCTAATACCGGTTAGGAGGTAGGCTTTCCTCGAATAACACGGAAGCGTGTTCAGTGCCATAGAGCTCTTAGGGAGGTGTGACAATTGTGCATTCCTTTACGAATATTCCGACCTGCTTATGACCCTTTCACCTCTTGTATCGCCCCATCAACTGGCCTTCGGCCAGGATGTGGCCTTCCATAGCCTTGAGCAGCTGTGCTTTTGTTATGCCTGGGTCCAGTGCAATCTCCGTATCCAAGGCATAGAGCTTGAAAAAGTAACGATGCGTTCCGCCCGGCGGACAGGGACCTCCGTATCCGAATTTTCGAAAATCATTGATCCCGTGTTTTGCGCCGCCTTCAATGGTCTCTTTGGGGGCTATGTTGGCGGGCAATCCCTCTGCAGTTGGCGGTATGTTGAAGATTACCCAATGGACCCAGGTCCCCACCGGTGCATCGGGATCATCACAGATAAGAGCGAGGCTCTTGGTCGTCTCCGGAATGCCGGTCCACGCTAAAGGTGGAGAGATATCCTCCCCATCACACGTGTATTGCCGGGGTATCATGCTCCCCTCGGAAAAGGCCGAGCTCGTAATGGTGATCGCCATTTTCTTACCTCCCTTTACGTTACCGTGAGCCTTATCATTGCCCTGCACAAGGCAGACAAAGATGAATGAGATCAGGATACAGAAGACTTTTTTATTCATTGTTGGACTCCTCAACCATTTCATAAGGGATAGATTACCTCGACATCCGGAAGATTTCAAGCGCCAAAGAGGGCGCGGTCGCTGTTTACTGAACACTGAACTCCTCCTTATTCAACTGGCGTATCCAACCGGCATAATAAGCAGGGGTTCATGCGTTTTCCCGATCCCCAAGACCCGGATAATCTCTTGATCCTCAAAGGCTCCGACTATTCCCGCTGCAATTCCCAGTGCCGCGGCCTGGAGAAAGATATTCTGCCCGATGTGCCCCGCCTCAATCATGGCATACCGTATTCCCCTCTGGCCGTATTTAACCATGATCCTGCTGTACTCGGCGGTAATAACGAGGGTTAGGGGCGCATGAGCCATCCACATCTGCCACAACGAGGCCTCTGCCACGTCCTTTCTCTTATCTCCCTCCTGGACTAGGGAAAGGGTATGGCCGGCAGGGGTATAGTGGTATACACCGGCATGCAGTTTTTCAATGCAATTATTTCCAATCACCCCGTAGACATCCATGGGGTACAGGGCTCCTGCAGATGGGGCGGCTCTCTTGAATCCTCCTGGTTCTGTAATTCCCTGGGCTGCCCAGAATATCTGAGAGCATTGCCCAAGGGTGAGGACCCTACTTTCGAAGGATCGTATGGTCCTTCTGTGATATATGGCCTTTTCAAGGGAAGCATCTCCAACCAGTTTTGGCTCAGGCAACTTCATTACTTCACCTCCTTTCCCGGAAAGGGCGTTTACCCTATCACGCGCAAAAACCTCACAGGGATCGGGAAAACAACCACAGATGCTGATGACACCCATAAGTTTGCAGAATGCTCTTCGCGTCAGCTCCATGTGCGGTATCCCCCTCGACTTGCCTCGATCATGTGGTGCAATTGCTATCTTTTGGCTCCACAAACCGGCGATTGCACGGATTTCGGGATCTCCGGCTGATCAGAATCAGAACATGGATCCAAATGATAGCCTTCACTTAAAAACTATCCGTCAGTCTAGACAATATTTCAAGCATAAAATGCCCTGTCCTCAAACAGGAAAGGAGGGCTCGCTGGTTGTAAGTCAGGTTAGTTCATGACCTGCATTGAGAGCTCTATCGACGTCTCACTCTCAACCTACAACCCGTCAACTTTATATCTTTTATTCTGTTTTACGATATTGTATAGATAGTGCGGAAGGTGAACATGAAAATACTATTAACCAATGATGATGGTATCTTAGGCGAGGGCCTTGTGGCCCTCCATGAGGAATTGAAGGGTGATTTCGAGGTCTCCGTGGTCGCTCCTGAGACAGAGATGAGCGCAGTTGGTCACGCCATTTCCCTGTCGAACCCATTACGGGTGAGACGGCTCATGAGGAATGGCGACTTCTTTGGCTTTGGGGTAAGCGGTACTCCTGCGGACTGTGTTAAGATCGCTGTCCATGAGCTCATGGAGCAGAAGCCGGACATGATCCTCTCGGGAATCAATCCGGGGGCCAATGTGGGAATAAATATCCTCTATTCGGGGACAGTTTCCGCGGCAACTGAGGGAGCCTTCCTGGGTATTCCCTCCATCGCAATTTCGCTGAATACCAAAAAGAATCCGGACTACCGTTTTGCCGCCCGGTTTTCCCGCAGGTTAATAGACTTTGTCAAAAAAAACGGGCTGAACCAAGGAATAGCCCTCAATGTAAACATACCGGCTCTACCGGAAGATCAGATTACGGGTATATCGTTTGTACCTCAGGAACTGGCCAGACATCGTGACAAGTATGAAAAAAGGAACGACCCGCGAGGGAATGTCTATTATTGGCTGGCCTATGAGAAATCCGTCGAGGAGAGCATCTCGGAGAGCGACTCAAAGGCCCTCGGGGAAAACCGGATAACTATTACCCCGATCTCCTTTGACCTGACGAACATCGCAGAGATGAAACGGTTGGCCTCTATCGAGTTCATCCTCTAAGATGGGGGCAGTTGTTCCTTCACCTTGTCGGCAATATCCTTTAACTCATCCATATCCCCTGGTTTCATCTCCCAATTGGATACGGTGAGCCCATCGTTCTCCCATCGAGGCATGATATGTACATGAAGATGGGGAACCAGCTGGTCAGATGCCTTGCCGTTGAGCTGAAGCACGGTTATGCCCTCGGCCTTGAGCGCCTCTTTTGCTGCAGTGGCACACCGTCTTACCGCGCTGGTAACCGCTGACAGATCACCCTCTGAGATCTCGAAGATATTCTCGGCATGCCGTTTTGGAATAACCAGCAGATGGCCGCGACTCGAGGGATTGATATCCATAAAGGCGAGGACCAGTTCTTCATCCAATACCTTTATTGCAGGTATCTCTCCCTTGGCAATCTTGCAAAAAATGCAGTCCATGTTATTTCCCTTCTGCCCAACGCCGAAAGTGCATCCACCAGCAGCCCACCCTAACAGACGAGCCCCAGGGGGAAGCATCTCGTAATCGGTTTGAGCTCACCAGGTTTCCCCCTCTGTCAGTACTAAACATATTCGTGAGTCGAATTTGTGGTGATCTTAGCGACAACTCGTACAGATGGTAAGCTCGCTGAATGGCACACCCGTGATCCTGCTAATGTAACGGAGCTGGTCCTCAGGGGCGAAGAAGCTTCCACATACATTGCAGGCAGCCATCTTGAAGACCTTATTCCAGATAATCCTCTTGTCATCGACCGCTTCCATCTGCACATAGCCAGTAGGACATACATAAGCACAGGCCCCACATCCTATGCACGTATTTGGATCGTATTCAATTTTCGGCTCATCAATATTACGATTAAGCCCCCTGTCCTGAAACGTAAGGGCACTGACACCAACAATCTCCCGGCATGTCCTCACACATAAGCCGCACAGAATACAATCGTGGCCTTCACCCTTTTCCACGGGGGTCTGCACTCCCAACTTTCTCGCGACTTCCCTTACCGCCTCTGTTGTCGGATATCTATAATAGAGAAATTCCGCAGTTAACTTCCGGCTCTCCTGCAGCAGAGCCGAGTCGGTTCGAAGCTCCATCCCCTCTTCCACAGGTGTATTGCAGGATGTTGCAAGTTGCCATTTTCCATTGGTTTTTACCTCTACAGCACAGAGGCGACAGGCCCCAAAGGGGCTGAGATCCATGTGATAGCAAAGGGTGGGAATATCTATGTTCAACTCCTGAGTATTTTCCAGTATGGTCGAACTCTCTTTTGCTTTAACCTTATGCCCATCTATTACTATAGTAACCATTCCAAACCTCTTGCTTATGATATTTCTATGGGGCTTTTTCCCACACCACAACTCTGTAGCATCTCAGGCAGCGCTGGGCCTCCCGTATGGCCTCCACAGCACCAAATCCACCCTCTACCTCTTCAAAGCTGCCCGCCCTTTTTTTCACATCGAGAAAATCAACATCTTGAGCCGGCACCCTTACTGTGAACCCCCGGCCCATCTGCCTCTTTAAATCAGCGCCTTCAAAGGAAATCCCCCCGGTGAGACTGCGACCCTGCAAATAACAGTCAATACTTTTGGCAACCCGGTTCCCCGTATTCAGTGCATCAATCAGGATTGCCGGGCCAGTAACACAGTCTCCCCCGGCAAACACACCTTCAACATCGGTCATGTACGTGATAGGATCCGCTCTTATGGTCCCCCACTTTGTGATCTCAATCTTCTCCGTATCAGGGATCACCGGGAGTTCGGGGCGTTGACCAATGGCCGGTATGATCATATCGGTATCCATAGTGAACTCGGAACCTTTAATCGGAACAGGCCTTCTCCTTCCGCTTTCATCAGGCGCTCCAAGCCTCATTTTGATACATTCTACACCGGTGGCCTTTCCGTCTTTTGCCAGTATCTTTAAAGGAGTCATAAGATAGTTAAACTTCACACCTTCCTTTTCCGCTTCTTCTATCTCTTCGTCACTCGCTGGCATTTCGACCCTCGACCTTCTGTAGATGATCTCCACATCGTCAAAGCCGATTCTGGTACAACTACGGGCACAGTCCAAAGCGGTATTGCCTCCGCCTATGACGATTACCTTCTTTCGAGGCTGAACCTTCTTGCCAAGGTTCAAATTCCTTAAAAATTCCACACCATCAACAAAACCTTCATATCCTTTATCTTCCCCCTCGGCACCAATCTTAGTCCCTCTATGGGCACCAACGGCAACAAATACCGCAGTATACCCCCTTTTTTTCAGATCCTTCAGGCTTAGCTTTTCCACTTTGGCGTTTACCTTTATCTCAACCCCTGTCCGCTTGATAAGGCCTGCCTCATGATTGAGAATGTCCCTGGGCAGACGATATTCAGGTATGCCCACAGCAGCCATTCCACCAGCATGAGGCAATGATTCGAAGATGGTCACACCATAACCCATTAACCGAAGATTATAAGCGGCGGCAAGTCCTGCTGGCCCGGCACCAATAATTGCGATCCTCTCTTCCCTCTCCTTTTGCGGGCCGTTAAGAGAACTCCCACCATGCTGTAAGTCATAGTCCGCTGCTGCCCTTTTTAGTAACCTGATAGACACAGGCTCATCTATATCCTTGCGCACACAGGCATCCTCACAGGGACGGGTGCATACCCGCCCCACAACACCTGGAAGGATGCAGTTTTCACGAATGAGGGAGAGAGACTCTTCGAACTTATTATTCCTGATCAGTTCAATGTAACCCGGAATGTCGAGGCCTGCCGGACAGGTATCCATACAGGGGGCTGTTACAGCGTATGAATAATCCTTGTCCTCCAGCCCCCTTTCCCCCTTGATGAGGGCTAGAAAATCGGATTTGCAATATTTGATAGCATCCAATACGGGAAAAAGCGCAGACTGGCCAAAGCCACACTTGCTGTTGACAGATACCTGCTTGATAATAGCTTTCATCTCGGCAATATCCGCCTTACTTCCCTTCCCTTCGTCCATCTGCCTCATAATATGCAAGAGCTTATCAATCCCAATCATACAGACAGAACACTCACCACATGAAAGTTTCCTTATCTGCTCTAAATAATGCAGTGTAAGGGATAGGATATCCGCCTCTGGATTCATCACCACAAGGCCGTTCCATCCTATAAGGGCCAATACCTTTTCCTCTTCCGGGGGTTTAGGAAATGTAATATCTGCTGGTTTAGAAGCCTTAGGTGTCTTACCCTTTCTGTTATCTACAATCTTGCCGCTCCAACTGCTAAATATAACTTTTCCCATTCTCAAGCCACCTTATCCTAAGTATTATTCCTTTAAATCCGACCAGGAATGTAAGCAATTTACCTTATCGAGTAGCTTATTGACCTCCTGAGTCACCCTCTCCTGGAACGTCTTTATCTCATCCTCAGCAAGATGACGGAACCTACCCTGAATTTTTATATAATCCTCTACTGGTCTCAGTTTTTTAGGAATTTCAACCGTTATCCTGTATTTCCCGTCTTCCACCTCATAAAGCGGAAAGACGCCCGTCTGGACCGCCATTCGCCCTGCCTTGATGCATTGCTCCGGGGGAAGCCTCCATCCGGTGGGGCAGACCGATAAACAGTGGATATAGCTCGGTCCTTTTATCTTTCTTGCCTTCTTGACCTTGTTCATGAAATCGAGAGGGTAACTGTGACAGGCGGTGGCGACATACGGCACGTTGTGGGCCACCATTATCTCAGCTACATTCTTCTTCCATGCCTTCTTCCCAAAACTGGCCAAGCCGGCAGGGTCCGTGGTGGTGGAAGCTCCGAAGGGTGTAGCGCCGGAACGCTGAATCCCGGTATTCATATATGCCTCATTGTCGAAGCAGACATACAGCAGATTATGGCCTCGCTCCATTGCACCGGAGAGCGCCTGAAACCCTATGTCAACGGTACCGCCATCTCCTCCGATACACACGGTTTTTACATCCCGATCCGCAATCCTTCCTTTCCGCCGCAGCACTTTCAAACCAGCCTCAACACCCGATCCCACTGAAGCGGCGTTGGGGAATGCCACATGTATCCAAGGCAGTTTCCATGCCGTAGTTGGATACATGCTCGAAATCACCTCCATGCAGCCCGTGGCATTGGCAATCACCGTGTCCTTGCCAAGGGCCTTGCACATCAAGCGAACGGCGAGCGCCTCCCCACATCCCTGGCAGGCACGGTGCCCGGCGCTAAAGTATTCCCCTTTATCCACCAACCTTGGTGCATAGAGGTCAAAACTTTCTACAATACTCATGATCCCCTCACTCCATAGATTTCATACCCTCTTTCGGGTTTGCCCTTCTTCGCCTGAGCTGCGGTTTCGATAATCTGGATGAAATCTCCCACGGTGACATCGCGTCCACCCAGGCCGATAATATCATTAACAACCACGGGGCAGTCCGCCTCGCCGTACAAGGAAGCTCGAGTCTCCGCCCCCAGGGGCCCTGATGCACTTCCAAAGGAAATGGCCCTGTCCATCACGGCCAGAACCTTTGCGCCCTTAACGGCCTTTCGTAACTCCTCACTGGGAAAGGGTCTCCAAAGCTTTAACCTCAATAGCCCGGCAGGCATTTTCCTTTTGCGCAACTCGTCGACGGCAACTTCTGCCGTGTCGCCCATGGAACCCATGGTGACCAGTATCACCTCGGCCCCTTCGGTTTTGTAGGCCTCTATGGGCTCATACGTGCGGCCGAACTTCTCTTCCCACTCTTTCCAGACCTGCACTATGATCTTCTTGGAGTTTATAAGGGCCTCGTCTTTGGCCTTCATGGCCTCACTAAAAATATCCGGTGCACCCAGAGTTCCCATGGAAACCACATGGTCGGGATGAAGGGCCGCATAGGGTTTGTATACAGGGAGGAACTCGTCAACTTCTTGTTGATCGGGGAACAGCATGGGCTCTACCACATGGGTGAGCTGAAAACCGTCCAGATTGAGATTCACGGGAAGCATGACCTCTCTGTGCTCGGCGATCTTGAAGGCCTGAATGATCATATCTATCACTTCCTGCCCATCTGCTGCAAAAAGCGAAATCCAGCCCGTGTCTCGCTGTGACATGATGTCGCTGTGATCATTCCATATGTTAATGGGACCTGATAACGCCCTGTTGCCGATGGCCATCACCACAGGAAGGCGCATGGCCGATACGATCGGCATGATCTCACCCATGAAAAGAAGACCCTGCGAGCTCGTGGCCGTAAATGTCCGTGCACCGGTTGCCGAGGCACCGCAACAGGCGCTCAATGCAGAATGCTCTGATTCAACGCAAATAAACTCGGCATCAATCCTGCCGTCGGCGACAATATCCGATAGGTGCTCTGGAATATGCGTGTTGGGCGTAATGGGATATGCAGCCACTACATCGAGATTGCACAGCGCTGCCGCCTCCGCGGCCGCAAGAGCTATTTCCATGCCAATTCGTTTAGCCATTACCTAGCCCTCCTCAACCATTGTTATGGCGCCCGGCCAACATTCATGGGCACAGATGCCACAGCCTTTGCAGTAATCAAGATCTGCCACAAAGTATCCTTCGGCATCTTGTGAAATGCACCCTTCAGGACAAAAAATGTAGCAAATACCGCACTTGATGCATTTCGAATTATCATATACGGGCCTCTGAGCCCTCCAGCTTCCGGTATGGTATTCCCTTGCATTCCCAGGTATGAATACCATGCACCCCGGATTGATCTCTTGCCAGGTTTCTGGTCCTTTCTTATCCGCCATCAAACTACCTCAACCTTAATTTCAACCTTACGTGATCCTGACCTCGTCGTGTGCCCTTTTCAAGGCAGCCAGATTCTTCTGCGCGATCCTCCCGAACCTGTGCTCCATGGGTTCCTTTACCGAATCCAGCTTCACAATACCGAGGACTTTAATCAAGGCCCCCAACATCGTCGTATTCGTAATCGGAACTCCCAATTCTTCCCAGGCTATTTTCGAAGCATCTACCGTGGCCACTCTGCCTTTGAAGTTGAGTTCCTTTTTCAGCTCTTGGGGCGATTTTGACGTGTTGACGATGAGTGCGCCGTCTGGCTTTAAGCCTTCAGTCACATTGACCAGGGCGACTAAGCTCGAGTCAAGGACGACCACGGCATCCGGATTGTAAACGGCCGATCTGATCTTTATCTGTTTGTCATCAATCCGGTTGAATGCTGCTACCGGAGCCCCTCTCCTCTCAGGGCCGAAACTGGGAAAGCCCTGGGCGTATTTTCCCTCTCCGATGGCGGTGAGCGCGAGCATCTCTACCGACGTAACCGCGCCCTGTCCGCCCCTTCCGTGCCACCGTATTTCTAGCATAGCAACTCCTTAGAATATGAAATACTTGCCTAGATCGATTGCTGGTATCTATAACCCCGTGATCCTTGAGTTGTCAAATGCTTTATGTGAGAACCAACCTTTCGTCTGATTGGATATTCTTTCTCGGATCGTGCTCGACAGTAAAGCTTGGAAAATGGAATTATCGTAGACTTAACACGTTGGACAAAAGGAGGCGATCAGGTGAATCCTGTATTTCCCGCCGCAAGGCACTGTATTTTCTTCTCGCCATGATTTCAATAAGGTGATGCACTCAAAAACAAAAAAACCACCCCCATTTTTATGCGGGGGTAGTTTTTGTGATGCGCCTCCCAAGCTGAATTAGGGCGAACTACCTATGAAAGTGATGGCGGGAGCGGTTCTAGTCCCACAGATCCAGGTTGATGAGCCCGATACGGGCGGCATACTTGGTGAGGCCCACCTGTCCCTGCACCCCGGTCTTGCGCACAATGTGGGCACGGTGGTTTTCCACCGTCTTTCTGCTGATGCAGAGGATATCGGCCACCTCCTGGTTGGAGTGTCCCTCGGCCAAGAGCTTGAGGACCTCCTTTTCCCGCTCCGAAAGGGGATCGGCCTGTTCCTTGAGTTCCCGTCTGGTGGAACCGCCGAAGTAGTCGGAGAGGACCTGATCGGCAATGGGAGAGTCTAAGTAGAAGCCGCCGTTGTACACGGTGTTGATGGCGGCGATGAGGTTTTCCTCATCCGAGTCCTTGAGCACGTATCCCTTGGCACCGGCTTGTAGCACCTGATCGATATAGGCCTTCTTGGCGTGCATCGAGAGGATAATGACCTCGGTTTCAGGGAGCCGCTCTCTGATCTGCCGGGTTGCCTCAATGCCGTCCATCTTGGGCATGCCGATGTCCATGATGACGATCTTGGGCTTGTACTTCCGGGCCATCTCCAAGGCCTGGTCCCCATCGTCGGCCTCTGCCATGACCTGGATGTTATCCTTTTCCGAGAGCAGGGCCTTGAGCCCTTTCCGGAAGATCCGATGATCGTCTGCTATAATAATTGTTACCTTGTCTTTCATGATGTTACCCCTGCTTGTTATTGCTCCAGCCGTACCCCCAGCTCCTCCTCCTTCTTGGCAATGGCCAGCCGTGTCTTGACCACGGTGTCGGGTATCAGGCTGATCGAGTCGATGCCGCACTCGACCAGAAAGGTGGCAAACTCGGGAAAATCA
>Ga0307378_10005025_pt1 | contig 18563 bp, 18 predicted proteins | sample UN1MG_FD_202238 | JGI IMG/M metagenome (GOLD analysis project Ga0307378, IMG submission 202238) | Soil microbial communities from Risofladan, Vaasa, Finland - UN-1 | ecosystem: Environmental > Terrestrial > Soil > Coastal area > Acid sulfate soil | place: Finland: Risofladan, Vaasa | collected... | reverse complement strand
CCGCCCAAATGCGGCCAAAAGGCTTTCAAAGCTCGCTTGTTTTGGGACTAGTGGCGCCCGCCTGGCATTCCCGGCAGGCTTGGGCGATCGCCGTGGTGTCCAAGTTGCGGTACGCACGGTCGCGTCCGCGTTGAAACCCAAGTGCCATCACATGGCACGAAGCGAGGGCACATGAGAAGCAGACTGCCGCAGCGACGACGGCGCCGGCGGAGAGGATGCGCCTGCGCTGACGGCTCGCTCGCAGCAAGGAACACAAACTCACTAGTGCCGCCAGGACGCAACTGGCTGCGACCTGCGGCACATCGATCATGAAGCCAAAGACGTGAAGGCCCTGCTGAAAAGAGAGGCCGCGGTTGTAGTGCTTGGCGTATACGCGGGAGAGGATCACAACGGCAACAGCGGGACCGATCAGGACGACGAGCCATCGCAGGATGAATTGAGGCCGCTTGAATTCCATGGGCCAAACCGGGCAACAGGACTCGACGAGGTCATCTTATCCGGCGGCCGTGCCCTCGCACAGCGGGGGCACGTGAGGGAGCTAGCGCTTTCGCCTGCGGCGCTTGCGGCGCGGGCCGTTTGCGTTGCCGTTGTCGCCGAAGAGGTCGTCGGGGACGTCTACCGTTTCGTTTTCGGGGACGATGATGGTGGAGTCGTCGGCGGTGAGGTCGTCGGGTTCGGCGGGCGAGACGGCGGCGGCTACGGGAGGGCCGGTACGGGGCCCGGCCGCAACATCTGACCGGTCGGAGACCGGTCCCACAGGGACTTTTGCGGAGACCGGTGCCACAAGGGGTTTGCCGTTTTCGTCGAGGACAACGTCGGCCCGGGCCGTTCGCCGGCGGGCGATCGCACGCAGGTCGCGCACCAAGCGTTCCTGGCTCTGGCCGGTGATGTTCGCCAAGGCCTCGGCCACATCGGGGATATACCGTCCGAAGATGTCGCGGCGCTGGGCCTCCATCTTCTGCCGCCGGCGCCGGCGGATGTACGTCACCAGCTTGCGCCCGCACTCCTGCAGCGCCAGCTTCATCTCCTTGCGAATCTCGTCGTAGTCGGCGATGGCCTCCTTGCTCTCGGAGGTGAAGGGGACCCAGACGCTGGCCATGTGGACCATGATGACGAGCGGTCCGCTGGGCAAGCCGCCGCCCGGCTGCGACAGACCGTAATTCCGCCAATCCACGTCGAGCACCGACTTGAACGCCGCACAGCCCGACTGCTGGTAGAGCAGCGGGACGCGGTTGGCGAAGCGGAGGACTCGGGCGGGTGGCGAACCTGCGGGCGAGACGCCCACCCTACCCTGGATTGCGGGCGAGACGCCCGCACTACCCTGGAGGGCGCCGCCGTAGGCCAGGGCAACCTCGATTAAAAACGGGTTGCCACGGTAGACGGCGGGGTTACGGGTGGTGGCGGTGAAGAACTCGGCCTTGACCTCTTTGAGTAGGCCGGCCAGCAGGTTGCGGACGCCGATGGGGGCGAGGCAATCGGTCGGCGGGGCCATGAACTTGACGCTCTGCATGGCGTCGTAGAGCTTCTCTACGTCGTGGGTGCCGATCGCGTTGGGAGCCGCCTTGGGGCTGAGGTTGGCCTTGTCGCAGATGGCGACCGCCCCGCTCGCCGAGACCCGGCAGAACTCGCGGCGCAAAAAGCCGGCCAGCTTCACGCCCTTAACCTCCTTAAGCATCTTCATCAGCACGCCGAGCTCGATGCCGTGCGGGTGCGGCTTGATCTCGCTGGTTTCGGCGGGCAGCTCGTCACTGGCGCGCGGGAATTCGCGCACGGCTGACACAGCCGTGCCACCCGTCGGCGGCGGGCGGTACGTGATGGAGGCGTGGGGATTGGCAATGGCGGTTTGCTCGACGTACTCGTCCACGCTCTGGCGTCCCTTCATGTAGCTGGCGACCAGCTCGATGGCGACCTCGGTGCCGCGCTCCCAGGGGACCTCGACCGTCACGTCGTGAATGACCTGTGGGCGGTTCTTGGTGGTGTCGATCTGGATGTGGAAGTGGTGGGCTTCCTTCTTCGGGCTGGTGCGCGAGGTAACGTGGACGCTCTTGCCGGTGGTGAGCATCCCGTACATGCCGGCGGCGGAGATGCCGATGCCCTGCTGCCCGCGGGCCATCTTGAGGCGGTGGAACTTCGAGCCGTACAGCAGTTTGCCAAAGATGTTGGGGATCTGGCCCTTGACGATGCCGGGCCCGTTGTCACGGACGGTGACGCGGAAGCGCTCTTCGGCGAGCTGGTCGATGGCGATGTGCAGCTCGGGCAGGATGTGGGTCTCCTCGCAGGCGTCCAGGCTGTTGTCAACGGCTTCTTTGACCGTGGTGAGCAGGGCCTTGCGCTTGTTGTCGAAGCCGAGCAGGTGGCGGTTCTTGGCGAAAAACTCGGAGACGCTGATGTCGCGCTGCTTGGCGGCGAGGGTTTCGGCCGTGACGGCCCGCGCAGGTTTTGCGCGTCGTTGGGCGGGGCGGCGTGGCGCTCGGACGGCCTGGCCGGGCGACGGGCGCTTTTTCACGGCTTCCTTTTCCTCAGAGTCGTGTGGGCGGGGCGACCGACGGGGCGCGGCGGCCGGCGCCGCCAACGCTTCAAACAGATTCGGTGTCGGGTCGCGGGTGTCACGGGTCCGGGGGACTGTCGCTGCCATCCGTGGCTCCGGGTACATGGTCCGTCTTCACCGGATATACTAACATGCTGCGGGCATGTGTACAGTACGTACCGCCGGCGACGAGGTGCGCAGGTGCCGCTGAGCTCGAAAGAACGTCGCGAATTGGCTGCGCGCGGCCACCATCTCAAGGCGAGCGTGACCCTGCCGACCGAGGTCGTCGCCGACCACGTCCGGCAGGTTCGGAACGCATTTGCGGGCGGCGACCTGATCAAGATTCGCATTCGGGGCGAAGATCGGGCGGCGTGCGACCGGGCGGCGGCGGAAGTGGCCGCCGGCGTCCCATGCGAGATCGTCCAGCGGGTGGGCCGCGTCGTGCTGTTATATCAGACGAAGAAAGACTCCGAGCGACCTTAGGTGAGTCGGTACGCGGGGTCGCCGATGACAGAGGTAGAATCGGGCTCGCGGGCGGCGAGAGCGATCGTGTACCTCAGCCCCGATCACGGTCGTGCCACGTAGGGTTCGATGAACGAAGGTGCTGAGCATGCTGCGCTATGAGAAGATCGGCCTGCTCCTGACGGGGTTGCCGGCCGATGAGACGGCGCTCGGGTTCGCCGGCGCGTTCGCCCAGTTGGCGAGCTGCCAGCAGCTCCTCTGCGTGTATGCCGAAGGCATCATGCAGGACCAGCCGGACGAGACGCCGGATGCCGCCCAGGTCGAGCACTGGGTGATCGAGCGGCTGCCCGAGCCGGTGCGGCCGCTGGTGGAGCTCAAGGTGCTCCACGGCAGCGCGGACACCGAACTGCTGCGCATCGGGCGTGACGCGGGCCTGGACCTGTTGATCAAGGGGCGTCCGCTGCCGTCAAGCCAGACCGCGGCGGGAGCGAAACTCACCCGGCTGGCGCGGAAGGCGCCGTGCACGGTGCTGGTCGTGCCGTGTCAGGTGCGGCCGCATCATAGCCGCTTGCTGGTGCCGGTGGATTTTTCCGAGCACTCGAAGATGGCGGTGGAGACGGCACTGGAGATCGCCCGGGCCAGTGCGGGCATAGACGGGCAGCCGCAGGTCCTGGTGCAGACGATCTTCAGCGTCGGCTACGGCTACACCAAGGCGGGCGTCGATTTCCACGAAGCGGCGCGCAACATCGAGACCGCGACGCGCGGTGAGCTCGACAAGTTCCTGGCGGGCTTGGACACGAGCGGGGTCGAGTTCCAAGCGGTGTGCACGTGCTCCGAGCAGACGCCCGAGGCGGTCCACGATCTGGCGGCCGTGCGCAAGATGGACATGATTGTGGTAGGGAGTCGCGGGTTGAGTCGCTCGGCCGCTGCGATTCTCGGGAGCACCGCCGAGCGGATTCTGACCGCCTCGCCGCTGCCGGTCCTGATCGTCAAGCGCAAAGGTGAGACGGTGCACCTGCTGGATGCGCTGCTCGGTGGGGGATAGCTTCCTTCCATCGTAACAAAGCAGCAAGAGCTGCGGCATCAGCGCGCGCGGACGCCCACGTAGACTCCCGTCTGCGGGTCACTTCAGCGCGTCAGTCTTTTCAATAGTTCTGAAAGCTTCAACGCCGACTGGACAGAAGCGTGCGTTGCCCGAACAATCGCGGGTGGCGGGTTTGAACGCGAGAAACGGGGGGGATCTAAGGGCAGCGCGGGATGATGCATCTTGCGGAACTGTACAGCCCCGTCGCCGAGGACGTCGAGCAGGCCGCGCGCATCTTCAGCGACGAGCTCATCAGCGACCAAGCGCTGATCAGCGATTTGTGCCGCCACGTCGGGCAGTTTCACGGGAAGATGGTGCGCCCGGCCCTGCTGTTGTTGACGGGGCGGGCCTGCGGTGAGCTGCAACCGGCCCACCACGTGCTGGCAGCGGTGGTCGAGATGGTGCACATCGCCACGCTCGTGCACGACGACGTGCTCGACGAAGCGGATATCCGCCGGCGGGCCGCGACGGTCAACCGGCTATGGGGCAACGAACGGGCGGTGCTGATGGGGGATTTTCTCATCAGCCATGCCTACCACCTGTGCAGCAGCCTTGACTCGCAGTACGCGGCCCGGCTGATCGCCCAGACGACCAACACCGTCTGCGAAGGCGAGATCATGCAGGTCGCCAACCGCGACAACTGCGAGCTCGCCGAGGACGAGTACCTCGACATCATCACGCGGAAAACCGCCGAGCTCATCGGGACCTGCTGCATGCTGGGAGCGAAGTTCGCGGGCGCGGACAACCGCACCGTCGCCCGCATGCGGCAGTTCGGGCTGTCGCTCGGGATCGCGTTCCAAATTACCGACGACGTGCTGGACCTGACCGGCGACGAAGCCGAAGCGGGCAAGTCGCTCGGGCGGGACGTGTGCAAGGGCAAGCTGACGCTGCCGCTGATTCATTACCTGCGGGAAAGCACGCCCACCCGGCGCAGCCAAATGCTGGCGTTTCTGCGCGGCGACGATCGGCTACGCTGCCGGCACATCGCGACACTGCTGGAAGGTTCCGAGAGCCTGGACTACTCCCAGCAGATGGCGTATTCGTACGTCAACACCGCGCTGGAAATCGCGTCGGCGTTGCCGCCCTCCGAGGCCCGCGACAGCCTGTCCGCCATGGCGGAGTTCGTCCTGGCGCGCCGGTATTAGCTCAACAGGCCTGTCCGAACCCACCCTGCTTTGGTTTCGACAGACGCTATCAGCAGCCCTCGCCCCAGTGGGCCAGCAGGATGCCGAGGTCGGCGTGGTCGGTGTCGCCGTCGCCGTCGCAGTCGCCGGGGCAGTCGCCGCCGGTGCACTGCCAGTCGGACAGTAGAATGCCCAGGTCGGCGTGGTCTACGCACCCGTCGCCATTGAGGTCGCCGGGAATCGCGCCGAACAGTCCGCTGACCAGCCAGATCTTCGCGTCACCGTTGGAGATAAGCGTGCCGACGCGGTCACCCGGCCCATAGACTGTCGTGTAGAAGGGGTACAGATCCACATCGAACGGCCCGGAGACCAGATCTCCGGAAGCCACGTCGATCGCGTAGAGCCGCGCTCCCGGGTAGACCACCGGCACGGCGAGCTTGGTGCCGTCGGCGGTGAACGCGACGGTGCCACCCGGCGACGTGCTGACCGTGCCGCCAAAGTCGGCCTGGCAGGTCACCGACAGATTCGTCGGGTCGCTCGCGTCGACAAACGTCAGCCCGCGCGAGTACAAGCACGCCAGCGTGTCGCCGTAGCGCGCGATGCGGCCACTGGAGTACTGGGACCCGGCCACGGACAGCCCGTCGGGATCGAGCACGGTCAGCGAGATCACGTCGAACGAATGCAGAACGCAGTCGTTATCTGTGACGAATCCCGTGCGGCCGTCGGCCGCGAAGACAATGCTGTCGTCCGAGTTGAAGTTGTTGTTCCCGGGCAGCTCGATGACACCTGCGAGCGTCATATTTGCCGGATCGGTCACGTCCGCGACCATGATTCGTCCGTTGGTTGTATCGACCAGCGCGACGCGGTCCCCGCCCAGGGCGATCCGGTCGGGATTGCCCGGCAGCGCGAGGCCGTCGGGGTCTTCCAGGCTCAGCGTGTTGATGTTGAACGAGTACAGCTTGTCATCCGGGAAGCCGGCGACGTAGCCGATGTAACCGTTGTCATCCACCTCGACGTTCTGCCCCTGGATGTTGGTTGTGTCCGGAAACGAGATGATCCCGACCTGCGTCAGGTTGGCGGGGTCCGACACGTCGGCGACGAGCGCGGCCGCGCCGGGAAACCAGCCGGGAATCACCAGGCGGTCGCCGGGGAAAATAAACGGGTCAGTGGCGGTGCCCGGCGGAGGCAGAGGCAGGCCATCCGGATCGAGCAACTCACCCGTCTCAACCGAGAACGACCAGAGCACGTCACTGTCGTAGGTGGGTACGTAGCCCACACCGCTATCGACCGCGAACGTCGTGTTCCCATAGAACGACCCGGGATCGGGGAATTCCACCACGATCGCGCTCTGGCCAAAGACCGGCACGGCCAACAAGCAGACCGGCGTCAGTGCAATCAGCATTCTTCCTGCGAGCCCGCGCATGTTTCAGCCTCCTTCTGTGTGAGTGGCGCCGCGAACCCGGCGCTGAGATCAACCCCAACGACAGGCGCGCCCCAACCGACGAGCGCGCCATGCCCGTTCTGTCCGCGAGCCGTCCCCCTGCCGAGCAGGCCCGCAAGCACGCATCCGCACACCAGTGTGACGATTGTGCTTCTAATCGAAGCCCCTCCTTCGGCCGGTACGGGGCCCGGCCGCTACATCCATCTTCCGGGCGGTACGCTTCGGCTGCGCTCCCTTCGGCTTTGCTCAGGGCAGGCAGGGCAGGCGCGGCCCGGCCGCTACGGTTTGGCCGCGTCGGCCGCGGACTACCCCGCACACCGCCGTCTATCCCGCGATGCCGTCAGCCCGCCGCCCAAAGGAGCCGGCGGAGGGCTACCGACGCTTGCCGTCCCATACACCGCCAGTATAGCCTTAACGGCTTCCCGGCCGCAATGCATTTCGGCCCCCTCAGGGGCGGTGGGTGTAACTGAACTTTGGGGCAACTGGGGTGGCACGGTCCAGCGTCGCCCGGAGGGGCTCTGGTTCCGAGTGGAATGTTGCCGCGACGCTGGGCCGTGGGCGCCGAAGCGGGCAATTCATCAAGCCACACACCACGGCCCAACGCACGCGACAATGCCATCAGGGCGCGGCGGGTCTTCATCAGCGCGTGCGTTGGACCGTGCCACCCTCAATCGCTGGCAAATCATCGTAGCTCCCTATGTTTCAACGACTTAGCTACGTCACGAAAAATGGTCACACCCGAGGCCGTGGGGATGACATCTGGGCGTTGCGCACTTTCCTGATGCTCACCCCCTCCCGGCTCGGCCGGCGTGTTTGACTTGAGCGCAGGCGCAACTTAGTATGCCGGCCGATCTGAAGAGTGACGCGGCGAGTTGATTCTGAAGGGAGTTCCGCGATGGCGGGTGAGAGTCTTTTGCACTTTGACGACGGCAACTTCGAGAGTGACGTGCTGAATTCCGATACTCCGGTCCTGGTCGATTTTTGGGCCGAGTGGTGTGGCCCGTGCCACATGGTCTCGCCGGTGATCGAGGAGCTGGCCGGCGAATACCAAGGCAAGCTCAAGGTCGGCAAAGTGGACGTGGACAAGGCCCCCCAGACCGCCGCCAAGTTCGGCATCCAGAACATCCCCACCGTGGTGCTGTTCCAGAAGGGCGAGCCGGTCGAGCGCATCGTCGGCGCCCGGAACAAGCGCGATTACAAGGCCGTCCTGGACGCCAGGCTCGGCACAGCGTAGAGCCCGCCCCGGAGGAAAAGGGGCTAAGGGGGAAGAAGGGGGGATAGGTTCGGTTTCCAGGGCTGCTGCGGCCGGAAGGGGGTTCACTGCGCCAACAGAACACTTCTCGAACCCTCGGGCGTAACCGAGACTGAGCTTACGCCTTTCTCTCTATCCCTCTCTCTCGCGGTCCTGCCCACGCCCGGGGCCACTTTATCGGACGATGGGGGCGCGCTGCTCGCGGCGCGAGGGCCGGCTGGCACGCCGTCAAGTGCCGTTTGCACGCCGATTCAGGAATTCACTCACCCTGGTGGCCCGGTAAAACGATGAACCGATCAAAGGCGGAGTCCTCGCGCGGCCTGGGGCGAGTCGGTCTCGCCTGACGCGGGCTCCGGCGCCCACGGTCTGAGCAACAGAGTGGTCCTGGCATGGCACACGTGACGACATACACTCCGGCCCGGCCGGAACACGAAGCACCCGGTGTCACGTCGGGTGAGATTGGCAACAAGCTGCAGACCCGCGCTGAGAAATGGGCCCGGCTGTGCAGAGACCTCTCAACGCGGGCCGCCGAACTGCGCCAGCTACGCGACGAGGTCGCTCCGCGGAAGGCGGAGCTGGACGATCGCAGCCGGCAATTGGACCAGCGGGTCAGCCAGTTGGACAGCCAGTTCCAGCGGATCGAGGAGCTGGTAGTGGAACTGGAGCGCCGGGCCGCCGACTTCCGGGTCCAGCGAGCCGAGCTGGACAAGCGCGAGAGTCAACTCGCGGCTCTCGCTGCCCAGTTGGATCAGCACCCCGATGCCTGGGGTACTCCGGCCACCGAGTTGCAGGCCTGTGAAAACGAACTCGACGCCCGCGCCGCCGAGCTGGCACACCGCGGCGAGCAGTTGGACTCGCGTGCCTCTGAGCTGCGGGCGCAACAGAAATCGCTGGAAACCGTGGCGCTGGAGTTGGGAGTGCGGAGCACGGCGCTCGATCGACGCGCATCGGAGTTGGACCGGCGGCAGGACGAGCTCGACCGTCGCCGCGTGGCGCTCGACCGGGACCGGTCCCTCCTCGACTCGCACGTGGGCGCGCTGCACGCTTGGACGCGGGGGTACCTGAAACGTGCGGCAACAGCCGGACAGCGGAGCAAGCCGCCCGCCAGGGAAGCCAACACGTCCTGAACAACACACCCGAATCGACCTGACAGGTCGCTGAAGAAAACATGGCAGTTCGCGTCAGGGCGGGGTGGCCCGCGGCTTGAGCCGGGGCTGCACGAATCGCCCGGCAGTCCGCGTCCCCCGGCTCCAAAGAGATGGACCGCTGGTCCGCCGGGCGTGGGTGAATGCCGACCGGTCGCCGGGTATCATCCCGGAATGCCCGAGTCCGACGAGCAAGAACCGAAGCGACCAAAAGAGCCGAAACGCGCAGGCGATCCGCGCGAGGCGCGGATGACCATCGGCGAGCACCTCGAAGAGCTGCGCAGTTGTCTCTTGCGGGCTCTGGTCGCGCTGGTGGTCGCCTGTGTCATATGCATTTATCCAGCCAAATGGCTACTCGCGCTCATCGCCCGGCCATACATCCTCGTCGCCCGTCGTTATGGTCAGGAGACGAGCTTCCTTCAGACCAGCCCGGTCGAAGTGATCCTGATCTACATCAAGGTCGTCTTGATCGCCGGCGTGGTCATCGCCGCGCCGATCATTATCTGGCAACTGTGGAACTTCGTGGCGGCCGGGCTCTACGCACGCGAGAAGAAGTACGTCTACCGGCTGGTACCGTGGAGCGTGGGACTGTTCGTCACCGGCGTGGTGTTCATGTACACACTGGTGTTGCTCGTGAGCCTCGGCTTTCTGGTCCGCTTCAGCACCTGGCTGCCGCTGCCGAACCCGGAGCCAACCTTCTGGGAAAAGCCCCTGCTTGGCGAGCGCGTGTCCAAAGCGCCGACGACGCAGCCAGGCATCGACGACGTTCCGCCGGTGCCGCTGCTGGACGAGGACCCAAACGATCCGCCTAGCGGAGCCGTATGGTTCAACGTTCACGAGCAGAAACTCAAGTTGCGCGGCGTGAAGGAGACGTGGTCACTGCGACTCAGGCGCGATGGCGAAGCCAGCATGATCCAAACCCACCTCAAGATCGGCGACTACCTGTCGTTCATTCTGATCATGACCATCGCGTTCGGGTTGGCGTTTCAGATGCCGCTGGTCGTGTACTTCCTGGGGCGCTCCGGACTGGTGCCGGTCGAATCCCTGCGGAAGTACCGCAAATTCGTGATCCTGATCATCGTGTTTATCGCCGGCATTCTGGCGCCGCCGGACCTGTTCAGCCACCTGATGCTATCCGGGCCGATGATTCTGCTGTTTGAGCTGGGGCTGTGGCTGGCGGCCCGCAAGGAGAAGGCCGAGGCGGCAAGGGCCTGACACGCCCGTGCGCTGCCCCGGGTCGTCAATCGTCATCCTGGGCGCAGCGAAGCACCTACAACCTGCACGACCTGACGCCGGATTCTTCAGTCGCTTCGCTCGCTCGGAATGACACGGCGCCGCCTGCCGGGGAAGCCGCGCAGCGCGGCCTACTTGTGGGCGATCAGCGTCCAGAGCTCGTTGGCGGTGTACCAATAGGGCAGCAATTCGTCGGGGAACACGTCGCCCTGCGGGTTGCTCTGGAAGCTGGGTGGTGGGACGTACGGGTACCAGTTGCCCTCATGTTCGTGCTCCGCGTCCACGTGCAGCGACTCACCCGGCTGCCACACGAAATAACGCATGGTGTTAACCGGAGTTAGCTGCTTGGGCTCGAACCTCACCGAGCTGACGTGCCCGTCCTGAAACAGCAGGTTGGCAGACCACTTGCCCGTCCCCGTCGCGTGCCGCCCCCAGGCGACCGTGTTGTCGTATTGTGTCAGGTCGTTCCACACGCCGGAGGTGACGGCGCGCCCGCTGAGGTTGTAGATCCGCGCCGTGGTGGCGTCCCCGGCCAACACGCGTCCCGCCGGGTGCCGCACGTGGTCGCCGAACCGACGTGGCCGGGGGTCGTTGGTGTACCCCGGCCGCCAGGCCCACCCACCAGCCGACAACGGCACGCCGATCCCGTAACTGTAGTCAACCCCGGTCCGCGAGCGGTCCAGCGGGTACATCAGGTTATGGTGCCGAGCTTCGTTCAACGGGTCGGGCAACTCGTCGGCGGGACAGTAGCCGATGCGTAGGTTGCCGGCGGGCGAACGCCGACGTTCACTCTCGCCGGCAGGAGTGTATTGATCCCCCGAGGTCCCCAGGAACCGCTGCTGGGCGAGCACGTCGATCCAGGTGAAGCGGATCGGCTCACAGCCGTCGTCCCAGAGAGGGTAGAAGTTGTGGTCGGAGTGCGCGCTTTGCAGGGCCAGCCCGAGTTGCTGGAGCTGCGCGCTGCAGCGCGTCCGCAGCGCCTGTCGACGGGCGAGCTGCAAAGGCGGCAGCATGATCGCGACCAGCAGGCCGATCACGCCCACCGTCACCAACAACTCGGCCAGCGAAAACGCTCGCTTCGTTCGCGGTCGAACCGACATTGTCACCGAGATGTGCGTGTTCATCCGGCGTCCCGACACGGATCCACCAGGTAAGCCCTCGCTTCCCAGAACTGCCCCTGATCTGAGAGATCGAACGGCCTCCCAGGGACCCTTAGCATACCCTGCCTTGACGGTTCAATCAAGCCCCCAGCGCTGTAGTGGCCGGGCTCCGTCCCAGTCGTCATTCTGATCGTAGCGAAGAATCTCCCCCGTGGCTCGGCGGTCGCACGCCAGTAGGCGTTAGAATACGCCTAGCCAGCCACGCGATATGCGGGCGCGTGTCAGCGGGGAGCGTTGGCCATGGACAAGCCGATCAGCGGAATACACAAGCGGTACGCCATCGCGGGCTTCCGCTCGGCGCAGGCCGAGCCGGACCCCTTCCGACAATTCGACCTCTGGTTTGACGAGGCGGTCAAGGCCGGGTTCGCCGAGCCCGGTGCGATGGCGCTCGCCACGGTCGATGCGGAGGGTCGCCCGTCGGCCCGAATGGTCTTGCTCAAGGGCTTCGATGCCCGCGGGTTCGTCTTCTACACCAATTACGACAGCCGCAAGGCCCGCGCCCTGGCCCAGGATCCGCACGTGTCGGCGTGCTTCTGGTGGGATCAACTCGAGCGTCAGGTACGGATCGAAGGGGTCGTGGAGAAACTGCCGGCCGAGGAGTCGGACGCCTATTTCGAAACCCGCCCGCGCGCGGCCCAACTGGCCGCCTGGGTTTCCAAGCAGAGTGAGGTGATCGAGAGCCGGACGGCGCTCGAACGGCGACTGGCCGAGGTGCAGGCCGAGTTCCGGGACCGGCCCGTCCTCCGGCCGCCGAACTGGGGCGGCTACCGCATCCGACCGACGGCGATCGAGTTCTGGCAGGGCCGCGAAGGCCGCCTCCACGACCGCCTCCGCTACCACCTCCAACCCGACGACACCTGGACCCTCGAACGCCTGTCGCCTTGAGTGACCGGTGGACCGATCCGAACCCCGAGCGCGAACCATGAGCTACCACGTGGCACCGGCTATCAGCCGGCGGTCCGACCAATGGCGTGCCGCCAGGTAGTGCCGGAGCTTTTCGACCGGCTGGAGGTCTGGTGAATACGTCGTCAGCGGGACGATCGCGACGTTGTCCGGCACGTGCCGGCCCTTAGGCGCAGTGATACCTCGGCCGATCCCAGATCAGCACCCCGTGTACGTCCGGCTCCGGCTCCCGCGAAGACTGCTCCACAAAAACCCGCCCCACCGCTGCTTTCACGTGCGGCGAGAGCAGACCTGGCGTCTGTCCCCACGCCGGTTTGCGGTCGCTTCCGCCGCTGCTGTCCAGCGGGAAATGGAATATCTGAAAAAAGTCGCTGTTCTTCTCCGGGATTCGGGGTATGATTCGGGCGGTCGGATTGACGAACCAGGCGTAGACGTGGCATTTGTCCTGCAGGTCCCGCATCGTATTGCCTAGATCGCCCTCCTACCTTCCTGGCCGGAATTGCGGCCACTTTCAATTGTGACCCTGAAAGTGAAACAACGGGTCACGCCTGCCATCGCTAGGAGAAACACGATGGGCAAAAAGTTGTATGTCGGGAACCTGAGCTACGAGGTGAGCGGGTCCGACCTGGAACAAATGTTCTCGCAGCACGGCACGGTTGAGAGCGCGCAGATCATCGAAGACCGCGCTACGGGCCGGAGCAAGGGATTCGGATTTGTCGAGATGGGCTCCGCCGACGAGGCCCAAGCGGCGATCACCGCTCTGAACGGGCAAGATCACGGCGGCCGGGCCCTCACCGTCAGCGAAGCCAAACCACGCGAACCGCGCAGCGGCGGCGGCGGCGGCGGCGGCCGCGGCTACGGCGGCGGCGGCGGCGGCGGCCGCGGCTACGGCGGCGGCGGCGGCAGAGGCCGCTAGGCGACTCTCGGATGCCGACTCCAGAGGGGAAGGCTACCGATGGTAGCCTTCCCTTCTACCGATGGTCTGTGGCCTCCATGAAACGGCCCGTCCGTGGAGCGTGCGCGCCGCACTCGTTCTCCTTTCAGTAGGGACAGATTCCCATGGCAACAAAGTGGCAAGGTGAACCGAAGCGCTGGCGTGTACGGGGCAAATCTACCGACGGATTGATTGTCACGCTGGGCTGTCATGCCACCGACAAAGCAGCCCAAGCAGACGCCGAGAAGTTCCTCAAGGAAGGATTCTACCGCGACGTGACCGTCGAACGCATCCAGCCGGTCGAAGATCCGCCACAGCAAGACGCCTAGAATTCCGCCGGCGCCGGACGCCCAAGGGAGTCTGAATGGCAAAGAGAAATAGAGCGTCGCTGCTCAAGCGGCAGCGCGAGGCCGAGAAGCGCGAGCGACGGGCCAAGAGAGCTGCGAAGACCGCACTGAAGCGCGAGCGTCGTATCCAGAAAAAGAGTGCCGAGTCGCAGATTGCTCCGGGCGAAGATGCCCAGGATAATGCCGCCTCGACCGATATCTCCGCAGTGGCGACGGACGTCGATCACGACGCGTCCACGCCCGGTTCGGGAGCCAATGGATATGGAACTTCCGTGTCGGAAGCGGGGCGATGAGCTGCTCAAGCCGGGCGCGCTGCTGAACCTCCGTAACCGCCTGCGCCGTAACGCTCACAAGCATGATCTGACGACCGTGATCGCCTGCGCATTCGACCATCGTACCCGCATGTTGCCGTTCTTCTATGCGGACAAACGCATGGCCCCCGCCGGCGTAAGGGCGATCGGCTCGGCCATGTTGGACGCGGGCTTCGCCAAGACCCGCGTCGTTCTTCAGCAGTGGAACAAGAACTTCCGCCCGTCGCAGATGAGACTGGACGGACGCATCCCGGATCTGTTCATGGTATCGAGCATGCAGATCCATACGGCCCAGTGTCAACGTCTGATCCGCGACGCGTGCCGGATCGACCGCGCGCACCGGCCACTGATCATCGCCGGCGGGCCGAAGGCCATTTACGAACCGTGGGACCTGTTCAGCGCCGACCCGCGCGACCCGTGGGGCGCGGACGTGGTGGTCACCGGCGAAGAGTACGTCCTGCTCAGCCTGCTTGAGGTTCTGCTATCGATTCGTGCGAGCGACGAGCCGCTGCGGACGACGTTCATTCGGGCGCGCAACGGCGGCATGCTGGACGAAATCCCGGGGTTGGTCTACGCCCACGGTGGGGCCGACGGGGTGCCCGAAGAGCTAGTCGATACCGGCCCCCAACGATTGGTCGGTGATCTGGATGAGTTACCTTCCCCGGCCTTGGGGTATCAATTGCTCGAACCGCCCGGTCGAGGGACGACGTTGGCCTCGCGGGCGCTGCCGGCCAGTTCGGTTCGCAGCTATAGCCGGATCGGAGTGCTCGTGCTGACCTTCGGATGCAAGTTCGCGTGCCCTTACTGCCCGATTCCGGCTTACAACCAGCGGCAGTACCGGGTCAAGAGCGGTGAGCGGATCGCCGACGAGATGGCCCGGCTTCGCCGCGAGTACGGCATTCGCAGCTTCTTCGGCGCGGACGACAACTTCTTCAATCACAAGCAGCGAACGCTCGATACTCTCGAGACTCTGGCCCGGACAGAGATCGACGGCGCGCCGCTTCGTAAGAAGGTGCGGTTCGGCACGGAGGTGACGGTCCACGACACGCTGCAAATGAAAGACCACCTGTCAACGGTACGCAGGGCGGGCATCCGGTCGTTGTGGCTGGGCGTGGAGGATATGACCGCCAGCCTCGTGCGCAAGGGCCAGACCGTCGACAACACGACGGAGGTGTTCCGCTTGTTGCGGATGCACGGCATCTCCCCGATGCCGATGATGATGCACCACGATACGCAGCCGCTTTATACGCGCGGCAGCCCTTACGGACTGCTCAACCAAGTGCGTCGGCTGCGCAGGGCGGGGGCGATCAGCTTGCAGGTTCTGATGATCACACCCGCCGTCGGCTCGAAGTCGTACGAAGAGGCGTTCACCTCGGGGCTCATGTACGACAGTGTCGATGGCCGGCGTGTCGAGCCCCACATGCTCGATGCGAACTACGTCGTCGCTTCGAAGCACAGGCAACCCTGGCGGAAACAGTTCAACCTTATGCTGGCGTACTTGTTCTTCTATAACCCGTTGCGGTTCCTGATCGCCCTGGTACGCCCCAAGAGCAAGCTCTATTTCGCCGACGCCATCTGGCAGGTGGTCGGAATGTGGGGTCTGACGCATACCATTCGGCGGACACTTGGCTGGGCCTGGCGCCTCACACGCGGCAACATCACACGTAGAACCGCGGCGCCCGCCAGCCGAATCCCGCTGCGACGGGCAGACGGTGGGCCGGTAGGTCACGCTGTGCCGGGGATCCCGCAGGAGGGGCTTGTCCAGCTCCATGCGCCACAACCCGCCAACTGAAGTGGCCCACACCGACCGGTCGGCGGGAGCCGACGCCCGTCAACGGTGACCCTCTGCCATCGCGAACAGAATCGGGAACGCACGTCCGGAGCATACGGCCAGGTGCTGGTCTATCTATCGCCCTGAAAATAACTTAGAGCCTTTTCCCCAAATTTCGCGAACCGGGAACAAAGCCGCGTGAGTGAGTGTTTACTTATGTCGAGATGGCAACCAAGCGGCAAAACAAGAAGCAGGACCTGATGGACGCAGCCGTTCGCCTCGTGGCCAAGAATGGCGTGAGGGGAACGACGGTGCGTTCGATCGCCCGAGAGGCTGGAGTGACAGAAGGGGCTCTATACCGGCACTATGCCAGCAAGGCCGAACTGTGCCTGGACATCTACACCCGGATTGTCACGGACATGATCCGCACCAAGCAGGCGATCGCGTCCCGCGATGCCCCCGTGCGGGACAAGCTTCGCGAGTGGGTGCGGGTCTCCTACGAATTCTTCGACCGGCACGCGGACGCCTTCACGTTTGTGCTCCTCACCCCGCACGATTTCTCTGAGGCGGAGCGCGAGATCGCCACCCGGCAAGGCGAGATCTTCACGGGGATGGTGGAACAGGCCCAGGCTGAGGGACAGGTCAGGGCCATCTCCGCAAAACTGGCGCTGAGCCACTTCTCGGGCATGATGTTGAGCGTGCCGCGCCTCATCAACAAAGGTGTCCTGGAAGGCCCGGCTTCCCGGTACGCCGATGACGTGGCGGCTGCCGTATGGCGAATCCTGGAACCGGAGACTTCGCAGAGCACGGGGAGTTCCGACAGACGACCGCAGAACCCCCCAAATGAACGCGATTCCAAAGGGCGAGCCCAGGCGATCTCAAGCTCGCGTGAAGACCTGAAAGGGAGCAAGACATGAAAGCGACAGTAAAGCCGTATCTTCTCGCAGCTCTGTTAGTGGCGCTCAGCGCCGCAGCGCTGGCACACGCACAACCGACCTTCGTGTACGAGACAACCGTCGATGGTTTCTATCTGAGCTCGGGGCGGGGCATGGCGGTGGACGGCGAAGGAAACGCCTATGTCATCGGCTCGGCCTACGCAGACCACGTTCATCTGGACGTCCTGGTGATCAAGCTCGGGCCCGACGGGACGGAGCTGTGGACAACCTACATCCAGGGGAGCGGCCATGACTACGCGACCGGCGTTGCGGTGGACAACGCGGGGGACGTCTACGTCACCGGCTGGACCGACTCAGATGACTTTCCCATCCTAAACGCGATCAAGGAAACGCGAACGCACCGGGATGCGTTTGTAATGAAGCTGTCAGCCGAGGACGGAACGCTGCTCTTCAGCACGTATTTCGGCGGCAGCTTCAGTGACCATGGGGGCGACATTGCGCTCAACGGCGATGGTGAGATCTATCTGGTCGGCTACACCGAGTCGCTGGACTTCCCGGTTACGGACGACGCGATTCAGGACGAGTTGAATCTCCTTTTCGGTCTGCCCTCGGATGCCTTCGTGACCAAGCTGTCGGCCGATGCCCAGACGATTCTGTACAGCACTTATCTGGGCGGCACCGCGGACGACGAGGGTCGCAGCATCGGTCTTGATGCAGACGCCAACATCTACATAGCGGGGAACACGCGTTCAGACGATTTCCCCCTGGCAGACCCGATCCAGCCGGTTCACGCCGGCGGCTTCGAAGACGTCTTCGTCGCCAGAATCTCGGCCGACGGCAGCCGGCTTGATTACAGCACGTATCTCGGCGGTGAAGACTGGGACCGCGTCGGGAGTCTCGTCGTGGACGTCGCCGGGAATGCCTACGTCGCGGGCTCCACTCGCTCGATATACTTCCCCACCACCCCGGGGGCGTTCCAAGAAGAATTCGTCGGCGAGATTCTCGGCTGTGAAGTCCCCTTTGGACAAGATTACAACTGCGAGGACGTCTTCGTGACGAAGCTGACGCCGGACGGCAGCGCCTTGGGCTTCAGCACCTACCTTGGCGGAAGCACCGTGGAAGAGTGCCGCGATGTGGCCGTGGACGGTGAAGGGTCGGTGTACGTCGTCGGATACACCAGCTCCGAGGACTACCCGCCGGCCGATGACGACCCGGCGACGGGAATCATCGTTAGCAAGCTCGATTCCAGTGGGAGCGACCTACTGTACACGGTGACGGTGTGGTCAGGGTCACGCAACGCCGGCCACGGGATCACGGTGGACGACCTGGGCGACGTGTACTTCTGCGGAACGATCAACGTTCCGGCCGACGTCTATGTCGCGAAGCTCAGCGAACGGCCGCCCGGCGACCTGAACGGCGACGGCTGCGTCGGTCAGGCCGATCTGGGTATTCTGCTGGCCTCATATGGCATGGACGATGGCGGCGACCTCGACGGCGACAACGACACCGACCAGGCCGACCTCGGCATCCTGCTCGCCCATTGGGGCGAGGGTTGCCCCTAGCGGGCACTACCTCCGCATGCGTGTCTAGCCTTCATGGCCGAGCCCCATCCCTCGCCCAGCGAGGGATGGGGTTCAGAATCCACCCGAACGTCAACCTCCCACCCCTGGTCTGCGGCGAGGCACGGGGCAGCCGCGCAGAATCAAGAACCCACGTTCGGAGAACGTGGGCCTCGACTTTGGCCTTCCACTAGATGAAGGAAGAGGGTTGCGTGGGGGTTGCGGGTTTTGGCGTTCCGTGTTATCTAGTTGCATAACTAGATAACAAGGAGCCGCCCATGGGATGCCCCACCAAAGTGCAACTCATCGATCGCAAAAACTCCCAGCAGTGGTACGTCAACTTCCCGGCCGCCATCGCGCAGGCCATGCAGTTCCAACGGGGCGAGACCGTCGAATGGCTCATCGAGGACAAGC
>Ga0307378_10005024_pt1 | contig 18570 bp, 15 predicted proteins | sample UN1MG_FD_202238 | JGI IMG/M metagenome (GOLD analysis project Ga0307378, IMG submission 202238) | Soil microbial communities from Risofladan, Vaasa, Finland - UN-1 | ecosystem: Environmental > Terrestrial > Soil > Coastal area > Acid sulfate soil | place: Finland: Risofladan, Vaasa | collected... | reverse complement strand
TCAACGGTCAACGGTTTTATAGGTAGATAGACTGTAGGTATTTAGCCTAAAAGCCTAAAGACCTACAGCCTAAACAACCTAAACTATGGATATGGGATACGGATTACGGATTTCGGAAAGCAAGGTGTAAACCCCCTGCCATAGTTCGAATTGGCAAAGCGCAAAACTAAGTACACAGCGCGGGAATTACCCGACCAGTTCCGTAAGCACCATTAATGCTTAATTATGTAGGGTGGGGGTTTTTTGCCCCACCAATTCTATTGTTTTGGTGGGGCAAAAAGCCCCCACCCTACATATTACTTGCTGATTCTATCTGGCCGCGTATTTAACGCGCGGTGTACTAAGAACACTATGCAGGGGAGCAATGTAAGCTATGGCACACAAAACAGGACAACCTGTGCGCAATAATGCACAAAACAGGGAGCTATGTGAGAGATGATGCACAAAGCAGGGAAAAGATATTCGAACTATGACAGGGGGTTTTTACCCTCCCTTTGGAATAGCGCGGTGATCACCGGAATGCTCCTGGGGACCTTTGGTATCTGGTTGGCCATTCTGGGAAATCCTGAAAATTCAGGGATCTGCATCTCCTGTTTTTTGGAAAATATAGCCGGGGCACTACACTTGCATAGTAATATGCGTATGAGTTATCTCAGGCCTGAGATTATCGGTTTGGTAATAGGCTCATTCCTGATAGCTCTTATGGGTGGACGCTTCCGGGTCAAGGGAGGATCTTCTCCCTTAATACGGTTCGTTATGGGATTTTATCTTATGGTTGGAGCATCTATGTTTATTGGCTGTCCGGTAAAGTCCGGGCTCCGGTTGTCTGCCGGAGACCTGACCGCAGTCCCCGCCATTCTGGGATTCGTAGCGGGTGTATGGTTTGGATTACAATACCTGCGGGGGGGCTTTGCACTGGAAAAAGAAAAGGAGCTGGGCAAGGCCAATGGTCTGGTTATTCCTGGACTTATGGCTACATTGCTTTTGTTCCTCTTCTTAAGACCGGCTTTTATTGCCCTGGGCACAAAAGGCCCCGCTGCCATGCATGCCCCAATCTGGATTTCCTTACTGGCGGGCATCACAATCGGTGGATTTGCCCAGCGGTCTGCCTTTTGCATGATGGCTGGTTTCAGGAATTTCTTTATCGCCAGGGACTGGTTTCTCTTGAAAGGAATCGTGACCATGTTTCTGGTGGCCTTGGGGTTGGCCCTCTTGACCGGCCATTTCCGGTTGGGACTTAATGGCCAGCCTGGATCTCATCTGGCCCACGGGTGGTCTTTTTTAGGCATGTTCCTGGTAGGGGGAATTTCGGTCATGGCCAATGGCTGCCCATTTCGACAGGTCGTCATGGCCGGGGAAGGAAATACGGATGCCGGTCTGACTCTCCTGGGAATGCTGGTGGGAGGAGGGATTGTTCAAAGCTGGGAAATCAGAAGCACCATTGCCGGTCCTACGTTCAGCGGAGAAATCGCCGTACTGACCGGGCTGATTTTTCTTTTGGCTATTGGCATCGCTTTTCGAACTCGCAAAATTAGAATCCAAAAGATTCAAGTTGCTCAAGAAGAGCAGTTGGCTGTTAGCAGGCTGAACACATCCAGCGACCATCAAAGCAATTTGCAAGTGCTTTTTTAGAAAATACACGGCTCTCCGAAGAGAGTCTTATTAAGAAAGGAGGATCCTTTTATGGCCCGCCGTTTTTATCGCCAGTGTGTCAAGTGTGGAAAGGTTTATGATATCGATAAGCATATCCGGAACTGCGACTGTTCACCTGATGGCCTTTTGCCTTTCCATTATCCTGATGTTAACTGGGACAATTATCCTGATCCGCGGTATAAGGATTCTGTGTGGCGGTTTCACGAGATCCTCCCCCTGCATAATCTGGAAAACGCGGTTGAACTGGGAGTCAAAAAGATCCCGCTCATTCGGTGTAATAAGATTGCCGAGCATCTTGGATTAAATGAGGTTTATGTCAAGCTGGACTCTCTACAGCCTACCGAGACCTTTAAAGATCGGGAAGCCTTCATGACCCTTTCCCGGTTGAAAGAGATGGGTTATAAGGAACTGGTAGGTGCCAGCACCGGAGACAGCGGCATCTCTCATTGCCGGGGGGCAGCCATAAGCAGAATGGGATTACATATGTTTGTCCCGAATAATGCCCGTGAGCGGTGGGAGGAGTTGTACAACCGGATGATGTCCAGTGATGGCAAATATGATTATAACTGTATCCAGATCCACTATAGCGGTACCACTTTTGATGAATCCATTGCCAATGCCTATGCCTTTGCCCGGAAGATGAATTTACCCATAGAGTACTGGTTCTACAACCAGATAAGGATCGAAGGAATGAAAACCATGGGTCTTGAGGTTTTGGAAGACTTGGGACGCATCCCTGACTGGTATGTTCAAGGGCTGGGCAGCGGTACGGGGATCTTTTCCTTCTGGAAAGGGTGTATGGAAGTATTCAAAAAGAGCCCAAATTTCGGAGGAATTCAACCCGCGGGTTGTGCTCCTATGGTTTTGGCCTCTCGTGGGCTGGTGGATGGGACGGTTGGAAAGCGGGTTGTACCGGTTCTGGATACGTACGTGATAGGGATCGGCATCCCCAAAATTTTTGAATCTTATCCTCACCTGTGCAGGATAGGCGTTACCTTCGAGGATGTCTTCGAAGGGGGAAAGAAAACTGAATTAAAAGAATTCCCACGGCTTTTGGAACTGTTCTATGCTGATGGTATTCCCAGAGGAAAGGCTGGCCTGGAATCCCTGGCTGCCTTGGCCGGAGTTGAGAAACTGGCCAAAAAGGGGATGATTCGGCCGGATCAAACGGTGGTTATCGGCTGCACTGGCAGGTTACGCCTTGACGTTCCGGAGTTGCAGGCGGAAATGGAATAAGAGAAGTTATCGGAAAAGGAAAGGTTGTTTAGACTGTAGGCATTTAGGCCGTCAGGAATGCCGGTTGTTTAGGCTGTAGGTATTTAGGCTGTTAGCCTAAAAGCCTAAATACCTACAGCCTAACAACCTGTTTTCACAGAAATGGAGTAGTGAACATGAGCTCTCTGGATCAAGAGTACCAAAAATATCGACATCGAACCAAAAAATCTCTGGAATTATATAATCGTGCCTCACGGGTCATGGCCGGTGGGGTGAGTCATAACTTGCGTTTTTTTCCTCCCTACCCCTGCTACCTGGCCAAGGCTGAAGGGTCTCGTTTCTGGGATGTGGATGGCAATGAATACCTGGACTTCTGGATGGGGCATTACCTGAATATCCTGGGGCACACCCCTGAGCCGGTCTTGTCTGCCGTGGAAAGACATGTGCGGGGCGGAGTCCAATGGGGCACCGTGCATGAGATCCAGATTGAATTAGCGGAAATTGTGCAGCGGCTCATTCCTTCGGCGGAAAAGGTCCGGTTCTGCTGCTCTGGTTCGGAGGCGGTCATTTATGCCCGCAGATTGGCCCGCGCCTTTACCAACAAGCAAAAATTTATTAAAATGGAAGGATCATGGCATGGCGCAGGCACGCATTCAGCCACCATTGATAACCCGGACCTGAACAAGGAGAAAAAGGCAGGCTCCTGTGATGATGCTATTCAAAATACGATCCTGGTCCGGTTCAATGACACCCGAATGGCTATCGACCGGATACGGGAAAATGCCGACACTCTGGCCGCGGTCATGATGGAGCCGGTTCTGGGAGAAGGAGGTTTCATCCCTGCGGACCTGGAATTTTTACAGGCCATCCGTGAGGAGACTCGAAAAGCCGGTGCCCTGCTTATCTTTGACGAGATCATTACCGGTTTTCGGGTAGGCTTGGGAGGGGCGCAAGGGCTATTTAACGTGATTCCGGACCTTACTACCCTGGGTAAGATCCTGGGTGGGGGCATGCCCATCGGTGCCGTAGTTGGACGAGCGGATATCATGGAGCTTTGCAGTCCGACAGCCAATCTGCCAGAATCCAGGAAGACACTGATCGGCGGAGGAACCTTCTCCTGTGCTCCCTTGTGCATGGTAGCAGGCACTGCCATACTCCGGTATCTGGAAGAAAACGCTCACGAAATCTATCCTTCTCTCGATGCTGCCGGAGTTCAAAGCAGAGCAGGTATTGAGAAAGCTTTTGCCCGGTACGGAATACCTGCCAAATGCACAGGCTTCGGATCTTTGTTCATGACGCATTTTCCCAAGGTCGCTCTGAGCGGCTGCGCATTGGAAAGAGAATTGAAAAATTCTCATACCCTTGCCGTAGACTGTGATCTGGAAAAACGTGAGAAGGAACTGAAAATACGGCTCCTGAATAAAGGGGTGCACGTGATGCATGGCGGCGGAGCTATCTCTGCGGCGCATACTCCTTCTGATTTAAAAATGTTCCTGGAAAAAATGGAGGAGATTGCTCAAGAGATGGCTGAGGATCAGTTTTGTCAGGCCAGGAGTAATAACATCTTGCTGGAAGAGGCAGCTATGGGGCTCTAAAGGGGACCGGGAGACTGGGAGACTCTGGGACAAGGAGACAAGGCGACAAGGGGATATCCCCCTTCCCCCTTCCTTGGCCTTCCAAGGAGAATAGGAAAATAATGTTCCCAAATAGTATCGTGAATATAAAGGAAAACTTGCAGAGGGTTCAGGATCGCATAGCTCAGGCAGCACTCAAGGTTGGGCGATCTCCTGAAGAAGTCACCTTGGTTGCGGTCAGCAAAAAGCAGAGTCCGGAAAAGATCCGGATGGCTGTTGATGCAGGCGCCAGCGTTTTCGGGGAAAACTATGTTCAGGAGGCCCAGGAGAAAATTTCTTTCCTTGGCCGTACTGAACAGTCGGATCATGACATGGTTTTTTTTCCCTGTCTGTGGCATTTTATCGGCCATTTACAGAGCAATAAGGCCAAATTTGTTGTCCCCCTCTTTACCATGATCCATACGGTGGACTCCCTGGATCTGGCCCGGATTATCAGTCAGCGGGCGGGCATGGAAGGAAAAACCCAACAGATGCTTATCCAGGTAAATGTGGCCGAAGAGGAATCAAAATCCGGGACTTCCACGGAGGAGGCTTTAGAATTGGCGGAAAAAGTCAGCGAATTGCCACACATTTCTCTGGAAGGGCTCATGACCGTGCCACCCTTCCTCGATGATCCCGATCAGGTGAGACCTTATTTTATTCGGTTGCGGGACCTGCGTGACCATCTTAACCAATATCTGCCTCGTCCCTTGAGACATTTGTCCATGGGCATGTCTAATGACTTTGAGGTGGCCATTGAGGAAGGAGCTACCCTGGTGCGGGTGGGAAGTGCGATTTTCGGCCCCAGGGCTTAAGGAAAAAGGAAGTAGAAAGTAATCATTAAGGACAGTTATCAGTAGTCAGTAAAAAACTGGGAACTGTAACCTGATAACTTCTTCTAAAGGAAGAGAAGGAAGATGAAAAAGCTTTTAAGTAAAATTTTCAATATAAAAACCCACAGCGATCCGCAGCATGCAAGAGGATTGCTGATATTTTCCAATACCACTGAGGTCATCAAGGCCGAAGGTATTTTGAAATCCGCTGGCTACCAGGCACGGACCGTGAGTCCCCCTCCGCAGTATAGGACGGGATGCGATCTGGCTATCGATTTTCCGCTGGTGGAGCAGCTTGGGATTATCCGGTGCCTGAACGAAGAAAAAATTGTTCCTCTGGATGTCCTGCCGCTTACCGAAGAACGTCTGGAGCCGCTGAAGCTCTGTAGTGTGACCGACTTTGGGGATTATTTTATGGTCAAGGCGGCCAACATGAAGATTACCATTCATAAATTAAGCCGGAAAATTGTCAATATCTCAGGTGGAGGATGTCCGGATGTGCCTTATCTGGCTTCGGAGATGATTGGCAAGCGCCTTGGAGAGGCTACCAGTCCCAAAGACTTAGGCTATACCCTGTGCGCTTATTCCCTGAACGTGGCTTATGAGGAAGCTTTGAGAATAATGGAGGAACAGTTATGTTAATCTTGGCGGGTACTATACCTCTCCAGGGGTTGCCGCTCCTGGCTGGTCAGGGGATTCTCACTTCCGAAGGGCTGGTGATAAATGGCCATATTCTGGACCGGAACCGGGGGACTGCTGCCATGATGACCACGGTGGCCGTGGTTTGCCGGCAATATGGTCTGCGCCCCCCCATGTGCGTAGTGGCTGGGGATATCGGCAAGCGGGATGGCAGTAACAAGGTATATGCATACCTTACCGAAAACCTTGGCAAATTATGCCCGGAGGTTATGGCTTTTCATTACATTATGCCGGATATTCGGAAAAACAACCAACTGATTAAGGCAATCAAACAATTGAAGCGAAAACCGCTGCTCATTGCCGACGCAGGTTCCATGTATGTGGCCAAGGCAGGCGGTCACGCTTCCTATTATGATATTTTTACCCCGGATATGGGAGAGCTGGCCTTTTTAGCGGACGAAAAAGCTGACCATCCTGCTTACACGCGGGGGTTTATCTGGCACATGAACGAAGAAGCTCCCGAATTGGTTCAGCGGGCATATCACTGGAAAAATGCGGCGAATATCCTGTTTGTGAAAGGAAGCACTGATTATATCTGCCGCGGGGGCCAGATTCTCAAGAGCATCGATGAGCCTTCCGTCCCTGAACTGGAAGCCATCGGCGGAACCGGTGATACGATAACCGGTATGCTGACCGCTTTGGCTGCACGGGGAGGAGATCTGATTGATGCCTGTTTGTTGGCGGCCAGAGCCAACCGTGAAGCAGGAAGACTGGCCAGGCCTACTCCGGCCACCCAGGTCAATAAGATTATCGAGCATATCCCACAGGCCCTGCAGTTATCAGAAAAGCTGCCGATAGAGCCAATGTTGGAGAAAACCGGCATATTGCCGGAATCTTTGGGAAATGTCATGATCCATTAAGGTTGCGGGTTGGCAAAGCGTTAACGCGTAACGCGCAAAGGATGCGGAAAAAAAATGGTAAAAGGTCTGTCACCGAAAAATAACCGAAGGAAAATCCTCCTGATCCTGGTCGATATCCTCTGTATCAACCTGGCACTGGTGGGTGGATATTTTCTCTTCTCGTTGAAATATACTCGATTGGCCCCTGTCTTACTCGGATCATTCTGGAGCTCTGTTTGGATCTTCGCTCCGATTACCACATCCATTCGATTATTTTTCCTCTTTTTTTTCGGCATCTATGACTTTCGGGACAGAGTCCCCGCTTATGAAGCCCTGGAAAAGGTCTTTAAGGCTGTAACCTTAAGCACAATCATTATCTTTGTGATCATCCACAGCCTCCGAAGCTATTATTTTATAAATATCGACCTATCCCGATACATGTGCTTCTTTGAATGGGGGCTGAATATTATCTTTCTTTTTGGCTGGAGGACTTTTTACTTTCATCTTTTCCCCAAATTTTTTTCAATGGGCACTAACGGGGGGAAAGAGTCTGGGCGAAAAGATACTCTCATCCTTGGTGAAAGTGCCGAAGGGTTACATTACTTTGAGGAGATGGGGAAGATCCCTTACGAGCACTGGGATGTGCTGGGATATGTGGCTTCAAAGGACGTTACGCGTTGCGAGTTAAGGACGTTGGAACCTGAAAACGCTACGATTTACGAGTTAAAAGATCAGTGCTCCTTGCGTGTTGCGAATTGCGGGGTAACCCCGGCTCCAGCGTGCACCCCTGGTTTACGAAACACGAAACCCGTAAACCGTAGCCCGCAAAACCTGAAGCCCATACCCCGTAGCCCCCAAAACCCGCAACCCGCAATCCGCAACCCAATGAAATACATGGGTGATATCAGCAATTTTTTAGAGATCGTGAACCAGTATGGGATCAACAATGTTATTTTGGCCAGTGATGAATTTCTCTCCGGTCAGATAGATGAACTGATTACGCAGTGTGATGCCCTGGGAATTAGATTCTTAGTTCTCCCCGGCTTATACGAGATGTTCGCTGGGAAAGTCAAAATGCAGCCCATAGGGGCCATGCCCATCTTTAAGTTGATTCTTGAACCGATTGATGGCTTCCAGCGGTCATTGAAACGTCTTTTTGATATTCTTTTTTCGCTGGCAGCGATTTTTCTCTTTTTTCCCATAATGGCTGCTGTAGCTCTGACGGTTAAACTAAGCTCGAAGGGTCCGGTTTTTTTCAAACAGATCCGTATTGGCAAGAATAACAGGCCATTTGTCATCTATAAGTTCCGGTCTATGGTCGATAATGCAGAGCAGATTTCAGGGCCGGTCTGGGCCGAGGACAATGATCCAAGGATTACGCCTGTTGGCAGATTTTTGCGTAAAACCAGTCTTGATGAGATTCCTCAGCTCTTGTTAGTGCTCTGTGGGAAATTAAGCATTGTCGGCCCAAGGCCGGAAAGGCCACATTTTGTACATAAGTATAAAGATTTTCAAGGGTTAAGACTTCGCATCAAGCCAGGATTGACAGGACTGGCCCAAATTAACGGCCGATATGACGCAACTCTGGCTGACAAAATCTATCGCGATATTTATTACATCAATAATTATTCCTTTTCCTTGGATATGATTATTGTAATTAAAACTATCTGGGCCGTACTGACCGCCCAGGGCGCAAGATAGGGAATTTTATCTCCAATGATTAAAATATTATTTTTTTTCAGCTTATTTTTAATCTTTTACACCTATCTCCTTTATCCATTGATTATCTTTATCTTAAATATAATCTTAAGGAAAAAGGATCATCACTGCCCTGAGATTGACGAGGATTTCTCCCCTGCCGTTTCTTTTGTGGTGGTGGCCCATAACGAGGAACAGGTTATCCAGAAAAAAATCGAGAACAGCCTGATCCTGGATTATCCAAAGGACAAACTTGAGATCGTTTTCGCCTCGGATTGCTCCGACGATAGTACGGATAAAATCATTGCCTCATATCACAAGAAGGGCCTGCTCTCCTTTATTCCAATCCGGACGAGGGGAGGGAAAAGCAAGGCGCTGAATATCTGCCTGCCCAAGGTCAGGGGTGAAATAGTCGTTTTTTCCGATGCCAATACCTTTGTTCAGAAGGACTCGGTGCGAAAATTGGTTCGGCATTTTACAGATCCCAAAATTGGTTGCGTGTCCGGCAGGCTTAAATTTCGACCGGTGGAAGGAAATCCCTTAGGTATGATCGAAAGCCGGTTCTGGAACTATGAGACATGGGTAAAGATCAAAGAGGGAAATATCGCCTCTCTTCCGGGAGCAAATGGCGGCATTTACGCCATACGAAAAGTTTTATTCAAACCATTGCCGACTGACAGGGCGATCATGGATGATTTTCTGGTTACCCTGGGCATCATAGCACATGGGTATCGGGCCATTAGCGATCCTGAAGTCAGGGCCATAGAAGATACCTGCATCAGGGTAAAAGATTCTTTTGAGCAAAAGATCCGGATCGGCGCAGGTAATTTTCACGGACTCAAGTATGTTTACCCGCTCCTGTCCCCTACCCAAGGACTGATCGCTTATATTTTGTGGTCTCATAAGATCATCCGCTGGTTTTTACCCTTTGCCTTGATTACCGCCCTGATCAGCAATATTCTTTTGGTCCGTCAGGGATGGATATATCAGTCTTTAATGGGAAGTCAAATTTTCTTTTATCTTGTCGCCTGCCTGGGGTTCTTATGTTACGTAAAGAGTAAAAAGGAAGCACAAAGTCAAACCACCCCGGTCCCCGCTGGTGAGGTGTCAGTTGAGAGTTGATGGAGAGAGCATGGTATGAGGTTGAGTCAAGCTTTACGGGAGATCTTCTATTTTCCTTTTTATTTTGTGTCCTTAAATATGGCCGGACTCTTAAGTTTCGTCAGATTTATCCACGGGAGTCAGCCTGCCTCGTGGGAAAAAGGTGACCGGGTGGTGGTTCAGGTATTGTATACAAGCGGCTGCACCAGAGAAAAGGAAGATGAAGATGAAGAGAAAAGTTATAACGGTGAGGGCCTGAATTGTCCGAAAGTATCATCCGGTGGCACGAGATAGAGCACTGCTATAGTGGTTAATGGGTTAGTCAATGGTATTCGATTTCTATTAGCTGGTAACTGCGGAAGCGCTTAGGTATGAAGATGATAAGAAAGGCGGAACTATTTTTGTGGAATCTGATGGCAGATACATCGCTCAAAGAGTTTTTATGCCGGAAGGGTACTATTCACGCTTAGTTTGGTTTACGAAAAAAGTACTCAATAAAGGAGGGTCGTTATGGAAAAGGTACTGGTACTATGCTTGGAAGACTTACCCCTGGGAGCCACAAAAAATAGGATTTACCAGCCATAGCAAACGAGAGCAGGTGACCGTCAAGGAGCATATAGAAAGGTTGACAGGCACAGAATGTACTTCCTTGACCATTGAACAGAACAAGTTCAATGAGTTTTTAAAAAACTATGAGAAAGTCCTGGGGCAATATGATTTAAATTATGATATATATTATAAAAAAATTTTAGAATATTTTTTAACTCTTGAACTCATCGATTTTAAAAAAACTGATACTTACATTGACATAGGGAGTTGGCTCTCTCCCTTTCCTGATTTAATCAAAGGGAGGGTGAAGAAAGTCTATTGCCAGGACCTGACTTATCGCCCGGGTTTTTATCAAAATCAAATCGGATGTAACGCTGGTCATATCCTTTTGCCTGACAAAACGGTTGATAAGATGACTCTCCATTGCACTTTCGAGCATTTTGAGACGGATAATGATACGCTCTTTATTATGGAGGCGCAGAGGCTGCTGAGGCCAAATGGCAAGTGTTTTATTATTCCCCTCTATCTTGATAGCGATTTTATTAACTTTACCGATCCATCACTATTTTCCCTTGAGCGGATCAGGTTCGATCAGGGGGCCACGATCCACAAAAGATTTGGATTTCTTAATAGATTCGGGCGGATTTACTCTCCCGAAGAGCTGATAAGGAGGGTCATATCTATTGCCAAAGATATGCGAGTGACCATTTACTGGATTCAGGAAACATCCTGGCTTCCTATCACACAGTATATGAGCTTTGCATTGATGCTGGAACATAAGTAACTGATTGGCAATTTATATGGACAACGCTACTGACTATGGAGAAACTATTAAAAACCCCTGGTAATGCTCGAAAGAGAATCTGCATACTGGGCATGGAGGCCTGGGGTGGTATGGCTCAACACCCCTATACGTTACTGAGAGCCCTGGAAACGGCCCCTGAAGAGGTAGATATTTTCTTCATTACCGTAAGGTCTCAGGAGACGGAAAAAATTTACCATGAATCACTTTTTAAATCCGGGCATGACAAAAAAAAGGAACGGGCAAAGAAGGAATGCCATCTCGCATCTCGCATAAAAGTATTCTTCATGGAGTATGAGACCGATCTCAGTAAAAAAATTCGCAGATTGCTATTCTATGTCTATAATCCCGTGTATCACTTTCGGGTCGCCCGGCTCATCAAAAAGATAAACCCTCATATCATCCACTATAGCACGGGCTGTGTTATCGAAGTTTTAACCGCAGCTTTCTTTAATCTGAATGTTAAGGCTAAGATTATAACTATTCATGATCCATCTCCGCATCAAGAAGCGAATCTCTCGATATTGAAAAGAATCAATAACCTGATTTACCATCTTATTGACAGGTTTTGTATAAGGCGTATACCTTATTTCCATGTAAATGCCAAATGCCACGTCTCTGAAATGGAGGCCAAATTCGATATCCCTCAGTCCCGTGTTTTCTCAACCCATATGGTATCTAATGTCGTGGAGGACTTTTTTGACCGTAAAACTGCCATTCATGGCCCCTCACCCCTTCCCCTCTCCCCTTGGGGGAGAGGGCAGGGTGAGGGGCGTTCCTTTAGTCCAGTGCTCCAAGGAAAGCCTGGGACGGGCTGCTGGCCGGTGGAACTGGATGGGCTTAAGGATAATACGGTCAAGATACTCTTTTTTGGCCGTATCCGGTCGTACAAGGGTGTGGAGTACCTGGTCCGGGCAGTGGAGGGTCTGCTAAGGTCACACAGCCAGGTACAGCTCATCCTGGCAGGGGATGGGCAGATCTATTTTGATTGTTCCGCCATCAGTGATAATCTTATCCTGATCAATCGATATATTGATAATTCTGAAATAAGTCCAATTTTTACTACATCAGATATTGTGGTCACCCCCTATACGGGTGCCAGTCAAACAGGGATCATATCCCTGGCTTATTTTCATTCAAAGCCAGTCATTGGAACCAGGACCGGCGGCATTCCCGAACTGATCGAGGATGGGAAAACCGGCTTTCTTGTGCAGAAAGAAGACTCTCGGGCTCTGGAAGAAAAAATAAAGTATCTGGTGGAGCATCCGGGGGTTATTAAAGAAATGGGGAAGGCTGCCAGGGAATATTATAGCTCTCACTACTCTTTCGAAGCACTCAGAGGAGAATTGCTTACGATGTATCGCGCTATTGCCGATGGGAATCAATGCTGTCCGGAATAATTTTCCGGGTAGATCCGCTGATGCCTAAACAGGTAGATAGGCCATAGGTATTTAGGCATTTAGCCTAAAAACCTAAATGCCTACAGCCTAAACAACCTATTATGGACACCCATCCCTACCCAAAACCACTACTTCAAAACTTCGAGGATATGGGGAATAAGTTGTTTCTTTCTGGAGAGCATGCCTTTGGCGTAAAGGAGGTTCGGCTCGATCCTGTCATAGCCCAGGCGTTCGGCCAGGTATTCCTTTCCCGCATACAGAAGGTAACTTCCGCCCTTCACCACATCGCTGACCATCAGGATCGAAAAAAGATAATCATGGTTAGTGGTTATAGACTGAAGCTGCTTGAGGAGGTCATCCTTGAGGTCGTTCATCAGAGATCGGCCAACGATTTCCACCTGACCAACCCCAAACTTACCGGCCTCTCCATCATAAACCTTAAAATCGTTATTGATGATTTCCTGGGCCGAAAGCGTGCTGATCGAAGAACTGGCAGCAAACAGTTCGTTTCCAAACCGCAAGGTATCCAGCCCGACTATTTCTCCCAGCCAGGAGGCCATATCCTGATCATGAGGGGTAGTGGTCGGTGATTTAAAGATCATGGTATCCGAAAGAATTCCAGAAAGCAGCAGCCCGGCGATATCAGAGGCAGGGGCTTTTAGCAGATTGTGGAAGAATTGGGCAATAATGGTGCAGGTGCTCCCCAGTGGCTCATTGATAAAGCGAATCGGGCGGATAGTGTGGAGATCTCCCAAACGATGGTGGTCGATGATTTCAACCAGATCTGCCTCTTCTATGCCGTCAATAGCCTGGCTCCGTTCATTGTGATCCACGAGGATGACTTTCTTCCGGTAGCCCTTGAGCAAATCGGTCCGAGTGACAATACCCTGAAGGTTTTGCTCATTATCCAGAACAACCAACCCTCTGTCTTCAGCATGGATGATCCTTTCCCTGATTTCAAAAAATCTGTCCTCTGGCTTAAGGAATTCTCTCACCGGCTCAGCAACTTTTTCCACGGGCGTAGACAGGCGGGCCAGGAAGGTAGTGGCTGCCGTATCATAGGAAGAGAGCAGGATGTGCACCCCTTTTTCTCTGGCCGCATCCAGAATATCTTCCTCGATCGTTACCCCTCCGGAAATAATCAGGGCGTACACTCCCAATTCAATGGCCAGCTTCTGGATGTTGTGGCGGTCGCCGACAATCACCAACGGGCGAGCGGTTTCCGCTGACTGGAGGACGTGCCGGGTAAAGGCCTCCTCCTCCATGCCTCCAACCAGAATCCGAACGGGAAAGATTTCCTGCGAGCTCTCTCCCACCAGCAGTTGGCCTTTAATTCCTTTGACCAGGGCATCTATGGAAATGGGCAGTGAATTGGGGAAATTTTCGTACTGAAGCATATGCCGGGCTATGCGGGAAAAAGTCAAAATTCCCTGGACATGACAACTGTCTAAAGAAACCGGTATGAAATGAAACTCATTTTCCTTGAAAATCTCCACTGCCTTTCGTATCGGGTCTCCAGGGTGAAGATAAACGGCCCCTGTAGTCATAATATCCCTTGCTCTGATATAAAGGTCGGAAATATAGGCGGGGGGTGAAACATTAAATTTGTCAAGGACAAATTTGGTTTGCGGATTGATATTTCCACATCTAGCTGGGATAAGGCCTTCTTCTCCATGAACTTGCTTTTTGAAATAGGCATAAGCTAGACTGGCACAAATAGAATCCGTATCGGGATTTTTATGACCAATAAGTATTGTTGACACGCCTATCATCCTCTTAGAAAACGGTTGGTCCCTTAGAAAAACGGTTGGTCTCTGAAAAAAATGGTTAGTTTCTGAAAGAAATGGTTGGTCTCTTAGGAAAATGGTTAGTCAAAAGAATAACGGTACTTGGACCTGCCTCTCCGGTAAAAGCTCCCCGTAATCATGCCGATAACCCACCCAATAAATAAAATGCCTGCACCGACTCCTACCCAGAGGATGTCTTGATGGTCCTTCAGGCGCAGGTTTTCATCCTTGAAATGCTTGAGCTCGGCAGCGCTACTTTCAGACAGGTGGGCGTATTTTTTTAGGGATTTGTTTTCCTCTGTAAGTTTGGTAATCAGCTTGGATTGCTCGGTAGTCTTGCTGGACAAGGCGTTGACCTGCTCAGTGAGAGGTTTCCCTTCGGTGAGGAAGGGGGCCAACATCCATCCATCTTCATCCTGGGAAGTCCGGATATGATACCATGTCCCCTCTCGGCCTATGATAGTTACGGGATCTCCGGACCTTACCCGCGCAATGACTTTATATTCAATGCCTGGCCCGCTATTTACTTTGACCCATGTCACCTCTGTGACGTACATGGTTTTGGCTATCCCATCGATCCGGGCCAGAAAGACTATCGAGAGAGCCAGCGTGAATATAAAAAACAGAGAAAAGTATTTCGACATTTCTCATACCTCCTTTAAGAGCTAACAGGGCTTATAAAGAATTCTATCATGTCAAAAATCTACTCTTTCGTCAAGTAGGTAATTTTTTATTCTTCCTGAGTAACTTCTATAAAAAATAAGGCAACAACAAAGGTATAGAAAAAAAACATCGGTCTCCCCTCCGTGCCTCTGTGGATTTTTTTTGTAACTTCTCAGCCTATATAGAGTGGTCTTGCCTGTTAAAACCACAATATATTGTGGTTTTTAAGCTTTAAAAATCGATATCTAGTGGCTGAGTAGTTACTTTTTTTTACTCCATCTGTCATGACACTCGCGAGGGGGGAGGCTTTTACCGATAGTTTGGGTTGATTACACCGATAAAAAAACAGAAGACAAAGGGGTACTTGTTAATCCACAATGGTTATTATTTCAATAAGATATACTCTACACAGAAAACATCGGTATAAATCATAATGGCGGGATTAAAAAGGCGGCAAAATCGGGATATTCCCAGTAACTCTGAAGAAAAGGAAGGAAGGGGCCACTATAACTCCAGAAGCATTAATCAGCTCGGGTTATTGGCCATAGGGGTTGCTGCTATCACTATCTCTTTGATATTTTTATTATTCTATCGCTATGAAAAGAGAACAGGGGAAAAGCAGTTAATAAAAGATGGTGTTACCCTTTGCAGTCTTACTGCTGATCTGGTTCGGCATGCGCTTTTGGGGGAGGATAAGTTTCAAAATCTTAACCTGCTGGACTATGTCGTCCGAGAGAAGGGATTGGAGTATTGCCTGGTTATAGATAATAAGGGTGTTCCTCTGATTCGATTGGGGAGGCAGATACCTGCCCCCCTACAAAAAGGAGACCATAAGCCCGGTGAAAAGAGCGGGGAGTCGTACCAGTCAGCGACCATCGATTCCTCGGCGGTCATGGAATCCATTCTGACTCAAAAGCGTCTGAAAAATAAAGACGGAGAGGTTGTTTATGAGTTCTCAAAGCCAATTTACCTTGAGGGGGACAAGACTGGCCTGCTTAAAATTGGCCTGGCTTTGTCCAATTATATTCACTTTAGTCAAGAAGGCATGTATCTGGCGGGATGCATTGCACTTTCAATCTTTGGCCTGGGCTTTCTTTTTTATTATTTATTAAAGAGACTTTTTTCGCCCTTGAATCAAATTAATTATAACTTGAGGCAGATGATCAAAGAGGACATGGAGTTTCCCAAAATAGAGTTCTCTGGCAAGGCGCAGGTCCCTCACCTATTCCAAGGTGAAATCGGGCAACTTGCTCAGGGAATGAATCAACTTCTGCTTCGCCAGCAGAAAACAAACCAAAAATGGGAAGAGTTCAATGCTGAGCTGGAAATATCGAATAAGATTTTGATTTATGAAAAGAGCAGGATGAGGGCCATTCTCGACAACATCAAAATAGGTCTTGTCGTGATCGATTCTACGGGGAGAGCCATTTTGGCCAACAAACTTGCCAGACATTTTCTGATGAAATCCCCCCAGCCCCCTTTAGAAAGGGGGGGGGGAAGAGGAGACGGGGAGACGGGGAGACGGGGAGACGGGGAGAGAGATGGAGGGGGAAGAGCAGAAGAGGAACAAAGTTACCTGGGCAAACCCTGGAAAGAGTTTCTGTATAATCAAAATCAGGATTTGGGGCGGATGTTCCATACGTTTTATGAAAAGGAAAACATCTATGCTCATGACTGTTTTGATGTACAGAGCACCGAGACGCCCGCCCCGCTGGCAGGGGACACTCTTCAGATACTCTGCCATTGCTGCTCCTATCTATTGGATGAAGAAGACAAGCCATTGGGTTTTCTCTGGACCATTACGGATATCACCGCACAAAAACAATCAGAATCGGCGAGACATGAGTTTGTGAATCATGTGGCACATGAGTTAAAAACCCCGTTAAATACTCTTCTTTCTTATAGTGAAATGCTTCTTGACGGCGAAGTTAACGATGAGCAGGCTAAACGAGAATTCTTTAACAGCATTAACGAGGAAGCTGCCAGGTTATCACGATTGATCAACAACTTACTTAATATATCGAAAATAGAGATGGGGAGCCTGAAGATCGATCGAACACTCATAAAGGTGGACAAATTGATCATGGATTGCTATCAAACCATCCGAGCTCAGGCACTGAGCAAAGGAATCGATTTTTCGATAGACGTGGCAGATAAAATGCCCAATTTACTCCTGGATAAGGACCTTGTCGAGGTAGCTATCCTGAATCTCCTCACCAATGCCATTAAATATACCCCTGATCGGGGGAAGGTTGTCCTGCAGGGGATTGTTGAGGAAGAGCATGTTCTGATCAGGGTTACAGACTCAGGGCATGGAATTCCCGAAAATGAGATCAACCATATCTTTGACAAGTTCTTCCGGTCCGGAAAAGATGAGATCAGAAAAGAGCCAGGGACTGGTTTAGGATTGTCCCTGGCCATGAACATCATCCAATTGCATAAAGGAGATATCAAAGTGGAAAGCCAATGGGGAACAGGCAGCACCTTCACGATCGTTTTACCCAAAGAGGAAGTATATATCTAGGGGAAAACAGGTATTTAGGTATTTAGGTAGATAGGCTGTAGGTATTTAGGCTGTAGGAAAAACAGGCTGTAGGTAGTTAGGTAGTTAGGTAGATAGGCTGTAGGTATTTAGGCTGTAGGAAAAACAGGCTGTAGGTATTTAGGCTGTAGGTATTTAGGCTAAAAACCTAAATACCTAACAGCCTACAGCCTGCATTCCTCAGCCTAAAAACCTAAATACCTACAGCCTAATAGCCTAAAGAGGAATTCACTATGGAAATTGTAAAGAAGAAGATACTGATTGCCGACGATGAACCTTACGTTATCCGTGTCGTAAAATTAAAATTAATAAATGCGGGCTATGAAGTAATCACTGCTTCCAACGGACTGGAGGCACTGGAAAAGATCGAATCCCAGAAACCTGATGTGGTAATAAGCGATATCAATATGCCAAAGCTGAGTGGCAAGGAAATGTGCTTTCGTGCCATTCCCTTAAAAAAGGAAAGGGGATTTCTCACTATTGTCATTACCTCCAGCCTCGAAAAGAATGATCGTGACTGGGCCCATTCGCTGGAAAAAACCATATTTCTTGAAAAACCCTTTAGCCCCAAAGAATTAGTAAGAATTATCGAACATTATTTTAACTGACGGTATCTTAACTGAATTATATGAGGGAAGAATCCCCCAACCCTTAGAAGAGTGAAGGGGGATTTATCGGATGACGCACATGGAAAAAATCTGCCTTTCCGAAGAAATATTTTCGCGCCTTGATCTGAGCCCTTTATCCAATTTGCTCAGGCGTGGTCATAGTTTGCTCAATCGGCGACTCGAACTGAGGGACCCAAAGGGGAGGATCGTTCTCTCCTACCCTGCAATGAAGGGAGAGGGGGAGACGGGGAGAGGGGGAGATGGGGGAGATGGGGCGACGTCAATGGCCATTGATCTTTCTCAGCGACCATCGATCTCCATTCGCGAACCGGATACATACAGTGATCATCAATGGGAGATTTTATCTGACCAAAGCTATCAGGATCTTTTCCATAAAGAGCTGAGCAAAGGGAAAATACATCGGGTGATTACCGCTAACGGTCTGCATCTAACCGGAGTGCCAATCATGCGAGAGGATTCCTTCACGGGAGCCTTGCTAGTCTTTGAGCTATTTGAGCACCACGAAGGTGGGGCCCAAGGGAGTAATGCTGTCACCAACGATCGACTA
>Ga0307378_10005023_pt1 | contig 18572 bp, 27 predicted proteins | sample UN1MG_FD_202238 | JGI IMG/M metagenome (GOLD analysis project Ga0307378, IMG submission 202238) | Soil microbial communities from Risofladan, Vaasa, Finland - UN-1 | ecosystem: Environmental > Terrestrial > Soil > Coastal area > Acid sulfate soil | place: Finland: Risofladan, Vaasa | collected... | reverse complement strand
TCCCGAAGATCAGAAATCTCATCCCGTGCCCAGGCAACATGGGCCTGCAAAGCAGCGTTCAGCTGGGATTTGAGTTCCTGTAACCGGGCTGTCAGCACCATCCGGTCTGGCACCACCAGTTCTGCTGCGGCTGAGGGGGTAGCTGCCCGAAGGTCTGCAGCGAGATCGCTCAGTGTTACATCCACTTCATGGCCAATTGCGCTGACGACCGGAACAGGGCATGCAACAATTGCCCGCACAACATCAGGATGGTTAAAAGGGAACAAATCCTCAAAGCTCCCTCCCCCCCGGGCAACGATGACCACATCAACTATGCCTGCGAGGCGGGTAATTGCACCGGCAATCTCCCGATGTGCCTGCTCACCCTGTACTGCCGTGGGTGAAATGATAATCTCCAGAGGGTATCGTCTTCCCACTACGGTCCTGATATCATGGATAACTGCACCTGTTTCGGAGGTAACCACACCGATTCGCTCCGGAAAGGCAGGGAGGCAGCGTTTCCGTTCCAGAGAAAAACACCCCTCCTCGGCAAGTTGCTTTTTCCACTGTTCAATGAGCAGGAATTTCTCTCCCAGACCGGCTTTTCTCATCTCTTTAACCTGCAGCTGGTATGATCCATGAGGTGCATATGTCCTGACCGTCCCTGCTACGATTATCTCCATGCCCTCAGAAGGATTGAATGAAAGCCGTTCTGCATCGGACCGCCACATAACGCATTTTATCACTGCTGCAGTGTTCCCGCTGCCTTTCTCCGAGAGAGAGAAGTAACGGTGCCCCCGTGCATGGTGGGTATAGTTGGTCACTTCTCCCCTTACCCAGATATCCTGCAGGAGTGGATTGTCAAGGAGTCCTTCTATAATCGCTGATAGCTCCGAAACCCGTAATGGTGCCTTATCAACAACGGCAACGACATCAGGGCGGTTGAACCAGTCCATCAACAATTATTAAGCTAAAACCGCATATCAAATAGTACTACCATGGTATCGTTCTCCGTCGCAAGCATGTTCTTTCACGAGTACACGGTTAATGAGATCTTCTCGTTTGTGTCCCGCTCGGGCTTAAATGCGATGGAGTTCTGGCTGGAGACTCCGCATTTCTGGCTTCGTGACCTGCCCGTGGATGAGGTGATCGCGTGCAGGAATGAACACCCTGAGATTACCACATTGACGGTTCACTCCCCGATTCTTGACCTGAATCCCTGCTCCATCAACCCGGAAGTGGCTCAGGTATCTGTTGAATACGCAGTCCGGTCCATTGCGATTGCCGGGCAGCTGGGTGCCCATATCCTGACGGTGCACCCGGGCAGGCGGACGGCAAAACGTCCGCCGAGTAACGCAGACTTCGCACGGTTTGATCACTATGTTTCTGCACTTCGGGAGGCAGCGATTAAGAACACGTTAAAAATTGGTATGGAAAATATGGAACCGATTGTTAATTCGCTGCTCTGTACACCTGAGCGTATGCGCACGCTTTTAGATGAAGAACCGTGGCTGTTTTTCACGCTCGATGTAGCGCATGCGATGGCAAAATCCGATAACGAGGCGATCCGGTATATTGAACTATGTCACGACCGGCTCGTGAACGTGCATATCAGCAGGTTTGATCATGGCAAGGCACATTTCCCCCTTGAACGGCATGCTTCCATGGCAACGGTGATGGAATCCTTAAAAGACCACCAATACAAGGGTAGTCTTACTCTCGAGATCGAGGATCTGAACCTTGGACGCGGCCTGTCGTATAACGAAAAGATAGCGCTGCTTGCGCGGGATTGTGCCTTTATGCAGGAGTGTATGGAATAAAGCGCTGGTTTTATTTAATTTCGTCCCGAATAAAGATAGTGTATTTTTATTTATGATCCAGAATAATCTGCGTGCACCAGCACAGTGTGAAATGCGATGATCCAGGATGCTGTTGAAATCCTGCTCTTTGTTATCTGTATTCTTCTATCGGCGTTTTTTTCGAGTTCGGAAGTTGCTCTTATCTCTCTCACCCGGGCAAAAGTACGGACACTGGTGAATGAGGGCCGGCCAGGATCAAACGCTGTGGCGGCATTAAAAGAGTCCCCTGAGCACCTGCTCATCACGATCCTTATCGGGAACAATATTGTCAATGTTGCCGCTGCTGCACTAGCAACGGCTATCGCGATCCGGATGTTTGGCGATATTGGTGTAGGGATTGCGACCGGATTCGTCGTGATTATTTTACTGTTCTTTAGTGAGATCGGGCCCAAGATTTATGCAACCCGTGCATCGGATTCTTTTGCACTTACGGTTGCACCAATCATCCTGTTCCTGTCCCGTATTTTCATTCCCCTGATCTGGCTGGTCGAGCGGGTGAGCCCGAAGCTTGGTTTTGGCAAAGACGCTATTGAACCGTCAGTGACCGAAGAGGAGATCAAGGAATGGATTGGTGTCGGCAAGGAGGATGGCAGCATCGAACAGGGGGAACAGGATATGCTCTACTCGGTGCTTGAGTTTGCTGACACCACCGCCCGCGAGATCATGACGCTACGAGTGAATGTGATCGCCATGGAAGATTCGGTGTCCTTTGAGGAGGCGATCCGGATCTTCAATCAGACCGGCTTCTCCCGTATTCCTGTTTACAACGACCAGATAGACAACATCACCGGCATCCTGAATGTGAAGGATGTCTTCTCTGCCATGGTCTCGCACCGGAAAGATTCGACTATAAAGGATGTTATGTATGACCCGATGTTTGTACCCGAGACAAAAAAGATTGACGACCTGTTAAAAGAGCTCCAGGTAAACCGGGTGCAGATGGCGATTGTCCTTGATGAGTACAGCAGTTTTGTCGGGATCGTGACAGTCGAGGATATCCTTGAGGAAATTGTCGGCGATATCATGGACGAGTATGATAAGGAGGAACCTGAAGTCCAGAATATTTCCGAGGGTGTCTTTGTTATCGATGCCCAGATGTGGGTAGAGGATGTCAACGAGCGCCTGGAGATCGATCTTCCTGTTGACGAATCTTACGAGACTATTGGCGGCCTTATCATCGACCGGTTGGGGCACATCCCCCTCCACCCCGGGGAAAAAGTTGAGGTCAATGAAGGAAAGATAACTCTTGTTGTGATGCTGATGCACGGACGGCGGATCGTGAAAGTGAAGATTGTTATCCATCCCCCAAACGGGGACGTTACTTCCTGAAGAACCAGACAGGTGTGCAGGCATTTTGAAAGGAGAGCACGATGAAAAAACGTATTGTGGTACTGGCATCCGGCAGGGGTTCGAACTTCCAGGCAGTGATCGACTCTATACAGGAGGGAAAAATCCCGGCACGCTGTGTGGCTCTTATTACTGATAATCCGAAGGCATATGCAATCGAACGGGCAAAAAAGGCAAAGATCCCGGTAACGGTCATTGATTATGCATCGTTTCCCTCACGTGAGATGTATGAACGTGCCCTCCTGTCAGCAATGCAGCAGGTCAATGCGGATCTCTTCGTGCTCGCGGGATACATGCGCATCGTTGGTCCAGACATCGTCCGCTTATTTCCCGGGAAAATGGTGAATATTCACCCGGCACTCCTGCCCGGTTTCACCGGGCTGCATGCACAGCGACAGGCGGTAAATTATGGTGTGAAAGTATCAGGCTGCACTGTGCACTTCGTTGATGAAAGCCTCGATGGCGGTCCCATCATCCTCCAGCACTGCGTCAGGGTGCTGGAAAGCGACGATGAGGATTCGCTTGCTGAACGAATCTTACACCACGAGCACGAGTGTTTCCCTGAAGCAATAAAACTGTTCTGTGAAGACCGGCTGGAAATTGTGGGAAGAAAGGTCAGGATCCGCTGATCTTTTTTTAATATCATAGGATATTGTCATCTGCAGGAATAGCGATCTCACCGTTCCTTTTTTATCCTTGACGCTGAGAGTTTAGCACAACCGGGAGCTAGTGTATACGAGTCAATGAAGAAAAGATCCCGCAACCCGGCGACAAAAAAGATTGCCCGGGAGCGTATTGAAGTACTGTTTGAGCAGGCACGGCTGGCGTTTTGTGCACATCCTGAACGGAGTAACCGTTATTTGGAGATCGCACGCAGGATTGCGATGCACCAGAGGATCCGGATCGATCGGGAGTTCCGTCGCCAGTACTGCCATCACTGTTACTCATTCCTCGTACCGGGAAAGAACATGCGGGTGCGGGTCCACCGGGGCAATGTGGTGGTAACCTGTCACTCCTGTAATAAAAAGACACGATTCCGTGTGGTAAGACCCTATGTCCAATCAACCTGACCGATCGATGCAGGACCTCAAACCGACCGTATGGATCGGTAAGCAGGGCTGTACTGAAACCATGATCGATGAGATTGTGGAACAACTCAAGAAACGCCGTATGATCAAGGTAAAATGGCTCCAGAATACACAAATCGATCCGGAAACTGTTGCAATGCAGGCACGTGCGACGCTCGTTGAGGTGCGGGGAAGGACGATGGTTCTGAAAGAAAAAAAGAAAGTAAGCAAAAAATAACCAGCATTTTTTCTTAGGCCAATAGCGGAGTGCTGCGGCTAGAAATATATAAAAACCTTATCCACGAATATGTAAAGACTGTTAGTAAAAAATTCTACAGTGAGGTCCCTAGATGACAACAGTATACGATGCCTCGGCTGACCATCTTATCAGGAAGGTCGCAGAGGAGCTCAGGAAACGGAAGGAAATCACTCCACCGGAATGGGCTTCCTTTGCAAAGACCGGGGCACATAAAGAAATGCCGCCCGAAGACCCGGACTGGTGGTTTGTCCGGGTAGCGGCAGTGTTGAGGCGCGTCTATGTTGATGGCCCGTTGGGCGTCGAGAGGATGCGGAGTTTTTATGGCGGGAAAAAGAACCGTGGTTCAAAGCCGAATGCGTTCAGGAAAGGTAGTGGATCAATCCTGAGAAAATCCCTCCAGCAGCTGGAGCTCGCAGGGTTTATCGTCCATGACAAGACCGGCCGTAAAGTATCACCTGCAGGAATGGCATTTCTTGACAACATGGCGCACGAAGTTAAGCTCAATCCCCCGGCACCGGTGCCTAAGCGGGTAACGGCAGTAGCTCAACCCGAGCCTAAGAAGAGTGAGGGCAAGAAGTCCGACTCAAAGAAGGAGAAGGGCGAGAAGAAACCGGCGGCAAAGAAAGCTGAAGGAAAGAAATCGGAAAAGTCCGAAGTAAAGAAGTGAGGTAACACCATGGGAGACGACGAGCTTAGTGAACTCCGCAAGCGCAGGATGGCACAGCTGCAGCAGCAGGCTGGCGATCAGCAGGCAATGCAGGAAGAGCTCGAACGCCAGCAGCGGGCTAAGTCTCAGCTGCAGATGGTACTCATGTCGATTCTCGAGGCGGATGCCCGGGAACGCTTAAACACCATCAAGCTGACGAAACCGGATTTTGCCGGTGCCGTTGAGCAGCAGCTCATCCAGCTCGCCCAGAGCGGGCGTCTCAAGAACAAGATCACGGATTCGCAGCTCAAAGAACTGCTCAGGCAGCTTGCGCCCGCGAAACGTGATTATTCGATCACGCGAAGGTAATGAAAGCAGGAGTGCTTTACAGCGGCGGAAAGGACAGTTCCCTTGCAGCAATAATGCTGGGTACGTATTACGAGGTTGAACTCAACATGTTTGTATTCGACCCGTCCCGCCAGGTCCCGTCGGTGGATGCTGCGGCACAAGCGCTGGGGTTTCCCTTAAAAAAACGAGTGTTTAAAAAAGGATTGCTTGACGATATGGTGGAACTGGTGAAAACGTGCGGGTATCCAAACGATGCGATCAATACCGTACACCAGATTGCCGTTGAAACCCTGTCTTCAGAATACCCTGTGGTCGGAGATGGCACCCGGTTTAACGACCGTGTGCCCATGCTTTCGAGGGCGGAAGTACAGAGCCTCGGAAACCGTACCGGGTGTTCGTACGTCCGGCCCCTCTTAGGGTATGTCAAGCCCGAAGTTGACCGGCTGGTCGACCGATTTCTCGTAGTAAATTACGGAGAAACAGGAACGATCAGAAATGGTGATTACGAAGCCGAGATCCGGGAAGCGTTTGCGGCCCGGGGTATTGATTCATCATCCCTGTTTCCGGCTCATCATGACCAGTCACTGGTCATCGGTAAAAAGCAATACTAGTAGTCAGGAGAGAACATGAGCAAATTAAGCAAAGGCAGAAAGATTCGGCTGGCAAAAGCATGCGATCAGAACCGGCGCGTGCCCCAGTGGGTAATGGTTAGAACCAAACGCACCGTGGTTGCGCACCCAAAACGGCGCAACTGGCGCAAGAGTACGCTGAAGGTGTAATCTAATGGCAGAAAAGATGCAGGAGCACGTATATGTTATCCCTCTTCGGGATGCGCGCAGGATGCCCCGCTGGAAGCGGAGCAATGGTGCCATAAAGGACATCAGGAAGTACCTTGCAAAGCACATGAAAAGCGACGATGTGAAGCTTGACCAGGGTATCAATGAGATGGTGTGGAGCCGGGGCAGCACAAAACCGCCGTCAAAAATCCGAATTCGCGCTATGAAGATGGAGGACGGGCAGGTTCAGGCTGAACTTGCACCGGAATCGTAAGATGGAACGCACGATCACGCTTGCCGGCGATCCGAATATCGGGGTTTTTTCCCGGGTACTGGGGAATATCGCCATTATCCCTCCGGAATCACCGGAGGATTATAAACTGGCACTTATCCAGACACTCAATGTTGAGCTTGTGGAAACGACTGTCCAGGGAAGCGCCATTATCGGCTCGCTCGTTGCCGGTAACAACCGGGGGATTATCATGAGCGGACTTGCCACTGAAGCAGAAATTGCAATCCTCGAAAAGCACAGGAAAGTCCTGCTGCTCAAGGAGACAATGAACGCTGCGGGCAACGTGATCATGGCAAACGACACGTTTGCCGCAGTCCACGAGGATATGCCTTCGGAACTCGCACACGAGATTGGCGAGTTTTTAGAAGTAGAGGTGATCCACCTGACGCTGGGTGGCGTGAAAACAGTCGGTATGGCCGGCGTTGCTACCAACAAGGGGATCATCGTTCATCCGCGTGCCACCGCTCACCAGATTGCGCGTCTTGAAGAAGTCGCAAAAATCCCGGTCGGTACTGGCACGATCAACATGGGCAGCGGACTTGTCGGGACTGGTCTTTTGGTTAATGAGACCGGCTACATTGCCGGCAATGCGACAAGCGGGTTTGAACTGGGCAGAATAGAGGACGTATTTGGATTTCTGGAGTGAGTACAATGGAGAATCAGAAGTTTGAGGTTAAAGGTACATTCAGGATGGGTGAAGACTGGATGCCGTACACAAAGGTCATTGAAGCACCCAATGCAACGCAGGCGCAGGAGCGGACATTTGCCATCTTCGGCAGCAAACACAACTTAAAGAGACGATATATTAAAATCGACGGCGTCACTCCTGTTAAGGGTGCGTAATAACTTTTTTTTATCTTCTTTCCGGGAACTCTGGAATTATCCGGTATCTGTTGGATTTATCTCAATACTTTACCCAAAACCCGGAGAACTCTTCGCTTGCTTCACCAGTGCTGACAGAAATATCATCGACCCGGATTACCGGGTCGTCAGAATCCCGGACCAGTTTTAAAAAAAAGATCGAGTGCTTCCTGTCCACCTTCCGCAACCATCAGCACTGATCCATCAGGCATGTTCTTTACAAAACCGGACAACCCTGCCTTCCGGGCACAATCGGTAACGAAATACCGGTACCCTACACCCTGTACCCTCCCGTGTGCAACTGCGGTGATCCGCATCATTATCTTTGAGGATAGCCATGCACCACGTTTAATTTTATCGGTCATCCGCGTGATTCAGGTTCAACCGATACCGATACTCTCATATCGGCTGGTATATAACATTCCAGTACTGAAATGACCGATGAAATCCCTGATATTCCGGCATATATGCTGCAGATGGCAGAGTCGATCCGGAAGACAGCAGAGCTATTAGAAAAGGTTGAGACATCAGCATTCTTTCAGAGAATGCTGACGGCAAATCGGGTGTATGTGGCCGGGGCAGGGCGTTCAGGAATCATTGCCCGGGCATTTGCCCTGCGGCTGCTTCATCTTGGTTTTGATGTGTACGTTGTCGGGGAGACTATCACCCCGGCACTAAGGGCCGGCGATACGCTAGTGGTCTTCTCGGGATCCGGCGAGACGTTATCGGTGGCGTCGATCTGCGAGACGGTCAAGGAGCTCGGGGGCAGTGTCTGCCTCATCACGGCATCAACGGACTCCCGCATGAGCAGGATCGCAGACTGCATAGTGAATCTCGGGGATCTCACCGGGTATTATCAGGGGGACCATTCCACGTATGAAGTACGACAGGTGACCGGCCAGTACCGTTCGGTGTCATCTGCATTCGCCCCGCTGGGTACGCTGTTTGAGACGCTCGCGCTGGTCTTCACAGACGCGGTCATCTCTGCTTTGATGGTAGCAAAAAAAGAGGAAGTAGGAGAACTGCAGAGGCGGCTCACCAATATGGAGTGAGGGGGTCTTTTTTTACTTTCAGGGACGTTAAGACCCGATATTTTACTCAATGGTATCGCATTATGATCTCTTTTGCATAAACTCGCCGGCGGTTTATTTCATGTTTCTGGACGTTTTTCTGTATCATTAGTCACATCCCTGAACTAACGGTTATGGAGGAGATACACCGGACCCGCTTAAATCGGTATTAATCAAAAAAGGAAAACGAAAATTCCCGCCTATACTCTTTTCCCCGCATTCTTTTTCGTTGGCGTATGTTTGCGGAATTGGCCAAGGGGAACTGATGATCTTTGACCTGCGGATGTTGTTCTGGCAGGAGATTTTTGGGAAGACCGGGGTTGTGCTTTTGCGACTCCGGCCGAACTTTTTTGTGGAGTGCGTGTTCTGCTATCTGCTGCTTTTTTGGTTATTTGCATTGCATTTGCATGAGATTTTGGATGAGAGGGAAGTGCCTTTTCCGCACGGGAGGGGGGTGTCGTCTGCGCAGTTTTCTGGTGGGCTGGTCCTCCTTTTTTGGTAATTCCCATCAGGTATTTATGTTTGTTCAGGTATTGCAGCAATTTAAGAAAGCCTTCTGCTTCTTCTCTGATATATCTCTCAATCGTATTGAAATCCTTATTTTCATACCATTCCTGCACATGACTTTCATCACATTTTTTCGATGAGAAAGAATCGAGACGGGCTCCAGTAAACCGTCCATCATTCAAAAGAACGATTATAGGCTTGAGGTCAAAGCGAGGTCGCTTGTAATAGAGCTCGTGACTGGTCATCAAATGCAAATTGTATTTTTTGAATTTTGAGATGATCATCTCATATTCATAATCAAGACTCATTCCAACCGGAATAAAATGAGTGACCGGCATTTCCGGCTTGAAAAACTGGTTGTATAACGTAGTAACAATATTTTTTTCAGAGCCCTCCCACTCTTTGAGAATTTTTAACTCCCCCAGCGGTTCACCAGAGGGTAAATCGATTTTCTGGTATTGAATAGTGATTAATTTATCAACGGCGGGATCGGGTATTTCTCCGATGTTATATCCTTCCATAGCAAAATAGTAGGCTGGCATAATCTGATCTTAAAATAAAAGATGAAATCCTTTTGTGTTAATTTTCTTTTTTTATTTCAGAAAACAGTTTGCCCATCTCATCACAACTGTCGAAGCCCTCCGTAATACACTAAGGGCTTCGGGAATAGCGAGCGAGGGGCTGATCCAAGCGGCGTTTGGCGGCTAACTCAGAACACGGGATGCTTGAGGAGAATCCATTACTTTGATTGAGTTTGCAAGTTGTGTTAATTTTTTTTAACAATACTTTAATTTCATATATGCAAATATGAAGGTGGTAAAAAAAATTTATGAATGCTAAAAATTGTAACCCGTAATGAAGAAGCATAAACAGGCATCAAAAAAATGTGATTTTAATGAAACCGCCATTTGAGGGTTTATTCGGTGACACCTGCGAAAGTTGGATATTGCAGTTCCTGTTGCCAATGTATGGGATTGAATTTGACATGGCCGAGCTGACCGAAGAGATGAAGCTGACCCGGCAGTCAATTTCAAAAGCGATGAAAAAATTCTCAATACGGGGAATGGTAAAGATACGGAAAGAAGGGAGGACCTGGTTTTATTCAATCAACGAAGATTCTCCCCTGGTGAAACGCTTTGAAGATCTTGACAACGCATTAATCGAATCGATGATTGGATCCGAAGAATTCAGAAAGATTCACGGAGCACACGAGAAGAATTTGAGTGTGTCATCCTAAAAAGCATCCAAACAGTTTATCAAACAGATCGCACTCCAACATGACGTTCTTGGAAATATGGCTTCATGTGTTGCGAGCGGTCCTGGGAACTACCTGAACGAAAGAGTCCGGGTCAAATTTTACCCTCTGTCTCTCTTTTGCCGGTAGGATATTTTTTTACTCAATAGACCTCATCGTGATGCGCATAGTCGACAAGGGTGATCTGCTCTTTTTTCTTATCCCGTTTATACGTCAGCACGTAATGCCCGATATGCAGGCGCCGCAATCCCTGCATGGGACGACGAAGAGGTTTTCCGATCTCCGGATTTTCACCAAGCTCACGTAGTTTTTTTACTAATTGTTCAAACCGTGTGGAGTCCTTTTTTCCCATCTTCAGGAAGGTTGCTTCGACATCGGGATTGGGAACTATAGCATATGTCATTCAGAAATGGCCCGGATAAAATCGTCCATCGAATCGTACGTTTTCCCTTTTCCCGCAGCAAGGTCAGCTTGTGCTTTCTTGACCCGCTTGATAAATTCCGGTTTGATTGCTGATTCAGGGGGGTAAACATTCTCATCTATTTTTTCCTCGATACGGTCGAGGCGGGTGATAATATTCTCGAGCATTATCTCAATTTTCCGGTCACCTGTAGGAACATGCGTTAAAGATTCGCGCACCTCTCCGTATGGTGATCGTACGGTGACTCTGACGGTCCGCTTGTCACCGGTTTTTCTTCCCCTCCCAGAGGGAGTTGCGACGATATAGGTCATACCTATCCAGATCTTTATTCTGTGTGTTCAATAGCCTTTTCGTGCCTATCAGCGAGATCAAGGAAAACGGATTCGATCTCTCAATCTCGCGTTATAAGGAGATCGAGTATGAAGAGGTTCAATATGAAAAACCGGAAGTAATTATCCAGAAGATAGAAACGCTGGAAATAGAAATTCAGAAAAGTTTAGAAGGATTAAAGAAATTATTAAAAAACAATTAATCCCATTTTTCTTTTATTACAGGTAATTCCACGACGTGAGATAACGTATTTGGATTGGACCACAATTATTTCACAAGACTTAAAATCCCCCTTTTTCCCCGCCCCCTTCCTTCCGCTACCCCAAGCCCATCTGAGCAGAGATTTGCCATCCAATTGATGATATTTGATGCTATTTCCGGCCACGATACAACCCCGGATGCCCTGAAATAACGAAAATTTGGACGAATCGTAAAACAATACTGCTGTGTTTTCTTGAATTGATGTCAATATTGCCCTCCGGACAGGGTCAGCCCGTGGCCGGGTTCATGACATTCACGTCGGAGAACTGGTTCTTCCGGATACGGTGAATGTGTAGCTATCAACAAGGGGAGAGTCAGGTCACCAGGATACCGGACAGAGATCAAAATTTCAGTTTTCCCTGTCTCAAGGCACCGTATACCGATCTTGCAGGTGATCCTGCCTCCAATTGATGCTATTTGATGCTATTTCCGGTCACAACACAGCCCCGGATACCCCGAAATGACGAAAAATCGGGCGAATCGAAAAACAATACTGTCGCATTTTCTTGAATTGATGTCAGATTTCAGCTCGGAGAGAGCAATCGGAGCCTGAAAGGAGGAGATTCGGGTTGATCTCACATCGATTATCCACTATCCCCTGAAAAATGAGGATATCGATGGTCATGAAAGATGCATCAGCCCTGTGCCGGGGACATTCCTGTTTCCGCTATAGTTACTTTTCCTGCAACCGTCAGAGGTTCCTCCCCCTCATTTTTCACTGGCATATTTTCCCTACTGGTCTCTTCGATTCCGGTCTCCGTGACACGAAAGTACCTCCATGTTCCGTACCGGGAATAGATCCAGAGCTCCCGGATAACAAGGCTTGAGCCGGGAATAGAGCGGAGCCGGCCGATCAAATCACGATACTCTGCTTCGATCTCCGCAAGGGTGCCATGAAAACGGGATGCGTACTTTATCCGTACGAAGGTGAGCCGAAGGGGACTCCGGATCAGAAAGTTACACACGATCTCTCCATAGGGAGAAAACTTCATAATCGCACCTCTTGCCCCGGCTGTCTGGATCGCCTCACCCAGCCCTTTTTTCGGCAATCGCCCCCGGGTCATGTCGCACTTCCGTAGTCTTCTTTGTTGTTCATATCCTCAAACCCGGTCATCTTCAAAGAGCAGGCCCCTCCCATTCCGGATCTTACATTCCCTGTTCAGTGATTTGTCCGGACCGTGAGGTTGTAGTGATGCCTGCAGGTTCGCTTCACGCTGATACGATATACAGAACCACCCTGCCGGTTAATCTGGCGGGCGATGACCGCCGGGATGAGGCAGAGCGGGATTTCGGTCTCTGTTGCTGACCGGCGTGCTGTCATAGCACCCGACCCTGTTCTTCGAGAATGGTGAGCCGCTGATCGAGGCGTGCTATCTTCTTGTTCAGCCGCTCATAAAGCCGGTCCTGGCGGTCGGCAAGAAAGAGGACCATGTTCCCTCTCATTCCTGAATACGTGGTGTTCTCCTGTCCGGTCCCGGCTGTACAAACGGTTGTCAGTGTTGACCGGCTGCCGATCGGGCTGAACGCCGTTACATCTGCAATCGGGCTCGCAGGTTCGCGAACCGCAGTTTTAGTCTGTAAATTCTGTATGAAATCTGCCATTGGTTTTTAGCTCCCGCCCCCGGGCCCTTGGGCTTAAATAATACTCTGCAGGACTGGAGACTTAGGCGTTGCTGAAGGACAGGCGGGAAATCCCACGCGTTCAGGAGTAATAGTTTACACACTGAGGAGACCATTGTCTTAAAAAGTGTTGAGACAGTTACGCAGGCACCATCTGCGAAAAGGGAGGGAAAATTCAATCTCAAAATAGTTCCTGCATGGTTAACGTTATTGAGTAAAAAGATCACTACAAACGCCAGACCCTGCAACGCCCGTTGTTCCCGCCACCAGCCTGCAATGATGTATTTATGCTCATGAAGGACATACATATCAGGAGTCAGGATTAACTAAAAATCAATACAAGGAGTGGTGGATTTTGGCAGATACAATGCAACAGATGGACCAGCGTGAACTGATGACACTCCAGCATTACCTGAAAGAATACGGGCAGCAGGCCGAAATTTTTGTCGGCCAGCTGGAAATGCTGGAGAACGCAAGGATGGAGGCACTCGCTGCTATTGAAGCACTTGATGCAATGCTTGTTACCGATGATGGGATTGTTCTCCTCCAGATTGGCGGGGGGGCAAGTGTCAGGGCAAAGGTTCTCGAACCTGACAAAATTCTCTTAAATATAGGTGCCGAAGTTGTTGTCGAGCGTTCGAACAAAGATGCCGTAGAATATTTAAAAGAACGCCTCATCGAGATGGAAGCCTCGCAAAAGAAGGTTGCCGAGACGCTCGATCGTCTGCGGTCCCAGATGAATGAGATAAATAAAAGACTTGAGACCGTGTACCAGCAGTCAGCAGCAGCCAAAGAGGATCAGGGTTAACGGGGCTTTTTTTCGCATGTTTGGAGGACTCAAAGAAAAGCTTCAGGCGGCCAGAAACCGGCTGGGAAGCAGTATTGAGGGAGTTATAGTTACTCAGGGCTCTCCTGCACCCGAAACCCGGACAGGTGAACCAGCTGTATCCACAGCATCACAAAAAACAATTTCTTCTGAAGTTCCGACATTTGTTGACAAGGTTAAAATCTTAATCATCGATCGGGAACTGATCGTTTCTGAAAAAGACCTGTCAGATGCACTCTCTGAACTCGAAATGACGCTGCTTGAGAGCGATGTGGCGCTACCGGTCAGCGATGCGATCATCGCCAGTGTCCGAAAGAACCTTGTCGGGAAGCACCGGAAGATCGGCGCATCTATTGACGCGCTTGTTGTCGGAGCATTAAAGAGTGCATTACTCGATGTCCTTGGTAACGGGTTTAACCTGGTAAACTATATTCAAACCCACAACCGTCCGGTAAAGATCCTTTTCACCGGTGTCAACGGAACGGGCAAGACCACGACCGTTGCAAAAATCGGTGCATACTTAAAAAAACAAGGATATACCGTTGTAATCGGCGCTGGAGACACCTACCGGGCCGGTGCAATTGAGCAGATTGGTGTGCATGCCGAGCGCATCGGAATAAAAATTATCCAGCATCAGGAAGGAGCTGATCCTTCCGCGGTGCTCTTTGATGCGGTCCAGTATGCAGTCTCGCATAAAATCGATGTGGTGCTTGCCGACACTGCGGGAAGATTTCATACCAAATCCAACCTCATGAACCAGCTTGAAAAGATCAGGCGCGTGATGAAACCCGATCTTGTGGTCTATGTAGATGAGGCGGTGGCTGGCAACGATGCAATTGTGCGGGCTGCTGAGTTTGACAGGACGGTAGGTGCAGATGCTGTCGTTCTCACCAAAGCAGACATGGATTCCCGTGGTGGTGCGGCTATTTCAATTGCACACACCATTGGAAAACCTCTCATGTTCCTTGGCACCGGGCAGGGGTATGAAGATATCATGCCATTTGATCCTGTGCAGGTTGTAGAGGAACTCCTGGGAAGTGATGCCTGATGCTTGACAACCTTTCAACCTCGCTTAAGGATGCATTAAAGAAACTTGCCGGAAAAACGGTGATTGATCGTGCAGCAGTTGAAGATCTGGTTAAAGATCTTCAGCGGGCACTGATATCCTCTGACGTAAATGTAAAGCTCGTCATGGAACTCAGCAAAGCGATTCGCACGCGATCTCTTGACGAACAACTGCCCAAGGGAACCAACGTCCGGGAGCATGTACTGCGGATCGTCTACCAGGAGCTTGTCCGGCTCGTCTGGGTGTCTACGGATGTAAAACTTGAACCCCAGACAATCCTCATGGCGGGATTGCAGGGCAGCGGTAAAACTACAACGACAGCAAAACTCGCCCGCTACTTCCAGAAGAAGGGTATGAAAGTCGGTGTAATCTGTGCCGATACATTCCGCCCGGGCGCGTATGACCAGATCTCAACGCTCTGTGCAAAGATCAATGTGCCCTGCTTTGGCAACCCGCTGGAAAAAGATGCTCTTAAACTGACCCGTGAAGGGCTCGAAAGCTTTAAAGATCTTGAACTGGTCATTGTTGATACTCAGGGAAGGCACGCACTCGAGGCAGACCTCATCAGGGAGATTATCGAGATTAATGTTATTTCCCGGGCGACCCACCGCTGGCTCGTTATCGACGCTGCGCTTGGACAGCAGGCAAGCGAACAGGCACGGCGGTTCCATGAAGCGATCGATATCGATGGTGTAATCATCACCAAGATGGACGGTACCGCAAAAGGTGGTGGTGCCCTGTCAGCTGTTGCCGAGACGAAAAGTGGTATTGTTTTTATCGGCAGCGGGGAGACTATCGAGGATCTCGAGCGTTTCAATCCCGATGGTTTCATCTCCCGTCTTCTTGGGATGGGTGATTTAAAGGCACTGGTTGAGCGGGCGGAAGAAGCCATCAAAGCTGACGATGTTGATGTCAATGCGATGATGAAAGGGAAGTTTTCCCTCCGTGACATGTACAAACAACTCGAGGCGCTCAATAAGATGGGACCTCTCAAGCAGATCATGGGAATGCTCCCGATGGGCAACATGGAACTTCCCGAAGGGGTGTATGATGTGACGAGCACCAAGATGGTGCGGTACCGGATCATTATGGACTCGATGACTGCAGGGGAACTCGATGACCCGGCACTGATTAACAGTTCCCGCATGCAGCGGATTGCCCGTGGTGCCGGTTCTACGCTGGACGAGGTGCGGGAACTCATCAAGTACTACAAAATGATGCAACGCACTCTGAAAGGGTTGCGGGGCGGCGGCGGAAAATTCAACATGCAGCGCATGATGAAACGCTTCTCGGGAATGAAGTGAGATGATCTCGTTTGCCATTGTCGGGCACCTTGCCCGGACTGATGGGGGATTTTCCCTCAATGATCTACCGGGTAGCGGTGGACGAATGGATGTTCTCTGCCGGTGCGTGAACACATCACTCTTCCTGTCGCACGATCTGCGCCGTGACGTGGATTGTTATCTGGTACTCTGTGGTGAACCGGCAGCACCAAAAACAGTCAGGTTTTCCGGAAAAGCAGTACGTTCACTATCTCCTGATGAACGGAGTGCCGGAGCTTTAATCAAAAAAGCGCTGGATATACCGACCGGAAGTGAGTTTCGTGAAGCAGCATCAGGAGTATCTGTGCGCAAAGGCGGGCTTGCACGGCTTATGACAGAACATACATTTGCTGTGCTGGACGAGACGGGAAGCGATGTGAGAACTGCAGAAACGATCCCGGATGCATTCATTCTCTCCGATCACCTGAATTTTACTGATGACGAGGAATCGCTGGTTAAAATGTGTCCCCGGTATTCTGTCGGGCCTGCGTGCCTGCATGCCGATCATACGATAACGGTATTGCACAATGAACTGGATCGGAGGAGGTGCGGATGGAAATCAATGAACAGGTAAAATCAATACTCGCCTACGGAGAATGTTGCGACCACTGTCTCGGGCGGTTCTTTGGTAAGCGCTCACACGGGCTCTCCAACGATGAACGCGGGCGAAGCCTCACTATTGCACTGGCCATTGTTGAGAACCATCCCTATACAAAATTTACCGGTACCTGCTGGGTCTGCGGTAATTTTTTTGAAGATGTTCCGGAATGGGCGGATCGCGTTGTAGCAGCTGTCCAGGGAATCGATTTTTCAACATTTCTGATTGGCTGTCGTGTTCCGCCGCTCATTGCCGAGAATGAGGAGATGGTCTGGAGTGATCTCTCGCTTGCCGAACCAGAACCGTTCAAGTCGGAGGTAAACCGTGAAGTCGGCAAAGCGGTAGCTGTACGCACAGGTAAGATGGTGGATTTCAAGAAACCTGATATTGTTGTCATTCTCGATCCATCCTCAGGGTCGACCGAATTGCAGATCAATTCTGTCTTTTTCTATGGGAGATACCAGAAGTTTGAGCGGGGTATCCCGCAGACGCACTGGGATTGTCGTACATGCAAGGGAGCTGGCTGCGAAAAATGCAATTTTACCGGTGCACAATACCTGGACTCTGTGGAGGAACTTATCGGCAGGCCGGTTATTTCCGCGTTCCATGCAAAAAATGCGGTTCTTCATGGTGCAGGAAGGGAAGATATTGACGCACGGATGATTGGCACGGGCAGACCGTTCATTCTTGAAGTAGTGGAACCAAAGAAACGTTCTCTTGATCTTGACGAACTGGAAAAGGAGATCAACCGGACTGCAGAAGGGCGGGTTTGCGTTTCGATCAAACGCTGGAGCGATAAGGCCGAAGTGGAAACCCTTAAATCAAACAAAGCGCATAAAAAATACAGGATCCTGGTCGAGGTTGACGGTGGATTATCAGCGGATGAGTTCCAAAAAGCCTTAAAAACCTTAAAGGGCGTCACAATACACCAGCGCACACCCGAAAGGGTCGCTCACCGGAGAGCAGACAAGATCCGTGAGCGAATCGTCCTCGATATTGAGTATGCAGGGGAAGAAGACGGCAAATTTGTTGTCGAAATTCTTGGCGAAGCAGGACTCTACATCAAAGAACTCATATCCGGGGACGGGGGAAGAACCCGTCCGAGTCTAGCCGAGATCCTGAATAGATCGGCACATGTATTCAGCCTCGATGTCGTGCATGTAGAAGGAGCAAAGGAGGGAGATTAGATAATGGCACATCATAATGGACCAAGAAAGAAAACACGGTATAAATTCAAGAAGGATTTAAGAGAGCGCGGGCTTCCGCCGGTGACCTGCGTCATCCAGAAATTTGAGATTGGTGACAGGGTGCACATTGTCTGTAACCCCAGCGTCCAGAAAGGGATGCCCCACCGCCGCTTCCACGGGTTAACCGGAACAGTCCTCGGCCAGCGCGGGCGTGCGTGGATGCTCACCATCCGTGACGGCAATGCAGATAAAGTTGTCATTGCGCGACCGCAACATCTAAAAGCACAAAAGTAAATCCTTTGTCAGGTGATTGGCATGAAAGTGAAGGGTATCATTAGCGAAGAGAGGGTTACGCTCCCAGTGATGCGTGGAGTCTTGGCAGGCGTAGAATCGGAACGTATTGCAGCAGAAAAGGAGATGTCCTACGAGTTCCGGCGCAGTATCGAGCATGCCAATCAACTTGCAAAGACTTCTCCTGAAAAAGCAGATGCATTAGTGGCCGAACTTTTAAAAATGGAGAAGATGAAGCCGGAGATCGCCTTCAGGATTGCAAACATCATGCCAAAGACCCGTGATGAAGTGCGGGCGATCTTTGCAAAAGAGCGGTACACGCTTTCTCCCGAAGAACTCGATAAAATTATCGAACACGTGATGGCACACTTCTGAGGTGTGACA
>Ga0307378_10005022_pt1 | contig 18573 bp, 21 predicted proteins | sample UN1MG_FD_202238 | JGI IMG/M metagenome (GOLD analysis project Ga0307378, IMG submission 202238) | Soil microbial communities from Risofladan, Vaasa, Finland - UN-1 | ecosystem: Environmental > Terrestrial > Soil > Coastal area > Acid sulfate soil | place: Finland: Risofladan, Vaasa | collected... | reverse complement strand
AAATCTTGGGCAGTTCGGTTGGCTAGCTTTCTGTCGAAGTTTAATATGAGAGCTGCATGGATGGTGAAACGGCCTATTTCCCTTAACCGCTGATCCAGGGATTGCAGCATTTGTATCTGCCCTTTGCCCAAGACTTTTATGGGATGCGGAGAAAAGGTCAAAACTACAGGGAGAAGGTCCTTCTTGTTCGCTTCTTCGGTCAGGACTCTCAGAATCTTCTGGTGCCCCAAGTGGACACCATCAAAATTCCCGATGGCAACAGACGTATTTTTGGGAAAAGAAGGAAAATTTGTGAAATTCTTTATGATCTGCATAAATCTATAATGTTATGATCTTTGCCTTTTCCATATAGGCAATTCTGAGTTGGTGAAGACACTGATCCAAGAAGATCTCTTCTTCGGGTTTTAAATTGCCGGTCGTTTTTTCTTTGAGCATGTTGAGCATATCGATCAGCCTTTGTGTGAGCTTGAGATTTTCCTCTGTGTTTTTAGCTTCAGGGTTCTCTGTTTCTCCGAGCTCGATCAGGGCCTGTGTGAAAAAGGGGAGGACTAAGGAGCTGAAATCGAGTGGCGGGAGGATTTTTTTTGGCTCTGTTTCATCTCTTCTTTTTTCTTCTGATTTGTCTTCCTGTTTCTCTTCTTGTTTCTCTTCCTTTTTCTCTTTTGCTTTTTTTCCTGTTGCTTTGGGGCCTTCTTTTTTCTTGTTTTTTTCGGTCATTTTCTCCTCTCACTCATAATATTATGAAAACGAAGGGTTGGGATTGAATTTTATTACAGTTTCAGATAATTTGGATACGTTGGAGAAAAATTCTACAACAAATTCGAATTAAATTCAAGGAAGCCCCAAATGGAAGATGCAAAGCTTGCAGGCCAAAAATTCGAACAGCTGGTAAAGATCCTGGATACCCTTCGGGGAAAGAGCGGGTGTCCCTGGGATAAAGAGCAAGATGAGCAGTCCATATCCAATTATTTCCTGGAAGAGGTTTATGAAGCCCTCGAAGCTATTCTTTCGGGAGATGTGCCCTCTGTCGCCGAAGAATTGGGAGATGTCTTGATGGAGGTTGTCTTTTTAGCAAGGATTTACAAAGAAAAAAAAGCATTCATGATGTCTGACGTCGTAGAGAACATCAATCAGAAGATGATCCGTCGGCATCCTCATGTTTTTGGAGGCAAGACGATCGCCTCTTCTTCAGAGGTCTTGGATGCATGGAATCAAGGAAAACAGCAGGAGAAGAAACGGAAGTCTCTGTTTGATGGGATCGTCAAGTGCGCTCCTGCTCTCCATTCGGCTTATCAAATCGGACTGCGTGTCTCTTCCTATGGTTTTGATTGGGAAAATCCCTCAGGTGCTCTGGAAAAGGTCAAAGAGGAGGTCTCCGAGTTGGAGAGCGCTATGAAAATAGAGACAAAGGAGCACATATTCCAAGAGATCGGTGATGCTTTTTTTGCTCTGACAAATGTCTCGCGCAAGTTGGGTGTCAATCCAGAGATCGCGCTAAAGAAGGCCAATGAAAAATTCATGCTGAGGTTCGAGTTTCTTGAAAAAGAATTGGCTGAGAAAGGAAAAAGCCTGGGTGAGGCCAGCCTCGAAGAGATGGACGAGATTTGGGAACAGATCAAAGATCGAGAGTCGTGAAACAGACCTCTCCGTTTTAGGTGTCAGCTCAATCCCGTTGGAGAAGGCTGGCTTTGATAAATTCATCTAGATCCCCATCCAGGACTTTGTCCACATTGCCTGTTTCTACGTTTGTTCTGAGGTCTTTGATCATGCGGTAGGGATGGAGCACATAAGACCGGATCTGGTTTCCCCAGGCGATCTCACCTTTTGTGTCTTCAAGTTTTTCGAGTTTTTTGCGCTTTCGTTTCTTTTCCAGCTCATAGAGACGAGATTTGAGAACCTTCATAGCACTGGCTTTATTTTTGTGCTGAGATCTTTCATTCTGGCACTGGACCACGATTTTAGTGGGCAGATGAGTGATCCTCACGGCCGAATCCGTGACATTTACGTGTTGGCCGCCCCGCCCGGATGCTCTATAGGTGTCGATGCGCAGGTCTTCAGGATTTATCTCGATCTCGATATCATCTTCAATCTCTGGATATGTGAAAACGGCTGCGAAAGACGTGTGGCGTCTTTTATTAGCATCAAAGGGAGAGATCCTGACCAACCGATGAACACCTGATTCTTGGCTAAGGTTACCGTAGACATAATCGCCCTCGATGCGGAGTGTCGCACTTTTCAGCCCCGCCTCTTCTCCAGGTTGACTATCCAATAATTCGGTTTTGTATCCCTTCCTTTCCGCGTACCTGATATACATCCGCAGGAGCATCTGGGCCCAATCCTGAGATTCGGTCCCTCCTGCACCCGGGTGGATGGTGAGAATTGCGTTTCGAGAATCATCAGAGTCCGTGAAGAGGGCTTGGAGCTCTGTCTGCTCCAATTTATCTTCGAATGAAGAGATGGCTTGCTTGAGGTCCTCCTGGACGTTTTCCCCCTCTTCGACCAGTTCGAGCAGGACTTCGAGTTCTTCTTTCATTTCGATCACTAAAGAACGCGCCCGGATATCTCGTTCCAATTGCTTCTTTTTTTTCTGGAGGGAAAATGTTTTTTGTTGGTCGTTCCAGCTATCGGGTTCCGAGAGTTCTTTATTTAGTGCTTCTAGCTCTTTTGATTTTTGACCGAGGTCAAAGAAAACCTCGCAATTCCTCGAATTTGGCAAGCATTGTTCTGCTTCTTTCCTGGAGTTCGGAAAGATTCTTTTCAGTGGAGAAATCACTGTCTTTCATTTCGCCTCTTTATGACGGCAAGAATAAGGAAAATGATCGTCAAAGTCAAGCTGATATAGGGTAAAACATCCCCGTGTTTGGTGTACACTGTATTCTTGTGCAGGGGAGTGATGGTGTCGTACAAGAACGTCTGGGTCATCAATTCAGAACGAGAGAGGATTCGCCCATAGGGATCGATGATACCGCTGATGCCAGTAGTGGCCGCCCGGAGAAGGAAACGCCGGTTCTCCACTGCTCTTAGAACTGCTATGGCAAAATGTTGATAGGGGGCTGAACTTCGTCCATACCAGCCATCATTGGTGATTGTGACAAGGAAGCTAGCTCCATTTTTAGTAAATTTGCGCACAAGGTCTGGAAATATGATCTCGTAACAGATCGGAGAGCCGAACCTGTTGCCTTCATGTTCGTGCAGTACGAACTGGTCTCCAGCAGTTATATCGCCAATGGCATGGGTCACGCGTGATATGAATGCAAATACTTTCTTGTAGGGAGTGTATTCGCCGAAAGGAACGAGATGTATTTTATGGTACTGGTTTTGCGAGAGATCTGGTTTCAGGCAGAGCGCTGTGTTGTAGTATTCCGTCTCTCCCCCCGTCTCTGTTTTTTCGTTTGTTCCGAGAAGGAGAGTGCATCCTGTTTCCTGCACAAACCGGTAAAGACTGTTTTTGAATTCCTGATAGATTCCGTATGAGCATCCGAAACACAGCGGCACGGAAAACTCAGGCCAAATGACCAGGGTGTTGTTTTTGAGCGTGGCGTCGCTGCTCAACTGCAAGTGCTGGTTGAAGAGGGATTCGATCTCCTCGAAGGATAAATGCCCCCATTGTATATCTGAAGAGACATTCCCTTGGATGACGGCTGCGGAAAAGGAATTTTCCTGAACCGGAATATTTTTGATGCTCATAAACCCGCTCACATGGATGAGTATGACCAGTGTAAGGACTGCAAAAAAAGGAGCTTTTTTTCTTAGTTTTATGGAGAGCACAAAAAGACTCTGGAAGAGCACAAGAATGAAGGAAAGACCGGTGATGCCGGTTATCGAGGCCATTTGGATGAAGTAGAGGTTTTTGTACTGGCCATATCCAAGAAGGCCCCACGGGAATCCCGTTAATATGTGTGTGATGATGAGTTCGAGTGAGACCCATATGAAGGGAGCGAGGAAGAAACTTAGAATAGGGAAGGGCTTATGAATCTTTGTAAAGCAGAGAGAAAATGCCGCCCATGTCAGCCCGAGAACACACATGAATCCCAAGTAGATGAGGATGCTGACAAGGATTGAGAGGCCTCCATAATGGGAGGGAACAGCCGGAATCCAATTCAGGAGTACGGCATAATAGGAAATCCCGGCTATCCAACCGAGCAGGAATCCCCGGCCCGGATTTTTTTTTGTCAGTACAAAAAAAAGGGGAATAAGGGAGATCCAGGAGAAAAAAGCCAGGTTAAACTTGGGAAAGGCAAGGGCAGTGACCGCTCCGCTTAAAACTACCCAGAGAATGTCTCTGATTTTAATCTTCACGAATCCATTCCTGTAGCTAAAACACCCACTTTTTCTTCGGATCACCCGGCAGAAAAAGACAGATGGTGTGGATCAAACAGGTTGGTGAAACAAGCAACTCAGCGTCGCCAAATAAAATAGTCAGATTTTTGCTTCCCCTGAGCTTGTGCAACCTTTCCCAATTCTTCTTCAGCCTGGGCTCTTGTCTCATAGCCACCCACTCGAACCTTGTAGAGGGGATTTGTATCCGCTGGAGCAGGGTCGAAGACCTGGGCAGGAAAGCCCTGATCCTTCAATTCTTCTGCTGTCGTATAGGCGGAATCCCTGTTCTTAAATGCTCCGATCTGGATATAATAACCACTGCTTCTTGGGATAGGAGTGGGTTTCGTTTTTGTTTCTGCTTTTACTTTCTGATGGGATGCCAATTCTTCTCGAATGACGTCTTTGGGTTGCTCTGCGGGTTTCTCTGTTTCTGTAGGTTGTTCCTCTGGCTTCTCAACCGGCTTCGGCTCTTCTTCGACGACCTGTTCTGTTAAAGGCTCAGAAGTGAATTGGGTAGTATCTGCGATTTGAGCCTGCTTTTTACCAACGGACACACCCAATAAAAAGATCACAACACCCAGAGCAAGAATTGCGATGAAGATCAAAACAAGTTGAGAGCTGGAGAGCTGAAGTTCTCTGTAATCTTTGTTAGTCATTTTCCTGTATTCTTAAGTTTTCTTCTTTTCTTGCATAAAAGCACTGATCAAGTCAATAGGTAAGGGGAAAATAATCGTGGAATTTTTTTCAGTGGCTATCTCTGCAAGGGTTCCCAAAAATCTAAGTTGGAGAGCTTGAGGATTTCCTGAAATGACATCTGCAGCCTTTTTGAGCTTGTCTGCGGCTTGAAATTCTCCCTCAGCATGGATGATCTTGGCTCTTCTTTCTCTTTCTGCCTCTGCTTGTTTGGCGATGGCCCTGACCATATTTTCTGGGAGGTCGACGTGCTTCATCTCGACGAGCTGGACTTTAATCCCCCAGGGGTCGGTGTGTTTATCGATGATCTCTTGGAGCTGGAGGTTCAGTTTTTCTCTTTCTGAAAGAAGATCATCAAGTTCGACTTCTCCTAAAACACTCCTGAGGGTAGTCTGGGCTAGCTGAGATGTGGCGAAAAGAAAGTCTTGGACTTCCAGGATTGCCTTTTGGGGTTCCATAACACGAAAATAGACAACTGCGTTGACCTTGACGGATACGTTGTCCTTGGTGATGACATCCTGAGGCGGGATGTCCATGACCACGATACGCAGACTGACTCTGACCATCCGGTCGATCGGGGGGAACACAAAGATCAAACCTGGCCCTTTGGGTTTGACCAGCACGCGTCCAAGACGGAAGATCACGCCTCTTTCATATTCTCTCAAGATTTTTATCGCATTCAGGAGATAGAGTACGACGAGGGCAACGACGATTATTGGAAAGGTTATCATTTTAGCCTCCTCATTGGGGAGCCTAGGATCTTTTAAACTCCTAAACTCCTGTCTTTATTTCAAAAATATTTCCTCTTGATTGCTTTTATACCACAAGACTGCGCAAAGAGCTATCAGAAATGTCTACACCTTAGTGACCTTGACCTTTAAATTCTCGAGGACCTCACTGACCTTCACTTTTGTTCCCTCTGGGATGTCTTGCTCCGCCTCTGCGTTCCAGATCTCCCCATGGACAAAGACCTTGCCCTCCGGATTGAGTTCAGTCCGGGCCACTCCGATTTCACCGACGAGACCTTCTTTACCAGTGAGGGCTTTCCTCATATGGACGCGTACGGCCAATATGATCAGGAAGAGAAAGATCAGAGAAAGACCGATGGCAACAGGAATGATGAACTTGAGACTCGGGCGCAATTCTGGGATCGGGGCGTCGATGAGCATGATAGATCCTATGACCATTGCCAATATCCCTCCTACAGATAAGATACCATAACTTTGAACTTTAAGCTCTAGGATAAACAGGCCTATGGAAAGCAGGATTAAGATCAAACCCACATAATTTATGGGCAGGATTTGGAATGAAAAGATGGCAACAAGAAGGCATAATCCCCCGAGCACACCGGGAAGAATCGCTCCAGGATTCGAGAACTCAAAATACAGTCCCAATAATCCAAGCATGAGAAGGATGTACGCCAAATTCGGGTTTGAAATGGTCAAGAGGAACTTTTGCCTGGCTGTCATAGGCAGGTCGACGACCTCTTCATCTTGAAGGTCTAATACTCTCTCCTCCCCATCGAATTTCTGAATGGTTTTGTTGTGGAAAAAATCGATGATCTCTTGTTCGTCCTGTGCGATCAAGTCAATGAGGCCTCCCTCGTATGCCTCCTTTTCTGTGTAGGACAGGCTTTCCCTTACAGCGTCTTCTGCCATTTTTGTGTTCCGGCCTCTTTTTTCAGCTATTGACTTGATATAAGAAGCCGCGTCATGGGTGACCTTATCGGCCATAGTCTCGTCCATCTGCTGTCCTGTGATCGAAACGCCCACAGGATGGGCTGCTCCTGTGTTGGTCCCAGGAGCCATAACGAAGAGATCACAGGCAACGCCTATAAAGAATCCTGCAGATGCGGCGCGAGCACCGCTGGGACTCACGAAGGCCACAACTGGGGTTTCGGTGCTGAGGATCTTTTCGATGATCTCTCTCATCGATGTATCCAGACCACCCGGAGTGTTGAGAGAAATAATGATGAGGCTGGCGTTCTCCCTATCCGCTTTTTCGAGCGATTTCTGGATGTATTCTGAAGTGATAGGATGGATGGGAGCATCAACCGTAATTTTGATGATAGAACCGTAGCCAAGAGTCGTCAGACACAGAATTAAAAGGACGGGGAAGACGTATCTTTTCACCTTGATTTTATTATAGATAGGCGTTCTGACCAAGTCAATGCTTTATATTTGAGAGGGGTATGTTTTTCGATGATATCTTGAGTGTAAGCTAAGCCTGGACTAAAATAGAGGATTGCGATGGAAAAAAGAGCGTATTTTATTTTTCTTCTAATAGTCTTTTCATTTGTGTTCGATATTTATGCCTTGAATTCTGATCCATCTAAAGAAAAGAAAATCCAAAAGGCTGAAGAGCATGACACACATGCAAAAGCAAAAATGAATACAACATTTGTAGTCAAACAATAAGAATCCCATCACGATTTTAAAGCCATTTTCCTTTATAAGACATAACCGAACAGCCTTAGTTTTTTTCTAACAAAAAAATCTGTTAAGCTTTTATTACATTCAAGGAAAATAGCTCAACTTATGATTGCAATCCTACATTTCCTATTGATTATATATATTATAGGAAATTTAAAAAAAAGCGGAAAATCATTTTTTTCCTTGACATTGGGAAAAATGATAGTATTATTGTAGTATGATTATAGTACATTTAGAGCGTTTAGAGCGGGATTTTTCCGTTGCATCTCTCCCTTGGGCTCCTCCACTCTCCCCTGAAACTCTCTCCAAACGAATTTATACCCAACCTGTCAGACAGCCTGCCTCAACTCTCATGAGAATCCGGACACATTCCAATTATTTAAGTTTTATCCTCAAATTTCTGGACGATGACTCTTCCATCTGGGGCCTGTTCAAAAGATCGGGTTTCTTGCGAAAAAATATAAGAGAATGAAGAGGAAAAGAAGAAAAGATGTCAAGCCAAAAAAGGAATAAAAATGGCTCTTGAGACGCATTCCAGAGCGTGGATCAAGTCTATAGTATGGGAAAGGATTAAATGGGGAAGGGTCATGCATCCTTTAAGCAGTTTGCCTGTTAATAAAGAACTGACGCCGGAAGATCTTCTACTGATCCGCAGCCAGCTCAAAGATCTGGGCTATCTGGAATGAGATTCCGGTGATAAAGAGAGGCAGGATTTTCCATTCGCCACTTCTTTAGGAGGATGGCGGGAGATTGAGACAATGAATAAACCCTTCTTAAAAACCGGCAGCAAAAAAATGCTTTGCGTTTTGCTTTTCTGGCTGGTTCTTTCACGAATGCCGGCCAATGCCGAAAACCAAAGCTGGTTGAATAATTCCCTGCGTATCTCTCTCAAACCCAAGCTTATACTGATTTTCACCAATGAATTCCGAAATCAGGAATTCACGTTTATGAATCATTATCTCGCAAATGTACAAGGGGGCCTCGAGTACGGCCTTTCCGAAAACGCCTATATCGCTTTCCTCTACAAGAGAGAAAACACAAAGAAAACAGATTATTTGCTCAATGAAAACCGCTTCACGCTTGAGACCGGATGGAAAACAAAACTCGGCCCACAAGCTCATTTCGATCTCAGATTCAGGACCGAAGGCAGAACCTATGAGCATGGAAGAGCCGATAACCACTTTCGCTTAAGACTGAGGATGCGATTGACAACTCAAGTGAAACTTGGCAATTTTACGATAAAACCCTACATCGCCACCGAGCCCTTCTGGGATAGCCTGACCAACACCATCCATCGGAACCGATTCTACCTTGGCGCATCTTTCCCCTTAGGTCAACATTCGACGTTTGTCCTCAACTATCTCAGGCAGGATACAAAAAATAAAGAGCCCATTCATATTCTGAATGCCGGGTTTCAACTAAAATTTTGAACAGCGACGGCATCTCTGAATGCATGAATTCAAAGACGCCGGTGAAGGAGGAAAGATGAAAAAAACAATTCTTTTCATTATCGCGGCGGGATTGCTATTTCAGGGCTGTCCCCAGGAGCATCAAGAAAATTCAGCAGCGGACAGCGTCACTTTGACTCTCGGAGCCTATACAGTTCCCAAAGAAGTCTATCAGAAAGAAATCATACCCTCTTTCCAGAAGATGTGGGAGGAAAAAACCGGGCAAGCCGTAAAATTTGAAGAGTCGTATATCGCCTCGGGAGCGCAATCCCGGGCCATCGTCGCCGGATTCGAAGCGGATATCGCGGCCTTATCCTTGGAACAAGATGTGGACCGCCTTCAAAAAGAGGGGCTGATCACCCATGACTGGAAAAACAGAAAGTATAACGGATTTGTAACCCGTTCCATCGTCGTCATCGCCTACAGGAGCGGAAACCCAAAAAATATCAGGGGGTGGGAAGATCTCGCCAGGGAGGACGTGGATGTCCTTTACCCCAGTCCGAAAACATCCGGTGGGGCCATGTGGGATGTCAATGCCGTCTACGGCGCCGGCCTCAGAGCAGGTGAAGCGGTGACCGGTAAACCTGATCCCGACCTGGCCAAACAGCTGCTGAAATCAATACAGAAGAGAGTCAAGACCATGGATAAATCAGGCCGGGCCTCGGTTACCACTTTCGAGAACGGCATAGGTGACGCTCTTTTGACCTATGAAAACGAAGCCCTGCTGAGACAAAAAAGCGGAAGAGATTTCCCTTTTTTGATCCCTGAAGCCACGATTCTTATCGAAAATCCCATCGCCCTCGTGGATCGGAACGTAGACAAACACGGAAATCGAGAAGTGGCCAGAGCCTTCATAGATTTTGTTTTGTCCAGAGAAGCACAGCGGCATTTTGCGCGGTACGGGTTCAGGCCGGTGGATGAGGGGATTTCCGAAGAATTCGCAGAGGAATACCCAAAGCCACGACTCCTTTTTGACATCTCATATCTCGGGGGATGGGAAAAAGTTTCTAAGGAGATCTACGGAACGGACGGCATATGGACCCGGATCATCCGAGAGTTGGCCGATGAAAAATAACCGGGCGACAGCCCTGGCTCCATCGGAAATGATTCCCCGAAGTCTCTCCCTTTTTTATATCGGCTTTCTGATTGTTCTGCCCATTGTGGCCATTACGGCCGAGGCTTTTAAAGGCGGGCTCCTGAATCTATTCCATCAAATCACCCTGCCTGAGGGACTCTATGCATTGAAGCTGACCTTTTTTCTTGCTTTATTTCTGGCGCTTATCAACATCGTCACCGGCACGGCAACAGCCTGGGTCTTGGTCCGCTACAGTTTTCCGTTTAAAACCTTCATGAATGCTCTGATAGATATTCCTTTCGCCATACCCACCGTGGTCACAGGAATAATGCTTGTATTACTCTACGGCCCCAACAGTCCAATAGGAAGCTTCTTTGAAAAACAGGGGATCGAAATTATTTTTAACAAACCAGGGATCATTCTGGCCCTCCTCTTCGTTACCTTTCCTTTTGCGGTCCGATCCGTTCAGCCGGTGCTCATGGAGATGGAGAAGGATATGGAGGAGGCCGCCCAAACGCTCGGAGCTTCCAGGACCACCATCTTTTTCCGTGTGATTTTGCCGACCCTGTTGCCCTCCATTCTGACCGGAGCCGCCCTCTCCTTCAGCCGGGCCCTGGGCGAGTTCGGGTCCATCGTCATCGTTGCGGGAAACATCCCTTTTAAAACCCAAGTCGCTTCGGTCTACATCTACGGGGAAATAGAAAGCGCCAATATCCAGAGTGCTTTGGGAACGGCTGTGGTTCTGCTTTTCAGCTCGTTCGTCGTCTTGTTCTTTTTGAACATTCTCCAGAAATGGAGCCATAAACATGAGCGATGAGCATCGTTGTGTCGAACTGACCCGGAGCCGTCATCGCATCGGTCAATGGCTACTCCTTTCCTTTGTCCTGATATGGTTTTTCATACTCATCCTGACTCCCTTGATCGGGATCATCAAGGCGACCTTCAGCCAAGGGATCGAAGCCGTGAAAAGCTCCTTGGCCACACCGGCCTCAATGCACGCATTCTGGCTGACCCTCGTCATTACAGCATCCGCCGTCGTTTTGAATACACTCTTTGGCACAATTCTGGCGGTCGTTCTCGCCCGACAGAATTTCAAAGGGAAACTATTCCTGGAAAGCCTCCTCGATCTCCCTTTTGCCGTCTCTCCGATTGTAGCCGGCTTCATGTTCATTTTATTGTTCGGGCCGAGAGGATGGATCGGCAATTGGTTCTCCTCCCTGAACATAAAAATCATCTACGCCTTCCCCGGGATGCTGATCGCCACCCTGTTTGTCACTCTTCCTTTTGTCGCCCGTGAAGTCCTTCCCGTTCTTCGAGAATTCGGCCCGGAGCAGGAAGAAACCGCCTCGACTCTAGGCGCATCCCAATGGCAGACTTTTTGGAGGGTCACACTTCCGTCCATCAAGTGGGGGATGGCTTATGGAGTCACCCTGACAATTGCACGGTCGATCGGAGAATTCGGAGCAGTCCTTGTCGTCAGCGGCAGCATTATCAACAAAACGCAGACTGCAACCCTGCGTATCCACGATCAGTTTACCGATTTCAACTATGCAGGAGCTTTCTCTGCTGCTCTTCTGCTCGCCGCTTTCTCTTTTTTCCTGCTTAATATTATCCAGTATATCTACAAGAATAAAGGATCGGCTTCCACATGAGCGGTATTCGAGTCGAAAGCGTGACCAAAAAATTTGGGGATTTCGTCGCAGTGGACGACGTCAGCTTTGCGGTCGAGGAGGGGGAACTCGTTGCACTGCTCGGACCGAGTGGCTCTGGAAAAAGCACGATCCTGCGGATTGTCGCAGGCCTTGAAACACAAGACCACGGACACGTTTATCTGACGGGAGAGGATGTGACATCTTTGAGTCCTCAGAAACGCAAGATCGGTTTTGTCTTCCAGCATTATGCCCTCTTTAAGCACATGACGGTTGAAAAGAATATTGCCTTCGGGCTGGAGATCCGGAAAAAAAATAAAACCCAAATAAAAAAAAAGATCGCCGAACTCATCGACCTGGTCAAACTGAATGGATATGAAAAACACTATCCCAGCCAGCTTTCAGGGGGCCAACGCCAGCGGGTGGCACTGGCGAGAGCCCTCGCTCCAGAACCCAAAGTCCTTCTTCTGGACGAGCCTTTCGGATCACTGGACGCCAAAGTGCGGAAAAACCTGGCCAAGTGGATCAGACACCTGCACGACAGAATAAGAGTGACAAGCATCTTTGTCACCCATGACCAGAGCGAAGCGATGGAAATAGCGGACAAAATCATTGTCGTCAACAGGGGAAGGGTCGAACAAATCGGAAACGCCTCGGAAGTTTACGAGCACCCCAAATCGAAGTTTGTCGCCAGTTTTGTCGGGAATGTCAATGTGATAAACGGACGCACATACCTGAGCCATATAGCCATCGAGGGTACCGAGGGTAGAATATCCCAGAAAACGGAAGATATTCCCGAAGACCACGATATTGTATTGCTGGTGCGGCCCGAAGAAGTCGTCATCGAGAAGAAAGCATCAAAAGACTCCAGCATACCTGCCGAGATTGAAGAGATTCATTATCGCGGAAGTTTCTATGAAGTCGATCTGAGAATCGGCGCCAATGATATCAAGTCGTTCGTTCAAAAAGAAAGGTACAAAAGCAATCCATGGACTGTGGGAGAACACGTCTTTGTCCTCTTTACGCAGTTCAAAGTGTTTGAAGCCTCCGAAGGGCACCAGGCCATCCATAGAATGCTGAAGCAGTTGGGCTACATCGAATGAACTTATCGATAACCTTGTGGTCTTCGATGAAGGCGACGAGGTGCATCGGGCCGCCGCATTGAGGACACTGCAGCGGGTCTGTCTCGTAGACTTTTCGGATCATCTCGGCCCAGCCTTTGGAGGGAACAGAGATGTCTTCTTCGATGATCGGAGCATGAAGGAGCGCCTTATTCTTACGCATCTTACCTCTATGCGCATTAGAGTAAGCCATAATAGCGCACCATGACCTGGCCTCTATCGGGAATGTGGGAGGTGACTCTGGCGATGAACTCCAAGTAGTCCATGCCGATCCGCAGACAGATGGCCTTTGCGATGAGCACGGTCCGTAAAAATGGATTGATATGTTCAATGCGATGAATTGTGTATTGCAGTGACTTTAAGTATAATACAGATGCTCTTATTACAAGGCGTGATTCTTCTCATGGTTTATGGTTTCTTTTTTTCCTTCAATGCTCCGGAAATTCGCACTGTTTTTTTGGACGAGTGCGTGCGTGGCGTTGTTATCAACAATAACCAGAAGACTCGGTAATACATGCCTTCAGATCGCACTTTTGAAAAATTTTAAAGATGAAAAAGACGGGACGGAGCAAGAGGGTAAAAAGATAAGAGTGTAATCTTTGAAAGAAGTCAAATCGACACTGTTTCCCTCGCTCCCTCAAAAGTTGAGCGGCTTGGAGGAGCTGGCGACCAACCTGTGGTGGAGCTGGCATCCGGAAGCACGAATGCTTTTTAAGAAACTGAATCGCGCGACCTGGAAGGAAAACCGCCACAACCCTGTGAAAACGCTCAGAGAGCTCCCCGTGGAAATATTCGAATCCGCGGCACGGGATGCCCAATATTTGAAGCATTATGATTTGGTGCTAGAACAATATCACAAAGACATAGATGCGAAGAGAGGCTGGTTTACGGAAAACATCACTGCCGAGTGCAAATTTCCCATCGCCTACTTCTCCGCTGAATACGGACTGCACCATTCACTGCCCTTTTATGCAGGTGGATTGGGTTTTCTGGCGGGTGATTATCTCAAAGAATGCAGTGACTTGGGGATGCCGGTGGTGGCCGTGGGATTCATGTATCCAGAGGGATATCTGCATCAGAAAATCCGTGACGATGGCTGGCAAGAAAATGTAGATGAGGTTCTCGACAGAGAGGCATCTCCAATCAGTAGGGTGCTTGATGAAAAAGGGGGACAACTGGTTGTCCAAGTTCCTTTCATCGAGCCGTCGATTCATGTGGCCGTATGGAAGGTCATGGTGGGGCGTTTGCCCCTGTATTTGATGGACACGGACTTAGAAATCAACGACCCCTGGAATCGGGAGATATCGGCCCGTCTTTATATCGGCGACTCAGAACAGAGATTGCGTCAGGAAATTGTCCTCGGTATTGGCGGAAGCGAGGTTCTGGCCAGTTTGGGCATAAAGCACTCCATCCTCCATCTGAATGAAGGGCATTCGGGATTTGCCATACTGGAACGCATCAGAGAACGGATTCTGGGTGGTATGAATTATGAGGATGCGGTCCGCCAGGTGAGAAGTACGACTATATTTACAACACATACGCCGGTGCCTGCCGGTCATGACGTGTTCCCTTTTCCATTGATGGAAAAATATTTTCATTCTTATTGGCCGACCCTAGGATTGGGCCATGACGGTTTTTTGCAATTAGGAATGCATCCAGAGTATCCCGATTCCGGTTTCAACATGACTGCATTTGCCTTGAGAATGTCCGATTTCCATAATGGGGTGAGCAAGCGTCACGGAGAAGTCGCCTGCCGTATGTGGCAGAGCCTCTGGCCGGAAAACTCCGAAGAAAAAGTACCGATTGATTCCGTCACCAACGGTGTCCATATCCCCACCTGGACAGAACCGAAATTTGCACTTCTTTTTAATAAATACTTGGGCCCCGGCTGGCTGGCCGATCATGACAGTCACGAAGTTTGGGAATTGATCGACGAAATCCCGGATGAAGAATTATGGCAAACCCATTATTGGCTGAAAATGAAGTTGATCAATACGATACGCGAATACGCAAGACAGCGTTGGGTTCAGGATAGGGGTAGTCCTGCAATCGTCCTGGCGGGAGGAGCATTTCTCGATCCTGCTGCGTTGACGATAGGATTTGCTCGACGTTTTGCCACTTACAAGAGAGCAAATCTCATATTCCATGACAGAGAGCGGCTGAAGCGAATGGTAAATAGCCGGTGGCATCCCATACAAATTATCTTTGCGGGCAAGGCTCATCCCGCAGATGATCCGGGAAAACTCGTCCTTCAAGAAATTTTTAACGCGGCAAAGGACCCAACCTTTGGAGGACGCATTGCGTTTGTGGAAGATTATGATGAGCAACTCGCTCAGTACATGGTGCATGGCGTGGACATATGGCTCAACAACCCATTACCTCCCCTTGAGGCATGTGGAACCAGCGGAATGAAAGCAGCGATAAATGGCGTACCACACATGAGTATCGCGGACGGTTGGTGGATTGAGGGATTTAGCGGTAAAAACGGCTGGATTTTTGGCCGTGAAGAACTGAGCGGGAACAGGGATCAACACGATGCCGAGGCTATTTATGAAATATTTGAGAATAAGATCATTCCCTGTTTTTATAAGATTTCCGATGATGGGATGCCTCATGATTGGATCAAGGTCATGAAGGAAGCGATCAAGAGCAGCGCGCCGAGATATTCTGCGCGGCGCATGGTCAAAGAATACATACATAAATTTTATGCAACGGCATTGAAAAATGTAGAGCCGAAGAGTTGAATGACAAATTTAGTCAATGCAGGAATAAACAAATGACGGATATTTTTAAAGCCTATGACATCCGGGGATCGTACCCTGATGAACTGGATGAAGCGAAGGCAAAAAGAATCGGATTTGCTTTTATCAGGCTCTTACAATGCATAAAAAAGGAGATAAACAAGATAAGATTGTGAATTTGCAAGAGAAGAACAATGCTTGAATTGCCACAGCATAAAACAAAGATCGTTTGTACAATCGGTCCTTCTTCGCGATCGTCATCGATTCTAAAAAGACTCATTCAAAGCGGTCTGAATGTTGCACGCCTCAATCTTTCTCATGGCAGTCTTGAAGAACATAAAAAAAGCATTCGGACTATCCGCTCTCTTGCCGCCAAATTGGATCATGTCGTGCTGATCCTCGTCGACCTTCCAGGTCCGAAGATCCGCATCGGGCAGCTATCGCATGAGCCGCTCGTACTTAAAGCAGGCGAGGAGGTGATCCTCACCACAAAAAATATATGTGGGACAGCCTCGCACATCCCCGTAAATTATTCAGGCTTGCCTAAAAGCGTGTCTCAAGGTAATCTCATCTATCTCAACGATGGATTTATCCAATTAAGAGTGCACTCCGCCTCCAGGAACGAAGTGAAGTGCAAAGTTATAATCGGCGGACCGCTTCTGTCTTACAAAGGGCTTAATATTCCTGGGGCGAAATTAAATATAGGGGCGATAACGAAAACCGACCTCGATTATGTCGATTTCGGGCTGAAGAATGGAATCAACAGTTTCAGTGCTTCCTTCGTAGGAGATGCAAATGACATACTGAAATTAAAAGATTTCGCGCACAAACGAGGAGCATCGATCAATGTCGTGGCAAAGATTGAACGGGCGGAAGCAATCGAGAACATCGATAGGATAATCGAAGTGGCCGACGCGATTATGGTGGCACGGGGAGATCTCGGTGTTCAAATACCCGTTGAAGAAATCCCCATAGTACAGAAAAACCTTATACGCAAGGCAAACCTCGCGGGTTGTCCTGTCATTATCGCCACACAAATGCTTGAATCCATGACAGAGAATACCCGTCCCACAAGAGCGGAGGTGACCGATGTGGCGAATGCCATTCTGGATGGCACCGATGCCTTGATGCTTTCGGAAGAGACAGCGATCGGAAAGTACCCTGTTGATGCAGTGAGAATGATGATTAAAATTGCCCTGTCGACGGAACATCAAAGGAATACCTACGGCTTTTCATTCCATTCAGAAAGATACTTCAAGCGTGTCGGACAAAAGATGATGAGTATTGAGGACGTCGTATCCGTGAATGTGATTGAGTCGGTCCGCGCCCTGAATGCGCGTCTCATATTGACCCCTACTCATTCCGGCAGTACGGTCCGCAGCATTGCACGATTCAAACCAGATTGCTGGAATTTGGCTTTTTGCCGTGACGGGAGTGTCCGCGATTTTTTGATTCTTTCCTACGGAGCCTATCCGATTATCATAAGGCACAAGATCGAAGACTGGACCGAGACGATGTTGCGGTTCGTCAGGAAAAACCGTCTGGCCGTCAAAGGCGACACCCTGGTCATGACACAAGGCATTTCGGGAAATCGGGACGGCACAAATTCACTCAGGGTTATAAGATTGAGTTGACTAATCTCAAATCAAATCTTGGGGGCCAGGTTACCGGAACAAAAGGACCGAAAGCCGGTTGCCCTCGGTAACATCCCCTGTTCCGTGAATGCCACTGATGAAATACATAAGGCACCGACTCACTGTCTTTCTTCATCGAAGACCCCTTGCAACATCGATCCCAAAGGATTTTGCTAAACAATTAGAGTTCATTTAGACAGATGAGTTTCAGGTGCTTTTTGAGACTGGATTGATAAAGAAAGCTAAAGAATGGGATGAAGGACAAGGAAAGAAATACAGGATTCCAAAAGAATTATCTAGTAAAATGTATAGTCAAAAAAAACCTGTTGACCTACCATCTTTAACTAGAGAAATCAAGAATGCTGTCATAACTGTGGGGAATTCTCCTAGCATGGTGGAACTGAACAACCTGTTGAATGGTGGTGGTCAATGAAAGACGAATGGACTTTTTTAAAACAGAAAAGAATCATCCATCCATGGGAAGGAAAAACCTGGGAGTTTGTGCAATCGGAATTTGGAAGACTTGATGGAATCCTTCAAAGGTTTGGTATGGTGTATGGAATATCAAAATTTTCCCCACATGGACACAGCTTACTTGGATATCATCTTGACCTTGATAAAACAACACATGCAGAACTTGAGGCTGGAGAGAGGAGACTAAGAGAGATGTATGAGAGAAGATGCAGATTAGGTGGAATTCTTAGCAGAAGATATGGACTTATAATCAACTAGACTAAGCAGAATCTAGGAGCCAGGTTGAGTTATTTATCTGGCTCCTCTTTTTCTACTAATATAGTCTTCAAAGATAAAGTTAATACTTCTTTGCTATTTTATCCATTTCTCTAAACTCTTCAATGCGTTCTCTATATTTTTTCCTTATTTCTGATTCTTTACTAGCTCGTTCTATACCTTTATCTGTTGCCACATATGTATTATAACCTGACCAGTTAATTAATCCATTCTTCTGAAGTATATTGACAATGTTTTTAATATCAAGTCGACGCTCCTCAGGAAATAGTATCTTATAAAACATAAATAAGGAGTCAATACTTGCCTCATCTGATTCTGCAATCAAGGCAAGAATAAAAAGTTGATTTTCGTTAAGTTCAATTTCTTTTATTTTATTTGGTGAAAACCCCATAAATTTTTTATTAATCAGAAGTAGAAAAATGAAAATTAGAATTATTAAAATTGCTAATATAGAATCAGGAATCTTCAGATTAATTATTCCATTTACAAGAGTAACCACTAGATTTGATATTTTTGAGTCAAGCTTAAATCTGTCTATCAAATATACAGCACCACCTACCATAGAAATAATTGCAGAAATAATGAGAATATTCTTTCTTATAAAGGGCCAAATTTTTCTTGGATTCATTTTAATTTTACTGACAAACTTGTAGTTATTTTAATGTAAGTTTTTTGAAAAAACAAGGAGGGGCTAGTTATCTAATCCCAAT
>Ga0307378_10005020_pt1 | contig 18579 bp, 17 predicted proteins | sample UN1MG_FD_202238 | JGI IMG/M metagenome (GOLD analysis project Ga0307378, IMG submission 202238) | Soil microbial communities from Risofladan, Vaasa, Finland - UN-1 | ecosystem: Environmental > Terrestrial > Soil > Coastal area > Acid sulfate soil | place: Finland: Risofladan, Vaasa | collected... | reverse complement strand
GCCGTAGAACCGGTGTGTGGCGGCTCGGCATGGGTCCTCATCGACGGCTCTCCGGCTGATCATCGGAAGGCTTGGCGCAGCCTGGAAGAAGTCCTCCGGGCCCGCCGGAGCGGGCTCCTGGCGACCCAGATTAGCCAGCGAGCCGGGGAGAAGGTGGAGGTTAAACGCCTCTGGTTCGATGAAGGATCGGCCCCCAAAGGCGGGGAAGGCGAAAGGCTCGAACGCCTGGCCCCGGAACTGGCCGAAGCGCGCCGGAAAAAGGAACCGGTATTCGTCAGAGACAGGCGCGTTTCGAAGGACCGGCAGGCCTCCTTTTTTTTGGAGCCCCTTTTCCCACTCCCGTGTCTCCTCGTCGTCGGAGCAGGCCACATCGGCCGGGCCGTCGCCCATCAGGGCAGCCGGCTGGACTTCGAGGTCACGGTCATCGATGACCGGCCCGAGTACGCCAGCCGGGAGAGGTTTCCCGAGGCGGCCTCTCTCGTCGTCGGCGAGATCGACCGGATGACCCGGGCTTTTCCGGTTTCCTCCGACACCTACATCGTCATCGTCACCCGGGGCCACAGTCATGATGCCGAAGCTTTGCGGGCCTTGATCCGTTCTCCCGCCGCCTATATCGGCATGATCGGGAGCCGCCACAAGGTCGCCTTGATGAGAGAGCGATTCCTCTCGGAAGGTTGGGCAACGGCCCAGGAATGGGAATGCGTCCATACGCCCATCGGGCTGAAGATCGGGTCCACGACCGTCGAAGAGATCGCCGTCAGTATCGCCGCCGAGCTCATCCAGGTCAGAAGCCGGGTCCGGGAGTTGAGATCAGGAGAGAAGCGGTGATCTGGGCGGTCGTCCTGGCGGCCGGCGAATCCCGGCGGATGGGACGGCCTAAGCTCCTCCTTCCCTACGGAAAGGAGACGATCATCGAGACGGTCGTCCGGACCGTCGTCGCCTCGAGCGTCGACAGGACCCTGGTCGTCCTCGGAGGCCACCGCAAGGAGATCGAAGAAAAGATTCACGGTTTCGCCGTAAAAAAGGTAATCAACCGGGAATACCGGAAAGGGATGTTTTCCTCGGTCCTGTGCGGGCTCGGTTCGCTGCCCCGGTCCGCCCGGGCGGCGGTGCTGGTCCTGGCCGACCAGCCGGGAATTCCGGCCGGGGTCATCGATTCCCTGGTCGAATCGTTCCGCCGGAAGAAAAAAGGACTCGTTGTTCCCGTTTATCGGAAGAAACGAGGCCATCCTTTGCTCCTCGACCTGAAATACCTTCGGGAGGTCGAGGCGCTCCCCCCCGATGTCGGGCTCCGCGGGCTTCTCCGGGGGCATCCGGAGGACATCCTGGAGGTCCACGTCTCGACCCCGGAGATCCTGCGCGACATCGATTCCCCCGGGGATTATCGAAAAACAAGAGAAATTCAGGCCAAGTGACAGCGGTGATGTTCGGCCCTGCCCAAGGATCTCCTCGCCTTGCTGTCTAAAAAAAGTGGTGTATAATATATCCCGAAGGAGCGAGATGATGCGCAAAACAGGCCTTCTTTCCCTGATTTTCTTCCTGTGGGCCTTCGGCACGGCCCTGGCGGTGGCTCAAGAGACCGACATCAGCGGCGGATGGCAACTCACCATCCAGAGTCCGCGCGGTCCGATGACCATAGACGCGAGGTTCGTCCAGGAGGGGACGAAGCTCACGGTCACCATGACGGGTCCCCGGGGAGGCGAATCCACCGGCGAAGGGACCATCCAGGGCCAGGCCGTCCAGTGGTCGATCAAGCGCTCCACGGGCGGCGGAGAGAGGACGATCGTCTACAAAGGGACGGTCGAAGGACAGACCATGTCCGGAACGGCGGATCTGGGCGAGATGGGAACCGTGGGCTGGACAGCGACAAAAAAATAGCCTCTTCCCTTCCAACGACTTCCACTCAGCGCAAAGGCAGATCATATTTGAAACCATCGTCCGGGATGGTCGATTTGTACAAATAAACAGGGAAGAATTTCCCCCGGCCTTCCGTCTAAATGGTGTACGGAGGCCTGTGAGAAGTGCTCAAGCATGGACGAAAAAGAGCTCATCCGGCGGTCTCAAACTGGAGACGGCGAGGCCTTCGGAGTCTTGGTCGAAAGGTATAAAGGCAAGGTGTTCAGTCTGGCTTACGGGTTCGCGCGGGACCGGGTGGCGGCCGATGACCTGGCCCAGGAGGTTTTCATCAAGGCCTATTTTTCCCTGCCCAAGTTCAAAGCCCGATCCGAGTTCGGGACTTGGCTTTACCGGATCGCCGTGAACCACGCCAAGGATTACTTGCGGAAGAACCGGAGCCGGCTGAGGGACATGTCCATCGAGGATGTCGGTGAGCAGAGGTTGGCCGCCGAAGACATGAGCCAGGAAGATATCCGGGCCGAAGAAGAGCGCCGGGCGCTCGTCCTGGCGGCCCTCGGACGTCTGCCGGAGAAGTATCGGAACATCGTGACCCTGAGGGATGTCGAGGGAATGTCTTACGAGGACATCTCCCGGATTCTCGACCTTTCGCCCGGGACGGTGGACTCGCGGCTCCATCGGGCGAGGCAGAAGCTGCGGGAGAAATTGGCGGCACGCTTGGGCTATGAAGGAGGAGACAATGGACTGTAAAAAGACCGAACGTTTTCTCCTGCGGTCTTATGACACAAAACTCGGGCCCGAGGAAAAGACGCAACTCCAAGGGCATCTCGAAAGATGTCCTTCCTGCCGGAGAAAGGACCTGGAGTACCGGACGATCCTCGGACTTCTCCGGCCGGATTCCACTCCCGAGCCGCTGCCCTATTTCCGGGAGCGCCTCCTGGCCAGGATCAAAGAAAAAGAAAAAGAGATGCCCGCCCTCTTCGGGTTGAAGTGGGCCCACCGGGCGGTCGCCTTTTGTCTGGCCGTCTTCCTCCTCTTCGGCGTCGGCATTCTCCTCTTCCCGCCGGAGGAGCCACGGGAGCTGAGCCAGGCGGAGAGACTTTTCCTCCAGAATGAGAATCCCCTGACGGAGACCGCTAGCCTCCTGAATCAGAAGAGGGCCGAAGACAAGAACATGATGCTGATCTTCGCTTCTGTAGAAGACAGGAATGGTGGCAGGAGATAAAAACCATGCCGAACAAATACAGGCTCTGGTTAGTTCTTACCCTGTTGGTGGCCTTCGCCGCCGGGCTCTTGGGAGGGATCTTCAGCGAAAGAGATTTTTTCCACCCCCGGAAGCACGACCGGACGAGAAGAGACGCCCCGAAGCCTCCCGACCTCGAGCAGATGGCCCGGGAACTGGGCCTCTCCCCTGATCAAAAGGAGAGCATTCGGCAGATTTTTGAGAGCAACGATGGCAAGTTCAAAGAGTTGTACACGGAGATGCACAAGCGGCTCTCCGCAATCCGAACAGAAATCAAGGATCAGATCGACGCCGTGTTGACGCCTGAGCAGAAGCAAAAGCTGGACAGCATCATCGCTCAACACCAGGACAAGGGTAAAAAAGAATCTGAAAAGAAGAGTCGGAACCCCGAAAGAGAACGCTCGCCGGAGAAGCCCAAAGGAGAAGTGAAATGAAGAAGAAGATCATCATTGCAATCATCGTTCTGGTGGTCATCACCGGGGTGATCCTCGGCCTGACCGTCTTCAAGGACGGCAAGAACGGCCAGGTCAAGTACCGGACGGAAAAGATCGCCAAGGGAAATATTGAAGCCGTGATCACGACATCCGGAACGGTCAACCCGATCACCATGGTGGAGGTCGGGAGCCAGGTGTCGGGGAAGATCGCCAACCTCTATGTGGATTACAACTCTATGGTCAAGCAGGGCCAGATCCTCGCCGAGCTCGATCTGTCCACTTTCCAGAACCGGGTGAACCAGAACCAGGCGAACTTCATGAGCGCCCAGGCGTCGCTCGAAAAAGCCAAGGTCACGCTGGACAACCTCCAGAAGCAGTACGAGAGAGCCCTGCGTCTCTTCGAGAAAGACCTGATCTCTTATGAAGAAAGGGATATTTCCGAGGCCAACTACCTCGGCGCCAAGACCGACGTGCAGAGGGCCGAATCCAGCGTCGAGCAGGCCAAGTCGCAGCTGGAGTCGAGCAAACTCGACCTCAGCTACGCCATCATCCGCTCGCCGATCGACGGGATCGTCATCTCCCGGAACATGAACGTCGGCCAGACGGTCCAGGCCAGCTTTACGGCTCCCAAGATCTTCGAGATCGCCAACGACCTGAGCAAGATGCAGGTCGAGTGCGACGTCGATGAGGCCGATGTCGGCCGGATCCAGGAAAGCCAGAAGGTGCGCTTCACCGTCGACGCCTTCCCCAACAATTCCTTCAACGGTGTCGTCCGGCAGGTCCGCTATTCCCCGACCGTCACCTCGAATGTGGTGACCTATACGACGATCGTGGCGGTGGATAATCCCGGGATGAAGCTGAGGCCGGGCATGACCGCCACGGTGACCATCATCACCGGCGAGGCCAAGGACGTGCTCCGCGTTCCGAATGCGGCCCTGCGGTTCATTCCGACGCTTCCCGCCGAGGAGCTGGCCAAAATCATGAAGGAAGCCGGAGAGAGGATGATGGCCCAACGGAAAGCCGAAGGCGGGCGGGAACCGAGCACGCAGACTCCGGGCTCCGGGAGCGGCCAGCAGCCGGCCCAGGGTGCCGGAGGCAGCGGAGTGCAGACGACGATGTTCTCCCAGGGAGGCGGCATGCCCGGACAGGCGTCCGGAACGCGGGTGCGTCGGCCTTCGATGGTCTGGTATCTCGACGAGAATCATAAACTCAATGTCGTCTTTATCCGGCCGGGCGTCACGGACAATTCCTACACCGAGATCCTGCGCAGCGACCTCAAGGAAGGGCAGGAAGTTATCATCGGCCTGCAAACCGGCCAGACGGCGTCCGCTTCCCAGTCCGGCCCCAGCCCGCAGCGGATGATGTTCGTCGGCCGGTAGGCTGAGACCTTTCAAGGCTGCAAAGGAAAGCAAGATGGCCACTCCTATCATACGGCTGGAGAACCTGGTCAAGGTGTATAAGATCGGCGAGACAGAGGTCCGGGCGCTCCGCGGCATTTCCTACGAGGTTGAAGCCGGAGAATTCCTGGCTATCATGGGGGCCTCAGGATCGGGCAAATCGACCCTGATGAACATCATCGGCTGTCTGGACCGGCCGACTTCGGGCAGGTATTTCCTGGAAGGCGAGAAGGTCTCTACGTTCGACCGGGACAAGCTGGCCCGGATTCGTAACCAGAAAATTGGTTTCGTTTTCCAGACTTTCAACCTCCTCCCCCGGACAACGGCCCTCGAGAATGTCGAGCTTCCTCTTCTCTATTCTTCCCACATCCACTCCAAGCAGCGGGTGGAGATGGCCCTCCAGGCTTTGGAATCCGTCGGACTGAAGGACCGCGCCTACCACAAGACCAATCAGCTTTCGGGAGGGGAGCAGCAGAGGGTGGCCATCGCCCGGGCGCTGCTGAACAACCCCACCTTGATCCTGGCGGATGAGCCGACCGGGAATCTAGACACGAAAACCAGTCTGGAGATCATAAACATCTTCAGCCGGCTTAACCAGGAAAAAAGGATCACCATGGTGATGGTGACGCACGAGCCCGACATCGCCTGTTTTGCCAGAAAAAGGATCTACATCAGGGACGGCGAGATCATTAAGGAAGAGAGCAACGGTGAAGGGTGCGAGGAGTCTGCCGGAAAGGAGTCGCGACCATGAACATCATGCGGACAAGCCGAGTCGCCCTGCGGGCGCTCGGTCGGAATAAGATGCGGTCTTTCCTGACCGCGCTGGGCATCATCATCGGTGTCGGGGCGGTCATCTCGATGGTCAGCATCGGCGAAGGGGCCAAGCAGGGTGTCGAGGACCGCTTCGCTTCCATGGGGACCAACCTGCTTTTTGTCTCGCCGGGAAGTCGGAGCCGAGGTGGAGTTCATTCCGGGTTCGGCGGCTTCAACACCCTCAAGCCGGAGGATGCCGTCGCCATCGAGCAGCAGTGCGACGCCGTCCAGTACACCTCGCCTTCAGTCAGCACGAGAGCCCAGACCGTCTATGGGAACAAGAATTGGAACACCTCTATCCAAGGGACCGGAGCTATGTACCCCGAGGTCCGGAACTGGCCGGTTGAGCAAGGGACGTATTTTGACGAGAGCCAGGTGAGGACGGCCGCCAAGGTCTGCGTCCTGGGCAGCGAAGTGAAAAAGAGCCTCTTCGAAGACGAGGACGCCATCGGCCAGATCGTTCGGGTCAAGTCCATCCCTTTCCGGGTCATCGGCGTCCTCAAATCCAAGGGGGAATCCGGCGGCTGGTTCAACCGGGACGATATGATGACCGTTCCCTACACCACCGTCATGAAACGGCTGACCGGACAGGAATATATCTCTTCGATCGACATCTCGGCCGTGTCCGCTACAAGGACGGAAGAGGCGCAGACCCAGATAGAAGAACTGCTCAGGATCCGGCATCGGATCGCTCCCGGCGCCGACGACGACTTCCAGGTCCGGAACATGGCCGAGATCGCCGAAGGGGCGGCCCAGGCCACCCAGATCATGACCATTCTGCTGGGCAGCATCGCCTCGATCTCGCTGCTTGTCGGCGGGATCGGCATCATGAACATCATGCTCGTTTCGGTGACCGAAAGGATCCGGGAGATCGGGATCCGCATGGCCGTCGGGGCCCAGCAGAAGGATATCCTGCTTCAATTCCTGACCGAAGCCGTTGTTTTGAGCGTCCTTGGAGGGCTGATCGGGGTCCTTTTCGGCGTCGGCCTGTCCAAGCTTCTCGTTTACGTCAAGACCTTCTCCCAGTTCAAGACGGCGGTCTCACCCGGGGCGATCATCCTGGCCTTTGTCTTCGCCGCCTCGGTCGGCATCTTTTTCGGGTTCTACCCGGCCCGCAAGGCCTCGCGGCTGGACCCCATCGAAGCATTGCGCTACGAATAATGGACATATCCACAGAACGGAAACACAAGAATAAACGTATATATGAATAAACACCTGAAGTAGGAGGTTTTGCATGTTCCGACGAATAGCCTATTTAATTGCGATCGCGATTCTTTTGAGTTCCAGCCTGGCCTGGGCACAGGAAAAGAAAGAGGACGTTTTTGCCCTGACCCTGGAGGATGCGATCCTCCGTACCCTGAAAAACAACTACGGCGTGGCCATCCAGGTTTTAACTCCCGAAATCGATAGCCTGGCGGTGAAAAAAGCCAAAGAAAAATATCTGCCCACTCTGGCCATCAGCTACGACAAGCGGGACACCAATGCCGCATCTTTTTCCTGGCTCGACGCCGCTGAGCAGGTGCAAACACAATATTATAGCTATGATGCTCAGGCGACGCAGCTCCTTCCGACCGGCGGCAGATTCGGCGCCTCTCTCGCCAATTACAGGAATTTTACGACCAGCAAATTCCAGACGGTCAACCCACGCTACAGCAGCACCCTGCGCCTTGATTTCCAGCAGCCGCTCCTCAAGGGCTTCGGGGCCAAGATGACCAACTATGATATCCATATCAGCCAGAACAATTATGAGATCTCCCAGAACGACTTGGAGGCCACGGTCGCGGATGTCATCGACTTGGTCACCCAGGCGTACTGGAACCTGGCCTACAGCATCGATAACCTCAAGGTGCGGCAACAGGCCCTGGATCTGGCCCGGGACCTCCTGGCCAAGAACCAGAGGGCGGTGGAGGTCGGAACGCTGGCTCCGATCGAGATCCTGAGCGCCCAGGCCGAGGTGGCGACCCGCGAGGCCGAAATCCTCAGCGCGGAAGCCGAGGTGAAGAATAACGAGGACCGGCTGCGGACGATCATCAACCTTCCCGAGGAGGAGATGAAGTTGGCGCTGCCCATCAAGCCCCTCGACGCGCCGAAGTTCGTCGAGCGGCAGATCGACGTTGACGAGGCCTTGATGACGGCCCTGGAGAACCGGCCGGAGCTCAAGTCCCTCCGGGTCGGCCTGAAGAGCCAGGACTTGACCGTGAGCTATGCCAAGAATCAGCTCTTCCCCGACCTCAGCCTGACGGCTTCTTATTGGAGCCCGGGCATCTCGGGGGATCAGATCATCTACGAGAACAACAATCCCCTCACCGGAAAGATCGTCGGCATAGTTCCCGGAGGGCTCGGGGGAGCCGTGGGCGATGCCCTCGGTTTCAAGTACAGGAACTGGTCCGTGGGACTGACCCTGGACATCCCCTTGAACTCCCTGGTCTCACGGGCCGCCTACACCCAGGCCAAGCTCAACCTGGAGCAGGCCATGCTGCGTTTGAAGAACCAGGAGCAGACGATCTATCTGGAGATCCGGAACGGCGTCAGGAACGTAGAAACGAACTACAAGAGAGTCCAGTCCTACCGGGTGGCCCGGGAGCTGGCGGAGAAAAAACTTCAGGCGGAAGAAGAAAAGCTCAAGGTCGGGTTGAGCACGAACTTCATCGTCCTCACCTACCAGAGAGACCTCAGCAACGCCCGGAGTTCCGAGCTGCGGGCCATTGTCGATTTTATCATCTCCGTGTCCAGCCTGGAGAAGGCCATGGGCACGAATTTGAGGAACCACAATATCACCATCGACCAGATGATGGGCGGCCGTTGATTGGACTTCCCCAAGCGGGACCGTTTTCTATCTCGGCGTCGATGACAACCGGGCCAGGGAAGAGAGCGGAGTTTTTCGCGGCACCGGACGCTTCTATTTCATCAAGTTTTTCTACTGGTGGAGACTTTGAGGCGCTCTTGAAATCGCAGTTCTGCAGGGGTCCTGTTCAGCCGCGCCGCCTGTGGGCATCTCAGAGACATGTCTTGCGTCGGTCCTTCGAACATATCTTGATATCATTATTCTGTCTTCTGGCAGTCATCGCCGTCTACCCGGCTTGTGACCGGCCGCCCCGGGGAGTCATCATCCTCTGCGCCGGGGACAGCCTGACGGATTCCGAATACCCGCGTCATCTCCAACGCCTGCTCGCCCGGGAAGGGAGGAGAGCAAAGGTGCTCAACTACGGCCGGAAAGGTCATACCTCGGGCGAGTACCTCCGCTTCCTGAGACAGCAGGGAGCGTCCATGGCCGGGGAGCATCCGGACTTCATCCTCCTCCAGCTGGGCACGAACGACGTCCGGGTGGACGGCGACCAGACGCCCACCGACGCCTTCGGCCGCAACCTGGAAGCGATCATCGGCCTTTTCCGGGAGTTCACCGACCGCCGGGGCGAGCGGGCGCGTGTTCTCCTCGCCACCATCCCCCCCCTTCCCGAGGAATTCTCTCCGCCGTTCGGTCCGGATTCCAGAGACAGGGTGGCGGAGGAGATCAATCCGCTGATCCGCAAGATCGCCGCCGCTGAGCGGCTGCCGGTTGTCGACAATTATTCGCTTTTTCTCCGGTCGCCGGAGTTTCTTCCGGATGTCCATCCGACGAGCAAAGGATACAGGCTCATGGCCCGCAATTGGCTGGAGGCCCTGCATCCACTTCTCTCCGGGTATTGAAGTCCGGCCGGGAAAGTGGTAAAATAATTAACAATCGAATTCTCAAATCAATCCATTCGGTGGAGAATTTCTATGAACCGAAGACTCATCAGACCCAACCTGGCCGAGATCCGGGATAGCCGGGAAAAGGAGCACCGCGACCTGGAGAAGAGAAAGATGCACCCTCCCTATGATACCCACGCCGAGAACTATTATTATCTCAAGCAGATGAACAAGAAGACCAAGATGGCCGTGGCCTTCGTCGACGGCCAGGTCATCGAGGGGTTCATCGAGTGGTACGACCGCAACTGTTTCAAGCTCAACCGGGACGATGCTCCCAACCTGTTGGTCTACAAGGCCAACATCAAGTATCTCTATAAGACGGAAGACATCAAAAAAGAGGCGGATACCAAGAAGAAAAGCCGATGACTCTTCCGAGGATCGGGATCACGCTCGGTGATCCAGGGGGGGTGGGGCCGGAGATCGTCCTCAAGGCCTTCGCCGGGGAGCACAAGCTTCCTCTGGCGGAATACGTTCTTTTCGGTTCCGAGCGCGTCCTCCGGACGGAGGAAAAGTCCGTCGGGATCCACTTCGATTTCGCTCCGGCCGGCGTCCGAAAACCGGTTTCATCCGGGACCCTATCCTTTCACGATCTGCCGGTCTCTCCAAAGACTCTGAAGAAAGGGATGCCCACGGCCGGGAACGGGCGGGCGTCCTTCCGATATTTCCAAGCCGCCGTCGACGAAGCCCGCAGGGGACGGCTTGAGGCTGTTGTCACGGCCCCGATCTCCAAAAAGTCATGGGCGTTGGCCGGCCTTCGCTGGAGAGGTCATACCGAATACCTGAGCCGGCTCTATCCGGAGGCCATCATGGCCTTCTGGTCCGAGACGCTAAAGGTCGCCTTGGTGAGTCATCATCTGCCTCTGAAGGCGGCCTTGCGCAAAGTCGAGAAGGAGAATCTGGGGCGTTTTTTCCGCGGCCTTGACAGAAGTTTGAAGGACGTGTGTCCCGGAAGGTTCGAATTCCTGGTCGCCGGGCTCAATCCCCACGCCGGAGAAGACGGCCTGCTGGGCCGCGAAGAGATCGACGAGGTCACGCCGGCGGTCAAGAAAGCGCGCCGGGAGGGGATCAGGATCAGCGGCCCTTTTCCGCCCGACGTCGTTTTCCGGAAGGCCTTGGGGCAGAGAAACAAGATCGTCATCGCCCTCTATCATGACCAGGGCCTCATCCCTTTCAAGCTGGAAGCGTTCGAGACCGGGGTCAATGTCAGCCTGGGCCTGCCCTTTATCCGCACTTCGCCCGACCACGGCACGGCCTTTGACATCGCCGGCAAGAACGCCGCCTCCCCGCGAAGCCTTGTCGAGGCGATCAAGCTGGCCGTCGCTTTCTCTAAGACTTCTTAGCGGGTGTCCTGACCGCTTGAGCACCCGCCTCACTCTTTACAATTTCATGACAACCCGGCTTCTGAAAATGATACTATAACGAAGTGAATTCTCTTTCTTCCCGCCGGCCAAAGAGAAACCATCAAAGGCAAATCCTTCTTTTTGGAGGTTCTGTTCTTCTGCCGGCCTTGGTCCTTCTTTTTTTCACACTCCGCATGAACCGGCAGGACAACGAATTGAGAATACGACGTGCGGAAGAATCCCGACAGCAGAAGGCCGAAGAAATCGGCCGGCACATGGCGGACAGATTGGAAAAAGCAGTCCAGGACCGTCTGCGAGAATTGTCCGCTGATTCCTCTATCGTCCGTAAAATCCACCTCACACACTCCGATTTGGTCTTTATGGGTCGTATCCAAGATGGGGAGCTCCAAATGCCTTGGGATGGTGCCGGAAAGCAGGTGTTGTCCTCACAGGATGATCGTTCGGGAGAGCTTATTCTTCAGGCCCAACATGCTGAGTTCTCGATAAAAAACCTTCGCCAAGCATTGAGCCTATTGAACCAAGCCCTGTCCTTGGCGGATTCGGCTTCTCAAAAGAGCTTTGTCAGATTGCAGATCGGAAGAATCCTGGTCAAATCCGGCGACGAGGAGGAAGCCCTTCGTCTCTACAAAGAGATCCTTGATCAATCAGGCGATTTGACCGATGAATACGGCATCCCTTTCTCACTTTATGCTGCAGATCGGCTCTCCGGGCTGAGCGGAGACAACGGGCCCATTCTGAGTAGGCTTGAAGGACTCATGAGGGGTAGCGGGTGGCTTCCGCCGGCCGCATTTTATTTCATCCGTGATATCACTGTGCAGCTTGAAGCCAATGCACACGGTTCTCTTCCTTCGGACAAAGTCAATCAACTGAGGCAGTCGGTGGAAAATGAACTCGCGAATCTAGAGAGGATCCCGGCGCTTAAAGCGTTTGTAGCGGGATGGATATCACGTCGGAATTCATCATCACGAGCGAACGAATTATCAACTTGGGAGGCCCATGGAGATGTCCCCTGGCTTGTGGGCGTCCGCGCTGGCTTTGGGGGTGAAGCGCAGTATCTCTTCGCGTTCCACGGACCGGAGGTCCTTCGCTCCGTGATTGAGAAGAGCGGTTTGACCGATACTTTTCCAGGCTCCTGCCTGATTGTCACCGGCCCCGGCGCGGAGGGAATACCTCCCGGGAGTTCCTTTCAGGGATTCCGGCTCCATTTTGAGGAAACCGGGATATCCGCCTGGTCCAGTTCATCGCTTCCGTTCCCCATTCTATACTGGTCGATTCTTATCCTCGTGATCGGATTCACCGGCTTCGGTATGTATCTCCTCTGGCGAGATGTCCGTCGGGAACTGGCGCTCGCGGATATGAAGTCCCATTTTGCCGCAAGTGTTTCCCATGAGCTCAAAACCCCCTTGACGGCCATCCGCATGTTTGCCGAGGCTCTGGCCATGGGCGTGCAAAGTCAGCCTGAGGCGCAGCAGGAGTATCTGCGGACGATCATCAGCGAGAGCGAACGCTTGAGCCGGTTGCTGAACAATGTTTTGGATTATTCCAAGATCGAGCAGGGAACGAGGACCTACCGTTTTGAACCCCTATCTCTCGAGGATGTCATACGGGCCGCGGCGAAGGCCATGGTCTTTTCCATCGGTCAGAAGGGATTCAGCTTGCAGATCGAGGCGGATAAAGGCCTTCCCCAAGTCCAAGCGGACAAAGATGCTCTTGAACAGGCGGTCCTCAACCTCCTCGATAACGCCGTAAAATATTCAGGCAAGAACCGAGAACTACGCTTGAGACTTTACCGGAGGGAAAAATCGATCTGCATCGACGTCATCGATTTTGGCATCGGGATCGCTGATGAGAACAAAACTCGTATTTTTGGCAAGTTCTTCAGGGCCCCCGGGTCCGAAAACCAGAGAATTCCGGGCACCGGTTTGGGACTGACGATCGTCTCCCATATCGCCGAAGCCCACGGTGGACGTGTGGAAGTCCTCAGTCGGCCGGGAGAAGGAAGCACCTTTTCTATTATTCTCCCTGTGGAGGAGGAATGAAACGAATATTGATCATCGAGGATGATGTTTCCATACTGAGCGGACTGAAAGATGTGCTGACCTTCAAATCCTATGAAGTCCTTACGGCCGAGGACGGGGAGATGGGATACGCCGCAATTGTAGAAGAGAAGCCCGACCTGATCATCCTGGATATCATGATTCCTAAGATTGACGGATTTACGCTCTGCAGAAAGCTGAGAGCCGAGGGCAATTCCACTCCCGTTTTAATGCTGACCGCCAAAGGAGAGGAGCCGGACAAGATCCGCGGGCTGGATATCGGGGCGGACGACTATGTGACCAAACCCTTCTCTTTGCCGGAGCTCCTGGCCCGGGTGAGAGCCCTCCTCCGGCGGACGCCTGAAAGGGCCCCGAAGGGCCCGCCCGATTCCTTGAAAATCGGGGATGTTTCCCTGAATTTCAAGAAGTATGAGGCCCACAAAGGCGATGTGACAATGAACCTATCACCCAAGGAGTTTGGGATCCTGGAGTATCTCGCCTCGCGTGCGGGCGAGGTCGTGACGCGGGATGAGCTCCTGGATGAGGTCTGGGGGTACGATCTGTTTCCGACCACCCGGACCGTGGATAATCATATCGCCCAGCTGCGGTCCAAGATCGAAAAAAACCCCGCCGATCCCAGATATCTGGTCACCGTGCATGGAATCGGTTATAAACTGGTTTTGGATGAAGAAAAACATTGACGATCGGGTTTTTACAAAATCCTTACAAAATTCTTACAAGCGCATGACACATTGGGAATTCAAAAGACGTATCTTCGGATTGAAATCCGTCCGAGGAGAAGAAGGATGTCAAACAAGTCAACACTTTTGGCAGTTTTAGGGCTTCTTATCACGGCCGCGGTTTTAGGGGCCTATTCCCAGACCGGCGAGGACCTTTTCCAGAAAGCGCTGCGCCTGGAGAGAAACGAGGGAAAAATGATGGAGGCCATTGAGCTGTATAAGACGATCTTAAAACAGTTCCCGGGAAATCGGGAGCTCGCCGCAGAGGCACAATTCCATATCGGGCTGTGCTATGAACAACTGGGAAACCAAGAGGCGCAAAACGCCTATCAGACGGTCATTCAGGACTACGGAGAACAAAAAGAGGTCGTGGCCAAGGCCAAGGGCCGGCTTTCGAAATTGAAACGGCCAGATGAAAAACTCGAAGAGCCGGAGGGAATCAGAATCAGACAAGTCTGGAAAAAACCTTTAACCGATTTTTTGGGGTCGGTATCTCCCGATGGACGCTTTCTCGCTTGTGTCTATTGGGGAGAAGGAGACCTGGCCATCCATGACTTGATAAGCGGGGAAGACAAGATCCTCACCCATGAGGCGGACCTAGCAAAGGGGGGTTTTGCCATGACCCCGATGTTTTCTAAGAACGGCAGGCAAATCGCCTACTCCTGGTGGCATCCCAACCATACCTATGACCTGCTTCTCGTTGATGTGGATAATCCCTCGCCCCGTAAGCTCTACCGCCGCGAAGGCGAGCATGTATATCCTGCAGCATGGCTTTCTGATGAAGAGCTTATTATTGCCAGACACAACTATGCGACACAAGTGGCTCTGTGCTGCTCCCTCCGGATTTCGGATGGGACAATACGCGAGCTGAAGACATTCGAGCTCACAAAATGGCCCCGGCTATCCTGTTCTCCGGACGAAAAATATATCGCTTATGATTTTGCCGATGAAACCGACGGTGGGAAATTTGACATCAATTTAATGACTATGGAGGGGGCTAGTGAAATTTCCCTGGTTAAACATCCGGCTAACGACAGGGTGCTCGGCTGGGTCCCCGGAAGAAAAGAATTCCTGTTCATAAGTGACCGTTCAGGGACATGGGATCTATGGGCAATACCTGTTGACGGCGGGAAGCCATCCGGACCGGAAAAGCGAATATATACAGATATCGGCGAAGTTGATCCGGTGGGTTTTGCCCAAAACGGGGACTGCTTTATCGGCTTTAACAAGCGCAATTTCAATGCTTATCTTGCACCATTCAATGCTGAGACGGGCCAGCCGGATGAGAAATCGGGCAAAACCTTGTTGGGTTCGAAGATCTGGATAGAATGGTCTCCCGATGGGCAATATCTATCCTATATTGAGGAGGAATCCGGAGCGGATAACCCCCACCGGCAACTCATTATTCAGGACCTGAAAACCGCCGAAGAAAGAAAATTGGCGGAGAACCTGAACGCCGCGTCGGCCTGCTGGTCTCCGGACGGCAATTCGATCTCGGTTGTCGGCTATGAAAAAAGCAATCGCACAAAAAGCGCAGGCATCTACACTGTTGATGTAAAAACAGACCAAACAACCCAAATTGTGAATTTATTGGACTATAAAGGAAAAATTAATCCGCCAGGCGATGATGCCTTTCCTCTCTCCGATGTTCAGTGGTCTTCGGATGGGAAGAGTATCTTCTTTCTGTTTTTTACGGACCGGCTTGTCAAGCGTGATCTGGCAACTGGGGAGGATACCGTCCTTTACAAGAACTCCCGGTTTGAGAGGAGCGTCATGAAACTGTCCCCTGACGGCAAAAACCTGCTTTTCGGAGTGCAGAATTTAGAGGAAAAGAAAAGCCGTCTCTACACAATCCCTGTAGAGGGTGGGCCGGAAAAAGAATTGTGTCCTCCTCGGGAAGCGTTTGGTTTGGGGACAGCCATCTGGTCTCCCGATGGGAAATATGTATATTTTACCGAAAAGGAGGGGGATGGAACCAGTTTGTGGCGCATGCCTGCAGAAGGAGGAATTCCTCAGAAGGTCTGGCACTCAAAAAACAGGGCGGATGTCTTTGGCATTCACCCTGATGGAAAGCAAGTGGCGCTTGCCATCCGTGAGCTGGAAATGGAAATCCGGGTGATTGAGAACTTGGCTCAAGAGCTTGAAAAAATCTATAAAATATCTGAATGATTTCTTTTTGCAGCCCGCGGTTGTCGATGTTGACGACAAGAAAGCCGAACTGAGCCAAGGCCTGCTGGTAGCCGTCCCCGGATTTGAAGACGAAGTGCTCGGGAGGAATGAGGCCGAGTGCCTGGTATTCTTCCTTGAAGACGGTCCTTCCCAGCTCCTGGATGAATGCGCCGTCTCCTTTGTAGAGACAGAAGGTTGCGGGGCTGTCAAAAGAGCTGAAGGTGTCGGCAAAATATTTTCCGAATGCAGCAGCGGAAACTTTCGGACAGGACTTTCGTCGAACTGCATGTAGGCGATCTTCTTCGAATCGGGCGACCACCAGAAACAATAGAACTGGGCGAACTCCTCGGCATACACCCAATCGGGATAGCCGTTCCGCAGGTCTTCATGACCGTCTGTGGTCAAGGCGGAAATCGTGTCCTTCTCGAGATCCCTCAGATATAGGTTGTAGTCTTCCACATAGGTCGTGTACCGGTAGTCCGGAGAAAATTCCTCCTGATACCGGGCAAAACGAACGCCGCGCTCCGGCGGACGGACCTTGAACATCCGCTTTGGAGACGGGTTCAATTTTTGAGTTTTTCCGCTCAGGTGCGCTATAATCAAATTTCATGTCCATCCTGATTCATTCCACCGCCATGAGGAGTTATCATGAGTCTTAAAAGTGATTTCGTCGGGGACATCCCCCGGCGCAAGTTTCTCGAGCTGGGCCTCAAGGGCAGCTTGGCCGTGGCGGCGACGCCCGCCCTGCTGCGGAGTTTATTGGCGGGCCCAGAGCCGGCCAGACCGAAGCTCTCCTTTGAGGACCTCAACAAGGTCATCCGTCATGCCTTGAGCCAAGGGGGAGAGTTCGGGGAGGTCTATATCGAGCACCGGATATCGCGCTCCATTCTGCTCGAGGAAGGCAAATTCAAGAGCGCCGTCTTCGGGATCAGCCAGGGGGCCGGCGTCCGCGTGATTTCCGGGGACAAGACGGGCTATGCCTACACCGATGAAATCGGCGAGGAGAAACTCCTCCGGGCAGCCGAGGTGGCCTCCTATGTCGCCCGGGGGAGCCGGACCATCACGCCTGTGGACATCAAGGAAGAGAAGAGGCCGTCTTACATCACGGTCAAGGTCCCTCTCCAGGCGGTCGCCGACGAGAAGCGTCTCGAGATCATGAAGCGGGCCCATGACGCTGCGCTCGGTTACGACGCCCGGATCAAGATGGCCTCGATCGATTACTACGACGAAGTCCGCGGCCGCATCATCGTTAACAGCGAGGGCCTTTACCTGAGCGACGAACTGCCCCTCATCTTCTTTATCGTCCAGACTCTCGGCGTCGGCAACAACACCTCCCACATGGGCCGGGAGAGGCTGAGCCGGCATTCCGGGATCGAGATGTTCGATGAGCTCAAGCCCGAGGACGCGGCCCGGACCTGCGCCCGGGAATCGATCGTCATGCTCGAGGCCAAGGATGCCCCGGCCGGGAAGATGGACGTGGTCATACAGAACGGCTGGGGCGGTGTGCTCGTTCACGAGGCTGTCGGCCATCCGCTCGAGGGCGACAACATCGCCCGCCAAACCGGGGTGTTTGTCGGCAAACTCGGGAAGAAGGTGGCCAGCGAGAAATTCACCATGGTGGACGACGGCACCCTCCCCTGCTTCCGGGGCACGACCAACTACGATGACGAAGGCACCCAGATGAAACGCAACGTCCTGATCCAGGGTGGTGTCCTCGTCAAGTTCATGACCGATATCCTCTCGGCCAAGCAGCTCAAAATGGAGCGGACCGGCAACGGCCGCAGGGAGAGCTTCCAGCACCTCCCCATCGTCCGGATGACCAACACCTTCATCGACAACCAGAACGACAGGCCGGCCGACATCCTGGCTTCGACCAAGAGCGGACTCTACGTCCAGAGCCTGAGCGGCGGCAGCGTCAACCCGACGACGGGAGTTTTTAACTTCACCTGCCGGGAAGCCTACCTCATCGAGAACGGGAAAAAGACGACCCCGGTCAAGGGCGCCACTCTCATCGGGAACTGTCTCGATGTCATCCAGGGGATCGACGCCGTCGGGGATAACTTGGATTTCGGCCCCGGGATCTGCGGCAAAGGCCAGGCGGCCGAGGTCACGGCCGGTCAGCCAACGGTCAGGATCCGGGGGATCAACGTCGGCGGGTCACGGGCCAGGTAAAGCCGGGATAACAGGGAGAGAACCATGGATTACAAAGGATTAGCCGAACAACTGGTCAAGAAATGCCGGGAGCGCGGAGCCGACGCGGCCGAGGTCTATATCGAGACCAGCCGGAATCTCCGCGTCGAGGTCAGGAAGGGCGAGATCGAAACCGTCCAGGAGGCGGCCGGATACGGAGCCGGGTTCCGCGTCTTCATCCAAGGCCGGATGGCCTTCGCCAGCTCGAACGACCTCGGCGAGAAGGCCCTGGACGATGCCATCGGACGGGCCATCGGGTTCGCCAGGATCACGACGGCGGACCCGAACAACGTCCTGCCGGAAGACAAGGGGATAACCTCTGTGGCCGGTCTGTACGACCCTCAGATTGCCGAGGTCAAGATCGAAGAAAAGATCGACCTGGCCAAAAAGACAGAAAAACTGGCTATGCAGGATCCCCGCATCACCAAGAGCGATGGGGCGAGCTACAGAGAGACGGAGGGAGAGGTTTTCATCGCCAATTCCAATGGGCTGGTCAAGAGCTACAAGCATGGGGGCTGCAGCTTTGGCGTGTCGGTGGTGGCGGAAAAAGGAGAACAGAAATCATCGGGCGGCGAGTCCTGCAGCCGGAGGTTCTATAAGGACCTCAAGCCGG
>Ga0307378_10005017_pt1 | contig 18596 bp, 14 predicted proteins | sample UN1MG_FD_202238 | JGI IMG/M metagenome (GOLD analysis project Ga0307378, IMG submission 202238) | Soil microbial communities from Risofladan, Vaasa, Finland - UN-1 | ecosystem: Environmental > Terrestrial > Soil > Coastal area > Acid sulfate soil | place: Finland: Risofladan, Vaasa | collected... | reverse complement strand
AAGGTGAAGCACTTGCAGACGATGCGGCCTTCGGTCTGCTCGTGGGCGTGGATGTCGATCCCCAGCTTCTCCAGGTCCACCCCCCTCCTTTGGGCCCAATTGAACACGGCCGATTCCAGGGCCTCGGCTCCCATCACCGAGCAGTGGATCTTCTGATCCGGGAGCCCACCGAGGAACTCGACAATGTCGCTGTTATGGATCTTCAGCGCGTCGATGGGCGTATACTGCCCCTGCTCGATCATCGTGCACAGTGCCTCGGAGGAGGCGATCGCCGAGGTGCAGCCGAAGGTCAGGTACCTGGCCTCCACGATCACGTCCTTCGTCGGATCGGTGGGGTGTCGTTCCACCCGAAAGGTGAACCGCATCGAGTCGCCGCAGACGATCGAGCCGTGCTCGCCGAAGCCGTCCGGGTCCTCGATCTCCCCGAGATGAGTGCCGGGCTCCCCATGCACGGCGGCCATGAAGAGTTCCTTCGTCTTCTCGCTGTACTGCCAGGCCATCCCACTCCTCCAATATTACGCAGTTTTCCCGTAGGTCCTGCATCTCCAAGTACTGCGTTCTCTCGAACGCGTTGTCTTCAAGGTCTCTACCGTCTTATAGGCAATGCTAGCTTACCGGGGAACGATGCTCAAAGCACGGTGGAGCACGATGCTCAAAGCATTATACGGACGGGAATGCCGAGCGACGATCAGCATGCCAGACGGCGTCGAGGTAGACAAGCCCCCGCCCCTCACCTTCGGCGACTTGCTTCCTTCCGACGGGCCTTGATTTTCTCGTGCTCAGCGTGATCCTTCTTCGCTTGGGCCGCGTCGCCCTGCCTGGCATGAGCCACAGCCCGATTGCGGTAGGCGTCCGCGTAGGTGGGATCGATCCGAATCGCTTCGGTGTAGTCGGCAATGGCCCTATCGAGATTCCCCTGCATCTTGCGCGCGACCCCCCGATTGTTGTAGGCTCGGGCGTAGTCGGGCCTCAGCCGGATGGCCTCGTCGAAGTCGGCAATCGCCGCGTCCAGGTCGCCGAGCTCACAATAGACGGTCCCCCGGTTGCAGTAGGCACGAGCGTACTGCGGGTCGAGCCGGATGGCCTCGGTGAAGAGGACCACGGCTTTCTCGAGCTTCCCCTTCACCCAGCATCCGGTGCCGCGACTGCAAGCCTCGATGGCTTCTTGCATGACCTGCCTCAGCGCGGGGTGCATAGCCCCCCGTCCTCAGAAGGCTACGCGGTTATGTGGAGACCGCACGTGTAGATCATGCCATGGTCTTGCAGGGCCCGCAACCTTTTGGCGGTCTAAGCCACCTCGTCCTGCTAGCCCTATTGAGGGGGTTCCGGCAACCAGATCACCCCCCGTGCAATCGCCAGGCGGGATCTCAATCCGGCTCGCGTCGCAGGGAGTTGTCACGCGCCGGCCGCGTAACGCCGCTCGATCAACTCTTCAGCGACCACCGCGCTTGGCGCAGCACCGCATAGGGTGAACCTTCCATGTTCTCATACCACGCCGTCAACAGCGAGCCGTCGTCGAGCTCGACCGTGGACGGATAGCCGAGATCGCCGGACACTCCGTCGCCGGAGATGATGATTGCCTCGGACCAGGTGCGGCCGTGATCCTCGCTGACGCGGGCCTGGTTGCCCAACGGCGCGCGGCGATGCCCGTAGGTCATCAGCAGCCGGTCGTCCTTGAGCCGCAGCAGATGGGAGGGCAGCCCCCAGACGCCGATCTCGTGGGGCGTGGACCAGGTCTTGCCGCCGTCCGACGACTCGGCCTGGAGGGTCTCCCCGGCATTCGCCTTGTTGTGGTTTCGGATCTGGGCGACGATCCGCCCGTCGGCCGTCTCCACGGCGTGAAGCTCGTGGTAGCTCCCGTTGGTGTCGCCTTCGCGGGTCGGGATTTCGGCCAGCCACTGCCAGGTCTGGCCGTCGTCGGTCGACTCGCACACACCGATCCGCGTCTCGCCGTGCCAGAGCTCCCTGCCCGCGTAGAGCAAGCGGCCGTCGGAGAGCTGGATCGGGCCGTGGGGGCTGTTGACCTGACAGCGGTAGCGGCCCGAGAAGGTGACCCCACCGTCGGTCGAGCGGATCATCCAGACGTCGAGCGCGGCCTGGCGCTCTTCGGCCGAGACGCGGCGATGGGCCGCCTGCCAGCTTTTCAGCCTTTCCTCGGGCCAGGCGCCCGGCTGGCCCGGCTCGATCTTCTCGGCCTTGGCCAGGCGAGGCTCGTACGCCAGCGAGGTGAAGGTGGTGATCAGGATGGAGCCCTGGGCGGTTTCCAGCACGCCCGAGTCGCGATCGTCGATGGGGCCGTCCATCACGATGCGGGGCCAGCTCCAGGTCCGGCCGTCGTCGTCGGACCGCATCAGCTCGACGCGGCCGAACGGACAGACGTGCTCCTCCCGGCCCCCGGAGCACACCAGCAGCAATTGCCCATTGCGTCGCCGGGCCAGCGTGGGCCATCCGTGATAGAGATGCGGCTGGTGGCTGATGACCTTCGTCTCGAAGACCTCGGCCCGGGGCGCGGCAGATGCCCGGCGGTTGAGGCCAATCAGTGTGGCGCCCACGGCAACGCCCGTGGTGCCCAGCATCCGTCGACGTGTGATCTTCGTCATGGTGGCAACTCCTCGCTCTTGTTGTACGTAAGGCCCCTCACGACGCGTCAGAGGTTGGCGCGTCGGACGCGCCCCATGGCGGGGCAACCGTCACTCAGCAAGCGTGGCCGAGCATGCGTCCCGTTTCCGGCCTCGCTCCGCCTTCGAGCCATGCAATCGCGTGCTCTTCCGGCTGGTCCGGGTTCACCCAAACAATGCCCCTCAGTTCCGAGACGTGCTCAGAAGCCCTTCCGAGCAGCCTCCTCGCCCGATCATCGAGGGAGGCGACGCACCCATCGGTGGCCATCGCCGCCTCGATGAGAAGGCAATCCTTGAGCATCTCCTCACGCGCCTCGTCCGTCGCTTCGACGGTCTCAAGCCTCCGCCAGAGCGTATCCTCGTCCGGAAGCTCGACGCAATCGACCTTCTTCCTCGCGTACATCCGCGTGCGCCACTTCCGCGAGAAAGAGGACTGGTGCTTGCTCCACTCCTTGCCGATCTCCGGCGTCCACACCATGCGATGGCAGATCACCAGGACTGCTTCCAGGAAATCGCGACACCGCTTGCCCGCGGAGTGCAGCTTCCGTTTGTCCCCGGCCGTCCCGGCGATAGAAGCGTCGATCACGAGCCGTCGCGAAGGAGACTTCGGCATGTCACTTGCAGCTCATTCGGGCTTCCGCGGCGTCCATGTATCGCTTCTCGATGTCCATCTCCACGTCGCCGAAGTCCTCCGGCCAGTCGCCGAAGGCACCTGCGTCATCGAGATCGGCGCTGGTGACGCTCGTCCCGCCGTCCTCCTCAGACCGAGTGAACCAGTGCAGCTTCACGGCATCCGGCGCGATCGTCCCGGTCGCCACAAGATGCTGTACCGCCAGAAGTAGCAGCGGGCTGTGCGTCTCGATCAGGACCCGCACGCCACGCTGGACGGCTCTCGCCAGCACGCTCGCCATGGCCACTTGCGCGCGCGGGTGCAAATGAATCTCAGGTTGTTCAAGATAAACCAAGTGCTCGGGGCCGGCGGCGTGAAGCGCCACGACAACCGGTAGCGCCTGGGACACGCCAAATCCAACGTCGGCGATGCTCACGAGGTCGCGTGCGCCACCACGCACGGCCCGCGGCAACCGGCCCACTTGAAGCTCCACTTCGGCGTCGCTGATGCGTCTCGCCACAACCTTCCAAGACAAACCGAGCACTCTCAGGTCATCGGTCGCGCTGTTGAGTTTGTCGCGATCGTCGTCGCCCTGCCATTTCGCAATGATGCTCGCGACATAGTTGTCGAAAGTCCCGGAAAACGTCGTACCGACCGCAGTGACCGGATACGTTCGCCTTGGGTTCCCTCGCAGGGCTGGCAAATGCACTAGATCATGCAACCATTGCCCGACTCGGTCCAAACATTGAAGAGAAAAGGGTATGTCCTCGATTCTCCGATTCGGCGGCTTGACTCTCGCGATGGGGCGCAAGAAGCATCGTTCGCGCTGAAGCTCCCAATAGGGTGTCGCGTTGAACGCCGGCAGGAACTCCTTGAGCATCGCCACAGGCTTATCCGGCAGCTCTCTCTCAAGCGTTGCGTGGTCCATAGTAGTAGTGACGTCAAGCAGCTTGCCGTTTTCGAGCAAGACTGCTCTATGGAGTTCCAAAGTGCGGTCCGGTAACTTCCTGAAGTATGTGGTGATTCCCAACTTGGCTAGAGACTCGATTCCGACGTGAAACTCGTTTACCGATTCCCCTTTGCGGGTACGGGACAACAACTGCTTGCCCTCGCTGAAGCGCACATTCGGTCCGTTCAACAAGAGAGGCCCCGGATCGTACGTCGCTTCCAGGGTCTGCTTCATCATCAGCAGCGGCTGCACCATGCTCGATTTTCCAGAGGAGTTCGCCCCAGCGAGAATGGTCAAAGGACGCAGCTCGATCGACTGCTCTTCTCGGATGGACTTGAAGCCCGCGACCGCGATTCTGGTAGGCACGGCCTCGGGCTGCTCGGAACCCGCAGCTTCTTCTTTCGATCGTTTTGCCATTTGAGCCTTCCTCGGGGAGGCCGCGGAGTCACAAAGGATCCGTGTGCCCGCTCCCGGATAGTGTGACGGATGTGCATCCATAAGTCGAGGGGGGCCCCACGCGGCACGGACGCACGGCTCCCCCCCGGCTTCCTTGACTCACCCCGAAACATGAGGTACGTGCTGGTAGCTAGCCAGGGTGCCTCACCCCTTTGTCGTTTCGGAGGTGCACGTTGTCGACCACCACACTGCCTGCCCAGGACGGACTCTCCGAAGACCAGTGGCCTATCCGGTCGCCCCGGGCGGCCCTCGACGCGGGGGTGACGGTGGTGGTGCCGGCGTACAACGAGGAGGGCGGCGTCGGGGCAATCCTGGACCGCCTGCTCTCGATTCTGGCGGAGATCGAGGGGGTGTTGCCGTCGGAGGTCATCGTCGTCGACGACGGCTCCGCCGATGGGACGGCCGCGGCAGTGGAGCCGTTCCGTGCGCGGGGAGTCCAGCTCGTGCGTCACGCCGAGAACCGCGGCTACGGCGCCGCCTTGAAGACGGGCATCCGGCACGCCCGGCACGACTGGATCCTCATCATCGACGCCGACGGCACGTACGATGAGCAGTACGTCCCCGAGCTGCTCCGCTATCGCAGCGAGCACGAGATGGTCGTGGGTGCCCGGACCGGGGCCGACGTGAAGGTGCCTCTCGTGCGCCGGCCGGCCAAGTGGATCCTGCGAAAGCTGGCCGGGTATCTCTGCCAGCGGGAGATCCCGGATCTCAACAGTGGGCTGCGGCTGATCCGCAAGGACGCGGTGGAGCGGTTTGCGAACCTGCTGCCCGACGGGTTCTCGTTCACCACCACGATCACGTTGGCCATGCTCTCGTCGGGGTACCACGTGAAGTACGTGCCCATCGACTACCAGAAGCGGACCGGCAAGTCGAAGATCCGGCCGGTGGCGGACACGCTCGGCTTCCTGATGCTGATCTTTCGGACGATCATGTATTTCAACCCGTTGCGCGTTTTCCTCCCCACGGCGATCCTGTTCGTGGCGGCGAGCCTGATCGTGGGGATCGGCAGCGCCGTGCTCTTCGACAAGATGATGGACGTGACGACCGTGGTGCTCTTCGTCACGGGAGTGCAGATTCTGGGACTCGGCTTGATCGCCGACTCGCTGAACCGGCGGATGCAATGAGCCGGGCCGCGGGGGCAAGCGTTCTCAATCTCGTGCGTCCGTGGACGTTGCGGCTTCGTCAGGATCAGCCGAAGAACGACTTCCGTATGCGCCCCCGGCACCAGGCCGGGGGGATGGGCCGAGGAATCCGAAAGTTGTCTTTCGGTCGGTCGCTAGAAGACCATCGCGCCCGCGCTCGTCGCCGCGGTGACGGATTCTCGGTCGGTCCGCTCGGCCGATCCGCGGACCGGTCGGATTGGGGCGGAAGCGGGGACTGTGCGGGTTGCGCTGATCAGCCGGGCACTTGCTTGCTTCCCCCGTCCGGGCACCTAGAGTTTGGCAGAGACACCTCGAGACTTGGGAAGAGGAAACCGTGTCCACGTCCGCTACGCCTTCCACCGATATCGCCGAAGGGCACGACCGCGAGGGCATCGAGCCGGTCAAGGTCCTGCTGATCAACCCCCCCCGGTTCCACGAGCTGATCGGCAAGAACCCGGCCATCGTGGAGAAGCACCGCGGGTTCAACCCGCCGCTGGGCATCCTCTCGCTGGCGGGTTTCCTGGAGGGCCGCACGCCGCACCAGGTCGAGGCCATCGACTGCCAGCCGCTGGGCTGTACCTATTCCCAACTCCGCGAGGAGCTTGCCCGGCGAAGGTTCGACGTGGTGGGCATCACCGCGATGACCTTCACGCTGATCGACGTGCTGCGCACGTGCCGGACGGTTCGGGAGGTGAATCCGACGGCGAAGATCGTGCTCGGCGGGCCCCACGTGCACCTGTATCCCGAGGAGACGATCCGCAAGCCGGAGGTCGACTTCCTCATCCAGGGGGAAGGCGAGATCGCTTTCGAGCGGTTCCTGGCCTGCTACAAGCATCCGGAGCGCTATCCGACGATCCCGGGGCTGGTCTACGTGGATGAGTTCGCGAGCGTGCGGAACAACGGCATCGCGCCGCCGACGGAGGACCTGGACCTGCTGGGGTGGCCCGCCCGGCACAAGCTCGATCCGGAGCTGTACACGTCGCTTCTGGGCCGGGCGAACACGGTAACCACGATGTTCACCAGCCGGGGGTGTCCGTTCCAGTGCACGTTCTGCGACCGGCCCTTCTCGCCCACCATCTCCGGCTTCCGCTACCGGTCGGCGAAACACGTGGCCGACGAGATCGAGGCGATCATCTCGCTGGGCATCCGCGAGGCGTTCATCTACGACGACACGTTCACGGTGAACCGGAGGCGGGTCTACGAGCTTTGCGACGAGATCAAGCGGCGCCACCTGCGTTTCAACTGGGACGTTCGTGCCCACGTGAACACGGTGACGTCCGACGTGCTCAAGACGATGGCCGACGCCGGCTGCGACCGCATCCATTTCGGCGTCGAAGCCGGCAACGACCGCATGCTCAAGGTGATCCGCAAGAACACCAGCGTGGCCCGGGTGAAGCAGGCGTTTGCGTGGGCGAAGCAGGCAGGCATGGAGACCCTGGCGTACTTCATCATCGGCCAGCAGACCGAGACGGCCGCCGACATCGACGACACCATCCGACTGGCCAGGGAGCTGGACCCGAGCTACTGCCACTTCACGGTGTTCTGCCCCTACCCGGGCACGCAGATGTACCGGAAAGGGCTGGAGTCGGGAATCATCGAGGAAGACGCGTGGCAGCAGTTCGCCATGGATCCGCAGCCCGGATTCGAGTTGCCTGCCTGGGAGGAAAACTTCACTCGGCGAGAGTTGCGCCAAATGCTGGTCAAGTGCTACAAGTCGTTCTACCTGCGTCCCCGATACGTCTGGCGAAGGCTGCGGCGGATCCGCCGATGGGGCGAGCTGAAGCGGAAGCTCCACGCCGGACTCTCGGTCGTGAGGATGACCCCCGACGACAGGGTGTATGGTGAGCACGCCTCGGCGGCGGCCGATCTTGCCGCCCCAGACGGACGCAACCCGGACTCTCACGCGCCCACCGAATGCCCAGTGTCCAATCCACGCTGATACGCCGCCGGTGCACGACCCGCGGACAAACCACGATGATCACCCACAGCTTCCGCCTGGTGACCGCCGCCAGCCTGGTCCTTTTCGCCCTGTACCTCGGAACGCACGTGCAGATGCTCGGGCACGTCTGGCGGAGCGCGTTTCCGCCGGTCGACTACGCGATCGCCGAAGAGGTCGTGGTCGCGATGGGCGAGGGGGCGGCCGGCGGCGCGATGACGCCCGAAGCGTTCGACCGCGTCGCCGCGGACACGGCCAACCTGTACTATCCGCGTACCAACTACGTGCAAACCGACCCGCTGCCGCTGGACGTTTTCTCCCAGGAGGACCAAGTGCTGCTGCTCGAAGGGGGCGAGTCGCTTGGCCGTCCGTGGGAGCGACCGGTCGTCTGCCTCGCCCAGACCAGGCTCCACAGCGGTCGGTCCGCAGCGCGACTGGAGACGCGCCTGCTGGTCGACGAGCCCGGCCTGAAGATCCTCCACGCCGCAGACCGGCGGCTTGTGCTGGTTTTCTACGAGTCGCCGCGGGCGTTTGAGAAGGCGTGGACGTACCTCAGTTGGTGCTGGTTCCACCGGCAACATGACGACCTGCGCTACACGTTCGAGCCTGCTCCCGTCGCTTGCATGTTTGACGACGGCAGGGGAGGCGGGCTCGCGCCGTTTCTGTCTGGAAAGACGGTGACGCTCTACGTCCACGAGTCGCTGGACGGATGCTCGCCGGAAACCTGCTACGGTTCGGCGCGCGTGGGGCCCCGATTGGCCGTCGCGAGCGATTCCGCGTTGGCGGCCCGGCTGCCCAAGCTACGGCTTGCGTCGTCGGGGGACGGCGTGCTGATCCTCGCCGGCGGCGCCGGCGAGCAGGTCGGCCGGTTCACGCACTACCTATACGGCACCGACAAGTCGATGTTCCTTTTGGGTACGTTTGGCGGATCAGAGCGGGCTCGCGCGTACCTGGTCGTGCGAAGCGCGCAAGGAGGAAGCCTCGCCTGCCACGAGGATCGTCGGAGGAACCGGCGATGACGAACCAGACGCTCACGCTGCACGCCGGCTATCTGGCGGCCAATCTCCTGCTCGCCTTGGCCAGCCTGACGGTCGCTTACGCCGGCTTCCGCGAAGAGCGGCGCACGGCTCGCCTGTTGGCGACGATCGAGTACGGCACCTGGGTGTTCTTCTCCGTCGTCATCGGCGTTTTCATGGCGCTCGGGGCGCTGCCGCCGCTGGTCGGGTGGAATGAGGCGCGGCTGCTCCGGGTCGACGTGGCGGCGTGGTGCTTCGCCGCGGTGGCGATGATCTTGATCGTCCCGGCCCGCCGGCAGCTTGGCGGGCTGTGCGTGGACGGCGTGCAGGGGATCCGCGCGTGGTGGCCGCGTCTGGCCGACGCGAGGATCGCGCTTTCCGCCTTGGCGATCGCCGCGTGCCTGGGCGTGGGGGCGTACAAGATCGTGGCGTACCCGCCGCACCTCTGGGACGTGATGACCTACCATTTGACCCCGGTCGCCGAATGGCACCAGAGGGCGGAGATGCCCGTCTCTCTGCCTCACGTGGACAATTATCAACAGTCGGCGATCAACCGCGCGTTCCTGGGCGGGTCGCTGTTGAATCTCTGGGGGTTCTGGTTCTTCAGCAACCTCGTCGTGGTGGAGCTTTATCCTTTGATCTACACCGTGGCGATCACCGCGGGCCTGTTGCGGTTGTTTCGCTTCCTGCGAATTCGCCGCGAGACGGCCCTGCTGTTCACGGCCGTCGTGGTAAGCACTCCCATCGTGCTGTTGCACCTCCATGCCTGCAAGAACTACACGGCTTATATCTACCCCTGGACGTCGGCCGCGTTCCTGCTGGCGCAGAATCTCAAGACGCCGCGCCGCCGGCAATTGCTGATGGTGGCGTTTCCCTTCGGGGTGGCGTGGTCGAGCAAAGTGGTATCGAGCTTCGTGTTGCCGGTGATGTTTGCACTGTTCGTCGCCGCGAGGATCCGGCTCGAAGGAAGAAGCATCGTTCGCCGCGAGGGGCGGCTTTGGCTCGCGGCTGCGACGGCGTGCCTGGTTGCCGTGACCGCGCTGTCGTGGTTCTGGGTCTACCGCAACTACCGCAACGAGGGCACGTACTTCTCCCGGCTCACGCGAGGCAAAGAGGCGTTCGCTCTGACCTGGGGCGACGTGCGACAACGCAACTTCGTCCCCGGCGCGGAGGGGCGGCCCGGGCTGCCGGGGTACAGAAACCTCAAGATCCTGGCGGCCAACGTCGTCGATTACAGGCGACGGGTGTGGGACCGCTGCCCCAACCCGGACGGCCGGCTGCGCTACAGTGTCGACGGGTTCGGGATGTCGAACTTCGGGGCGGTCTACTTCAGTTTCGGACAGGTCTTCTTCCTGGCCTTGTTGCTCTGGTATCGGAAACGTCGCCTGCACTCGCCGCGCCGGCGGGCCTTGGTGTTCCTTTCGGCGGTGGCCGGCGTCAGTCTGCTGATGCACTGGGTCGTTTACTACAACCCGTGGTCCTACCGCTCGCACATGTTTCTGCCGCTGATCGTCCTCCCGGCGGGCCTTTACGCGCTCTACCTTTCCTTCGCCGGGCGTCTGCCCGGGTTTGTCCAAGGCGCGCTTTGCCTGGCAATCGCATTCCACTTGGCGGCCTGCGTGTATACCGACGAGACCGAGGATCCGCGTCGGTTCCAGATCGCGAGCCTGCCTTTGGCCAACCGGACGGTGGCGCACTATTTTCGGGAGTGGCCGGAAACCGAGCGGGTCGATCTGGCCCCCAGCGCCGCGACCGTCGGGGCTTGCACGCGATACCACGTCTTCCCGTGGTACGATCCGACGTTCCGGCGCCATGTGGTGCCGCTCACTCGCGAGCAACTCGGCGACCGGAGAGCCGTCGATGAGGCGCGGCTGGACCTGCTCTACTTCAACAGGGTGCTCAAGGCCGACGGAAGACCGGCCCCGTCGCCGGACCCGCTCCGGCTGAGCCCACTTCATTTCGGCCACGTTCCCGGCACCACCTGTCTGGCCGTCGTCAACAGCCGCTGCCGAGACTATTCGCCGGCGGCCGACGCGGAAGAAGATTGGGCAGATGCCCCCCTGGCCAACTCCGATTGAGACTTCGCTCGCTTGTGCATGAAAGGCCGGGCAACTCGAGCAACACCGTCGGAATGGCGGCCGGGGCACGCTCGCTCAGTTCGCGGCGACCTCAGCAGTCCGGCGTCGATAGAGATGCAGCGAGTCGCGCTCCAGAATGGTGTCTTTCCAGAACATGCGTCCTTCAAAGCGCCTGATGAGCTGGTATTCCGGGCGGGCCAGTCCGTGGTCGTGCTTGTACTTGACGCCCACGAGCACGAACTCCGGCGCCTTGCCGCAGACCGACGGGGACCGCGTCATCAGCGGGTTGCCTTTCGCCCAGAGGAAGTAGCTCGGGTTCTGCTTGTCGTGGTAGTTGTCGAAGATGTTCTGCGTGAAGTACGGGAGCACGGAAACCGTGCTGAATCCCTGGGCGTAGATCTCTCTCTGATCCAGGTGGTGCTCCGCCAAATAGGCATACGCCTCTCGGCTCCCCGAGTAAGGATACAAGACGTCGTGATACGAGCAGACGACGCCCCAATAGACGTGGAAGGCAACCACCAGGGTCAGCGTCGCTGCCGCACCACGAAATGCCCAGGCGTGAGGGGGCGTCTGCGAGGCGGCACGCCGGCCTGCCTCGGTCTGCCAAGAGAGCCAGACGCAGAAGACCCAGTAGTAGTAGATCACTCCCTGGTGCCAGGGGCTGCCGCACTTGAAGATGAAGAGCCAGAGCAGGGCGACCGTCGGCCCGGCCCAGAGATGCAAGGTCTTCTGTCTCGCGAACCAGAGCATCGACGCCGCCAGCACGACCACGGAAAGGTACCGGTATGGAGTGAAGGCATCAAGCAGCATACGGGCGTTCCAGGGCTTGATCCCCATTCCCGGAACGCAGAGGTCGTCCGGCGGCCGGACCAGGATCACCACGAGGATCGCAATCAGGCCCAGCACGAGGGCCCCGATCCCGTGTTGCCAGAGGCACTTCGCTCCCATCTCCGAGCGATCGAGCCAAAGGTGCCAGAGATGATAGACGGCCAGGAATCCGGCAATGATGAAGCCGTGGGCATTGGCGTTGGCCAGCAGGGCAAGCAGGGTGAAGAAGAGGATCGGATGACGATTTCGTTTGTGAAACAGGGCGGCTATGGCCACCAGCAGCAGGGCCATCGGCCCGTAGCTGCGCGCCACCACCGCGTACTGGTAGAGCGTGAAAAACCCAAACGGGAAGATCAGCTTGACGTACCAGGGAAACGGGGAGTAGCGAAGGAAGAGGTAGACGGTTGCCACGGCAATCACGACCGAAATCAGCGTCAGCGTCGCGTAGGGAAGGCCCAGCTTGGCGGGCAGGAACAACATCAGGTGCCACAGGCCGGGCGTCCCCTCGTATCGCACGCGCTCGCAGAGGATCTCGGTCAGTCCCGAATCGCGGGCGATGAGCCACGCCTGTCCCTCGTCGAACCAGGGCTCGTGATGCCAGGCGACCGTGCATACGAGGGCGACGTAGAGCAAGAAAACCGAAGTCAACACGACGTCGTCACGCCTCGAGTTTTGGCCGAACATCCCGGCTCCCCTCTCCACGAAGTCGACAGGCCCCACGCAAGCACGCTTTCGGCGGCCGGTCACGTTGCCACGTTGTCGGGTGACCAGGTGCCGGTCTTGCCGGAGATGCGGCCAAGCCTCCAAGAAGACCCCGCCGATGGGCCGACTTGGAGCCGCCTTGGACCTCACCCGGGCAAGGCGGTTGCTGCTCTGCCACGTTGCCGTCAAGCGAGCCGGTCCAGAGACCGTCGGTCGACGTGGACTGAGCGTCCCGGTCGCCGGGGGGCCCTCAGTAACTCTAGGTCGCCCCTGGAGGCGCGCAATCCTGGCTCGGCAGGGCCCGCCCCAACACGCATCAAACTTGCAGCCCGGCTAGAGGGGGGTGCAACGCCCGCCGAAAGAATGGCGCGGGCTCGCCGCCGCAGCGGACCGACGCACCGGCGCTCTTTCAGATGAGCCCGCTACGTTTCGGCTGCATCCCCCGCGCCACGTAATTGGCGGTCGTCAACAGCGGCTGCCGACGCTACACGCCGCCAGCCGGCGCGGAATGGACGCGTCTCGCGCGCCCGTGACCAATCTCGGGCATGCTGCGACGCCTTCGAGGGCAGGTGATTCGCCAGGCGGGGCAAGGTTCCGCAAGACCGGATGGATGTTACGAGCGAATCAGACCTGTTTCCGGCCTACGATGCACTGATTGACGAAAAACCCATCAAGGACTCTCAAAACGCGCACCGCGTCATCAAATCGTTGGGCCAAACTCGGCGAGACTGCGATCTTCAAATAGGGCACGAACGCCACGGGGGCAAACATGAATCGCGTGTAATCAACCACCTCGAAGCCGGCTCGCTCTAGAGTCTCTACCAGGAGACTTCGGCCCAGCTCGACCCGATGGTCTTCTCCGCGGTGCAGACCAAGACGCGACGATAGGTTATCCCAAAAGGGTCTCGGAGACGTTGCGATGAACAGTCCGCCGGGACGCAACACGCGCAGCGCTTCGCTGGCCACTTGGATTGGGTCTCGAACGTGTTCCAGAATGGCCAAGGCACTCACCAGATCGAAATAGCTCGAAGGGATACGCTCGGGAAGCTTGTTCACGTCTCCTCGCAAGAGCGTGATGTTTTCGGGCAGCGGCGGAGCCAATCGCAGTATGTCATCGGAGTACTCGACGCCGATCGCTTCCCGAACTGGAAGCAAGTTGCACATATCGATGAGCGTCAGGCCCTCTGCACAACCGAGGTCAAGGACAGACAACGCGGCCTCGGTATCCAGAAAACGCTCGGCGTTGCGGGCGACGATGCTGGCGCGTGCTTTGTACCGAAACTCAAGGTGCGGCTTGCTCACGCGGTCGCATGAGTAGCTTCGGTCCATGACGCCTCGCGACGGGTTGTCGGGAGTTGTACGTTGCTCGCTGGACGATTTGGCAGGTTCCGCTGAAATCATGGCTACTCTCTCATGCACGACGGCCCATCGTGGGCGACCTGCGAAAACAGGGGGCTCGCGGTCGCGACCCACTCGGCGGCACCGGTTCGAAAGGTCCCGCGGCGTTTGCGGAACCCTCCCCAACGGATCCGTCCCGCTCGAGGACCGCTTGGCCGGTTAGCGTCAACGGTAGGGGACCACCTCCCAGGCCCTGTCTCGGCGGCAAGCGGGAGGACGTGGCCACAACCGGATCGAGGTACTCCGCGTCTGGTGATTGCGCGCAATCCCTGTGCGCAATCTTAGCTTTTTGTCTAACGCAAAGCCCCGGCAAGGCTCGCGCGCCGCACGCGTTTCCCGTGGAGATTCCGCGCACCCGCGACGATACCGCTCCCCCTCGGGCAGACGCCGACCCCCGCGGTGTGGCAGGGAGCGACCTTGACGGAGTGGCGCTCACTCTGAGTAGCGTTTGGCTGAAATGACGCTGCGCATCGCACAGAGACCTCGGCCGGACTTCCCCGACCGCAACCCATGCTACGCAAACGGCCACGTATCACCGAGGGCTTCGCGTTGAAGATCCGTGAGTTGGCGGATGCCGGCTCGGGCGAGCCGGACCATGGCGGTGAGCTCGTCTTCGGTGAAAGTGGCTTCTTCGCCGGTGCCTTGGACCTCGACGAACCGGTCGTTGCCGGCCATGACCACGTTCATGTCGACCGAGGCGGCGGAGTCCTCGCCATGGTCGAGGTCCAAGAGCACTTCGCCGGCGACGATGCCGGCGCTGACCGCCGCGATGCTCTCGCGCAGGGGATACCGGGTTGGGTCGGGAAGCCCGCCGCGGATCGATTCGAGGGCGTCGACCAGGGCGACCAGGGCCCCGGTGATGCCGGCGGTTCGCGTGCCGCCGTCGGCTTCGAGCACGTCGCAGTCGATGGTGATGGTCTGCTCGCCCAGAAGCGCGAGATCGGCCACCGCCCGGAGGCTGCGGCCCACGAGACGTTGGATTTCGCTGGATCGGCCGTCCACCAGCGGGCCCCGCTCGCGGCGCTTGCGCGGCCGGGTGCTGCCCGGGAGCATGCTGTATTCGGCGGTGATCCAGCCGCGGCCTCGGCCGGCCATCCAGGCCGGCACGCGGGGGTCGACGCTAGCCGTACACAAGACGGTCGTCCGGCCGCACTGGATGAGGACGCTGCCGGGGGCCGACTGCGTGTAGCCTCGCTCGATCGTGGTGCGGCGAATCTGGTCGGGCTGGCGGTGATCGGATCGCATGTTCGACTACGACTTTGGGGGGCGAGGCCGCAAGGGGCTATCCGTCTCGTCGCGATCGTGGAAGGGTCCTTATGCTTTCGCCCCTAGGAGCCAAGTGAGGATCCCTTTCTGGACGTGCATCCGGTTGGCCGCCTGCCGGACGACGACGCTCTGCGGCCCGTCGATCACCTCGTCGGTGACTTCTTCGCCGCGGCGGGCCGGCAGACAGTGCATGAACACGGCGCCCTTCTGCGCGTGGGACATCAGCTCCGCATTGACCTGGTAGCGACGGAACTCCTGCTTGCGCTTCTCTTGCTCTTCCTCTTGGCCCATGCTCGCCCAAACGTCGGTATACACGGCCACCGCATCGCGGACCGCCTCGACCGGGTCGGCCGTCACGGTCGTTTCCAAATCGGGCACTTCCCGCTTGAGCAAGGCGAGGGACTCGCCGTCGAACCGGTAGGGCTCGGGAGTCGCCATGGCCAGCCGCATGCCGACCCTGCCGCAGCCCAGGGCCAGGCTACGGGCGACGTTGTTGGCGTCGCCGACCCAGGCCAACGTGTGTCCCTTCAGGCGGCCGGCCAGCTCCCGGATGGTAAACAGGTCGGCCATGGCCTGGCAGGGATGGGCGTAGTCGGTCAGGCCGTTGATCACGGGGCACGAGCAGTGCTCGGCGAGGCGCACGACCGTGTCGTGCCGCTTCGCCCGCACCACGATCACGTCGACGTACTCGCTGAGCACCCGTCCGAAGTCGGCGATGCTCTCGCGGTGGCCGAACCCCACGTCGTTGCCCAAGAAGAGGGAGCTTCCGCCCAGGTGGATCATGCCCGACTCAAAGCTGACCCGGGTCCTCAGCGAGGGCTTCTCGAAGAGCAAGGCCATCACGCGGCCCGGCAAGAGCGGCTCGCGGAGGCCCTTCTCGAACTTGGCCTTGAGGTCTTCGGTAATCGAGAAGATTCGCTCGATTTCCGGCGAGGACAAATCGCTTAGCGTGATCAGGTGTCGGTTCATACCGTCCCTCGAAATCATTGGTCGCACCGGCGTCTCACTTGGCCTGCGATTGGAGCACGTCGGCCAGGACGTCGCACCCCTGGTGGGCTTGTTCTTCGGTGAGCGTCATGGCGGGGAGCAGGCGGATCACGGTCTGCTGCGTGCAGTTGACCAGCAGTTTTCGGTCCATGCAGGCTTTGACCGTCGGCCCCCCCTCGATCGCCAGCTCGATCCCGATCATCAGCCCGAGAATCCGGACTTCGCGGATGACGCCGCACTGCCCTTGAAGCTCCTCCAGCCGGTGGCGGAAGACCTGGCTCAGCCGCTTGGCGTTCTCCAAGAGGCCTTCCTTCTCGATCATTTCGACCGTGGCGATCCCTGCCCGGGCGGCGATGGGGTTGCCGCCGAACGTGGCGGCGTGCATCCCGGGCCGCAAGCTGGGGGCGATCTCGGGGGTGGTCAGCATCGCGGCGCCGGCCAGTCCGCCGCAGATCGCCTTGGCCAGGGTCATGACGTCGGGCACGACGTCGAAATGCTGATAGCCGAACCAGTTGCCCGTCCGCCCCATGCCCGTTTGCACCTCGTCGAACACCAAGAGCAACTCGTGCTCGTCGGCCAGTCGCCGCAGCCCGGCCAGGAAGCCATCCGGGGGGATGCGGATGCCGCCCTCGCCTTGCACCGGTTCGACCAGGATCCCGGCGGTCTCGCCGTCGATCAGCTTGGCCACGGCGTCCAGGTCGCCGTACGGCGCGTAGACGAAGCCGGCCATCAGCGGTCCCACGCCCTCGTGGTACTTGGGCTGGGCGGTCGCCGCCGTCGAGGCGAGCGTACGGCCGTGGAAACCGCCTTCGAAGGTGATGATCTTGTAGCGACTCTTCGGCGTGTGCAGCCGGACCAGCTTGATCGCGGCCTCGTTCGCTTCGGTGCCCGAGTTGCAGAAGAACGCCTGTCCGCCGAAGCTCCTCTCGGAGAGCGCCTGCGCCCATCGGCCTTGTGTTTCCATGTACCATGTGTTCGGTGCATGGATCAGCCGGCCGACCTGGTCCCTGACCGCCTCGACGATGGGCGGCGGACAGTGCCCCAACAGATTGCACCCCCAGCCCGGGAACAGGTCCAGATAGCGATTTCCCTCGCTGTCCCAAACGTAGGAGCCCTCGCCCCGAACGAGCGAGACGGGAAACCGGCCGTAGTTCGGCACGACGTACTTCTCGAACAGCCGAACCGTCTCCTCGGAACTCAAAGCACCATGGGAACCCATATACGTTTCTCCGGTCTGCGAAGCCGCGAGCGGCTTCATGGACACGCCTGCTACTCCAACCCCCCGGGCTTACTGCCGATTGCGCGCCGCCTACGGGCCGCTATCCTTGAGAATCTCCGTCCCGACCCCTTTGCTGGTGTACACCTCCAAGAGCAACGAGTGACGCAGCCGGCCGTCGATGATGTGGACCTTGCGGACTCCCTGGTCGAGCGTCTCGAGGCAGGCCTCGACCTTGGGGATCATGCCGGAATCGATCGCCCCGCTGGCGATCATGTCACGGGCCTGCTGTACTGTGAGAGACTCGACCAGCGAATGAGGTTCGTCCTTCGAGCGGCGGACCCCGTTGACGTCGCTGAGAAACACCAGCTTCTCGGCCTTCAGAGCCCGGGCGACCGCGGTGGCGGCCGTATCTGCGTTGACGTTCAGTTTCTCGCCCTCGTCGGTCCGGCACATCGAGGGGATCACCGGGACGACTCCCTGGCGGCACAGCTCGTCTACGGTCTGGTGGTCTACCCGAGTCACCTCGCCGACGTGGCCCAGATCGACGGGCCGGCCGGCCTGATCGCGAAGTTGGATCCTCCGGCCAAAGAGGACGTTGGTGGTGCGAAAATTGAGCGGGACGGCCTGGCCCTCTAGCTCTTCGATCCGGCGGGCCAGTCGCTCGTTGACCTCATAGGCGAGCACCCGCTCGACGATCTCCAGGGCGGCATCGTCGGTGTAGCGGCGTCCCTCGACGAACCGGGGCTCGAGCCCGGCGCCGGCCATGGCGCGGCTGATCGCAGCGCCGCCGCCGTGCACGACGACGGGCCGCATCCCCACCGTCTCCATGAAGACGACGTCCACCAGCAGGTGGGTCAGTGCGACCGGGTCCTCCATCACGCTCCCACCCAGCTTCACCACCGTGACCTTGCCCCGGAACTGGCGAATCCAGGCGAGCGCTTCGATCAGGACGTCGGCCTTTTCAATAGCGTCTTGAGCATCTTGCAACGAATCACTCCCAAACAGCGCCGCGCAAAAGGTGACGCGGCTGCGGGGGACGAAAAAAACGGCCCCAGCGCGACTTGTCCGCCACCGGGGAAATCCCACATTCTACTGCCGACGGTGCATTTGTCAACGCAGAGGGGGGCCCAGCTATCGGGGGGCGTGGGCGAGCGTACCGCAAAACCACGCCAACCCTCGTTTAACCGCAAGCCGAAGGCGTGCGCGAGCAGCGGAGGCAGGTCGGCGATCCCGCGCACGCCTTCGGTTTACGGTTAAACGACATTATGGGTATTGACTTGACTCAACCAGCCCCGAGGGATTGTGGTTTGATGAGCGAGACAAACGGGGCTGGCTCCACCTGCACGGCCTGTTGAACTAAGCGGTAGAACAACTTGCCCCGTGACGCGGAT
>Ga0307378_10005015_pt1 | contig 18600 bp, 11 predicted proteins | sample UN1MG_FD_202238 | JGI IMG/M metagenome (GOLD analysis project Ga0307378, IMG submission 202238) | Soil microbial communities from Risofladan, Vaasa, Finland - UN-1 | ecosystem: Environmental > Terrestrial > Soil > Coastal area > Acid sulfate soil | place: Finland: Risofladan, Vaasa | collected... | reverse complement strand
AACCACTGGTTGCTATTCACATCCACCGTACCGCCTGCCTGTTCAACCACAATATCGATAATCCCAAGCATACGGTCTGCCAGCATCGTGAAGGTATCTTCGGCAGCAGGGTCACCAGGCAGATAATCCGGCATGTTGTCACGTGTTCGGCTCACCCAGTAACGGTCTGAAAAGCTTGTTGCCGGAAACTGTGCCGCAAGCTCGTCATATCCGTACATAAAGCCTAACAACCCCCCCAGTGTCGCCGTCGAATTGTCCGAATCCCAGCCGGAAAGGGTCCCGATTTTAACCGTCTTTTTATAGTCCCCTTCCCCGTAAAGCAGTGCCATTATTCCGGCCGCAAAATTTATCGAAGACTCATACCACATCTGATACCTGAAACCGTACAAACTCGCATCACGCTGATAACGAATATATATCTTATCACGTGTCGATTCCCAGTCGTCCTTATCAGGATTAGCCAGGTAATCTGCCTTTACAAAGTCATAAATATCAGCCGATTTGGATGTGTCGGGTATATATTTGCGTGCCTCATCAGCAAGCCACAAAATCTGCTCTTTCCTTGACAAATCCGGGTCAACATCGCTGGCCAGAGAATAAAGCAAAACAAAATACTGAGCGGCGTGTGTCGCATAACCGGTGGCGACGGTGCTTATCGGCAGATTGGACATCTGCAGAGCCATCTCCGCCATACCCGGTGCATATATGCCGAAGATTTCCGTTGTAAGCTGCGCATCAATCATCAGCGCAAGGTCATTCAGTGCCAGCATTCCTGTTTGCGGCGTGGTATAACCGTCATCCATCAAGCTCCGCGCCTGCGCGTCGGAAACCCATATATAACTGTTTATATGGCTCATCCAGCCGTCTCTTATCTGCTGGCCGGTGAGCATGTGTGTTTGATGCTGGTTCAAGAGATGACAGTAAACGTATTCGATATCTGTGTCATCGTCAGCATACCACGGGTCCTGGTCGAGTACGAAACCAAAACTGCTCCAGTCCGAATCGTCATAAAAAGGCGGACTTGAACGGTCGCCTTCGGTCTGGATACCGGTCCAGTTGGCGATGCACTCACCAAGCCAAAGGCTGCGCAGACGGTCTGCATAGTCGGCGCGGTCTATAACACGCACCTGCCCCCATTTGTCGGCGAGAAGTGCAAAATCAGGCATGTTGACACCGGCCAGGCCATCTAAATCAGCTTCGCAACCCGGCGCTAAACAACCTGCATCAAGCCAGTAATCACACAGAGTCTTCAAATCAGCGTAATCAACCACGCCGTTACCGCTCAAATCACCGAAAAGACTTCCAGCCCAAATCGAGCACGGGAAAAACAGTACCAGCAAAAATGTAAACTGAAAGATTTTTTTGAACCCGCGCATTATCACCTTCCTCCATTATCTAATGACTTCCGTCGCAAATTTGAACTTATTATACCAAAATAAAGTTGAAATCCAGCATAAAAACAAAATCTTTGCAATAAATCACATCATATTTCGCACAATCGGGCATTTTTTCGAGCTTTACCGATTAAAAAATTGACAATACCCCTGTTAGGACAATATATTTCTTTAGGAAAATAGATGCTGGAGTGTGCACCCGGAATGGAGAGAAGAATCATAAGTTCCTCAAGGGAGATGATAATGCGCACGGCCACTATAAAAAAAACGTTCGCCGTTTTCACAATTCTGGTATTTGCCTCGACCGTCATCGCAGAACAGAGATTTCGCCGTCTCCAGGTCAGGCAATACCGTGACAAGATGAAGGCTGGCTGGGTCGGCCAGATGGCTGGTGTCGCCCGGGGATACCCGATTGAGTTTCGCTATTACGGCCGGCCGGTGCCCGAATACATGGTGCCGAAATGGACACCGGATATGGTCAACGGCGGATTCACTCAGGACGACCTTTATTTGGACATCGGCTACCTCCACTCGATAAACAAGCACGGATTAGGAATTACCAGCAGGCAGGTCTCGATAGACTTCGCTGGTTATGATTTCGAATTCCGCCGAGGTAGTCGCGGCGTATACATACAAGGCCTTGCGCCCCCTGACAGTGGACACCCAAAGTTCCGTAGCCATCCCGATGGTCTCGGCTATCAGATTTCCGCTGATGTCACCGGCCTGATTGCACCGGGACTGCCGAACATAGTTATCGAACTGGGTGAACAACTCGGACCGGTAAGCCGATACGGGGACGGTATCTATGCGGGCCAGTTTGTCGGTGCTATGTACTGCCAGGCTTTCTTTGAAGATGACCCTGTAAAAATCGTCAAGACTGCACTAAAAGCAATACCCTCACAAAGCACATATGCCCGGATGGTTCGCGATGTGCTCAAGTGGTACAAACAATACCCTGACGATTGGGAAAGGGCATACGAACTGATTGACAAAAAGTATTTCCAGAACAAAGACTACAACTGGATGGACTGGAAATGGAAAGGGCTCGAAACCCTGAATATGGACGTAAAGCTAAATGGCGCTTTCATTCTAACGGGCCTGCTTTACGGAAACCGAGACCCCGATAAGACAATCATCTATTCCCTGCGTGGCGGCCACGACTGCGACTGCAACCCCTCAAACTCAGCCGGTGTGCTGTTTACAACCGTTGGTTTCTCCAAACTTCCGGCAAAATTTACTTCAATAGACGAAAGAAAGTTCTTCAGCCAGGTAGAGGACCCTCTTTTATTTCAATACACATTATCTGATTTGGTCGATTTGACCGAAAAAATTGCGCGACAGGCGATTGTCCGCGCTGGCGGGCGAATAGAAAAAGACGCAAAAGGCAATGAAATTTTTGTAATACCAATCCAACAGCCGAACCCCGGCAAACTTCAGGATTCAAAGAATCCCGGCCCTGTCGCTAACAGCTGCTTCACCAAAGAGGAACTTGCACAAATCCGTGGCACAGGACCTTTGGCAATGAAAGAATTTAAAAAGTATGCACCCAGATGGGAAGTAAAACCTCAAAACTCTCTCGGCATGCTCGAACTTGTAAACGGAAAGGAAAATGTATTTGTTACCTATCCTCCGGACAAAAACACTCCCTGCATACTAACCGGACAGGTTGATGTTCCTCCCAATTTACAAACTAATCTGTATCTGAAGGTTGGACATGACCCCAGAGGTGCCTGGACACTAAATGTAAAAGCAAATGGCAGCCTGATATACAGTTGGGATGTTGTAAAAGAGCCCTGGCTGGATATTACGGTTGATTTGTCCGATTATGCCGGCCAAACTGTCAAATTAGAACTAATTAATAAACCAGGCCAATTCTGGCTCAATGAGTGGGCCTACTGGAAAAAAATCGAAATTGAAAGTTATACTGACCTTGGAAAACAAAAAGACAGTCCCTACAGATACTTGCCTCATCCTGAGGGAGAACTACCGCCTTTTTAGTTATATAAAAGTTAAGAAGGGCAAAACCTTAAATCAAAAAAATACATGCAAAAACCAGCGTCCTTTGTTGTCTGTGCCGCTATAGCTTTGATTATTTTCGTCGTAGTAATGTGCAGGAAAGTAACGGCGTGATTGGTGAAGTGGTACCTCGCCAGAACGCGTTTGGTTGGCTCACTTGGACGTAGCTTAGGGCCAGAGAGTTGTCGTTATATTGAGGTTATTTGAAAATGCATAATGGAAAAACAAGGAATAACTAACTGCTTACGTGCAGGAAAACAACCAAAGCAGCGACTAAATTGGCAAAAAAATCTGCAATGAAAAAATAGAAAGCTTCACTTGATGTGGCATCTTTACATTATTAAGCAAAGGGAAAAGTTTTACACGGGAATAACCACCGATCTCAAAAATCGCTTACACCAACATGGTAACCCTCCATTGCTTTATAAAGAGGCTTTTCCAAATAAACATCAAGCTGCGCGAAGAGAAAGGCAAATTAAGGGCGAGTCATATGCAAAGAAACAACAATTAATCACAGCACTCTTCAGGTGAGTTTACACTGAGTTTGCCGAAGGGCTCTTACCAGTGAGTTTACCCTGAGCCTGTCGAAGGGTACTTCAATTCCCCCTTCCCCTGTGTCCTGCCTGCCCCTGCAAGCATTAGGCAGGGGTGTCCTGTATTCTGCCTTTTTAATCTTTTCCCTTGATTGTCCCCAAACACACCCGTACAATGTCCTTTTCTTTAGTCGTTTCTCTGGGATAAGCAGGAAAGGGAGAAAAATGGAATTTAGTAAATATTTAGCAGAAACGACAACCGATGCGAATTTAATTTTATTCTTCGGCGTTTTAGGAACATGGGTAATTGCTGCACTTGCTATCTGGGGAGAACCTATACGCTTATGGTTGATTGGACCTAAGCTTGAACTTAAATTGCATGATACCAAAGGTGAAATTACAACATCTAAAAAAGAAGGCATTACAACACCTATTCGCTATTATCACCTTGATGTAATTAACAAACGAAAGACCGCTAAAGCTTTAAATGTCCGTGTACAAATCAATAAATTACTTAGGCCATTGGCAGATGGTAGTTTTACCGACGAAACCCTAAGTAGCCCCTTGCAATTAATGTGGCAATTCCCATTTACCAAAGCTCATTATCTTACGATAGGTTATAATAAGGAGGTTTGTGACTTAGGTTTTATACCCAAAGGGAGTTATTTAAAACTTACTCCTTATGTAATTCCTAACAAATATGATATCATCTTGCGCTCACTACAAAAATTTAAGGTTGAGATTGTTGCTATTGCTGAAAATGCAGAATCAAATAAACTAAATCTTGAAATTTCATGGGATGGCGAATGGGATGATGATAGCGACAAAATGAGCAAACATCTTGTCGTCAAAGAAATAAAAATCTAAAAAAAAGGAAGTGTTAAATTGGCAAAGTATTATTTGGATAGATTGAATAAATCGCCCTGAAAAACCGTCAAGTTTAACGCTATGTCAATTTTTTACTGCAATCCTTGTTTTTTTAGCTAAAAACCACGGTGATATTTTGTCAATTTTTGGCCGTTTTTTAGCCCTTTTTCCTTGATTTTTGCCCGTTTCCCCTCACCACACAATCCGTTTTTTATCACTTCTGCTTAATCAGCGCAACTTAATTTAGAATGAGCCAGCAGCAGGATATATACTCCATTTGTGGGATTCGTATTCAAAGTGTTTTGTGGTATCAAAGGGTATCTTTTCTGCCTCTTTATTAACAAAATAACCCACGAATCTGATTTCGCAGCTTTGCCTTCTATCAACAGTAACAGGTAGCTTGTCAATGTTTTCTAACTTTCTCTCCCAATCCACATTATGGTCAATTTTCTGGCCATCAACATATTCAATTGATATCGATTTTACAAAAATCTTTTTAAGTGAATCTGTATCATCGCTAATATAAAGGTTGATAGCATATGGAGGAGATTCTATGACATACACCGAAAAAACAAAAGGGATGCGAAATATTAGATTACTGATATCTCCCCCCAGTTCTACATGTGCGTATCCATCAGTAACGATATTTTCAAATAAACTTGTTGTTGACGATCCAAATCCGCCATAGTGATGAAACATTATTCCCCATGTAAATATGGCATTGAGAATTAATGCGATTAATAGAACAACCACAATGACAATTATCAGCTTCTTTTTTCGATATTTCATAAGAAACTTACCTTGTCAATAACTTTCCCTCACCACACAAAATAAAATTCAAACCACAACATTTTTTTACAAATTACAAATGCGAAAGATGTTTCCCTCACTGATGCTAACTCAAAATTATATCCTCTCCCCTCCACATTTCAAATCTAAATTATATATATCCAATTATCTTTTGAGAGAGAAGTTTTGCCGCCGATCCCTGACCCTTTTCGTCCTTCGCTCTTCGCTCTTCGTACTTAAAGTCTCATCCCACCAAGTGTCCAATCACTAACCCCTCATGTAACAACCACCCCAAAACTGCCCAAAATTGTCAAAAAAATACAAATTTTTACAAAGATTGCGCAAAAAATCACAAAAAGTGCGCGCTTTTTACAAAAAAATTACAAAAAATGACAAAAAATACCAATTTTTCTGCCGCATTTTAGTCCCAAACCTACCACTTTCCGCCAAACTCAAATCTGAACCTCTCCACTTATGCCCGTACTATCTTTACCTTAATTTACCAATTCGCGCATCGTACTATCCCCTGCACGATATTTTTCAGCCTCCAAAAGCACCTTCACAAGTCTCCTCCAGCCTTCAAGAACATCCCTGTTTTTTTCATCAGCCAATCCACTATGCATTTGTAAGTCCTTTTCCTAAAAGATGTTATATGGCCCCATGCGGTTCATTAAAACCAGCCTGTGCTTTTTTCTTGTTTTTCTCACAGAGTATCTTCAAATTTAAGCAAGGCCACGTCTATTTGTTTCAGGCGAGGTTATTACATTTGGTCCGAAAAATTTATTCACCGGCTTTTTAATGAATCGATACACTTGTATCCATTGTCATTTCTACCAGCCACCGCGGGAGAACCCCTGGCTTGAGGACGTTGAACTTCAGGATTCAGCTTATCCTTACCATGACTGGAACGAAAAAATTACGGATGAATGCTACCGTCAAAATGCGGCATCCCGGATACTGGACGGTGACAAGAAGATTATAGATATAGTCAACAACTATTCGAAGATAAGTTTCAATTTTGGTCCGACGCTGCTATCCTGGCTTTGCAAACATGAACCGGAGGTTTATGAAAGCATACTTCAAGCAGACAAAAAAAGTCGGGAGAATTTTTCGGGCCACGGAGCAGCTATAGCGCAAGCTTACAATCATATTATTATGCCTCTTGCAAACAGCCGGGACAAGCGTACTCAGATAATATGGGGTATACGTGATTTTGAATATCATTTTGGGCGTAAGCCTGAGGGGATGTGGCTGCCTGAGACAGCGGTAGATTTGGAAACACTGGAACTACTTGCAGAACACGAATTGAAATTTACAATACTAGCACCATCTCAGGCCAAGCGGATACGCCGGATAGACAGCAAGCAATGGAAAGAGGTTGAAGGAGAATGTTTAGAGACAACCAGGCCATATATCTGCCGGCTTGCTTCCGGTCGAACCTTAAATTTATTCTTTTATCATCGTCCCGTAGCTTTAGGTGTTGTTGATGGGCGTCTTTTGAAAGACGGAGAGGTTCTGGCGAGAGATTTGACGAATATTTTCGACGAGCATCTGGAAGAAGCTCAGTTGGCACATATAGCGGCGGATGGCGAGACGTTCGGGCATCACCACCGCTATGCTGATATGGCACTGGCTTATTGTATTCGCCATATCGAATCCAACAATCTGGCGACTATTACTGTGTATGGAGAATATATTGAGAAGTTTCCCGCCATGTATGAAGTTGAAATTAATGAAAATACATCCTGGAGCTGTGAGCACGGTGTTGAAAGGTGGCGAAGTAACTGCGGCTGTTGTTACGGCAGGTATCCGGCGGGAGCTCAAGAGTGGCGAGCACCCCTTCGAGAGGGTATGGACTGGCTGAGGGATGAGCTTGCGAGTCTTTATGAAAACAAAATGAGTGGGTATGTTTCGGACCCGTGGAAGTTGAGAAATGAGTACATCGATATAATAAATGACAGAGGTGCCGAGAATATAGGAGATTTCCTCATGCGTTTTGCCTCAAGGGGTCTTTCCCGCAAGGAGAGGGTGACGTTTTTGAAACTGCTTGAGATGCAGAGAAGCGCTCTGCTTATGTACACAAGCTGCGGTTGGTTCTTTGATGATATATCGGGCATAGAGGCGGTTCAGATAATGCGATATGCAAACCGGTCGATACAGTTGGCGAAGGAAATCGGAGGTGATTTCGAGACGGGTTTTATGGATATTCTTAAGCAAGCTCCGGTAAATGTCAAAAGATTTGCGAATGGGAAAGAAGTTTACGAGGCACTTGTTCAGCCGGCCAATATTGACCTTAACAGGGTGGGTGCCCACTTTGCAATAGCCTCTCTTTTTGAACAATATCCTGCGAAGATAGACATCTATTGCTATTCTGCGGTTATGGAGGTGTATGACCGCATGGATTCCGGGACGCAAAAACTTGCCACCGGCAGAGCAACCCTGCAGTCACGGGTTACGCTGGAAAAATATCGTGTTGATTTTGCCGTACTGTATTTTGGTGGCCAGAATTTAATCGGCGCGGTGAATGTTCGAATGCCGGATGACGTATTTTCCGATGTGCAGAAAAAATTAAAAAATGCCTTTACCAAAGGCGACACTACAGAAGTTATGCGTATTATGAACATTTCTTTTGACAGAAATTGTTATACACTATGGCATCTTTTCAAAGACGAACAACGCTGGATATTAGACGAGTTACTTGCACCGACCCTGCAGGAGATTGAGGCGTCTTTTAATAGTATCTATGAACACAACTACACAATTATGCAGATAATACGAGGTATGAATATGCCTTTGCCCAGGGCCTTTTCGTCATCTGCGGAGTTTGTAATTAATCAGCAACTTTGCAGAGTTATCCGAGATGACGATGCGGACCTGAGGCGCTTGAAGGAGTTGGCGGCCGAGGCAAAAAGGCTATCGCTGAGACTTGATAAAGCGACTTTGCGTTTTGAGGCGAGCCGGAGAATTAATCGTGTTATAAATGAACTTGCGGAATCAGCGGAAGATATTACTTTACTTGAAACAGCCGAAACCGATATCGGGATTCTTCTCGCGACGATTTCAGGGCTGGATTTGCACGCAACTCAGAATGTTTTTTTTGCTATTTGCAGGAAAAGCTGTATGGAGATGAAAAAAAGAGCTGATTCAGGTGATAAAGTTGCGGAAAAATGGATTGAACTTTTTGATAATTTGGCTTGTCGTTTAAATATAAAAATCCGGTAACAATTTTTGCTTAGGGGAAAAAGTCGAGATAAAAGAGGCTATGAGAAAAAGGGCGAGTGGTGTACTGCTTCATATAACTTCACTGCCTTCCAAATACGGGATAGGCGACCTTGGTCCGGGGGCTTATGCATTTGCTGATTTTCTGGCCAAGGCAAAACAGCGTTACTGGCAAGTGCTTCCTTTGAACCCGACGGACCGTTCACCTTATACCAGCAGATCGGCCTTTGCGGGAAACACGTTGGTTTTAAGTCCTGAATTGTTGTATCGCCGTGGTTTTTTAACAAGAAAAGAGATTGAAGATGCCCGTGTTTTTCGCGAGGGACGTATAGATTACAGGTCAGTTGGCTCTCATAAAACAAAGCTGCTAAAGATTGCATTTGAGTCTTTCAAAAGGACGGCAAAAAAGTCGAGCTATGAGTCGTTTTGTAGGAAGAATAAAGACTGGCTCGAAGATTTTTCGATGTTTAGCGTATTACGTAAGCATTTTCGCTATCGCTTGTGGTGTGACTGGCCTCGGGAAATCAGGGACAGGAAGAAGCATGCTGTTAAATCCTTAAACAGTCAATTGGCAGGTCATATAGAGTGGGAAAAATTCTTACAATATATGTTTTTTGAGCAATGGTTTTCTTTGAAACGGTACTGCAATGGACTTGGTATTAAGATAATAGGGGATGTTCCAATTAATGTTTCGCGGGAGAGTGCGGATTTGTGGGTGCATCCGGAACTTTTCAAGCTGACAAATACAAAAAGACTTCGTGTTGTATCAGGTGTTCCACCTGATTCTTTCAGTAAGAGCGGTCAATTGTGGGGTAATCCTGTTTATAATTGGCAAGTTTTGAAAAAGAAAGGTTACAGATGGTGGGTTCAGCGAATAAAACAAGGCCTGAGTTTATTTGATATTATTCGTATCGACCACTTCAGGGGCTTTATGGCGTATTGGCAGGTTCCCGCGAGGCATAAAACAGCAACAAACGGCAAATGGGTTAATGGGCCTAAAGAGGATTTTTTGAAAGTGCTCTTTAAGCATTTTCCTTCCAAGCCCTTCATAGTTGAGGACCTGGGGCACATTACCGAGGATGTCAGAGGGGTTATCGAAAAGTTTGAACTTACCTGCACGAGGGTACTTTTATCTGGTTTTGACGGTGATATTACTACAAATGCCCATTGTCCTTATAATCATGTAAGAAATTCTGTGGTTTATACGAGTACTCATGACAGCAATACTATAAAGGGCTGGTTTGTTAAAGAGGCCAGGCCTGAAGTAAAGAGGAAACTCTTTGATTATCTCGGGCACCACGTTTCTGCCGGGGGGGTGCATTGGGAATTGATAAGGCTTGCAATGAGTTCTGTCGCGAAGCTGGCTATTATTCCTATGCAGGACATTTTAGGCCTGGATGAGCGAGCCCGCATGAATCGCCCCGGCACCATCAGAGGCAACTGGAGTTGGCGGCTTGGACCGAAGGAGAAAACAGCTTCAGTTGCCGGGAAAATGGCCGAGTTAACAAAGTTTTTTGGAAGGGGCTGATTGATTTTGCGGGGTGCTTTTTCCCATAGCTTTATCAGCAGGTTTGCGCTGCTTTTGCATCTTTCTGCAGCAGCGTAGATTTAAATCGTTCAAGACGCTCATAAAGCTGATGTAACAATCATACGGTGAATCGTAGGGGTTGAAGTATTTATGAACGTCACCGTCGGCAAAATACTTTGTGCACATGTAATAGAAGTGATCTGACGTCTGGAGTCTTCTCCAGTCTCTGATTATATCCTTATCCCGTGCGGCTTTTACTTTTTCTTCAAGTTCGTAAAGTTCAGCAAGGGCATTTTTCTGCATGGCGTTGCCATTCCAGGCAGAAAGGTCCCGTTCGATGTCAGCCCAACTTATGGGACAGGGCACGTCAATTACATCGAGAGGTTCATATGTGTAGGCTATCTCGGAGGGCGTTTTGAAATCATTGTCAGGGTGTCTGAGTATCTCTTCTGGCAGATGGCGCATAAACTCGAATATTCCGGTGTCGACCCATTGGTGTTCACCAAAAGTTTCGTAGTCCATGAAAAGGTTTACAACAAATCCACAACCATTAACAGCATTGACCCAACTTGCGTATTTGTTGGCAAGCAGAGGCCATTGGCTCCAGTTTCTGTTGGAGAATCTAAATGCTATATCATCGCTGAGCGGGTAGTTTTTCAAGAGGAGTTTTAACCTGCGGCAATTCACAGGACGGTAAACGAAGTTAGGGCTTCTGTAGCCGAGGATATGGCCCGGGCCTTCAGTCAAGATCGCATCGAATTCGGTATTGTTTTCAATGAAGGCGGCCAAATCGTTATTATAGATAAGCTCGGTATTCCTGAAAACGCGGGGGTTTTGTCTGAAGAGTCTCTTGATCGTATGGCTGTGAGTTTCAACCTGCTGGGCAAACTCGTCGAGCGAATACAGAAAACTTAAGCTGTGGTAGTAGGTTTCAGCCAGAAATTCCACACAACCTGTATCGGCCAGTTGCTTGAAGGTTCTCAGCACGTTTGGGGTGTAATTTTCAATTTGTTCGAGCATTACCCCTGTTATACTGTATGATATTTTAAACTTGCCGTTATATTTACTGATGAGTTCGAGAAGTAGCAAATTAGCGGGCAAATAGCATTTTTTGGCCACCTTTCTGCATATCTCAGCGTTCTTTTTATCGTCAAAGTAGCTGCTGTGCTGGTCGAAGACTGTATAGTTTTTCAATCTATATGGCTGATGAACCTGGAAGTAAAAGCAAACGGATGCCATTTGCCACCTCTTTTTTCAACAATATTTAGATATTGAGCTATTTGGTCTAAGTGCAAGTATCTTTCATTTATGTCTTCAAATTACTTACCAGAAAGTTAAAAGTCGTTTTGTAGAATTTCTATGGTACGGCGACAAAGTTCACGGCCGTAATCGGTCCAAAGACCTTGCCCCCAGTAACGAAAGCAGCTGGTCTGTGTCATAAGCAGGTGATAAAGTGCATTACGATATCTTGTCTCCGAAGTTGAAACTCCGCCTGCCAAGACTTTTTCAGCGAACAAAGCACTGGCCTGCTCCATGGGCCCGAGGACGTGGTCGTAACCTCGCACCCATGAGATGTCGTTAGTCCAACTGCCACCTTCCATGTGGAACTGAGGGTCCTGCTTTTCCAGTTCCTTAATTACTTTTTCAAGCACCTGCGGTCCGGACCCATTTGGGAACTTTTCCCAGACCGACTTTTGCATAACGGGCTGGACGGCAGGAAAGTCGTCTTCTCTGATGCCGAGAGATTCAAGATATTCGAGGTACTCGGTGATGTTTAGGGCAGGTGTCTTTGCACCGGAGGCTTCGGCCATAACGTCGAGATACTTAGATGGAAATTCGTTCATCATAACGCCACCATTTTCTCCGTCAGCGATCTGTGTTACCAACTGGGGAATGAGTTTACCTGCCAGTTTTTTTCGAGGGAGGTTTTTGGCCTCATAATACGGCTGCATTTGGCCTACCAACTTGGTATCGCTGCCCTGAGTTTTAATGATAGCCGTGATAGTAATAGTTTGTTGTTTGGAATTTTTTGCCACCAGTCGGTGCGGTATGTGGGGTTCTTGAATTGGACCTCCATTCTCAAGAGACTCGACAGTATGTTCCTGCAGTAAGAGCCAGCGATATCCGCATTCTTTGAGGATTTTGACGAACTCGTAGCAGACATCCGGGTGGTTAGGAAGGGCCATTTCGCTGGGAGCAAATCCCCTGACACGGCTGAGTGCTTCGAATCCAAAGACCGCGGCAAAAAAGTGTTGCCATGCCCTGACGTGCAGGCGGTAATCCTGCATTGGTGTGGAGGGGGCCACTGAATGGCCCCATGGTGAGCCGAGCCACTCGACGTTCGGTTGGTAAGCGGTTTGGCAAGTGACGTTTCTAAGGTCTTCGATGACATCATCTAATCCCATCTGAATTAATCCGTGGAGCAGACAGCCGGAGTAATCAAGCATTACCCGAGGTTGCTTGCCTTCACGGACGAGTTGGGGCACAAATCTGCCTATTCGCTGATAGCACCAATGGAAGGTGGGTGCGTTGTGGTTGTCTCCAATTTCGGGGTGATCCATCATATCTTTCAGGTTGCTGATAATTGCGGCGGTTTGCAAATCGTCTCCGCCTGCGGGTATTAGGGGCTGGTGCATATGAAGAGCGATAGCAAAGGCGCTGCTGATGTTGTCGAAGTCAATGCCGCTTTTAGTAAGATAGATGGGGCCACTTTGGGACATTATCTTAGCTATCGATTCTTCATACCCACAGATATTTGGAAGGTTGTCTGTATATTCGGGGATTGACGATAGTATCATAGAATAACCTTTTATCTGATTTATTTTTGAGGCCTTGGCCGAATATTAATGCGTATGTTTGTCTGCCGGCAGTGAAGAAACCATTCCTCCGGCTGCAGGTAAATAACAGCCGAGTGTGTAATCCCGGAGCATACGGTGGGCATTAAACTTCCATGCCAGAGTCTGCAGAGCATGTTTCTGCATGGCTAGCCAGCCGCGTGGAATACCCTGGTTGTCTCGGTCGTAAAAGAGCGGAATGACCTTTTTGTCCATGACATTGCGAAAGGATTGAGCATCCAAATTATCTTGATGTTCCCAGTCGGCATGTTCGCCGCCACTTCCTATAGCAAACCCATTACGGCCATTATATCCCTCTGCCCACCATCCGTCAAGAACGGACAGGTTAAGTGCTCCGTTGACCATTGCTTTCTGGCCGCTGGTGCCGCAGGCCTCAAGAGGTCGGCGAGGCATATTGAGCCAGAGGTCTACTCCCTGCACGAGATGTCTGGTTACATTTATATCGTAGTTTTCGAGAAAAACAACCCGTCCGCGAAATCGCTGGTCGCGTGTTACCTGAAATACCTGCTGAAGAATCTGTTTAGCCGGCACGTCTTCCGGATGAGCCTTTCCGGCAATAACGATTTGTATGGGGCGCTTGGGGTGGTTGACAGCATTCTCCAGCCATTTCAAGTCCTGAAAAATAAGATTGCATCTTTTGTAAGCAGCAAATCGACGTGCAAATCCGACGGTGAGAACAGAAGGGGACAAATAGGTCAAGGTTGCCTTGCAAAATTCGTCGGGTTTGCCACTGGCTTTTGCTTGAGCACATGCGGTGCGGCGAACGTATTCAATCAAATGGACTCGAAGGAATTGGGTTTTTTCCCACAATTCTGCGTCATCGATCTGTGTGACTGCGTTCCATGTACTTGGATTGTCGATTCTTTCCCGCCAATCTTTGCCCAAATACCGATCATATAACTGGTTCATGGCTTCTGCGAGCCAGGTACTGACGTGGACGCCGTTGGTTATAAATCCGATAGGAATCCTGTCCTCGGGCAGTTCAGGCCAGATATTTCGCCACATGGCCCGGCTGACACGCGCGTGGAGAGCGGAGACACCGTTTCTCCACTGCGACATTTTAAGCGCGAGGACCGTTGGGCAAAACGGTTCTTTTTCATCTTCCTGGTCAACTCGCCCTAAGGCCAAGAGTTCATTTTCGGAAATTTCCAACTGGTCCCGGAGCGGTTCGAGTGCCTGCTTAACAATTTCCGGTTCATATCTGTCAACGGCAGCCTCTACAGGTGTATGTATAGTAAAGACTGTCATTCCGGCGGCCAATTTCTGAACGTTTTTGAACGGTTGACCGTCGCGTTTTATGAGGCTTCGTATCAGTTCAAGAATGGCAAATGCGGCATGCCCTTCGTTGATGTGTATTACGCTTGGGTAAATGCCCATAGCTGCTAACATCCGCAAACCGCCGACTCCGAGGACTATCTGTTGCCGCATACGAAATTTGCTGTCTCCACTGTAAAGGTTTGAGGTTAGATTTCTGTGCTGCTCGGAGTTGCCTTCCACATTTGTGTCGAGCAGAAGCAGACGGTTGCGTCCAATATCCGCAACCCAGGCGCGCACACAGATATCACTTGAACCAATCTGTACAATGATACGAATAGGTCGGCCATATTCGTCAGTGGTAGATACCAGTGGAAGGGATCTGATATCATAATTGACGTAATGTTCCTGCTGCCATCCACTTTTATCCAGGGTTTGTTCAAAGTATCCCTTTGTATAGCAAAGGCCCACGCCAATGATTGGTACAGCCAGGTCAGAGGCTGCTTTGAGATGCTCACCTGCCAATACGCCAAGTCCTCCCGAATAGATTGGCAGCGATTCATGCAGTCCAAACTCTGCGCAGAAATATGCGACAGGATTGACTTGAAGCGGGCCTGCGTGCCAATGTCCCCATGTATCCGGGGTTTCCAGGTACCGGTGGAGTTGTTGCACAGCCTGGCTCAAGCGTGTTTCGGAGATTGGTTGGGTAGCCTTCTCGGTCAGGACTTTTTTGGCCAGCCGTGCAAGAAATTCGATGGGATTGTGGTTGACTGTCCGCCAGAGTTGGGGGTCGAGGTCACGGAAAACATTTATTACCTCTGGATGCCAGCCCCAATAAAAATTCTGCGCCAAGTCCTGCAGTTTGGTAACAATGCTGACGATGTCCATAGTATTATCCTTTTGCAGTTCAGGTGATTAATTCCTGGTATATGCCTTCCGTGGCTGCGGCGATGCTGTCCCAGCTGAAACAATATGCGGCTTTTGCACGGCCGTTCTGTCCCATCCATCGGGCATGGTTAAAATTTGCAAAAATTTCATTGATTCCCCAACAGATTGACGGTGGATTATCATAGACAAGGTACCCATCATGCCCATGGGATATCAATTCCCGGGGTCCGCCATTTCGCGTGGCCACAACCGGCTTGCCGGCGGCCCATGCTTCGAGAATGGTAATCCCGAATGGTTCGTTACGACTTGGGACACAGACAACATCGCAACTTTTGTAGAGATTGACTAAGTCTCCATTTGGGTGCATAGTGCCCAGGAAACGAACCGCATGAGAAATTCCCAGTTCGCAGGCCCGGTGTTCCAGATGTGTTTTCATGGACCCATCGCCTACAAATACGACCTTCGCGTTACTGCGGTTTTGTAGTATAGCGGGTACTGCTTCAAGCAGCAGGTCTGGTCCTTTTTGTGTGGTAGTCCTTCCAACGAATAACACGAGTGGATCAAGTGGACCGATTCCATAGCTGCGTCGGCAGATAGCCGGATTTATGAAACCATCAAATCGATGGCAGTTGATACCGTTGCATACGGTTCGGAGTTTCGAGTCCGGCACTTCGAATTGCCATTTGAGTTCGGTTGCCAATGTTCCTGAAACAGCGATGACACGGTCAGCGCAGTATGTGCCTTCTGCCTCGATGTCACGGATTCGTTGAGCTTGGCCGTTATAGTGATGATTGCCGCATCGGCCATATTCGGTGGAATGAAAAGTCATGACCGTTCGGCTGCCCCTGTCATTTGCGGCCTGAACGATTGCCTTGGCGCAAAGCCAGTCATGTCCGTGGACTATATCGAAGCGAGCACCTTGATAGCTTTCAGTATGGCCTATAAAATAGACCATACGATTACACATGTTATTTATCTCGGTCACAAAATCGGGATGAAGGTCAATAGGGCAGCGGTGGTAATGGACGCCATCAATCAATTGGTAAATTGATTGTCCTTCGCCGATTCGTACGAAAACGTGGACTTCGTGGCCACGACGTTGCATGGCAGCGGCTAGTTCGGTAACGTGTACCGCCACCCCTCCAACGGTGATGGAGTGCAGGCTTTCCCATGCAAGCAAAGCAATTCTCATCGTTCTGAATTCCTTACATATTCCACCAGTTCAGGTCGATTTTCGGAAAAACGACATCATGTATTTCAGCGTCCTTTACTTCGAATCTTTGTACCTGATTTAACTTGCTAAGGTACTTCAGGTCGCCGGCCAATTCTTCAGCGATATCAGTGAGGCATTCGAATCTTGTAACATGGGCCATAAATCTTTTTATTGCATAATCTGTGGCTTGTCCCCGACTGATAACGAAAGGCCAATCGCTGGCCTGGAGCAGCAGCAGTTCACGGCCGGCTTTCTGCAGGATTTTGTGCAGGGCGTGTTGGCTGCGCCAGGGTAGGTGATAGGTCAATTTGCCGAAAAGAGCTTCGCAACGATATTCAACCTGCCACATCCAGTTTACTTTTTCATTGGTCCAAACCCGATGGTCACCGCCTTCACCCCATGAGCCTTGCGAAAGTGATACCAATTTATCGGGGGGATGCTTATCCAGATATGTTTGTGGTGTGCATAGTTGGACCTCTGGGTCAGCGTTGAGTGTGAGCAAGACATCGCGAAGAAATCGAGGTCCTTCGAACCACCAGTGGCCAAACAGTTCGGCGTCAAAACAGGCCACAACAATACCATGCCTGCCAGTATTTTGGTAGTATTCAACCAGGCCCTTTTTTACCTGATGGCAAAAATGCTGGCTATGCTCATATATTTTACTGGGAATATTGGCGGGGCAGTATGGCTCCTTTTCATCGAGACCGAGCTGTGTGTCCGTGACTTTCCAATAGCGCAGTCCGCGTCGCTGGCCATGCCTTTTGTGAAACTCGAGATATACGCCGTCGGCGGGGTAGCCAACAAGCCCACACCAAACCTGCCTACATATTTTAGAGTCGCGGACGAAAGCGACAGGCTGCGGAGAACCATTGCCCTGGATGTTAACACTCATAGGTTCATAAACACTTTGGTCATTATTTTGACCTGACAAATATTGATGTTGTTGCCATTCAACGTTCTGGAAGTAGCCTCGACCGTTTTCTATCAGGTGGTTTTCTATGAAGAAGTGTGTTAGCCCCTCGTCAGCAATAATCTGACCGATACCGATGCGATTATCTTTCTTGCTCCATGGAATTGGCGATTTCCATGGGCCACCCGGCCGATAGGCTCCCTCTGGAATCCATATTCCAGCAGGAGAATATCCGAGGATACGTTGGGAACTGTTTAGCCCGGCGCGGACTTGCGCCCGAACAGAAGAATCCTCGAGCAACAGTGGCAAATAAGCGTGTGTGGCACTGGAAGTGAGGATCTGTATCAAACCACGATCCATTTTTTCCACAAACGCCTTTGGGATATCCCTGCCTATCCGTTCGAATTGTTCGGCCAGTCCATTGTAGAACATATTCCACTGCTCGGCAAGGTCGGCCAGTTGTAATTTGCCATTTCGTTTAAAATCCGCTTTGTCTGTTCGTGCTCGATTCACGCGGTCTATGAGGTATTTGTGGAATCCAGACTTGAAATCCTCGTGGGCAAGCTGCTCGAGCAAAATAGGTGTCAGGCCAATGGTAAGCTGGTGATCGCAATGAAGGTATTTGCATTCGTCGATAAGGGCCAGAAGGGGCAGGTAGGTTTCGGCTGCTGCTTCGTACAACCAATCCTCTCCGTGCGGCCAGACTCCATGGCGCAATACATAGGGTATATGCCCATGCAAAACAAGACAAAAACTGCCAATAGTCATTTACTTGTCAACCTTCATCTTTAATACAAGAATTTACATGAAAAGTTTCAAGCTCAAGTGTACAGGCAACATGTTCTACACCCTTACCGTGTATCTGCTGGTGACAATGTTTTACGGCTGTTAATAGCGTTTCCCAATTTCCTTTAACGACCAAACTGCCGTTGTGCTGCTGTGGCTGGAGACCCAAATGAACGAGGTTGTGCTTATAAGATGCCAAGGTCTGATAGGTGCCCTTTTTCATTGGGTTGGCCCTTAGCGTTAGATTCGCCAGCAGTTCTTCTGATAGGCCGAATTCGTTGATTTTACCTGTGACCTTGGCGGGTTTGGCTGAGACTGAGCAAACCTCTTGATAAACAGCAAGGAGCT
>Ga0307378_10005014_pt1 | contig 18601 bp, 38 predicted proteins | sample UN1MG_FD_202238 | JGI IMG/M metagenome (GOLD analysis project Ga0307378, IMG submission 202238) | Soil microbial communities from Risofladan, Vaasa, Finland - UN-1 | ecosystem: Environmental > Terrestrial > Soil > Coastal area > Acid sulfate soil | place: Finland: Risofladan, Vaasa | collected... | reverse complement strand
TAACAGATTATAATTTGGTAATTATTGATGAGGCATCGATGATTAATTATCAATTATATAATTTAATATTAAAACAAATTAAAGGTTCAAACACCAAAATTTTATTTATGGGTGATCCTGCACAAATTCCCCCAGTAGGCGAGAAAGAAAGTATTGTATTTAATTTAGAAACTGAAAATAAACATCATTTAACCAAAGTTGAAAGACAAAATGATACCAATCCATTATTTTATGTATATGATGACCTTAGAAATAATCTTATGGATATTGATGGGGGGATTAAAAGAATATCAAGAATTAATGATTTGAACGAAGGTGTATTATTTACAATTGATAAAAGATTGTTTAGAAATTTAGTTATTGACAAATTTGCATCATCAGATTTTAAAGAAAATATTGATTTTGTTAGAATGATTGCTTGGAAAAATGATACAGTAATCTTATCAAATAAAATAATTAGAAATGAATTATTTAGCCCAGATTCAAAATTCATTGAAATTGGTGATTTACTTATGGGTTATCGAACAGTATCAACAAAAAATTTTCAACATAATATTATTGAAAATTCTGCAGACTATAAGATTGTTGATATGTCACCATTGGAAAAAAATGAATATGGTATATTTGGACACAGAATAAAATTGGAAGAAATAACTTGGGATAATAATAAAAAACATGAAAAAGTTTTTATTGTCGATCCAAATAATATTGAAAGTATTAATACTTATTCAAGTTATCATGACACATTAAGGGATGAAGCTAAAAAAAATAAAAAACTTTGGCCAAAATATTATGAATTTAGAAGACGTAATTTATTAATGAATAAAATAATAACATATGCTAATGGGCAATATCGAAATAATTATGATATAATTACTAAAGATTTGGATTATGCATATTCAATAACAGCCCATAAAAGTCAGGGGAGTACATATGATCATGTTTGTGTTATGGAGAATGATATCAATCAAAATTGGTTGATTAAAGAAAGAAATCAAATCAAATATGTTGCTCTAACAAGACCAACAACAACAGCCACAGTTTTAACAACAAAAATTGATGGTTAATAACAAAAATATTTCATCAAATGTAAATGGATATGATTTTTGTGGAGTATTTATAATAAAAAAAACATGTATCACTGGCAAAATAAATCAATTTTAATCGTTGATGACATTAGTATGAATCAACTTTTACTAAAACATATTTTACAACAAACAAAGGTAAACTTATTTTATGCAATTAATTCAATTCAATTTTTTAAAATAATAGATAAATATTATTTTGATTTAATTCTAATGGATATTAATTTAAATGAATCATTAAATGGAATTGATTTGATTAAATATTTACAATCAAACGAATATAATATTCCCATTATAATACAAAGTGCCAATGATTGTGATGTTTTTGATATTGTTGTTGATGATTGTATTCAAAAACCAATTGATTCAATAGTATTATTAGATAAAATAAATAAAATATTTGAAACATATAGATATATGTAATATGAAAAAAATTGAAGAACATATATATCATTGGATGATATGTAATTTACCATTAAAAATAATGTATAAATATATATATTGATTCCATGCATAAAATGTGGTTACCTCGTTGGGGATGGAGTAAAAAGCAAATTGTTGATTCAGAAAAAAAAGCGGATGAATTAATGAGAACATTAAAGTGGGATTAAATAATAAAAAAACAAAAAAAAATTGTTATATAAAATATTATTCATATATTTGTAATCGTAAAAAAATATAAACATTATGAATAATAAACCATTAACAACATTTTTATTACAAAAAATAGATGGAGAAATTAAACATGATTTTTCTTTTACTTTAATAGAAAGTATTAATTACCAAAATTGGATAAATTATCCAACAAATATTTTCGGAATTTCACATGTTGAATTAGATGATGATCTTCCACCCAAACATATCCCAATTGGAAGTGTTGAATTTGTTTTAGAATATCTAAAAAAACATTTCAATTTATTTCCCAAACCTAAAAACATTCCAAAGGAATTAATGTCATTTGAATTTACGGGTCGAAAAGTTATTAATGGTACTGAAAAAGATATTATTGAAACAAGCTTTGTAAAATCAAATGATGATATAAAAAAATTTACTGAATATTGTAAAGAAGCACCAATTGGTAATTATCAAATATCTGAAATTATTGAAATAGATAGTGAATGGAGGGGGTTTGTATTTAATAATGAATTGGTTGGCTTACAAAATTATACTGGTGAATTTGATCTTTTTCCAGATGTTAGACAAATCAAAAAAATGATTAGAGCATATAAATCTGCTCCTATTGCATATACTATTGATGTTGGAATTTCAAAAAAGAAAACTGTGATTATTGAGGTTCACGATTTTTTTAGTTGTGGCCTATACGGTTTTTCGGATCATCGAAAATTACCCTTTATGTTTTTAAGATGGTTTTATAATTATACACATAATATAAATTATAATAACAAATAAAAAAAATGAATAAAAAAGAGTATTTAACATTTGCAAGACAATTTACTGATGAAATGATTATTTTAACAGAAAAGAAAAATAATGATTATACTGGTAAGGCCGATGATTTTTTTCAAAATTTTAAAATTGTTGAAAAATTGGGTATTTGTTCTGTTGAACAGGGTTTTTTAACAAGAATTTCAGATAAAATAAGCAGACTTGCTGGTTTTGCTTCGGGAAATAAACTTGAAATAAAAAATGAATCAGTGATCGATACCTTACAAGATTTAGCAAATTATTCAATAATATTTGCTGGGTATTTAAAATCAAAAGTTGAAATTAAAAATACTGAAGACGATAATTTGTTAAAAAATGAATTTATCATTTACTAATTCAAACCAAGTTCTTTTTTTAAATTGTTGTTTGATAAAAGAATAAATCATATATGTGTCTTGATAAATCAAATAGAATAGATGAGTAGAAAAAATAATTTAACTGAAAGAATTAATAAGGATAATTATCCAACACCCCAATATGTTATTGATTTATTGTTAGAAAGAATTGATTTATCTAAAGTAAATACTTTTCTTGAACCATGTAAAGGAGATGGGAGAATTTTAAATTCATTACCATTAACAATAAACAAAGAATGGTGTGAAATTAGGGAGAATAAAGATTATCTCACATATGAACCACAATGTAAATTTGATTTGATTATAACAAATCCCCCCTTCAGTTTATCAATTGAATTTCTAAATAAAAGTTTGATTGAAGCAAATACAATATGTTATCTACAAAGATTAAATTGGTTGGGTAGTGGTATAAGAAAAGAGTTTTGGAATCTTAATATTCCAGATAAATTATTCGTTCTATCAAAAAGACCTCAATTTAAAAAAGAACTTGGTTTGGGAAGTGGAACAGATGCAACAGAATATGGATGGTTTATTTGGGATAAACTAAATATCATAGAAGGAAATCATATTGAAGTATTATAAATGACAACAAGTATTTATATAAAAACAAAATATGAAGGTGAATGTTATTATTTTTTTTTATAATAAAAAATCAATTAATCTTTTAATAAACATTAATGAAAAAATAGAAATTGGTAATTATATAAACTCAATTTCGAAACTTGGTTTTTTTAATACGACAGAAACAAATATAACTAATTGGTATCCCCCTCATACAATAGAAAAAATTTCATTTGAAATGATTAATAATGACTTATCTAAATAATAAATAATTTTATATTAAAATAAAAAAATGTTTAAATTAATTATGTCAAGTTGGTATTCAAAGCTCATTTTTATCTTGATTATGTGCTGTATAGTAGCTTATTTTATTCATCTAATGGTGGGTATTATTTTAGGAATAATATTGTTTGCATTAGCAACATCAGTATCATATGATAGAAAGAAAAAAGAATGGAAATCACATTAAAATAAAAAAAATGGAAATATTAATAGATTTTGATGGAACTTGTGTTACTCATGAGTTTCCAAATATTGGACAAGATATTGGTGCGATACCTGTATTGAAAAAACTTATTAAAAATGGACATAAATTAATATTATTTACAATGAGATCGGATCATGAAAAAAATACAAATGCATCAAGTCCTGAATATCCAAATGTTAGTGGGGGTAAATATTTAACCGAAGCTGTTAACTGGTTAACGAAACATGAAATACCTTTATTTGGAATAAATGTAAATCCAGAACAAGTTTCTTGGACATCATCACCTAAAGCATATGGTCAATTAATTATTGATGATATTGCTCTTGGATGTCCTTTAATTTATGATTCTAACATATCAGACAAACCATTTGTTGACTGGAATGAAGTTAAATTAATATTAATAAACTTGGGTTATATTTAAAAATAGTAAATATGAAAAATGAACCAGAAAAGATTTATTTACAAATTGGTGATGATACGGAAGAAATAGACACGTTCAATGAATTAGATGGTATTACTTGGTGCTCAGAAAGAATTAATGAAAATGATATTGAATATCAAAAAAATCTTTATGATTTAAATAAATGCACCAGAGTTGAAGTTATTGATGAAAATGGTAGAAGTTATGTGAGTTGGAATAAAAAAAATATTATAGAAATATCTATGCAAGATGATAATAGAACATTAAAAATTTTTATAACAAAAAATAGAGTTGATGAAAAAACTAGAGAGAATATTTAATAAAGTAACCACAACAAAATCTAAATATGAAGAAGCAATTGAAAATTTGGAATTTGAATTAAAAAAAATTTCAGAGGTAGATGATTTTGTTTTAAATGATTATCAAGATGGTGGTATATGTATTGGAATTCAAGGATATAATAATTGTGTTCCGATAGATGATTTGTTTGAAATTATTGAAAATAATGGAACATTTACAAGGGAAGATATTATTGACTCAATTTATTAAAAAAAATGAAAAATTTTGTTGAAGAATTTAAAGAAATTATTATTGACTGGAAAAATAATAATGAAAATAATGTTGATTTATTGGCTATTAACCTTAATAAACATATAAATAATTATTATTTTTCCACGGAAAATTTAGAAAATATTGCTGTTGTTTGTTTTGATATTCGAGATTTTATGAATTTTATTATTAAACAAGAATTAAAAATCAATTCATATCATTCAAATAATAAATATGTTATTGATGGGGTAAAAAAAATTAAATATATTAGATTAAATAAACCAGAGTTAATGAGGGGGCATTCTTTCAATAAAATTATTTATACTGAGAAAGCAACAAACAATAAAAAATATTATGAAATTATTCAATATTTGAAAGATGTCAACAATTAACATAGAGGAGAGAAAAAAAGAAGGAATTGAGACAATCACATCTTTTTGGAATGAAGCTAAAATAACATGTACAGAAACTTCAGATCTAACATTGTTTTATTCTATTAGATTTGTAAAACATGGAAAATTAATTTCAATATATATAGAAGATTGGTACTCTAATAATGAGTATATTTATATTATCTATTTTGGAGGTAAAGAAAAAAAAATAACATGTTCGTCCGATCCAGAATTAAATAATATATTAAAACAAATTGAAAATAAATTATGAAAATTTTATTCTTAGATATTGATGGTGTAATGAATTCTTTGGATAATGCTTATTCATTATCTTCCCTTTGGAGATTTGATAATAAAAAATATAAAAGTTGGGATCAGTTTGGTCAATTATTTGATGAAAGATGTGTCAGATGGTATACTTGGATTATTGAAAAAACTAATTGTAAAATTGTAATATCATCATCATGGAGAAAGTCTGGAATTAAAACAATGAAATTAATTTGGGAATCAAGAAACTTAATTGGTGAAATCATCGATGTTACACCAGATAATTGTGGAGAAAAAGATTTTTATGATGATAATAAAACAGAAAGAGGATATGAAATTCAACAATGGCTAGATCTACATTCTGAAGTAACTAATTATTGTATTGTTGATGATAATGATGATATGTTGGAAAATCAATTACCTTTTTTTGTTAAAACAGGTAAATATGGTTTAGATTATAAATCTTCACATGAAGTTGTTAATATATTAAATAATAATATATAATGAAAATATATCAAACAAAAAAAAATCAAATAATATTAGTTGGTGATATTCATGGTAAATTCAAAGATTTTGAATATGAAGCACATGATAGGAGAAAGATAACTGATAGCTTATTAATTCAATTAGGTGATTTTGGTGTTGGGTTTAAAAACATTGATTATTATACTGAAGAATTTGAACAATTAAATGATAAATTAAAATGTTATAATAACGATTTAATTGTAATAAGAGGTAATCATGATGATAAAGAATATTTTAATGGAAAAGAAATTTTTAGTAATTTATTGCTTGTTCCTGATTATACACTTATTGAGACTTATTTAGGAAACATTATTTGTATTGGAGGTGCAACATCAATAGATAAAGAACATCGTATAGAGGGTGTTTCTTGGTGGAAAAATGAGATACCCGTCTATGATGAGGGAAAATTAATTGAACTGGAAAATACCCCAATTAAATTTGTGGTTGCACACTCAAATCCACATTTTTGTTATCCAACATCCAAAATTCCGCTACCATTTAATGTTGGAGATTGTATTATTGATGATATTAAATTAGAAAGAGAAACTATTACCCAAATATATAATCATTTAATCAAGGATCATTATATAATGAAATGGTATAATGGTCATTATCATTACCGCATGTCCGAAGATATTAAAGGAACAAAATTTGTTACTTTAGATGTTTTGGAATTTATTGAATTAATCAAATAAATATTTTGTTAATTGACTTTTAATTATTATATTTGTTTAAAATTATCCTCTAATAAAAAATAAACTGTGTGGATTTTTAAGTAAAGCCCAACTAATCCCAAGAAGGAGAAATAAGATGTTGATTAATACTGAATGCTTAACAATCACATTAATCTTATTTCTTCGCAGTTTTTTTTATAAAATATATAAAATATATGGAAAAATATCGGGAAATAGTTTTACCTAATTCAGGTGTTAAAAACTGGGGAGAAGGGGCATACACAATTGCTTTTGTTTTTTCTAAAACTGAGGGTAATTATGTTCTTAAAGGTTATTATAGAGAAGTTAATAAATATTTAGAAAATAAAACTCATTGGTTTGCAAAATTAACCCTATGGCATCAAGGTAATTTTAGAACAATACATAAATTTTGGAAAAATGAAATAATTATTACTGAACCAAATAGAAAAAAATCTAAATATATTGAATCCCAATATAAATGGAGAATAAAATTACATTACATTTACTTAAACAACAATAAAGAATTAACTTTCAGAAGATTACCTAAAAGATGGGTTACCGAAATGGAAATTTTTTAAAATAAATTTATTATATGGAAGAAATGAAAAAAGTCATAATTATGACATTAAACAATTTATTCATGATGCGAGGAATTATTAATCATGAATTTTCTTTTAAGGCAGGTAATTTTCACTTTAATGGTAAGCTCTATAGTGTTATGGCAGATTTCGACAGTAAAAAACTTACTGTTCGTTGTATGATGAGTCCAAATTATGCAAATCTTTGGGGAGATTTTGATTTTTATTATTTGGATGATGCGACAAATGATACACCAATTCAAAGAATAAAAGAAATAACTAATTTTGGTTAACGCTTAACATTGTAACTAATATGTTATATATAACAGATAATATTTATTTAGATGTAATTGGTAATATTGTTTTTATTTGTTCAGACATTAATAAAATTTGTATTAAATGGTCATATAATTCTGATTTTATAGATTGGATTTATGATATGAAAATTCTTGAAAATGAAATAATTTTTAATGAAAAATATTCATATGAATTGGATCTTTTATTAAAAAAATATTCAAATGAACTTCACACAACAAAACATTAAAATGATAAAAATAATTTTAATAATGTTATTTATAATTTTCTTAATTGGTGTTGCAGTACATATAATATTTGTTTCCACAGTGAATGAAGATGAAAATTAATATATTCTTAAAAAACAAATAAAATGAAACCAAAACAAGATATTGTTGAAATTAAACCAAATTCTGTTGTTGGAGAAAATATTTTTTCAGCAAGAGAAATTTCTAAAATAAAAAATATTGTTGATCCCATTATAAAAAATAATGATTGGAAAAATAATTGACCTAAAGAAGAAATATCCTTTTGATAAATTAGAATTTCATTTTAAAAAAATCGAAGATTTGGGATATTTTGTATATCCCACTGAACATTCTTGTCAAATACTGTTAGATAATAATTTAATTATCGATGCAGATTTTCATGATGATTATCATCTTAATGCTGCAGAGGCAATTGAAGCATTTTACTTCAAATAAAAATATGAAAATTAGATTAATTTCCTTTTTAAAAAGGAACATAACAATTAAGCAAATTGATTTAGATGAAGATCATAATAGCACAATAACAAAATTTGTTTTTAATTATTATAATGTTGATATTGATTTATTACATTCGAAATCTAGGAAAAGATCTTTAGTTCAATCCAGACATATGATTTGCTATTTAGCATATATATTTAATGATGAGGATAATAAAATTGTTCACCCATTAAAAGAATTTTTAAAAAAAGATAGAACAACAATTCTTCATTCAATTAAAACCATGTCAAATTTAATTGAAACAAATAAAACAATCGCTAATGATTATTTGATACTATATAATAAAATAAAAATGGAAATATATGATTAATAATATATTTCCATTTTTAAATCATTACTGATAATGATTGTCCCATGAAGGTGGGTGTACATTGTGCTGAATTTTATATTCTTTATTGATGGTGCTGATAAGTTTAAAACATGTGTTTTTCAATTTAGAATACGGTTCATGTAGTTTTTCGTAATGATTCCACCATAACTTTCTCCCCAACTCAGGTGTCTTTATATATTTAGTTAAATAAATATCTTCAAGTTCTTTTTCAATATTAAATGCTGGGGTCGATAGCTTTCCTAGATAATCTAATATTTGAATAATCTCATTATAAAGTTTTTTATAATTTATAATATCTAGGTTTTTTTCAAATTTATTTTTTTTTATTTTGGTTTTTAATATATAAATTAAATTATTGATTTTTTTTATTTCTTTTGTATAATTAGGAAGCTTTAAATCGCAATTGGTTAGTTCCTCAATACCCATAAATCTTAATTTTAAATAAAGTTATTTTTAAAACATAAAATTATTTAAAAAAAATGATAAAACAAAAAAAAGTTTTACACAATAAATATCGTATAAAACTTTTAATATTTCATATTATAACTTATTTACCGGACAATGTTGATTCTAGAAATCTCATCTTCTGTTTCAATAATTGTGTTAATTATTTCAATCATTTGAGGAGAATATTTGTCTTTTTTTATTTTTTTTCTTGATATATCAAAAAAATAATCAACACCAATTGAGGGAAAATCATTAATCAACGTTTTCACTCTATCATTAATTTCTTTTTCAAGTTCATTTTTCTCTTTAAGTATTTTTTCATACTCTTCTTTTAAAGAGATTCCCATATTAAAATTATCTTTCATGATTTCAATTTTTGTTAAAGTTAATTGTACATTGTTTTATTTTTGAATATTTTTCATGTAAATATTTTTCAATTAAACCAATAAAATCAATTTGAAGTATTGGTGTGTATTTATGTATTTGATTGTAAAGATCTTTGGCTGTTGGTATTTCTAAATTTATTTCTGCATCAGGATGTTCTTTACAAAGAAACTTAAGTCTTTCAATAACTAAATTTTCAAGTCTTTCTTTACTATTTAAAATTTTAAAATATTCTAATTTATAGTCTTTAGCACTTAACTTTTTATCGTTTTTACTCATAATATTTTTATATTAAATAAATAATTCAGAAATAATTTTATTCAAATCTTTTATTTTGAATAAATTAGGTTTATTGTTAGAATCTAAATAAATTTTTTTATTTATTTCGATCATGATTCCTTGAACATTATTGTTTTTATTTAAATATTTCAGAGGAATCATTGTATTACTATATGGCGAATTAATCGATGTTGAAAAACCTAAATCAGCAAAATATTTCTGAACGTAAATTAAAATATGTAATGGTGTATGATATTTATTTACGCCCAAACAAATATCTGGTCTATTATTGTTTTGATTTAAGTCTAAATTTAATGGTACATCATTAAACGAATGACAATCAACGATAAATGCTGTCGAATATTTATTTAATTTTTCTTCAACAAGATTTATTAATTTATTATGATGATTTAAATAAAATTCTTTAAAGATTATTTCTTTTAATTTTAGATCATTTTCACGTAAAACTTCACCATTACCATTATGTGTATAAAAATAACCTCTTCCAAATTTAAACAATTCCTCATCTTTATCATCAAATTTTTCAACATCACAAAAAATTCTACTGAATGGTGTAACTATTTTAGTTACATTTTCTAAATCGAATATTTCATCAGTATACCAATCAGTAACTAAATCAAGTTCAGCAAGTTTTATTGAATCATTAACAAAACCAATTTCAATTGGTATGTGTGTTGATGAATGTGGAACATGTAAAATCAGTTCTTCTTTTCTAAAAGAATTTACAATGTTATCTGTAAATAAATTAATAGCATTTAAACTATTATATGCAAGATTTTTATCCATAACTCAAGTATTTATTATTGTTTATTATATTATACGTAGTAGAAAATATTTTGTTATATGGTTTTAATAAAAAAATTAATAAAGGAGGAATTTGAAAAATTCGAAAATCAAAGAAAATTTGATTTAAAAATTGTTGAAACGTTACGATGTGAAAATCTATTTAACGATACGACCATTGATGAATCTGATAATACTGAAAGAGAGAAGGTTATTAATTTAATTAAGAATAATCAATGGGAAGAACAAAATCCAAATGATTTTTATCATTCATTAAAACAATCTGAACATCCTTTAATGTTAACAGATTATACACCACAAGAATTATCAAAAATGAAATTATTTAAATTAAAGGATTATAATATTGGATTTGCATTAAAAAAGTTCGAAGACAAGGGCTATTCTGAAATTGTTGCTGTTCATAATAATGAACCAGAAATTAAAGGAATTGGTGAAATACTTGTACAAGCAACAATTAATAATGGGGGTTGTTATCTCTATCATTTTGATGGATTTTTATCTGATTTATATGGTAGAATGGGTTTTATTGAAATAAATAGAGATAAATACAATTCAGAATATGACCCTGAAGGTAGATTTATGGATAAGTATGGTGACTCAGATATTTTACATCGAGTACATAAAAATTGTCGTTAAAATATTTTAATCATCCAATTTTTTACTCATTTTTCTATTTTTAATTTATTTAAATGTTCTTTTTCTTGTGGTGTTCCACTAAAATTAATCATTTCAAACCAAGCAATTTTATCTTCGTCTGCAATTAATCTATCTGGATATTCATATACTCTGTCAGATCTAAACCAAAAATGGTTGAAAATACTTTTAATATTATCCTCCAGATCATTATGATAATAATTAATATTATTTATTGTTAATGGAAATTCATTTTTCACAAAAGCAATTAGTGTTGATACCCTTTGTTTACCATCAATAATTTTAACCACTTGATTTCTGTTTTTTTGATTAATATCGTCTCTATATATAATAACAGAAATACTAGATAATTCAATTCCTTTAATAACAGAAATAATTAGTTCTTGTTTTTGTTCTAATGTCCAAACAAATTCTCTTTGAAGATTCATTTCTTTGCTTGGTAGATATACATCATAATCAATAATATCACCATATGTATCATCTACAAAATCATTCAAATCCATTGAAATACCCTTTTGTATGTGAATATTTATTGGTTTTTTTATATCACACAATTTTAATTTTTCCATCATTTTCTTTTTTTGTTTTGTAATTCATCCCACTTCGAAGATTGATCATTACCATTTGGTTTAGTATTAATAACATTTAATATCATATATATCAAACCAATTATAAAAACTATCTTAATTATACACATATCTTATTGTTTTTTATTATTTTCTTTCATATATTAAATATGTGAACTACCACAAGATGGACAAGTATCATAATAAAGATTTTTATAATTTAATGAGATTTTTTTTAAATTTATTGGTTTATCATACCATCCACAATTCATACATTTTACTTTTTCCATGTGATATATTTTATTATTATACGAAAATTCCATGTCAATTGTTATAAATTATTTAAATTGACATGGGATTATAATATGTACAAATAAGATTATAATTTTTTAATCTTATTGGTGACCTATCAATTGTTATTTGTTTGCATTTCAAAAATTTATTATAACCAATAAATGTACAAATTCCAGTTAAAACATCATTATTATCAGTAACATAAACTTTCTTATTTAAAAAATAATCAAGAACTTTATCTTCATCGTCTAACATATTATCAGCGTTAGCGAATTTATTAATATCTTTCCACCATTCATGTTCGGTTAATATATAATCATTTTTATTCTTTTTGCCATTAATAATATGTCCAGCTTTTAAATGATTTTGAACAATCCAATGAATTTTGTCCACATTACCACCAGCTTTTTCAATTTGATCACGATATTCTAAAACCAACCATGCTGATGTTAATTCATGACCATATGAATTATTATATTTTTCATAAGTATATACTTTTCCTATATCATGAAATAATGCACTTATTGTTAAATCATTATCATTATATTTTGCTACATTATCAATAACTGTGATAATATGTAAAAACAATGATAATTCAGGATGAAAATCACTTCTTTCCCTAATTAAATTCATTCTAATTGCATATTTATCAAAGATTATTTTTATTAATTTTTCCATATGTTTTTAATTAAGATCATGTAAATAATGATTGTCTGGTATAAACTTTTTTATAGTCTTTTTTAAATAAACCACGATAAGTACTAAATGGATATATTTCAGGTAGGACATCATTTTTATCTTTAAAAGTTTTAAGATATAAAGTACCATCACTAATTTCAAAACAACTACCTTTTGTAAATCCATCAGCAACATATAAACCATCTTCTTCAAAAATTTCCTCAAATTTCATAATTATTATTTTTAATATTCAAAATATTTTTTGTTGATAGCAATAATATCTCCGTTGGCAATATCTTGAAATATTGTAGCAGATATAAATTCCATTTTCCATCCTAATTTTAATTGTCCTTTATGACAAATTGCAATATATTCATAAATTTTCTTAATTTGTATAGGAGTCAAGTTCACATTTGGTTTATTTAGCCTGAAATTATTGCAGCCTTCAAATTGAACGTTATTTCCATGAATTTTTACCCAACCAAATCTTCCTAAATATGAATCAGTACTAGTTGCAAATTTTTCATAGTCTTCAGGTATAATACCAATATCTAATAATCCATCTGCAATTTGATTATGTAACATATTAGCAATTTCCCCATTAAGACCATAAAAATCACCATTTGGAGCAAGCCAACCTGCAGACCAATTATCCATAATATCAACTGGTTTAATTCCTTTTGATAGCGTATCATCAATTTCTATGGCTGCTTCAATATAATTGTCAAGTTCTTTAAATTTTCTAGTTGAAGGTAGATAATCGCCTTCCAATATAGCAACTAATTTTTCATTTACCTGACCTAAAATATTTTGATATTCCAACCATCTTGGAACATATGATTCTTCATTAATAAATTCTCGTGGATATGTTTTTCTCAACCAACTAATGGTTTCTTGAATTTGAATAGATTTGGTTATATAATCTTTAGTAACTTTAATTAATAAAGCAAGATTATTTATTTTCTCTAAATCAGTATCCTCATAACCATTACCACCATATAAAAAGAAATCCTCAAGTTCATCAATATCGCCATTACAAAAAGCAATAATTGTTTGATAATCTATATCAATTTTATAACTACTTTTAATTCCTTTAAACTTAAAAGTATCTATTGTATTCCGTAATTCATTTCCATGTTCTAATATTTCTTTAGCCTTATGAATATACCATTTTTTAATGTTGAGCATTGGATATTCTGAATGCAATACTTCATCCCTTTTGGTGTTTAATATAAACATTTGATTCTCAACATCCACTTCGAGAACATACTCACCTGTTAATAGTTTCAATACTAAATCCATAGGAACTTCACCACCTAAACTATCTGTGAAAGTTTTAATTGCTTGTTCGGGATTATGTTCATATACTAGGTGTTCCTGTGCTATTTTCATAACCAGTTTTCCTGCATCTTCGCCTATTGTAAAATGTATTGTTTCCATAATATTTTTTTTGTTTTTATTATATACGAAACTCCCCCAAAGAATGTTATAATTATCTTTGGGGGAGTACTATGTTTTTTATTAAAACTAATTAACAATTTTTATCATTCAATTTTAGTCTCTTCTTCTTTGCCCATTTTTTCACATCCCACCAACAACAGACACCATCAAAACCATTCATATTTCCCTCAACCAATATTTTTTCTTCTTTGGCTATTCTGGCATAGCCATGTCTAAGAAGAAAATATGTATTTTTACCTCCTTTGGTTTTCCATTCAAAAATTGTTGGGCAACCTGAACAGGTTTCTTTTAAGTCAATAACTTTCATAATTTTATAAATTTTTCATTTTTTTTTATTTAATAAATTCACATTAACTTGCGGTGAATATCTAGTATATTCACCGCAAAATTTAAATTGATTATAAATTAGTCCACACGAACTAAACACCAATCTGGTACGGGAGTTTTATCATGCCATTCAACATAGCCAGCAATTTTACGGACATTAGGGATACCAGTTTTTTTAATTATACGCTCTCTGGCTTGTTCGTCTTCAAGATAATATTCTTTTCTTTTTTCGTCTTCTGGCATTACAGGTACGAATTTTTCATTATCTGGATTACAACACCACCAATATTCGGGTCTTTCAAAACTATCCATAGTTGGATAGGGAGATGATTTAAAAAATGGACAATCACTACAGTCCTTAATATCAATTTTAATTTGTGTCATATTATTTTATTTAATTTGAAATTAAATCGAATTGAATATCATTTTGATTTTTTTTAGCCTCATTTAGCATGAATTCAAAAACTTTTTGATCGTCTGTTTGCCTTTTTTCAGGAGAAGCAATGTTTAATTTATTATCATTTAAATGACCATTAATTCCATTGTAGATTAACCAATCATTAATATGACCATCATAACCCAGATTTGGGTTGTTTGCTTCGGCACGAACTCTATTAAGAATATCATCAATTTTCTTTTCGGCAACTGAAATTTTAGTTGCTTTTAAAATGGTTTCAATTCTTTCTTGGGGATTTTCAATCCAAACACCTCCAAGTAATTCATAGTTTCCAGTTATTATTTTAATAATTTCCTTGTTATCAACAAAACGATTTAACATTGTATTTAACTCATTGAAGGATTTTCTTATTGAAGAAGTATGTTTTCCAACAATTGCCAAATTATATTCATTCATTTCTCGTACTGGAACAACTAAACCATTACTACAAATAAATCTAAAATATCCAAATGTTATTCGATACTGGGTTAATCCGTTGTAAGAATGTTGTACTCTAAGTAATGGTTCAATACCATCATTAGTATTTTCCATTACATATTTAAATCTACTATCAGTAATTTTATAGTCAGCATAAAATCGAACGTTGTTAATATGTGAATATGTTACCTCAAATTTAATATTGTTTGAGGTAAGAACTTCTTCAATATTTGGAAATATATCTTCGTTCTTAATAAGTTCATAGCGATCAGAACAATAATTCAAATTCCATTTTTCACCATTTAATGTTCCCTGAACTATTTGTGAATATTCCGAATTTGAATTTGATGGATTTCCAACTAATTCAACGGGAAATAATAGTTCTTCCATTATGCAATTTTGTAATCCCTTTTCTTTCATAATATATAATTTTTTAATTAATATAATTATTATACGAACATGTTTTCAAAAATGTTACAATTATTTTAATTAAAAAAAATATAATGTTTTATTATCATTTTTTTTTAGTTCCATATTATTAAATAGTTTTACTCTACTAATCTAATAGTCCAGAAGTCGGCTGCTGCATTAGGTGTTGTAATATACCAATAAGGTAAATAGAAATATCCGTTTTCACCCCATTCACTACCCCAACTATTTCTAACGATAAGACATTCTTTACTATCATCATAACCAACTGCCATTACTGCATGGCCACCAATCGACCTTTCATTTTTATGTGGTATTGAAACCATACCTGTTCGAGCAACTTCAGGACTCATCATTGATTCGAATATCATAAATCCAAATACTACTGGAAATCCTGTATGTAAGCAATGTTTTACTTCATAAAGACTATGGGGTGTTATTCTAAGATATTCTAATACCTGATGATTTAATGCTTCTTCATAGCATTCATTAGAAGGTCTGGTTCTGAAATTTCTAATATTATATTTCCACATGTCTTCAGGACAAACACCGTCTTTATTCATAGTTTTAATTCCGGTCCTAATCATAGCACCTGAATCTTCATTAATATTACCTTCAATTGCTCTTTCATTATAATAAATGAATAATCTAGATGGAATGAAATTAGGAACATTCTGTTTCATTTGCTCGAATTGAAATGCAGCACCTAATGCATTAGCAGTACAACTTCCGAGTTCATATTGATTATAGATTGATGGACATTGCAATCTTAAATCAACTAATGGCGGTAAAGGTACTGGTGCACTAACTTTAAATTTTACATCTCTTGGGTCTGGTAAATCACGAACCCATCCAAATTTAATGTTTTCCGGCTTCTCTTTTTTCTTAAAGAGAGTTTTAAAATAACTAAGTATTTTTTTCATAAAATTTCGTTTATGAATAAATACTATTGTTATCTATATAGTTATAACCAATACTACATTATACATTCTAATCAACTTTTTGTTTCAAAAATAACTGTGCAAAATTAGTTATTATTTTTCCATCAAAATTAACTTCCACCATATAAACAGTACCATTTGCAAACGCATGTAAATCAGACCAACACCTCACAACTTTACCTACTTTATTTTTATAATCATCTAAATTAATTTTCTCATAAAATGAATCTTTATGTGTATTGATTATTTCATGTTTTAATGGAATATCATCAGCAAACATTACCAAATCACCTTCTTCAAAATAGTAATTCCATTCTCTTTCTTCAAATTTTGTTGGAAATTTTTTCATATAATCATTAAATTCTTTTAGAGAAGTAACTTTTGGCTGTGTAAATTTTCCTTCTACTATCGGAAAATGAAATTCTGATGTGGTATTATTTTCATCAAAATATCTACCAGTAAATTTATACTCTCTACCCAAATCATCAAAATTTATGGGTAAACAATGATAGTTTTTATCTTCCTTTGAATCATCTTCAATTAGCATTACATATAATACTAAATCACCTGCTTTCTTTTCAGTACCATTAGCATAATGTTTTGATTCTAAATTATCAACATTTTCTTGTGTTAGTTCAACACATAATTTTTTTAAGTTTTCCATAATTTATATTTTTTGTAAATTTACTAATAATTTTTAATTTAAACAAGTATTCCCACAACTTTCCCGTACTGGTTATAACAAGCAATATAAAACAGTTGCCAGAAAACTGTATTTATATTTTGAAACGTCTTACAAGGCAACCGTTTCATATTGCCAACCGTTATATGCAATGCTACGTTATCGCACCATATTAAGTTTTGTGGTTATAATCTTTTTGTTTTATTTTTTATACCACCCCTTTATTTATATAAATTTCAATAAACCCACTATATTCATAACTATCATCAATTTCAAACTTAGAAAAATATTGGTGATTTTTAAAAAATCTAACATATGCTTTTTCTCGCACACCTTGTGATTGAAATCTTATTTTTCTAACTATTTCATTTTTTTTGATAAAGTCAATTATACATTCTGCAACTGTTTTTAAAACACTATTCATAAAGTTCAAATCCTTACCTATTATATCTTTTGTAGTGCCACCTTTAGGTATAAAATCAACATCAAAATCTTTACCTCTTACTTTCCAAGCATTGGGATATATCACACATTCATATTCAATATCTTCAATTTTAAAACTATAATAAAAAATATTATATTTGAAATTATTATATGTTTTCTCTTTTATATTTAAGTTAAATGGATATGATTTCGATTCATTCAAATATTCACGTATAGTGGTAGCTATAAATTTTCTTAGTTCCATAATATTAAATAGTTTTATTCTATATATAAATATTCAAATTTTAAATTTCCACCCACAAAAATAAAACAAAAAGGTTCATCACTCGTATTAAAGTTTGTAGGTTAAATCCGCACTGCATATAACAAGGTGTATAAGAAAGTTTGCTATCAACTGTAGTGCTAATTTGAAAGTTCATCTAAGCAAACCTTCTCATACACGCAACCGTTATATTCAATGTTTGTTTTTACTCGCATTATTATACCCTTTCGCATATAATGTTGGTTATTATCATCATTTTATACCCTTTTGAGTATAATAATCAACAAACACAAAATATAA
>Ga0307378_10005012_pt1 | contig 18610 bp, 12 predicted proteins | sample UN1MG_FD_202238 | JGI IMG/M metagenome (GOLD analysis project Ga0307378, IMG submission 202238) | Soil microbial communities from Risofladan, Vaasa, Finland - UN-1 | ecosystem: Environmental > Terrestrial > Soil > Coastal area > Acid sulfate soil | place: Finland: Risofladan, Vaasa | collected... | reverse complement strand
CGGACGGGGGATGCCGATTCACCTGCAGCTTGAGACCTACTACCCCGGCTCGGAGCGCCCGAAGCTCTACTGTAAGGGCAACGTCGGCCCGAACCGCCCCCAGGACGAGGGGGAGGAGTGGGCGCTCGTATATGTCGGGGGCGTCTCCCAACCGGGCAAGTGGGGGAGCGACCCCCTCTATCGCAGCGACAAGCCGTTCCTAGCGCCGCCGGTGGAGACGCAGCCGGCAGAGGAGGTCGCCCAGCTGGTGCTCGAGGAAGCCGGGGCTTTTCCCCGCGATGATGTTGACCAGCGGCTGGTTCAGGAGTACCGCACCGGCACCGGCAAGATCGGCGCCGGCTATTTGGAGTGGAAGCAGAAGCACAACCTGTGATTGCGTGCGGTGGGCCCGCGTTGAAGCGGGACCAGCCGCGCATCGCGCCAGGCGATGCCCCGCCACAATGCCGTTGCTTGCGACAAATGCGCGGCCAAAGGGCCAGTATACGGGTAGGTCGGGGGTGGGTGGTAGCTACATACCCCGAAACGGCAACCGCCCGTAGAAAGGCCCGCTGCGCCTATGTTCTTGGGCAAAACCGGAAATGCCGGCGAGCCGCCCTCCTCGGTAGGGGAAAGCGGTTCGCCGGTGCTTGCTTCAGACTAGCGTGATGGGACTACTTGGCCGCGCCTTCGAACACCTCCATCATCCGCACCAGGAGCTTGGACAGGGTCGTCTCGTGCTTGGCGGCCACCTCGGTTAGGTGCTCCTCCCGCTTGCGCTGTCTGGTCTCAGCACTCTTCTTGGCCGCCTCCTTGCGCGCCGCTAGCCCCTCGGCTTCGCTCGGGACAGGCCGCTGCTGGGTGCGCTGCTCCACGGCCTGCCTCTTCGGCTGCTTTGCCATTCTCGTCCTCCGGTGAGTCAGTGTGCCGGCGCCAACGCCCCCCGTCGCCAAGGCTATGGGGGACAAGCCGACCGACACATACCTCACTCGGAAGCGCCCCTTAGTCAAGAGCCGATGTTGCCATGCGCGTGCCGTCCTTGACTTGGTGGAAGCTCTTCATCGGCTGGGCGAGCCTGGGGCCGCCGCATCGGCGGACGAAGGCGGTGCAGCGGATGGCGGCGCTGCCTCATCATTAGTCAGGTCCGGCCCTTGGACCGTGACAATCCGCACCCGCTGCTCGCCCGAGGTGCTCAGCTCGTGGCGATCCGGCGCCTCCAGGCCCAGCAGCTTGGCCTCCTGGCGCAGTGCGTCGAGCACCGGCTTGAGTTGCTTGGTGCTCCACGCCTCGCGCTTGATCTCCGCCAGCTCCGCCATCTGGCGCGCGCACACAGGCCAGCCATAGGGTGGAAGCCAGCCCAGACTGTCCGGCGCCGATACCTGCTCATCGTGATCGGGGCGCTGGAGACAGCCAAGGGTCAGGCCGGGGTGGAACTCATCACGTCCAGCCGTGAGTTGGCATACGCAGCCGGATACGATCACAGCACTGTCCGTCGCGATCTCAAGGCTATGGCTGCGGCGGGCTGGATCGAGTACACGCCCGGCTTGTCCCGCAAGGATCAGGGACAGGGGTTGGCGCGCGGCGCGCGGATACGGCGGCTTCTGCCAAGTGAATGGGCGGTCGCTCAGGTCAAGACCATCTTTCCGGGCGCGGAGAAAGTGAAATGAGCACAGCTTGCTGTGCGAGACACGTGATCGCGGCTTGTCGCTTTCAGTTTTCGGCCGAGTGTCAACTCATGGAGTCGTTGATGTCCCCGTGCATGCGGGAATCGCCCGAATCGTTGTGCTGGACTCTCGCACGGAGGGAGAAGACAACTGCCCGCTTCGCTGACTGTTTCCCGCTGTCCCTGTTAGGGGCCACAGCTGTGCGCCAGTGTAAGGGGCGCAGCTGTGCACCACTCTCAGGCGGCTCGGATGCGGCAGCCTATAGCCCTGGGAGATGATGGAAGTTGGCACCACTGAGAGAGAGTAAGAGTACTGGGCGACAAAGGCCGCCGACACCCGGTCAGGCCATCCGCCGGTACTGCCTGGATTGCCTGTGCGTGTCCAGCCGGCGGCAAGCTTACGACTGCCTGCGCGTGTGGGCGCCCGCTTACCCATTATATCCTGCCCACGCGTTTCGCGGCAAGCCAATGCCCAAGAGTGTGGCGCCCCGCGTGACCGGGGAAGCTGCCCGGTTCATTGCCACCGAGCAGGCTGAACTCGAAGGGCTGGCAGCGCGGATTCCGCACCAGCGGCCGTCGGCTGCGCTTATCCGGCGGCGCCGCCGCGACTGCTATCCCGAGGGCGGCGACTGCGACGTGCCGTCATTTCCGCTCTTTCCCTGGAATCCACGCGGGAACGCCCGTCGGCCCAAGCGCGCGATGTCGGTCAGGCAGCGCGAGGCCGTCTCCGCGAATCTGGTGGCCGCACAGAAGGCCCGTTCTTCGCCTCAAAAGACCAGCCAGAAGGCCAGTTCAGCAGATGTCACCCCTTCCGAGACCAATTGTACCGGGAACGCCGGAACCAGGAGAAACAACCATGCCAAGTAACGTCAGACTGGAGCGGTCCACCTTCGAGGTCAGCCGCGAGTTAGAGTTCTTCAGCGAGAAGGAACTGCAGATGCAGATCGGCCATGACATCGAGTGGTGGCCCGTGGCCCTGCTCAAGGAGCTGGTCGACAACGCCTTGGACGCGTGCGAGAGCGCCGACATCGCACCGGCAGTCGAGGTCAAGATCGAGCCGGACGGCTTCTCGGTGCGCGACAACGGCCCCGGCCTGCCCGCCGAAACCATAGCCGGCTCGCTGGACTACCTCAAGCGGGTGAGCGATAGGACCTTCTACGTCTCCCCCACCCGCGGCCAGCTGGGCAACGCGCTCAAGGTGGTGTGGGCGGCGCCGTTTGTCGCCCATGGCGAGCATGGCTGTGTCGAGGTATGGAGCCAGGGGCGCCACCACACGGTCGAGGTAGGGATCGACCGCCTCGCCCAGCGGCCGGTGGTGGCCGGGAAGCCCGGCGACCCTTGGGGGACCGGGATGGTGGTGGGTCACGAGTATGTGATCCACGAGCCGGAGGCGCAGGTCATCAGGCGCGTGTTCCGCCTGTACGCCGATGGACTCAGCTCCAGGCAGATCGCGGCCTCGCTGAACGCCGAGGGTGTGGTGCCGCCGGGGGCGCGCTGGCGCAACCGGACGGGAGTGAGGAAGCGAACCTGGTCCCACAGCGCCATCGCAGGCGCGTCGAAGAAGGGCCTTGGCATTCTCAACAACGAGAAACACGCAGGCCGCCTGGTTTGGAATCGGACCACTTGGCCACGGGACCCGGAGCGGGGCGGCAAGCAAGTGCGCCGGGAGCTGCCGCCGGAGAAATGGGTGATCCAGGACGTCCCCAGCCTGCGCATCGTGCCGCAGGAGCTATGGGAGGCCGTAAAGGCCCGCCAGCGCCAGCGATCCCTACAGCGAGCACATGGGGCCGCGGTGCCTCGCGTGCCCCGCCTGCTGAGTGGGATAATGACCTGCGGTCGTTGCGGGGCGCGGTTTGTGCTACGCGGGCGGCACACCTATTGCTGCGCCAGTCGACAGAATCGCGGGAGCATGGTGTGCGATTGCATGGCGACCGTGAACGCGGTGGAAGCGGAGCAGGCGGTACTGAACTTGCTTGAGCTGCTGTTTTGCGACCAGGCCGTGCTGGCACGACTGGAGGCAGCGGTGCGCAAGCGCCTGACGGAGAGGCGCCGTCAGCGCTCTCAGCAGCAGAACACCGCAGGGCAACTCAAAGCCCAACTGGCGGAGGTGGAGGCCGAGATCGCTCGGCTGGTGCAATGGATCGCCAAGGGCAAGCTGGTGGATGACCTGGAGCGGCAGATGATGGCGGCGGAGGCGCGGCGCGACCATCTCCGTCGCGAGCTCGCCGGCGCGCGGGCGCCTGCATCGATAGAGGGCATCGATACGCTACCCGGGGCGGTGCGGAAGATCGTGTCCGACCTGCAAGAGATGCTCAAGGCCGGGCAGGTCGAGAAGGTGAAGAGCGCGCTCTCGCGCCTGGTGACCAGCAGCGAGGTCCATGAGGACCCGCGGCAGGGGCGCAAACGCCCAGGCGCGAAGCTCAAGCTGAAGGGGAACCTGCAGGCCCTGCTCACGCTGACCGGCAAAGTTACGAGCGGTGGTAGCCCCGGAGGCCTTAGTGCACGGCTCACGCCCACCACGCAGGTGACTTTCCGGCTGTCGTCGGTGCGGGGCGTGCGGCGTGATCGGCTACCCGAAGCGGAGAAGTGGGCCATCCGGTTCATGCGGCCCGCCGCTCTTCAGCCGTGCGCCGCCGACAGTTGCTTCGCGTGAGGGCAAGCTAAGGCTACCCAGGGTTCGGCAGGGGGCACGTCCACAAAGACCGCCGTGGGCAACGCGCAGAACAGACAGTGGTCGCAAGGAGGTAGGGAAGATGGCGAAGCCTTTTGTGATTCGGCGAGGGTGGATGAGGTTCATGTACCTCTACACCATTGTGGGAGCGGGCGGATTCGGACTGGGAATCGTGATCATGCCTCAAGTAGTGAAGGCCATGCTTCGGTGGCCGGCGGACGAGCCTCTTGCCTTGGGCATTGTGGGCAGCGTCTATGTGGCGTTCGGTGTCCTGTCCGTGCTCGGCTTGCGCGATCCCCTGAAGTTTGTGCCGGTGCTGCTTCTTCAGCTCTGCTACAAGTCAATCTGGTTCGTCGCGGTCGTTTTCCCCCTGCTCATCAAGGGCCGATTCCCGGACTATGGTCTCTTCACTGCCGCCGTATTCGCTACCTATATCGTTGGAGACTTGATCGCGATCCCATTTCCATATCTTCTTGCTCGAGCGTCCGGCACTCATCAGGGCGCAGCACCGAGGGCCGCGTCATAGACCGCGGGTCCGACCCCTCGGCGTGGTGGAGGAAAACGACCTGCCATGGTTCGGCGGTGTTCACCACAGGTCGAAACTGCGGAGATGTGGACGAGGCGGCGGATTTCGATGCCAGAGCGTTTTGGTTAGGGAAACGACCTGGGATCGAAACGGGCGCAGAGGTCCGATGCTCTTGCCACCGGCCTCCGCCCGGCAGGCGTTGTAGGTTGGCAGCGGGGGCTGGATCTTGCGAGCTTTGCACGTTCGTGGACGTGCGGATCATGCAGCGTCTGGCCATCCGAAGGCAATCGCACCGCGTGGGCCCATTCACGTAGCGAGGTCGCGCATAGCCCCAGCCGTACGCCGCGGCATCGCCCAAGGGGTAGGATCGCAGCAGCGGCTTACTACGCAGCACTGTATAACATCCTGGCGGTATGGCTGACCCGGCGCTGGGCGCTCCCAAGGAATGGTCGGAGGCTGGCCCTGGCGGGACAATGCGAGCGCGTCTGTCGTGCGCACAGGAACTGACCAATTGGCCCAGACAGGGCAATTCCCATGCCCCGGGGCCGGGTATTCGCTGGTCGGTTCTGGTGCCCGACCTGACAGAGACTGACCAGAGAGACCACCCTGCGCCCAACGCCCACCAAGCCGCCGGGATGACGCGCTCCCGGCCCGTGCCCGCCCTCGCCGAGAGGTGGGCTCCCAGGCTGGGGCGAAATACAACGCATCGTCAGGCGCGACGTCATGCGGAGTCGCGCATCTTGGCATGCCCGACGCGGAGGCCGCCATGCGATCATTGGGTTATCTCTTGCTCGCCATCGTATTGACCTTTGGTGGGCGCGGGGCGGCGGCTTCTGCACCCGGCAAGATGGTGAGCGGGACCATGTTCATCACGGATGCGTTCTCCCATCGGGGAAGCTACCGGCCGCAGTTGGACCTCAACGGCGCGTGGCAGTTCCGTCGCGACGAAGACGGCCAGGGCCAGACGCGCGGCTGGCACGAAGGCAAGGGACTGTTCCGCGATCAAATCACGATCCCCGGGGCGCCCCAGGCGCAAGGCATCGGCGAGCCCTGCGCAAGGCAGAAGAACTTCTTCTTTGGGCCCTTCTGGGTGAGGCGAACCTTCGAGGTGCCGCCGTTTGATTCGGGCAAGCGCGTGTGGCTTAGGATCGGCGGCCTTCTGCCGGCTGCGGAGATTTACCTCAACGGGCTGTATGTGGGCTACACCACGAGTTCACGCACGCAGCAGCGCGCCGACGTCACGCGCTTCGTCAAGCCGGGGGCGAATAATCTCATCGCCATCAAGGTGTGCGACTTGCCTGAGGTGCGGCTGGACGGTATCTGGGAGATGGGGGAGTGCGCCAAGAATTGGACCGGAGTCTACCGGCCGGTGGCGTGCGAGATCACGGACGCGGTGTCGCTGATCGACGCCTACGTTCAGCCCAGACTCTCCTCGAAATCGGTGCGCGTGAGCGCCACGCTGTCGGAGCCCGCGTCCGAGCCGCTCAGGCTGCTCTTCCGGGTGCGCGACGGAAAGCGCGCGATCGGTGAGGCCGAGGCCACGCTGCAGCCGGGCAAGGCCGACGCCGAGGTCGAGGTGAAACTCGCTCGCTTCACGACTTGGTCCCCGAACCACCCGAAGCTCTATGACCTTGAGGTCGCAGTGCTGGAGGAGGGAGCCTCCGCGCCCACCGACCGTGTCGGCGTGCGGTTTGGGATGCGCGAGATAACCACCCAGGGCACCCAGTTTCTCCTGAACGGCAAACCGATCTTCCTGCGCTGCTTCGGCGACAATCAGTACTACCCCGAGACCCTCTCTCCGCCGCCCGACAAGGAATGGTATCTGCCGCGTCTCAAGCTCGCCCGGCGCTACGGGATGAACGGCGTGAAGAGCTGCGTGGAGATCCTGTCCGGGGACTACCTGGAGGCGGCCGACGAGGCCGGGATCATGGTCATCCAGGAAATGCCCTTCGGCCTGTCCGGCCTGAGGGCGAACCGCTACACCCTGGACGATCGCTTCAGGGAGTACTACGCGAAGGAGCTGGACGGACTGGTGCGCGAGAGCCGGAACCACGCTTCGATCATCGCCTACAGCATGTCAAGTGAAATGGAACTCAACAATCAGACGCAGCAGTCCTTCGATTTCTTCAGCCGCGATCTGGTGCGACAGGCCAAGGCGCTCGCTCCCCATGCGCTCGTCATCGATTGCACTGGCTACGTCACGACCGAGATGACGCCCAAGGGCAAGCGCGAGACGGACTTCTACGCGATGGTCATCCCGACCTGGATGAAGGAAGTGCTCGACGAAACGCCGATCGACACGGACGGCCGGCATCCCTCGATCATGCACGAGTACAACTGGTGGAGCTGCTATCCCGACCCCGCCGACACGCCGAAGTGGGCGCACGCGCAGTTGCGGCCGTTCTGGCTCGAGACGCTGGTGAAGACCGCGCGCGCGAACGGCCAGGAGCAGCTCATACCGGCCTACCGCAGGAACTCGCTGCGACTGCAGGCCCTCTGCCGCAAGGACGGGATCGAGTACACCCGCCGCAGCCCCGGCGTGGAGGGCTATATCATGTGGCTGCTGATCGATTTCGGCCAGTACTGCGAGGGCCTGCTGGACGACTTCTGGCAGCCGAAGAACGTTTCGGTGAAGGAGTTCGCAAAATCCAACGGCGACACGGTGATCGTTCTTGCACGGGAGGGGAATCGCTGTCTGAGGACGGGGTGCGCGCAGCGCATCCCGCTCGCCGTGAGCAGCTACGCCGAGGAGAGCCTGCGCGACTGCACCCTCAAGTGGGAGGCGAAAGGCGGCCCGTTCGCGCAGTCGGGCACGCTGTCGATACCCGAATTGAGGCAAGGAGGACTCACTCAAGCCGGCTCGGCGGCACTCGTCCTGCCGAGGACCGAGAGGGCCTTCCGGTTCGTGCTGCGGGCAGTATTGAGGGCGAACGGCCGGGTGGTCAATACCAACGACTGGTCGTTCTGGGCCTTCCCGGAGATCCGCCGGGGCCTGCGGCGCGCGACCGCCGCCGAGAGCGCCGCCAAGCTGGTGGAGGGCGGCGCGCTGCTGCGGCTGGGCTCGGCGAGGGGCGCACCGATCCCCGAGCGCACGCCCCTGGTCGTCGCGGATTCCGTGGACGCGGCGCTCGCCGACTATGTCCAGCGCGGAGGCGCGTGTCTGCTCTTCAGCCGAGGGAGCGTCATCGAGAATACGACCCTCTACGCCGGGGTGGTGAGCTTCTACAAGCTCTTCAGAACCATCCCCTGGAACGCTGGACCCGGCAACTCCGGGACCGTGATCAGCACGCACCCGGCACTCGCCGCGTTCCCTCACGACGACATGTGTGATCTCCAATTCGTTTCAATGATTCGCGGCGTTCTGCCCATGGAGTTCACACCGCTTGCCCAGTTCGGCGTGAGCCCGATCATCCGCGCCATCGACCACTATGCCGGCAACCGAAACAATGCGTACCTGCTTGAGTTCAAGGTCGGGCGCGGGAAGGTTATCGCTACCACGCTGGAGGTGCTCGGCAGGTTCGACGAGCGCATCGAGACGAGGCAGATGTTTCAGTGTTTGCTGGATTACGCCGGCGGTCCGCGCTTCGCTCCCGGCGCGAGGGTGCCCGCAGATGAGTTCCTCCGGCTCTTCAGCCCCAGGGCCGAGCCGGCGCGTAAGTGACCCCGTAATGTCCGGGAACCCATCTGATGAATCTCAGAGATGGGTCACCGTGTGCGTGTCAAGCGTGGATGAGACCGCCTCCACCCACTGGCGGATGCAGGAAAGACCTCCATGCCAGTTCCGCTCCTCGACGCGAAGGCGGCGCCCAAAGGCGCCGCGCCCTGGCTGGAGATGATACAGGAGCAAAGTTGGGCACGCAACCCCGGCTCCACCTCAGGCCAGCCTCACGCGCGGTTGACAAGGACACGCGCCGTCAGGGCTCGCCGAAGAGCGACTTGCGATCAGCTGCGGAGGCGAGGAGCTTTTCCTGCTCTTCGGCCGGGAGCGGGGTGAAACTCTCTGCGGCCGCGATCAAGCGGGGCAGCAATGCCAGGTCGCCTGCGCACGCAGCAGTGGTGACAGGTTGGGAGAGCGCATATCGGAAAGCCAGTGAGATCTGGTGCTGATCGTGGAACGGCTGATACCAGGTCCCGTAGGCGCGCTCCATCTCTGGCGGCCAGCGGCCGGCGGAGATGGCCTTGATTGCGATCACCCCAATCTGGTGCGCCGCCGCGTGTTTGAGCAACGGTGCGGCGGCATGGCTGTGGAAGTCCTCGATGAAGTTCACCGGGCACATGACGGTGTCAAGCTGCATGCGGCCAAGCGCCTCCAGCTGGATAGCCGGACGGTGACCGGTGATACCGATGAATCTGACCAGGCCCTCCTGCCTGGCTTCCTGGAAGGCCTCCCACGCTCCCCCAGGACCGGCGACTTTGTCGAGATCCTCTAGCGTGTCCAGCGCATGGAACTGGTAGAGGTCGACGTGGTCTGTCCGCAGCCGACGCAGCGACTCCCGCAGCTCGGCGGCGGCCTCGTCCCGGGTACGCTTGGTGGTCTTGCAAGCCAGGAACACCTCCTTGCGGCGACCGCTTAGCGCGGGCCCGAATCGCAGTTCCGCTTCGCCGTAGGTCGGAGCGACGTCGAAGTGGTTCACGCCGTGGTCAAGCGCATCGCCCACCGCCCGGTCTGCCTCAGACTGGCTGACCTTGTCCACTGAAGCGCCGCCAAAGCATACCAGCGAGCTCTTGTGTCCGGTCTTGCCGAGTGGTCGGTATTGCATCCCAGTAGCCGCAGGGGTCGCGCCGAAGACAGCTCGTGTCTTGGCTGCGCCGCCCGCCAAACACACGGCCAAGAGCCCGCTGCCTGCGTTGCGCAGGAGCTCTCGCCTGCTCATCCTCCTTTGCGCCTGGTTGTCACAACTCATGGAGCAACTTCTCCGCTGGCCATCCCAGTTCAGCGGTAGCCCTGACCCCCCGGTCGGAGGAAGGCTACCTTGATGGAACAGGTTCGGTTTCGCCTGACGACGCTTCTGCGATCAGACATGGCCGTTAGCCTTGGGGACGCCTAGCTCCAGCCCCGCATCAGCGGTCTTACCTTGCGGGGGTCGCGCCTCACGCCGCCCGTAGCGCCTTGTCCAGGTCGTCCACGCCCAAGACGACACTGCCCTCAGCTGCTTGTCTAGCAACGCTGCCGTAGCAGTAGTTGATGTTAACCCCGCTGGCGGCAAGTTTCGCGGACGCCTCCGCCAACGCGCCGGGCTCATTAGGCAAGTGCAGGACAAGCACGGGTTGGCGCAGCGGTTTCATGCCCACTCGCGCCAGCGCGCGGGTGGCCTTGGCGCTGTCGTCGGCGATCAGCCGCACCAACCCGGTGTCCGTGTTGTCCACGACGGAGATAGCGAGGAGGTTGACCTTCGCGCGCTTCATCGTCGCGGCCAGCTTGGCGAGCTGTCCCGGCTTGTTCGCAAGGGATACGGAGAGCTGAGTTGCACGTGGCATCGTGAATCCCTCCTGCTGCAAGTAGTGCTCTTTAGTTGCCCACGCGCACGGCGTTTCCTTGCACGCAGCCGGCACAATGTGAGCCTGGTGTCGCCGGCGCTGGATGACGACGATCCGTCCCGCCGACGCCGAGGATCGTGTCGAGCTTCAGCGATTGTGGGGCAAATCCGGCGGTGAATCAAGGTACAGGTCCGGTGTCCCTGCGCTTGCATCTTGTTCCGTCCGCGCGAGCTTGCGATGGTTCTCGCGCCTGGCCACCAGCTCATTCACCGTAAAGTGCAACTAAGCATTCGTCCCATTTTCGCGGAGGACGTACACTGCTAACCCGGGTATTGTGCGGCGCCTACAGGTTGTCTCTCAGAAAGTAGAGGCCGGTTCGCGCGCCGATCCACCAGCCATCGCGCCCCTTGCATAGCGTCTGCGTCTCGCCGTCTGGGAGGGTTGCCTTCTGCAGAAGGGCCGGTGCTTCGCCATTCGGCCCCAGGCGCCATATGCTGGTGCGCGTCGCTGCCAGCACGCCGCCCGCATCATCGGGAACGAGGGCGGTCACATTCTCGTGCGCGAGCTTCGCCACCGGCGTCCAGCGGTCTCCATCCTTCCGCGCCGGCCCGCCGACGAAGGTTCCCATCCAGAGGGACTGGCCCGCCCGGGTCATGCACGTCACCCAGTCGTCGGGCAGATTGTTGCGCTCGTCGTGCCAGCGCAAACGGCCGGTCGGGCGATCAATCTCCGCCAGCCCGCGGCCCTGCGTCCCAACCCAAAGCGTGCTGCCCTGCGGACAAAGCGTCGTGACGGGGATACCTTGAAGATCGGGAACTTTGAGGTGGTGAGTCCAGGCTGTGCCGTCAAACTCGCTCCAGCCGCCCCACTGGGCAACGTAGAGCCGGTCGCGATCAGCGGCAATGGCGCTGGCCTGCTTGCGGGGCAGCCCGGCGCACACGGCGCGCGCCCAGCGTTCGCCGTCGAAGCGATCTACCTTGCCGTCCGCGTGCCGCAGGTAGAGCGAATCGCCGAACTGCGCCATCTGCCGCGGAGCATCCGACGATATGGTGGGCGTGACCACATGCCGCCATCCCTCGGGCGTCCGTACCGCCAGCCCGTCCTCCAGAGTGCTGACGAACAGCGCGTCGCGGTAGATCGCCATAAACTGGCAGTTGTGGGAATATGGCTCGTCGGGTTGTAGGTGTTGTTGCCAGCGGAGGCCGTCGAACTCCCACACCCCCTCGCGCCTAGTTCCCACCCAGATTCGCGAGGCCTCCATTGCCAGGGCGGTCACCTCGCGGGCCTTCGCGGGCAAGCCGAGATCGAGCCGGCGCCATGTTCTCCCGCCGAATGCCCACAGCCCATCCCCGTAGAACGCGGCCCACAGCGTGTCATCCCTGGGCAGAAGGGCGCTGATATGCGAACCACTGGACTTCGGCAGCCCTATGAGCCGCCACTTGCCGTCATCCTTCACCCGCAGCCCGTCAACGGTCGCCGCGCAGGGCGCGCTGCGCCAGGTTGCGGCGGCGGTCTGCTGGGGGAATGACACGATGCTTGGCATTGCGCGCGCCGGCGCTTCCACCTGCCACTTGTCTTGCCGCCACACCGCCGAGGCGCCCGGGAAGATTGCGGCGAGCTCGTTTCCCGCCACCACGAAGCCTTGCACCTCGTGCGCCGGCAAACCGTTGGCCCGGGTAAACTTCAGCCACTTCCCGTCGGCGTCGCGCCGCAGCACGCCGCCGGTCGTGCCCACCCACACAGCGCCGTCTGGCGTCACCGCCAGGCTGGTGACTTGGCGCGTGCTCGTGTACACAGCGTCTCCGCCGGTCGCTTGAGACGCGCCGGCCAGCCCACCAGGGATTGTCAGTCCGAGGAGCAGCGCAATCGCGCCGAGGACGTGTTTCGCGGACTGTTTCGGCATATCAGTCGCCACTAATCCCGACGATCACTTCACCACGGTTGTGCGCATGGTCGGTGATGATATAGGTAACCCCGAACCGCTGCCCCTGGTGCGACGGTGGCACCAGCGCCGTGGCGAAGAAGCGATGCGGTTGCATGGCAGAGGGCCGCAGTTCAACGCGTTCGCCCCACGGCAGCAATGCGATGACCCGAGCGGTGTCGTCGTCGCCATCCAGTTCCAGCCGCAGCGCCTGCCCATCGCCCGCAATCATCTCCGCCTTCCCCAGGCCCGCCGGGGCTGTTAGGTCCACCCGGTAACTGATCGTTACGACCTTTCGCGTACCGTCTTTCAGGACGATCACAACCGTGATGACATACTCCCCCTCGCGCGCATACACCGGGACGTCGAAGCGCGCCTCCCAGCGGCCGAGGCGGGCGTTATAGGCTAGCGGTTTGACCTCGCCGTTCGCCATGATCGCCACGACTTGTTGGGCATCGGCCGGCGCCTCCACCGTGATCAGCGGATCACCCAGCCGGTAGCTCGCCTGGTATGCTCTATCCAGCTCCACTCGGCGCGCCTCCAGCCGGGCGAGTTCGTCCGGGCGGCCCTTTGCTCTGGCCTCAGTAATCTGCGGATAGAGCTTCCTAAGCTCGATGAGGACCGCTTCCCGTTCGGCGCGCATTGTTGCGAGTTCCCTAGTTACGTCCGTCTCCAGCGCGATCCACGCCTCCTTCAGCCGCCCGACCTTGCGCATGTCGGGCTTGTCCTTGCGGAGCTCGGCATTAAACTCTGACCAGAGCCGCCCCCTCAAGCTGTTCAACGCCCGCCAAGCTGACCCGCCAGCTTGGCGGGATAATCCATTCAGCTCCGCCCGCAATTGCGCGAGGCGACGAGTGTTCCCCCTCCCGCTAGCGATCAGTTCGGCTATTTTCGCCGCCACGGCGTTCATCTTCAGGTTCAAGCGCAGTGCCTCCAACTCTCGCCGGTAGCGCTCCATTTCTTCTTTCGGCATGGCCAGCCAGGAGGTGAACGCACTCGGCAGGCAGAAGCGCAAGCTCAGCCGCATGACCGTCGAGCGATTGCGTGGATCGGCGCCCAGGCGCTCGATCTGCCGCGCCGCCCACAGCTTGGTAGCGATGTTATTCGGTTCAGGCTTTGCCCCGAACCATACGGTTTCGGAATAGGTCAGCCGCCCTTTCGGCGATTTGCCGGTTAACACCGCCGTGGCGCGCCCGCTGCCCTTGTAACGCCCGAAGACGGTCAAGGTGCTATGGGCCTTCACGTCGGGCAGCCGCGCCGGCAGCACCGCGTAAGTAGTGATGCCCTTGATGCTAACCTTCGGCCGCACCAGCGAATGGTCCGGCGTCAAGGCGAGGGCAAAGAAGCCATCGGGCCCTCCCGAGGGCGCCGCATAGAGCGCGGTCTGAAGCGGCCGCGGCTTGCGAGCGATGCGAACACGGAGGTCCTTCGGCGGTTTGTAGTTGATGCCCGATAGGCTGACATGGTAACCCTCGCGGTCTTGGGCTACCGGCAATCCGTAGTTAGTGGTGACCTTCTGGATTGCGGGGTCGGCTGTCACCAGCGCCTTCACGTCGAGCGCATCCAATGCAGCTTCGGGCACCCCATCCGCGCGAAGTGGGAGCTGGTAGAGGATCCCCGATTGATCCGACGCCAGCGCCTCAACCGTCACCAGCTCGACCTTCAGGTCCGCACCCGGCATCACCGGGAAGATGCGGGCGCGAAAGGTGTTCTTGCCGATCAACTCGATCAGCGCGGGGTCGCGCTGCCGCGAGACGATGTGCTGGTAGATCGCGGCCGCGCGTTCCTTTTCGACCACGCGCGCGATGATCTTTTCCTCGCCGAACCAGTAGGCAAAATAGGTCGCCACTGCCCGAGGCGGCAGCGTATAGATGAAATCAGCCTCCACGCGGCCGCGGGTCTCGTTCTGGAACGTGTAGAGCACAGTGGTAGTGGCGAACTGCCCGTAGATGGTTATGTCCGCGGCGAGTGCCTTGGTGCGCAGAGAGATCGCGTTCTCCCCTTTTGGCTTGAGGAGAACCGTCGCCGTGCTCGATCGGGGCAAGAGAAGCGCAGAGATGACACTGACGACGAGAAGAAGAGTTCGGCATGGCGCAGACGACATGGTAGTGACCTCCTGTGTTGGTCCTCAGCGATCTTGGCACAAATCCGGGGGTGAATCAAGGTACAGTTCCGGTGTCCCTGCGCTTGCATCTTGTTCTGTCCGCGCGAGCTTGCGATGGTTCTCGCGCCTGGCCCCCGGTGTCCGAATCCGAGGCGCTTTTCGCCGCGCCAGGATGGCCTCCTTGCGGGCGGAGCACACATCAACCAGGGGAAGCGCCGACCGCGCCTGGCGGTGACGCTCGCGCGGGCTGGCATGTAACTCCCGGGGAGAGGGAACACCCCCTCATTCACCCAAAGATGCAACATCCCAGATGTTCCATTCTCGCTGGTGACGTGCGCGAGCTGTCAAGGATGGTCGCTGCGAGATGCCCCACGACTCGGAGCGTTGCCCTATCTGCGCGTAGTACGGCCCGCCCGGCACGACTTCAAGGACGAAATGAAAGCCCCGGCCTACGCCTTCCGCGAGCGACATCTCAAGGCGTGGGCAGCCCGTGCTCTCGCTCATGCACGCGGACAGGAAATGGCACCTTTGCCACCGGGGCCACTGTGCCGTTTCTGTACTCGACCTCGACGGCGCCCTTCGGCGTGGAGATGACCGCCTGCTTGGGCGCGCGGGGGCTACTGAGTAAGGCGTGCTTCGGCCGCAAATGGAGCACACCGTCCTCCCAAGTGGCGCCCCATGCCCACGAGTCGAATCGAAGCGCGCCGGCAACCCAATCGTAAGGCTTGCCGCCATCATGGGTTTCGGGCATGTCCGCAGCCTGGTTCCAAAAGTTCAGAAGTCCGATGCAGTTCGCGGATTCGGCCGGATCGCGATCCGCCACTGCAGTAAGCGCCAGGTACGCAAGGCACACCGCCCGCTGCAGCCAGCCATCATCGCGCCCCTGCTCGCGAAACACCCGGTTCATGAGCCGCATGAACGCCAATGCCTGCTGCTCCTCTTCGGGAGGCAGCGCGCCTTCTGAGGTCTCGATCAGCAGCGCATGAAGCCCCGCCTGCACCATCGGGATGTAACCGTAACTGACCTGCCTTGCGACACCGTTCGGGCCGCAGCCCGATTGGTGCCCTGGGAAATAGTACTCCAGCTGATCGTACGAGCGGCGCGCCTCCGCCAGTATCTCGCGCGCCCTTTGCAGGTACACCTGCTCGCCGGTGCACTCGTAGAGCGCCAGCAACCCGGAGCACGGCAGCGCGTCCCTTCCCACGAACCGGTGCGGTCTGTTGGTGCAGAAGAACCGGTAGTACGCGTCCGCCGTGAAGCGCGCCGTTTCCAGCAGATACGGGTCCCCGGTCTCCCAGTATGCGTACACTAACTCCATCCACTGCATGTACGGCTGCACGAGCCACTGCCACGAGTACTTGGGGAGTTCGTGCACCGTGAAGTCCACGTGGTCTATCGCTATGTCCGCCCACCAGTAAGCCGGCAGGAGCGCGTGGAGGCAGTACCGCGGCCTGTCCGTGGCCCGGCCCAGCAGCAGCATCGCTGCGCCCATGGTCCCATCTTGGTCGCGGCTGCTGCACCCGAGTTCGAAGGGCCCGTGCCTGGGGTGCGGCTCGAAGTACTCCTCCCCAACCTCCAGGGCGCGGGGAACAGCCCACCACGACACCGGGAGGCGGCCCTGCGTCGGAAGCGCCCCGCATATGGCGTGCCACCAGCCAGGCGCCTCGTAGCGCGCCACTTCGGGGGCGAGACCCGCGGGGCTCAAGGTGAAACGAACGGTTCGCGCCGCGCCCCGTGGGATGAGACGCTCCCCCAGTTTGGCCACCCAGTAGCCGTCCTCCGCCCCCCGGCTGGCGTCGCGCACGATGCGCTCCTCGGGAATCCCCTCCCGTTCCACCAGCAACTCCCCGTAGATCTCCTGGTCCTTCCAGGGCTGCAATACGACAACCTCGCCCTCAGTTGCTAGCGAGCCGGGGCGCCGCGCGTCCGCATAGCCCGCGCTCGGCCCCAGGTTCAGGCGCCAGCCACCGAGTTCGAAGACGGCGCGGCTGCCGTCCAGCGTATGCTGAACCTGCGGCTTTCCAGGAACATCGAAAGCAATCACCGGCACGCCATGCGTGTCGCGCCCCACGCCCTCGCGCTGGTGATTTACAAAGTGGGCATATGCATCCATCACGCCGTTAGCAAACAGAACCAGGTAAACGTCGCCCTGGACCGTGGTCTCCTCGTTGTATATGGGGCCCCCGCAGCGTAGTATATCGCACACCGGCCCACGCGCGACGAAATCGGCCCGGATGAACTGCCACCAGTACACGCGGTCGCCACGCCGCAAGCCCAGCCGGATGCCGATGCGCTTGTTTCCCTTGCGCAGGTTCAGTTGGTACATCTCGTATTCTGTCTGCTCCAGGGGCACATTGCGAAGGGCCGCCACGTACTTCACGTCCCTGGCGATGTTGTTGTCCAGCAGTTCATAATCCCACGACCAACCGGCGCTGGACGCGCACTTGAGCGACGACGGCTTGGCCGACATTCGGTCCGGCAGGTCGTCAACGAAGTAGGCCAGCACGCGGCTAGGCGCCCCGGAAGGACGGAGGGCGACGGGCCTGATCTGAACCGTTTGCCCGCCCATCTTCACGACCCCGGATTGGAACGCCCGGACAAGTCCGGCGTCCAGGTCAGCGGGTAGAGGGATAGAGGCCATTGCAGCCGCAGCCCGCCGGCCGCTGATCCGCTGTAGATCCGGCCAGTCACTAGCGGCGCCGCGGTGCTCAGGTCCTGAAGCGGCGGGCACACCCGCTTGAAGGGTCGTCAGCAATACCAGCAGTGGTACGCAGCCCCGGCTGAGACGCATCATCCGCGACCTCCTTCTTGTACGGTGAGCGAACTCGCCGCACGATTCGACAACGAATGCCAAGGTTCCCGCCTCGAAGTCCTACCCGAGAACCGCGACCAGACACAGCCGGAGCAAGTACAGCCCGCGGGCCTGGCGATCGTCGGCCCTCGGCGATGGCAAGACGAATCAGCGGGAGAAGCAAGGTTCCGTCTTGGTGTCCCTGGTCCGGCATCTTGATTCCGTCCGCGCGAGCTTGCGATAGTGCTCGCGCCTGGGCACCAAAGCCCGAATCTGCAGCGCCCCTGTGCGAAGCCGGGGCGCCCCGGCCCCTTTGGGGCATAGGGGCGCTTTTCTCCGCGCCAGGATCGGTTCCCTGCGGCCGAAATGCTGCCGGTTCCGGGAGCCTGCCCCTTAGTAAAGGCATATTCGGGGGCCCACAACCCCGGTACTATCGCGGCTCATCTAACCCGGATTATGCGTAAGGCTTCGGGGATGTCATTCCGAGGAAGCGACGCGACCGAGGAATCCCCTACCAGGGATGCCCAAGGCCAACAATTGCAGCCGCGAGCAATCCCGGTGGGGGATCCCTCGCGTTGCTCGGGATGACACACCTATTGGGTGAGCGCTTCACGTTGACAATGCATGATCCGGGTATAGGGCATAGCGAGGTGAGTGGCAGAGGGCGCGAGCCCAGGGACGCAGCCGCCGACTTGGATCGCTTGATCGCGCAGACGGAGAAGAACCTGGCGGCGCTGGAGAGGGGGCGCGCTGGATTGCTCAAATGCCTGACTGCCCTTCGTGAGCAGCGCAGCGCCGCTGCTTCTACCGCCAAGCGCGTCCCTGTCGCACCTGTTCATCCGTTCCCCGATTAACCGTCCCGAACCGAGCTGGTCGCGGACAGCCCCGGGCACTGCCGAGGAATGGGGGACGCCAGCGCCGGAGGCCATTCAACCCCGGCCGCGCAACAGAGAATCGTTACGCACGGACCTACATAGCCTGTGGTATCATTCATGGGGACCTACCCATGAGACGTGACACGCTCTTGGAGGGAGCAAGGTGAACTCACGCGCTCGCTTGCTTGCAGCACTCAGGGGGCAGAAACCGGATAGGGTTCCGCTCATGCTGGGTGTACTTGAGGTTGCCAGCCGCGCCGAGATTGAAGCAATCGAAGATTCCGCTGTGGCGGAGTTCGCGCACCGCGCGGTGGATCAGACGACGTTCTGCGTAACGTGCCCTTCGCTCGTGAATCGCTACTTCGTCATTCCCCCTCAACGCATAGAGGAGACCCAGCGCGAAGAGAAGGATGGCCGAGTCGACACCACCTCGGAGATTCCCACGCCCGACGGCGGATTGACAATCGTCACTGGGCGTAACCACATCACCAACACCACCTGGACCATTATTGAGTCTCGCATAATACCTTATATAGTTCAGGATAGAGTCCAGAGTGTTTGAGGAAAACGAAAGCCAGGTCGTCTGTGCGCCGCACCCGCCGGAT
>Ga0307378_10005011_pt1 | contig 18613 bp, 8 predicted proteins | sample UN1MG_FD_202238 | JGI IMG/M metagenome (GOLD analysis project Ga0307378, IMG submission 202238) | Soil microbial communities from Risofladan, Vaasa, Finland - UN-1 | ecosystem: Environmental > Terrestrial > Soil > Coastal area > Acid sulfate soil | place: Finland: Risofladan, Vaasa | collected... | reverse complement strand
CACGTCCTCGAGCGTCTTCCGGACCTTGGCGTCGGTCTCTGCCAGGCGGTTGACGGCCACGAAGCCGAGGGCGTCGCCGGGGATGACGTCCAGCACGTCGTCGGCCCGAGCGACCGTCTGCACGGCCATCGCGAGCCCGAGTAGCAGCAAGATTGGGAACAAGCGTCGTCGTGTCATCTCTCGGGTACCTCCACGATTGGGGGGTGGGGAATGGTCTTAACCGCTGCGTTGAGTATAGGGACGCCGGCTCCGTCCGCAAAGGCCGGACGCTCCGCGTTCCGCCTAACAGTCGACGCAACCTCGACTTCGGTTCAATCAAACGGCCGGCAAGCAGCCCGTTGGGAGGCTATTCGGGTGGGGGACCGTGATCTTGGGTCCCGCGGCGCGCATCTCGTGGAGCACGTTGGCACGTTGGAAACGTGCCCCACGTTGGGAAACGATCCTGCGTCGGGTTCGGCCCTGCCGGCCGGCGCCGAGAAGTCTCACGGGACGGTGACGTCGATGGGGGCGAAGTCCGTGGTGACGCTGGTCAGGCAATAGCCGATCCAGGTGATCGCGTCGAGCGGGCGCTCCAACGGCGCCTCGACGGTTTCCCCGTGCATGGTCAGGGAGACCTTCTGCGCGTCGAGATCGACGACGACGTGGAGTTCCGCCACTTCGTTCGCCTTGACGTCGGCGGGCTTGCCCGTCGAGCGCCCGCCCAGCAACGGTCCCTGAACGATGAACAGGCGCTTGCCGCTGATGCGAAACCCGCACTTAACGAGGTTCTCCTCGTCGCTTGTATCGCCGAAGACGAAGAACCCGTTGCCCGGCGTATCGGGCGAAGGTACGCCGGGGGTGGGGCGCACGCGGACACGAAACTCGGCTCGCTTGGTGAGAGGAGCCGCGAGCTTCTTGAGCGCCAGCCCGACCTCTCGCGGGGCCGTTTGCATCCGGTAGCCGACGTCGGAGGAAGTGATCCCGATGGTTGCCAGGTGCTGGAAGTCCGGGTGCGATTTAGTTTCGACGAACCCCGGTATTCCGGTCGGCACCGGCCCGGGTTCCGCGTCGGGCGCCGCTTCCAGCGGCTGGCCATCACCGGCGCCGAGGGCCAGCACGTGGCCGTCGGAGGTCGACAGGAACAGCCGGCCCGAGGTCGCTGCCAGGCCGTCGAACATGGGGAGGGACTCGAGTCGGTAAGCCGCCAGCTTCTTGCCGTCCGTCTTGGACACCGCCATCAAGATGGCGCCCTGGCGGCCGTCGAACGCGGCCACCTGCTCGGCCATCTCGGCCTGCGTCTCGGGGTCGCCGTAGCGGCCGTAGACTTCCGCTTCGTCGGCCACGGCGGGCGGTCCTGCGACGAAGAGCTTCTGGTCCGTCGCCACCATGGCCCTTGCCAGCAGCGGCACCGCCTCCGACCACTGGTAGGCGAGCCGCGTGGGAACGACCTGGCCGAAGATCGAGGAGCCTTGTTTTCGCGGCGGCCGTTTCGGGTCGGGATTGATGATGTCCGGCTCCTTGGCGCAGGCGAACAAATGGTAGGCGATCGGCGTCCCGGTGAATCGGAGGGGAGCCCGGCCGAAGCCGTAGACCGCCGAGTCGTCTACGCAGAGTATCCTTCCGGCCGGCGCCCGATAGGCGGCAAGGTGCCAGCCGCCCGCGCCTCCGATGAATGAGCGGCCGTACATCCAATAGGAGCGGTGCCACCACGCGTCGTCCAGGAATCCCGTGGGCGAGAACAGGTGCGCGGTCTCGCCCCGCTGCTCCGAGTAGTCTCGGGTTGTGATCACCTCGGTCCGTTTGCCTTCCAGGTCGAACGGCTGGGACCGCATGTACACGTGCCGGCCGTCGCAGGAAAGCACGTCGGGCAGGGCCACGGGGAGGTTCGGCCACTTGACGTCTCGCTGGAGGTTGTCTTCGGTGCCGGGATACTTGTCGTCGAGCACGGTCTCGGAGAGCTTGCGCCCGGACTGGGCATCCAGCCGCACAAGCCGCATTCCGCCGTCGAGCCACATGCTCCGCCCGGCCACGCAGTAGACGGCGTCTCGGTGCACGAGCACGCTGCCGTGGACGGGCCAGGCCGACTCGACTTGCTCGAAGGCCGTGAGCCAGCGGTCTTCCGGCGCGGCGCGGAATCGCCAGACGAGCGCGCCGTCGTCGGCGCGGAGGCAGTAGACGCAGCCGTCGGCCGAGCCAAAGAGCACGCGGCCCTGCCAGACCGTCGGCGGCGAGTCGACCCGACCGCCTGCGGTGAACTCCCAGAGCGAGCGCCCGGAGGCGGCGTCCAAGGCGTGCAGGGTGTGACGGTCTACCGACGCGACGAAGACGCGGCCGTCGGCGACCACGACGCCGGTGAGCTTGCCGCCGACTTCCGCTTGCCAAAGGCGCTTCAGCTCGGCGGGCACCACCGCCTCGGTGGAGCCGCTACGGGCAGCGTCGCGGCGGTAGGTCGGCCAGTCGGAGGACGGGGGATCGACGACGGATGACGGAGGCTCGATCGGGTCGCCGTAGGCGGGGCCGCGCTCGAGACGCGCGACCTCGTCGTTCTCGTCCCTCGCCGCGCGTGTCCCGGCTCCGGCCGGCGCCAAGGCGTTGAAGGCGTTCAACTTGGCCACGGGGTAGCACGCGCAGGAGTGCGGCGGAGCATACAGGAGCCCGTTGGCGGGCAGGACGCCGTAGTTGCACGAGCCGCGGACCCAGTGGTGGGCCGTCCAGTGTTGCGAGGCGAGGTCGACGAACTCGATGCCCGTCCGCGACGTGAGGATGTATTGGCACGTGGCCTTGCCTCGGTGGCAGCGGTGATGCGGCATGTGGGGCCAGTCGTCGGGCGGGAACTCGACCTTGACCTCGCCCGTGTGCAGGTCGCGCCCGGTGAACACCCCCGAGTCTCTGGGATTGGTCGTCGCCCCGCACCAGACCAACCCGTCGATCACGAACAGGTCCTCCGCCGAGGCATACCCGGACGGCGGATGCGGCGCGGTCCACAGGGGGTCGCCGGTTTTGGCCGAAAGCGCGGTCATGGTGTCGTTGCCGCCCCGTATGGGATCCATGTTCTCGCCGCCGGCGAAGAGGACCACGTCGTCGTACACGACCAGCGTCGGTCCGAAGAGGACGTGCATCGGTTTCCAGCGGGGGAGCGGCTTCGAGGCCCAGACCTGGCCGCCGTCCTGCCCTTCGAGGCAGACGACGCGATCGCCGTCGTGGAAGTAGACGCGCGGGCCGGCCGCCGCCAGGGTGTCCGGCGCGACGGGCGTGTTGTGGCTCCACCGCACGCGGCCCGTTTGGGCCTCGATCGCCATGAGCCGGCGGGGCCGCTCGTCCCAGTTCCAATCGCGTCCGGCTCGGCGGAGCGTGTCGACCGACTCCCGCGGCAGGGCCTGGTAGGCGTCGAGCTCCGGATTGACCAGCACGAGCAGGGTGCCGCCGGAAAGGATGATTTCTTCGGCCCCTTGCGTGCCCTCGTAGGTGCGAACCGTACGGCCGGTGGCCGCGTCGAGTGCGGTGACGGCCTCGCCCACGCCGAGCGTGACGTACACGGTATCTCCCTCGGCGACCAGCCGGCGCATCAGCCCGGCCGGCCCCCGTTTCAGCGGCCAAAGGTGCGCGTGCCACGGGTCGATCGGGCGCTGCCAGAGGACGGTCCCGTTGAACGCGTCGCGAGCGGCCAGCGTCCAACGCGGGGGCATCTGCACCGACCATCGCGGCCCCAGGTCAACGATGTAGAAGAGCCGTCCCTTGGCCGAGACCATGGCGCTCAGGCCCGACAGGTGGTCGTGGTGGCGGAGCCAGCGCGGGGTGCCAATCCACTGAAAGCGCTTGGGAGGGCCGACGACCGTATCTTGCGCCACCGCATTCCCCGTCGCGTCGTGGAGGTAGTGCGTCCACTCGTCGATTCCATCGGGCCAGGGCTTGACCGTCTTCTTCCAGGTCTCGCCCGCGATCTCGACGGTCTCCGACTCGATCGCCGGTCCCTGACCTGCGGACCCCGCCCCCCGACTACCGCCGGCCCCCGCGATCAACGCCACGCCGCCGGGCGCCAGGACGCGAGTCACTTCGTCCATCGAGACCGCCCCGAGGTCCTCGGCGACCACGAGGTTCACGAGGTTCTCGGCGTAGGGCAGGTGATCGGCGTCCCACCGCGCGACCGACACCTTGCCGTACAGCCCGCGGCTGCAGATGTGCCTCCGGGCGCCGGCCACGTTTTCCGCTTCCCGGTCCAGCCCCTGGACGAGGTAAGCGTCGTTTGCCGAGAGCGCGGCGGTCAGCTTCCCGTCGCCGCAGCCCAGGTGAACGATGAGTCCACCCCGGATTCCCGTGGCTTGGAGGATTTTTTCGGCCAGACGATGATCTGCGTTCGGGTCGGGTGCGCCGGCGTCGAGCGTCGCCGCGGACACCGACAACCCCAACAACCCCACGACACAAAGAAGCCCCACGCGTTGACGGCTATGGGCGCGCATTGCTTGGACCATCAGATTGTCTCCGGCTATTGAGCGCATCGCTTCCGAAGTTGGCATACTGAGAGGCCCCGGGAACGGAAGCGGTACAAGGACCACGCGCCCTAATTATCGCCAACCGGCGCCGTGCCGCAACCGCTTGCCACATCACTGACAACTCCGGCCAATCGCGGCGGTTCTTGTGCGAGGATGAGAACCGTGTGTGAGGAAGAGAACCGTTTTTCCCAAGACCTTGCGACGGGCTCCACTCGGGGTAATGATAGGGGGCAGTGCCTCACCGTAGGCAAGATGCCGCGTCAACTCCTACCACGTGGGAAGGTGAATCATGAGAACGAAGCGACTCTGCGCGAGGATTGCCCTTGTTGCCGTGACGCTGGCCGGGGCCCTGGCCGCGAGCGGTCGGGGCGGCGAAGAGCAGGAAGCCCCCCCGTGGCAGCAACCGTACACGGGGCCGGAGGCAACCGGGCCGGACGTCGTCGCCCTGTGGCAGTTCACCGGCGGGAGCGATGCCGAGGACAATTCGGGACAGGGCCACGACCTGACGTTGCGCGGCCAATCGCGGTTCGCCGGCGCGGGGCGCTTCGGGGGCTGCCTGGAATCCCTCGCCGCGGACGAGAAGAACGACAAGCCGCAGGGGGCCATGGCCCAGAACGACCCGCGGCTGACGCCGCCCGGTGCGTTCACGCTCGAATTGTGGTTCAAGCCCAAGCCGGAGATGGACGACTACGCCACGGTCTTCCTGCTCGACAAGAAATACTTCCACTACGCCAAGGATCTGCCGGAGGCGAATTCGGACTATTGCCTTTTCATGCGCCGGTCGGGCACCAACAAGCGCCGGATCGTGGCCTACCTGGGTTTCGGGGAGGACTCGGCGGCGTACGATTCCGACGAAGTGCAACTCGAGCCGGATCGATGGCATCACGTCGCGTTCACCTACGACGGCGCGGGGACGGGGCGGTTTTTTCTCGCAGGCAAACCGATCGGCCGCTCCACGCACGAAGGACGCGGGCCGGTCGCTCCGGGACGTTACGGTCTGGTGATCGGCTGCCGGTACGGCAGCGTCCATTCCGGCTTCCCCGGCTTCCTCGACGAGGTGCGGATCTCGAAAGGCGTCGTGCCCTTCTTCTCCGGTGCGCTGGAGGTGAGCGTTTCGGGGGCGCGCACGGCGTTTGTGCGCATGGAGAAAGAAGCCCAGCTTCCCGTGGTGATTCTCAACGACACCGGCAAGCCGGTAACCGACGGGATGGTTCGCCTCTCCCACGACGGGAACACAAAGGAGATCCCCTTGCCGGATCTCCCGCCGGGAGGAACGCACACCGTCGACGTTGCCGTCGACACGACGCTTCGACCGGGCGGTTACACGCTCCAGGTGACCGCGTCGGCGAAGGCCGGGACGAAGCAATACGAAACCGAGAAGGAGGTGACGGCATCGATTGTCCCCCGGCCCTTGCCCCATCGGATGCCCGTCGTCATGTGGGGGAGCGGCGACCTCGAAACGGTCAAGGAGATCGGGTTCACCCACCAGATCGTTTATTCGGTTGACTACGGCAGGATCTGGGCGGCCGGGCAACCGACGGACGCGGCAACGTCGGGCCGCATGGGCGAAATGGCGGAAATGCTCGACGGGTACCTGGTCGAAGGCATCGGCGCGGTGGTCAATCCGTATCCCGGCCGCTGGGTGACGCGCGACCAGAAGCTCGCCGAGAAGTATCAGCGCATCAACCGTGCCGGCGAGCCCTACCAGCAAGAGAACGCCTGCGTCAGCTTTCCGGAGATCCAGCAGTTCGGGTACAACGTCGGCGCGTCGATCGCCAAGACCTTTGGGCAGTTCCCCGCGTTGGAGGCGGCCCTGATCCATTCCGAGGTCCGCGACGGCACGAGTCTCTGCTTCCACGACCACGACCGGAAGGCCTTTCGCGAGTTCGCGGGCTACGAGATTCCCGAGCAAGCGGTCGGAAGCGCCGGGGTGCGCTATGCCGGCATCGACGGCTTCCCGCAGAACCGCGTCGTCCCCGACGACGACCCCCTCCTCACCTTCTACCGCTGGTTCTGGAAGGACGGCGACGGCTGGAACCCGCTGCACACGCAGGTGCACAAGGGCCTCAAGTCGACCGGGCGCGACGATCTCTGGACGTTCTTCGATCCGGCCGTGCGCGTGCCGAGCGTTTGGGGAAGCGGCGGCGGCGTGGACGTCGTCTCGCAGTGGACCTATTCCTATCCCGATCCGATCAAGATCGGGCAGGCCGCCGACGAGCTGTTCGCCATGGCCGACGGGGCGCCGAACGATCAACAAGTGATGAAGATGACGCAGATCATCTGGTATCGGTCGCAGACGGCGCCGGAGCTGCCCGAAGATCCGTCAAAACGCGCGGCGTGGGAGAACGAGATCCCCGATGCGCGGTTCATCACCATTTCCCCCGATCACCTTCGAGAAGCCTTCTGGTCCAAGATCTCCCGGCCCGTTCGGGGAATCATGTACCACGGCTGGGGATCGCTGGTTCCTGCGCAGCAGGGCGGCTATCAGTTCACGAACCCCCAGACCCGAAACGTGCTCGGGGAGCTGATCCGCAACGTGATTCGGCCGCTTGGGCCCACGCTGCTTCAGGTGCCCGATCGCCCCAGCGACGTGGCCCTGCTGGAGAGCTTCGCCTCCCAGGTCTTCGCCGGGCGCGGCACGCGAGGGTGGGGGAGGAGCTGGGAAGCCGACATGCACTTGATCCTCCAGTGGGCCCAGATCCAGCCGCGGATCGTCTATGACGAGACGATCCTCCGCGACGGGCTGGACGGTCTCCGCGTGCTCGTCATGCCGCATTGCGACGTGCTCACCGAAAGCGTGGCCGCGCGCGTGGCCGAGTTTCAGAAGCGCGGGGGCATCGTGATCGCCGACGAGGAGCTTTGCCCGGCCCTGAAAGCCGACCTCCTCGTGCCCAGCTACCAGCGCACCGGCAAGGCCGACCAGGACAAGGCCGAGCTACAGGCCAAGGCCGCCGCGTTGCGCAAGGAGATCGACTCGCGATACGAGCGCCACGCGGATTCCTCCAGTCCCGACTGCGTCGTGCGACTGCGCGCGTACGGCCAGGCCGACTATCTCTTCGCCGTCAACGACAAGCGGACGTTCGGCGACTACGTCGGCCACCACGGACGCGTGATGGAAAAAGGGCTGCCCGCGGCCGCCACGCTCTCCGTGAAGCATCCGGGCGGATACGTCTATGACCTGGTTGCGCACGAAGCCGTGTCGGCCGCCAAGGACGCCTCGGGAGTGAAGTTCGAGGCGAGTCTCGGCCCGGGCGAGGGCCGCGTGTTCCTGATTGCGAGCCAGCCAATCGCCGACGTCCTCGTCAAGGCGCCCGAGCAGGCACCACTCGGGGCCCCGCTCCAGGTGGACGTCTCCGTGGTGGACGAGTCGAACGAGCCCGTCGGCGCGGTGATCCCCATGAAGGTCGAGATCCTCGACCCGAAGAACCGGCTGGCCGAGCGGAGCGGCTTCTACGGCGCGGGGGACGGCCGCTTGGCGATCACGGCCGATCTGGCATCGAACGACGAGCCGGGCGAGTGGACGATCCGCGTCACGGAATTGGCGTCCGGGATCACCCGCGAGCAAAAGGTCGCGGTCTCCGCTGGCAAAAGGTAGCTTCGGGCGTCTGGAGAGCGGTTCTGCGGGGGCCCGAAAGCGGTTGCCGTTGACGATTGGGTGGGAGGAGGTTCGAGATGAGGCGGAAACTCCCGTGGTTTGTTGCGTGGCTCCTGACGGCCTTGGCACTATCCGAGCAAGCCGGGACGGCTGCATGGGGCGCGTCGCCGGCGACGTTTGAAGAGCAGACGCTGTTCAGTTCGGGCGAGGGCGGCTACACGCGCTACCGGATCCCGTCGCTGGCCGTCTCCACCCGGGGGACCGTGCTGGCTGTTTGCGAAGCCCGTGGAGGCGAGGGCAGCGACTGGAGCGACATCGATCTCGTCCTGAGGCGGAGTCTCGACGGCGGCCGCACCTGGACGGCGATGCGGAGGATCGCCGATGCCGGCCCGCTGACCGCGGGAAACCCCTGCCCGGTGGTCGATCGCGACACGGGCACGATCTGGCTGCCTTTCTGTCGCGGCAGCAAGCCCGGCCGAGGCAATGCGGAAATCCTCCTGATGAAAAGCGTCGACGACGGCAAGACCTGGTCCGAGCCGGTCAATATCAGCGACTCGGCCAAAGACCCCGCCTGGCCCTTCGCGGGGACCGGTCCGGGCCACGGGATTCAACTGAGGACGGGCCGGCTGCTGGTCCCTTGCTGGGCCGATTCGACCCCGCGCTGCGGCGAGATCCAGACCTCGTACTGCTTCTACAGCGACGACCACGGCGGCAGTTGGAGATTGGGCCGGCCGCTCACGCGCGACGCTTCGGACGAATGCGACGTCGTCGAGCTGGCCGACGGCACGGTCTACCTGAACGCCCGGAGCCGCCGGGGGAAGCGGCAGCGGGCCTACGCGTTCAGCAGCGACGGAGGGCACACCTGGTCGGAAGTCAAGTACGATCCGAGCCAGCCGGAGCCGTCGTGCGACGGCGGGCTGGTCCGCCTGACCGACACGGCCCGTTTCGACAAGAGCCGCGTGCTGGTGGTCTCGCCCGCCGACCCCAACGCGCGGCGGACGATGACGGTTCGCCTCAGCTACGACGAGTGCCGCACCTGGCCGGTCTCCCAGGTGGTTTGCGAGGGTCCTTCGGCCTACGTCGACCTGGCCGTCTGCCGCGATCAGCAGGTTCTTTGTCTTTACGAAGCGGACAACTACGCGAAGATCGTGCTGGCCCGCTTCAATATCGAGTGGCTGACCGACGGCAAGGATTCGTTGCGCCCCAAGAAGCCCTAAGGATCGGCCGAAGAATAACTTCTGCATTTGCGCAGTAGAAGAATAACTTCTGCATTTGCGCAGTAGTAGGCACACGCCGTGTGCCGTAACCGGCGGACGGCACACGGCGTGTGCCTGCTACTCCCGCAGACTGGCCGGATCGTTAGGCTACCGCTTCTTCAACGTCAGACTGATTCCAAAACTCTCCATCATCACGAACGACGTGTCCAAATCGGGGTTCTTGGTGATGGCTTCGATGTAGCGCGGGTCGGGCCGCGGGCGCTTCATGTCGTGGCCAAGGATCAGGCCGCCGGGCCGGACCAGCGGCAGCAGCTTATCGAGATAGTCGATATAGCCTCTCTTGTCGGCGTCGAAGAACACGACGTCGATCGGATCCTTGTGCTGCTTGACCGTCTCGTGGGCGTCCCCTTCGATAATCGTGACGAGATCGTCGACCCCGGCCTTCTTGAAATTCGCGCTGGCGATCTCGATCTTCTCCGGATCGATCTCGTGCGTGAAGAGCTTCCCGCCCGTCGACCGCAACGCCAACGCCAGCCAGATGGTTGAATAGCCGCTCGACGTGCCGATCTCGACGACGCGCTTCGCCCCCACCGCCTCGGTCAGTTGCCGCAGCAGCCGTCCTTCTCGGGTGGTCACGTTCAGGTACCACTGGCCTTGGGTCATCTCGTCGAGAACCGCCAGGGCCCGCTTCTCCTGCTCGTTCTTGGCCAGGAACGGGCCGTCGAACTCCGTGGCCCCGCCGAACTCGAAGCCGGGCCGATCGGAACGGCCCTCGGGAGCCTGCGCCGAAGCCGTGCCGATAGGAAACACAACCGCCAACGCGGCGACGCTGAAAACGACGTGTCTCATCGCACTACCTCACTGGATTGCCGGTGAACGGGTTCCGGAGTACTTCGGGTGCGCCCCTCGGCGGCAATGGGTAGACGCCGCGTCTTGTTGTCGATCGGTTTGCAGCCGGCTTGATCACTGCGAATCGCCGCGAAACAGCGAATTTGGCCGCGGCATCTGGACGCCGGCCGCGGTGCGCCAATTGTCCAGAAGCCGCCGCAGCTCGGTGGCTTTCTCGGGCATCTCGCCGGTCAGGTCGTGCTGCTCGCCTTGGTCTTTGCGGAGGTTGTAGAGCTCGACGTGGTCGTCCTCGAGGAACTCGAGCAGCTTGAAATCGCCACGGCGCACGACGCTCATCGGCCGGGCGGCATCGGGGTGTCCGGCACCGATGTAGTTGGGGAAGTGCCAGAACAGCGGCCGGGACTCGAGCTCGCCCGTCTGCTTCAGAAGCGGCACCAGGCTCACGCCGTCCCGGTGCTGCTCGGGCCGTAACGGTAGCCCGGCGATCTCCAGCAGGGTGGGGTAGAAGTCGTTGCTGATCACCGGCACGCGACAGACGGAGTGCGGCGGAACGGCGCCCGGCCACTTCACGATCAACGGCACGCGGATCCCGCCCTCGTAGAAGTTACCCTTGCAGCCCCGCAGCGGATGGTGGGAGGTGACGCGGCCGTTTCCGCCGTTGTCGGAGCCGAAGATGACCACCGTGTTCTGCGCCAGTCCCAACTGGTCGATCCGGCGAAGCACCCTTCCAACGCTCTGGTCTACGCTCTCGATCATCGCCGCGTAGACCGGGTTCTGATGATGCTTGCCCTTGGGCTTGCGCTGGTACTTCTCGATCAACTCCTGCTTCGCCTGAAGCGGCGTGTGCACGGCGTAGTGGGGGAAGTAGAGCAGAAAGGGCCGGTCGCGGTTCTCGGCGATGAAGGCGATCGCCTCGTCGGTGAGCCGGTCGGTCAAGTACTCGCCGGGCCGGCCGCCCTCGATCGTCTGCCACTCGATCCAGGGGTGCTGGCGTGTCATGCGCCAGCGGCCCTCGTAGGGATGGAAATACGTGCCCGGGTTGCCCATGTTGTTGCCCGCGACGTTCAGATCGAAGCCCTGGTGCTGCGGATAGTACGCTTCCTCCCAACAGACGTGCCACTTGCCGATCGAAGCGGAGACGTACCCGGCCGGCTTCAGCCCCTCCGCGATGGTGACCTCCTCCAGCGGCAGATTCTTGCAGTAGTCGGCCGGCACGAGCGGCAGCGGGCCCTTCAACCGCAAGCTCCCCTGGATCGGGATCGCGTGGGTGATGTGCAATCGCGCAGGATACTTGCCCGTCAGCACCGAGACCCTCGTCGGCGAGCAGACGGAGCAGGCGGCGTAGGCGTCGGTGAAGCGCATCCCCTCCCGGGCGAGCCGGTCGATGTTGGGCGTCTCATAGAAGTCGCTCCCGTAGCAGGCGACGTCGGTCCAACCCAAATCGTCGATGAGGAAGAAGACGACGTTCGGCGGCCGACGCGTCCCGGACGGCTGCGCAAGGGACTCGTCCGCCGTAGCGTGCGGAAGCGTTCCCTGAAGAGCAAGAACAAGCCAGGGCGCGACGGATGCCGACGCCGGTGGGTTCCTCATGAGACACCTCCTAACGTGGGACGCGTTTCCAACGTGCCCACAACCCAAAGGCACGTTGGGAGACGTCCCCCAAAAGATGCGCGCACGGTGCGCGCATGATGACGGTGCAAGACTCTATTTCGCTCACGGACGTTCGGCTCCCTCGGTCGACCCGAAGAAGTAGTCGGGGTAGGTGAGCGTCAGACGGTCCTTGCGGGGCTCGCCATTCTCGAAGCAGGCATCGATTTCGGCCTTCAATCGAGCCACGTTGTCGGCCTCGAGCAGCGGGTCGTTGGTCCGCTCGCGCCATACCGCCAGTTCGCGCTTCAGCTCGGCCAGCGGTTCTGAGTAGCGCGGATCAACGGCCAGGTTGCGGAACTCATGCGGATCCTCCTCGAGGTCGTACAACTCGAACTCCGGCGGCTGCCGCATCGTCCGGTACGCCTCGCGAACGTGCCGCGGAGCCGCGTCAATGGCCGGCGATAGTGCCGGGTAGAAACGTTCCAGGGTGAAATTATAGTCGGGATTGATCTGGCCCGGCATCAGGTTCCGGATCAGCTTGAAGCGAGGGCCGCGTACCGTACGCTGGGGGAAGTAGTTGTGCGCGGAGTGCGCGTGAAACTCGGTGAACAGGTAATCGCGCCAGTCGGGCGTTTCGCCGCGCAGAAGCGGGATCAGGGAGCGGCCGGCAAGACCGGCCACGGGCTTGGCTCGCGTGGCTTCCAACCACGTCGGCATCAGGTCGAGCGTCGAGACAAGCTCGCGGCGCACCTGCCCCGGCTTGGCCCGAGACGGCCAACGAACGATCAGCGGTATGCGCAAGCCGCCTTCGTACGAAGTGCGTTTTCCGCGCAGCATATCCGCGCCGTGGTCGCCGAAGTAGACGATCAACGTGTTGTCCGCCTTGCCCGACCGAGCCAGCGAGGCCAGCAGATCACCGATGAGCGAATCGAGCCGGCTCATGCAGTGGTAGTAGTTGGCGGTCTCCTCGCGCAATGCCGGACTGTCGAGCCCGATCCATGGCAAGGGTTCGATGTCTTCGGGCGCAAGCAACTGCTTCGGCCGGCCGCCCACCGAAGCAAGGAAGGGACGGTGGGCGTCGGGATAGTTGACGCTCAGGAAGAACGGTTGGTCCGACGCCGTGAAGAACTCCAGCGCCGCCTCGGCGTACCGGCCGAGCTTCTTGCGGCCGAAGTTTGCGGAGGGGATTTTTCGGTAGTCGAAGGGAAACGCGGATTCCGGATTGACGTGCAGTTTGCCGATGATGCCGGTGCGGTAGCCGTGTTGTTTGAGGCTCCGCACGATGTTCGGCGTCTCTTCCCGGTACATCCGGAACTTCCAGGTCGCCAGCCCGATCTGGCCGTTCTGGTGCGGGTACATCCCGGTGAGGTACGCGGCCCGAGATTGGCTGCAACCGGCCTGTGGCACGTAGGCGCGCTCGAAGCGAATGCCCTCCGCAGCCAGCTTGTCGAGCACCGGCGTCCGCACGTACGGATCGCCGTAGCAGCCGAGCTCCGGGCCGTTGTCTTCGGAGACGATCAGCAGAATGTTGGGCCGATCATCCTCCGCCGCGACCTGCGAACTGAAGACGGGGGCCGTCAGCGCCGCCGAAATGAAGAGGAGCGAAATGCGGTGAGTAATCATTCGCTTACCGTCCTCCTTCGTCGTCATTCCTATTTCACTCGGGCGGCTCGGCGGCCTGCCACCCCGCACGCAGCTCCTCGGAAAGCCTGCGTACCAGGGACGCATGTTCCGGCCGGTCGGCCAGGTTCTGCATCTCGTGAGGTTCGCAGGCGTGGTCGTACAGCTCGCGGGCGACCACGTCGTTCGTCTTCGACGTTCGCCATTCGACGTAGCGGTATCGGTCGGTGCGGAGGGCGTAGCCCATGGTGTGGCCGCGGCCCCGCTGGCGCGCGGCGGTCTCGGCACGAGGGAACTGGCTGAACGCAGCGCTCTTCCAGGGCCGCCGGGGGTCGTCCAGAAGCGGCTTCATGCTGGAGCCTTCGAGGCCTTCCGGCACGGGCAGACCGCAGAGATCGACGAGAGTCGGATAGACGTCGACGAACTCGACCAGCGCGTCGCTCCGCTCTCCGGCGTTCTTCTGGCCGGGAACGGCGAGGATCAGGGGGACGCGAGTCGTCAACTCGTAGTTGTACGCCTTGGCCCACAATCCCTGCTCGCCGAGGTGAAACCCGTGATCGCCCCAGAGCACGATGACCGTCTTGTCCGCCAGATTCAACGCATCGAGCTCGTCGAGCAGACGACCGATCTGGGCGTCGGTGAAACTGACGCAGGCGTAGTAGCCGTGGCGCAGCTCCCTGACCTTCTCCGGCGGAATCCGCTTCTCGTCGGAGACGTCCTGGTAGCCTTCCAGCTCCTTCCAACTGCGCACGGCGAGCTCCGGTGCCCCCCGGGGATTCGTGCTCGTCACAGGCGGCGGAATGCTCTCCCGGTCGTACAGGTCCCAATACTTCTTCGGCGCGCTGAAGGGCAGATGGGGCTTGCGATAACCGACCGCGAGGAAGAACGGTTGCCCTTTCAGCCGGCGCATCGCCAGGATGGCCGCGTGGGTCACCTTGCCGCCGCGGTAGGCGTCGTCGGCAACGTCCGCATCGTCGGTTGCACCTCGCTTCGTGCCTTTCATGCGCAGGTTGCGGTCGGTCAGGTAATCCTCGATCTTGTTGGCCATGTCGAACGTAGCGGGCACGGACCACGACGGAGGGTCCTTGGCCGCCCGGCCGGCCCCGTGCAGCACCTTTCCGATGCTCTGCGTCACGTACCCCTGGTTCTTGAAATGCTGAGGCAGCGTGACCACGTCCGGCATCGCGTCGCGAAAATGCGCTTTGAGATCCCATACCTCGATCGTGTCCGGCCGACGCCCCGTAATGATCGACGCCCGCGAGGGATTGCAGACGGCTTGCTGGCAGTAGGCCCGAGTAAGCAGCAAGCCTCGGGCGGCGAGGCGGTCGACGTTCGGCGTGATCGCGGTCCGATCGCCATAGCACCTCAGGGCGGGCCGCAGATCATCGACGGCGATGAACAGCACGTTCCATCGCCCCTCGGCGCCGACGGTCGGCAAACCTCCCGCCAAAACGAACAACAGGCAGAAGACCGATAGTAACGGTGCCGCCCCGATCGTGCGTCTCACTTGCTTCACCTCACTTCGCTTGTCATCTCGACGGTAAGCGGCGAACTGCCATGTGCGGAAAGACCCGTGAAATGGCGTGCGCCGGCTGTCAGCGTTCAGCCGTCAGTCTTCAGCCCTGTGACCTCGGTGTTCTTTCGGCGGAAACAAGGGGAAAGCTGATTCCTGACGGCTGACGGCTTACCGCCTGAGTTATCATCCTGCCTTTTTGCGCTCGAGGTCAGGCACTTGCTCGGCGTTTCTTTCGGGCACCCACTTGCGGTGATCGCGAAGGACGCCGGCGTGCCGCGGATCGTCGGCCACGTTGTGCCACTCGTGGGGATCGGCGTCGTGGTCGTACAGCTCTTCCGTTCCGTCGGCGTAACGGATGTATCGCCACCGCGGGCTCCGCACGGCGTGGTTGCCGCGCTGGTAGGTCATCACGGCCGGCGTTTCGCACTCGGCCCCTGGATCCTTTAGCAGGGGGACCAGGCTGACACCATCCAGGTCGTGCCGGGGCGCAAGCCGGCACAATTCGATCAGGGTCGGGTAGACCGACGTCAGATCGACGGGCCGCTCGCACCGGCCGCCGGCCTTCGCCACGCCCGGCGCGACGATGATATACGGCACGTGCGTCGTCTTCTCCCACAGCGCGAACTTCTCCCAGTGCCTCTTCTCGCCGAGGTGATAGCCGTGATCCGACCAGAGAACGACGATCGTGTTGTCGCAGCACGGGCTGGCATCCAAGGCGTCGAGCAGCCGGCCGATCTGCGCGTCGGCGAACGTGACGCACGCCTGGTACGCCCGCACGGCCTCGCGCCACGTGCCCGGCGATTGCCGCTCGGCCTTCATCATCCCCTCGAAGAACCACTTCTTCGCGCCCAGCAGCCGCTGCCCGCCGGCCGGAACGTCCTCGAGGTCATCGTCCTTGACTTCCGGCATGACGACTTCCTCGATCGGATAGCCCGCGAAGTAGCGCGGCGGGGCAAAGAAGGGCATGTGCGGGCGAAAGATGCCGGCCGCCAGAAAGAACGGCCGGCGGTCGTCTCGCTTCTCGTTCAATCGCGCGACGCAACAATCCACGGTCCGCACGTCGACGTGCTCCGCCTCGTCGCCGGGCCACGGTCCCCAGTCGGTGTTGGGGCTTCCGTACCAATCCAGGCCGTTCAGCTTGGCGGCCGGCATCGGCGCGTCCGGCGGATCGGGCATCAAGAGGAAACGGTGAAACGACCTCTCGTCGTGGAACGCACCGCCCCCATGATGGTGAAAGATCTTGCCGGCGCCTTCGGTGCGATAGCCATGGGCCATGAAGTGCTGCATCAGCGTCACCGCGTCGGGCATCGCGCCTCGCCAGTCCGATCTATTCCCGTAGACGCCGGTCGTCGAAGGCCGCTTGCCCGTCAGCACCGCCACCCGCGACGGATTGCACGCCGGGGAAGCGCAGTAGGCCCGCGTGAACACGACGCCGCGTTCCGCCAACCGCGTGAGGTTAGGTGTCCGAATCGGAGCCTCTGGGTCGAGTAGCGTGATCCAGTCGTTCATGTCGTCCACGGCAATGAACAACACGTTCGGGCGAGCCTCCTCAGACGACTCGGCTCCCGACGCATGTCGCGGCTGCGCGGCGACGGAGAGTGCCACGAGCACAATGCTCCAAACGCGGGCAAATCCAGCTCTCATCGATCGGCGTTGAGGCATCTTGAGTTCGTCCTCTCGACTTCTGCCGTACTCCTAGCGCCCGGGGTCCATTGTATTCTTGGCCACGGTGGGTGCAATAGGCAGATTGCGCAAACAGCCGCCGTTTTCACCGCGCACGAGCGGCGCGGCCGCGGCGGAGCGCAGGTTCGATAAGCTTTCCAAACAACGAAAAAAATCGTCAAGAATTTTCCGCGTCTTTACCAAGCCGGGAAATCGGCCTTCGGCGAGGGCGTAGCCGCGCCTATCCCATCTTTCGCTTTGGACTTGCAGAGACGGCGCAGTTCCGTTCACGCGCCGCCGGACGCAGCGAGCGGCGAGCGCGACGCGGCCTTGGCAAACGCCCCGCGACGGAAACGGCCAAGGCGCGTTTCTCCTGAAACTCCAAGGGGTTTCGTGCGCGCAACCTCGATGACAGCATTTGCCAAACAGCGAGGGCGCAAATTGATCCGCAATCATTGACCAAACGTAAACTGCGTATAAAACGAAATGGAGAGTTCAATCGCGTTTCCCCCAAATCACCCACACGCTCAAGGAGAGAGATGCCATGTCGTCTTCACCCGGCGCAAAGCGACTCGGTTCCCTCGGTGCCATCTTGGCGCGCGTTCGCCGCAGTGCGGGCCGCGGCACGGCTCGCAGCATCCGGCGCGCGAGGCGGCTCCGCCTGGAAGGCTTGGAACACCGCCAACTGCTGTCCGTCTCTCCGCTCGTGCTCCCGGCGTCCCCCGTGGAAGACGTGGGCGCGATCACGTCGACCGAGCTTCCGGGCGGCGACCCGTCGGCGGAATCCGAACCACTCGCTCCGGCGACGAACGCGCCCCCCACCGCCGTGGACGACGCCTTCTCGATGACCGGCAATCAGCAGTTGGGCGCCGGAGTGCTGGCCAACGACGTCGATCCGGACGGCGACCCGCTGAGCGTCACGCTCGATAGCGACGCAAGCCACGGCACGCTCAACCTGGGCAGCGACGGCCTGTTCACCTACAAGCCGGACGAAGGCTTCGCCGGCACCGACGCCTTCACGTACGTGGCCAACGACGGACAAGCCGGCTCCGATCCGGCGACCGTGACGATCTCGGTCGCCTCGGTCAACGGGCCACCCCGCGCGGAGAACGACGTCTACGCCACCGGACAGAACCAACAACTCCTCGTCGCCGCCGACTCCGGGGTCCTGGCCAACGACTCCGACGCCCAGGGCGATCCGCTTACCACCACGCTCGTCGAGGAGCCCGCCCACGGCACGCTCGCTCTCAACGCCGACGGCTCCTTCGAGTATACGCCCGAGACCGACTTCCGCGGGCAGGATGCGTTCACCTACCGGGCGTCCGACGGACAGAGCGACTCGAACCTGGCGACCGCAAGCATCACGGTCGGCCCGACCAACGAGGCCCCGCAGACGGTCGACGACACCTACTCCACGCGCGAGGACGAGCCGCTTTCGGCTGCGGCAGCCGGTGTCCTCGCCAACGACACGGACGCTGACGGAGACCAGCTCACCGCGATCCTCGAAAGCGCGCCCAGCCACGGAACGCTCACGTTGGGCCTGGACGGCTCGTTCGACTACACGCCCAACCCGGATTTCAGCGGCAGCGACAGCTTCACCTACCTGGCCAACGACGGCCAAGTGGAGGGCAACCTCGCTACCGTGAGCATCACGATCGAGCCGGTCAACGACGCGCCGGTTGCCGTTGACGATGCCTACTCGGTCAACGAGGACGAGACGCTCGTGGTCGAAGCGGCGGGCGTGCTCACGAACGATGCGGACGTCGAAGGCGATCTCCTCGCCGCGGTTCTCGTCGACGGCCCCGCGCAGGGCACGCTCACCCTGGCGGACGACGGCTCCTTCGAGTACACGCCCAACGCCGACTTCAACGGCAGCGACGCGTTCACGTACCTGGCCAACGACGGCCAGGCGGAGAGTAACCTGGCCACGGTGAGCATCACGATCGAGCCGGTCAACGACGCTCCGGTTGCCGTTGACGATGCCTACTCGGTCAACGAGGACGAGACGCTCGTGGTCGAAGCGGCGGGCGTGCTTACGAACGATGCGGACGTCGAAGGCGATCTCCTCGCCGCGGTTCTCGTCGACGGCCCCGCG
>Ga0307378_10005008_pt1 | contig 18616 bp, 14 predicted proteins | sample UN1MG_FD_202238 | JGI IMG/M metagenome (GOLD analysis project Ga0307378, IMG submission 202238) | Soil microbial communities from Risofladan, Vaasa, Finland - UN-1 | ecosystem: Environmental > Terrestrial > Soil > Coastal area > Acid sulfate soil | place: Finland: Risofladan, Vaasa | collected... | reverse complement strand
CCTCACTCCTACTTACCCACATGCCGCCGAATCCTCTGATATCGACTAAGCCACGCTCCACAAGACAGTTCACCACAACAGCATCATGTCCGGTTGCATCTATCACAAGTTTTGATTTAATAGCTACAGGGTCGACGCAGGTGATAGCTCTGGGAAGTGCACCTATCGGCGTCCAGTTAATTACTACACCACCAACACGACCCTCTCGCTTGACCACATCGTCAACCTTTGTCATGTTAATGATCTTTGCACCTGCATCACACGCAGCAACGACAAGTTTTGAACATGCATGGGGTCCATCTGCTACAAACAGACCTGGCTCCACTTCCTTATAAGGCACACCGATCTCATCAAGCACTTCCTGGCCAGGTGCCCGTACTGTCAACTTATTCATGAGATAACCGCCTATCCAGAATTCACCTCCAAGATAACCACCTTGATATAGATTGAAATAATCAAATTAGTTAACGCTGTTAATCGATATATTCTTTTCGAAACAAGAAAGATCAAAGGCTCTTTGTTTTTACGATATCTGACTCAATGTCATTAATCTCTGAAGCAAAATTGCGGGCAATCTCTTCTCCCAGTCCCATAACGTCAGTAATTCCCAGATTCTCAAGACAAGCAACCTTGACATCAGGCGGTGTGCCTCTGCAAGAGATATTAATACCCATATGAATTTTTTCTGAAGATATCCCGGCCGAAGCTATACTTACAGTAAGTTTGCCTCCATTCACGAAAAGGTCATCACCGTTTCTAACAGAAGTAATACCATGCTGTGCCAGCACATCCCGGGCACACACCACAAGCATACGCTGCATATAATATGCCAGTCTCATACTTGCAGGGGAATCAAAACGCTCCACTATAAAATGCAGCATATCCCCTCCTTTAATGGCTTTATTATCCATCAGGTCTTCCAGGTCCCTGATGTTAGTGTCAGGGATATCCATACCACCCCTGAATACTACAATACTATCTCCTGGCATCCCTTTTGAATATGCCCAAAGGGGTTCTATCTGGGTACCGTCATACTCCAGGGTTTCGGAATAAACTTCGACTCTCATAACCCTTGGTTCATTGATAATAAAAATATTCAAGGTATTCTTATTTGCCCAAAGTGATTTCTATGGCCGATACATTAGATTCGCCGCGTTCTGAAGTAATCTTTTCAGTAGATATGAGTATGTCCTTGACAGACAGATCAGTCATGAACCGGTTTCTTACTACTTCAGCAACGTCCACTGCTCTGGATATTGCCCTTCCTCTAGCCTTAATGACCACATTGTCTGCACCGCTGTTAAACTGGGTTACCACTGCAAGCACGTAGTTCATAACCGGTTTGTTACCGATATATACTACATCGTCATTTTCCACTTTCGTCACCTCACTAGAAACAATGTGCGTTTAATAAGTTTTGACTAAGTTACATATATTTAACTACTACATATATTTACCTAAAATCAGTTTTTGTCATTTTTCAGCATCCGAGCATCCACTGCAACTGCGTTTTTCTCATATACAATCAACGGATTAATATCCAGTTCAACAATATCCGGATTTTTTTCCAGCATTTCTGATAATTTAACAATTACATTAATGATAGCATCAATATCAGCAGCTGAACGCCCCCGGGCACCCATTAGAATTGGGCTGGCCTTAATTTCAAGTATCATATCACGAGCCATTTCACTATTTACAGGTGTTACCCTGAATGAAACATCCCTGTAAATTTCAACAAATATCCCACCCAGACCGAACATTATAACATGACCGAATTGCGGGTCAAGTTTAACTCCGATTATAACTTCAATTCCGGGTTCGGCCATTTTTTGCAGCATTACCCCATCTATTCTGGCATCAACAACCTTCTGGCTAACAGCTTCCATCATATCACGGTAGGCATTTTTAACCTCTTCTTCAGAATTAATATCCAATATAATTCCGCCCACATCGCTTTTATGTGAAATATCAGGCGATGAAATCTTCATGACCACTGGATAACCCAGAGAATTTGAAACTTTAACAACTTCCTCAATTGAGGATGCTTTTACATTTGGCAATACAGGAATCTGACATTCTTTCAGCAATTCCCATACGTCATGTTTCCCGTTCATATCTTCACCTTCTCCAGGAATCCATGGTGCTTAACCAATGAACCCAAAGCTTCAACAGCCCTGCCAGGTACAGGATAATTTGGAAGGCCGCCCTTTTTCAATATCTTAACCCCTGGTTCAGTGCCGGAACCTCCCATCCAGCATGTTATTATTGGTTTACTGCAGTCTCCACGCCTGATATCTACTACTGCCTGTGCTGGTTGTGCAGGATCGCCCATAATGGTGTGCACATATATTACCACCAACGCGTCAATATTGGGATCCAGAAGCATATGTCTTACAATGCCGTTATAAGTCTCGAATTTAGCTAATCCGGCTGTATCAATTGGATTGTGGGCTGAAGCAAATTCAGGGATTAATTTTTTTATCTTTTGCTGGGTAGCAGGCAGCAGTTCAGGAATGGTAATACCCTGGCGCTCACAAGCATCGGAAGCAATGATACTGGCACCCCCTCCATTTGAGATTATACCCACCCTGTTTCCGTTAGGAGCAGGCTGTACTGACAGGGCCAGGGCAGAATCGAACAGGTCTTCGATATTATCAACCCTGATGACACCCGCTTGTTTGAAGGCAGCTGAATACACCTCATCAGATCCGGCCAGGCTGCCCGTATGTGAGAATACCGCTTTTGCTCCACTTTTTGTCCTGCCTGTTTTCAGTGCCAGTATTGGTTTGGAAATTCGCTGTGCTGCTTTTATGAAATCTCTTCCCCTATTGATCCCTTCCACATACATGGCGATAACATCTGTATTTGGATCCTGGGCAAGATATTCCAGCAGATCCACATCGTCGATATTTGCCTTATTGCCTGTACTGATAACCAGATGCAGGCCCAATCCCATCTCCATGGTCCAGTCAGCCAGTGCCAACCCCAATGTACCACTCTGAGTAATAAAAGATATTCCACCAGCCTCTGGCAGTCTTGAGATGATACTGGCATTCATACCAGTATGGGCATTTACAACACCCAGGGTATTTGGGCCCACAAGCCTCATGTGGTAACGCTCGATGATCTCCAATAGTTCTTTTTCAATCTCTCGTCCTTCACCACCCAATTCACTGAATCCTGCAGTAATCATAATAATGCCTTTAACACCCTTTTTACCGCATTCCTCAGCAACATTTAATGCATAAGATCTGGGCACTGCGATCACTGCCAGATCTACGTGAACAGGTATGTCTAAAACAGAATTATAACATTTCCTGTCTAAAATTGTTTGATCTTTTGGGTTTACTGGAAATACTTCTCCTTTATACCCATTACTTAGCAGGTTTTTCAATATCACATGACCCCATTTGCCTGGGGAAGATGAAGCCCCTATCACTGCTATTGATTCTGGTTCGAAAATTGCCTTTAATGTCAAGAAATCTTACTCCTCCTATTCTCTGTACTCCATTGCTTTTTTTACCCTCTCACTGGCAATAGATAACGCTGCGTCCCTGGGGGTCAGGTTTTGCTTATTTGCCATTTCAAGCACATCTCTTGTATTGGAACTGATAGTCTCTTCGATCCGATCAAAGGCATCTTTTTCACATCCTCCATGATATTCCACAGATGCTGTGATCACACCACCGGCATTTGCTACAAAATCCGGTATACTCAGTACACCTCTTTCATGGAGCAATCTTTCTGCTTCTAACGTAATAGGGATATTTGCACCCTGCACGATCAGTTTTGCATCCAGAACATCAGCATTACTCTTGGTTATCACATCCGGGCGTGCAGCAGGTATAAAAATGTCTGTGCTGATATCCAGCAGATCAGTTACCATCAATTTATCCCCATGAGGATAATTACGTACTGAACCTGTAGTTTCCTTGAACAGGATAAGTTCTTCAACATCCAGCCCTTCAGGATTGTATATCGTTCCCTTGGAATCGCTTGCAGCTATTAGGACAACACCTTTTTCAGCCAGAAAACGAGCTGAATGTTTTCCTACTGACCCGAAACCTTCTACGCTTAGCCTGGCACCATTCAGGTCAAGGTCAATGTATTGGGCTGCGATCCGGGTGCTTATGTATACACCGTATCCTGTGCTGCCTATCTGATCCAGTGGAATTCCCCCCAGTTCCCGGGGCAGACCTACAGCGCGTTCGATCTCATCTTTGATATATGCCATTTCGGTCTCACTGGTACCCATATCAGGGCCAGGAATATATTCAGAAATATGCTTGATCTTTCTTGCAAATGCGCGGATGAGATTTTCTTTATCTACTTTTGCAGGGTCAGCGATGATGCCGGATTTACCTCCGCCATGAGGCAGCCGTGCCATTGCATTTTTCAGGGTCATTCCGCGGGCAAGCCTGGCAACTTCCCTGGTCGTGACCTCCAAGGACATCCTGATACCGCCAATTGTCGGACCTGCAGAAGTATTATCAACTACAACAATGGCCTTGAGACCATTTTTGACATCATATATATGGATTATCAATTCAGGTCCCAATTCGTCTACCAATTGGAACATCCAATTATTTATTTCAGAACCCATTCCGAACCACCTTATTTAATAAATATATTCAACCTCTTTGATATTAAATTATGTCCAGTAATTATAAATGAATTAATAAGGTTTATAAGATGTGTTTATTATAATACAATAACATGATTCGAAAGTGTCCAAACCACGGATATTTCCGGGGTGAAAAATGTAAATGCGGCGAGTCCGGCAAATTAGTGCTTGATGATGAGCGAACTGAACGAATGGGACGTTTTCTGTCAGGCGCATTGAGGCATTTCCCTGATGATCTGGGTTTGGCAATGGACCAGCATGGTTGGGTAGATATGGAGGTTTTGCTGGATGTTATGTTAACAAGATACCCATGGGCATCGGCCCAGAGACTTATAGCTCTGGTAGAATCAGACGTTAAAGGCAGATATCAGATAAGTGGCAATAAGATCAGAGCCCGTTATGGTCATTCAGTAAATATTGAACTTAATTTTCCAGAGAATGACATGGAATTTCTTTATTATGGCAGCTCTCAGGAAGAGGGTGAAATGATTATGGAGATGGGGATCAGGCCAGTACGTCAGAGATATGTTCACCTGAGTACTTCTTATGCGAAGGCTGTTGAAGCAGCCAGTTTTCACTCAGAGAACCCTGTTATCTTCAAAATAGAAGCATTTGATGCTATGAATAATGGTGTGAATATGATGATAGTCAATGAGTTTATTGTATTATCAGAAGAGGTCCCGCCAGAATTTTTACAAATCGTCGGATCATAGATATATTTTATATAGATTATTTTCAGTTTTTATGTTAAATTTTATCTTCAAAAACTGCTCTACAACCCAGATATTGGTGCTGGTGTGTTTTGATATTTCCCGAGAAGTAAAACTACCCGCACCGGCAAGACCCATATATGGTATCAACTGGTCAGCCAGATATACATCTACAGCCGCACCAGAATCAAGTTCATAAATTATTTCCATGGCAGCTGCCCGACCTACTTTTTCAGCAGGAAGTCCCCGCTTTCCCAGTGCTGACCCGCCAATATTGCCAGACCAGAGGGTGATCCCACTGCCAGTTGAAACATTATTGGCAGTTTCCATATCAATGGATGATCGGTAACCTGCACCCTCAAGTTCTTTTACAGCAGCATCAGCTTGGCGCTGCACCACGTGTTCAGGTAGATTAGAACTGTGGGATGTACCCTTAATATCAGATGATCTTTTTTCAATATCAAATCCAGTTAACTTAGATGGATTGATAACTACTTTTACGCTGCCTCCGCCTCTGGGATAATATCCCCGATTTTGGAGATGAATACTACAATCCAGGCCCATTGATGTTAGCACTGGCAGTAGCACATTGGATAAGTAATCAATTGGCGGCGACCAGGCCACATCAGTCCCCCCTATTATATCAAGAGTGACAGTCTCAGTCGACATGGCAGCAGCAGGCATCAAGCATTGGAGCAGTAATGTGATGCTGCCAGCAGTCCCGATGTCTACATTATAATGACCGCCGAAGATGCCTTTTGGCCTGAAAATCACCTGTGTGGACCCTAATTCCAGGCCTGTCACGTCTGCATGGGTCAAAGCCGCAGCAGTCCTGACAGCAGTTAGGTGTTGGGCTTTCAAGCCCGGTTGCAGTCTGTTATTACGGATATTATTGATTGAAATATCATTTCCCGTGACTGCAGACAAGGCTACTGCCGTACGTATGATCTGGCCCCCGCCTTCACCAAATGAACCATCAATTGCGATCACGCAGTAGCTTCCATATTTTTTCTGGCATCATCCACTGCAAAAGTTACAGGATCGATAACACCTGACACAGGAGGAGCATACGAGGTCTCCCATCTAAGCAGGTCGTCTACTGTAGCACCCATTCTAATAGCAAGGCTGAATGCATCAATTCTCTCCTTCACACCCTCATGAGATATGACCTGTGCACCAACCAGCTTCTCATTGGCGAACAGCAGTTTAATATGCAGCGGCCTGGCACCTGGATAATAACCAGCCCTGGTAAGTCCTTTGGAACTCCCACTGACCACGCTGATATCATTTACTTGTGCTATATGGGAGGTTATCCCAACCTGGCCTGCCACCAGATCACCTACTGCAACCACATTTGGGCTTAATGTGGGTGGATAATTGGAAATCTTGCCATTGAGATTCTCGCCGATCACCCGGGCCATGCGCCTTGCAGCCGAGCCGAGCCTGCTGATTGTGGGCTGCCCTGTAATAAGATCAATTACCTGGGCACATTCTCCTCCTGAATATACATTGTCCAGAAACTCACCCTGGTAGCTGACCCTTAACCTCTCGTCTGTCACGATCCCACCTGTGGGACCTATATCAAATCCTGCCTCCCCGGCAATATCCACATTGGGCCTAAGTCCTGTTGCTACGATCACTGTTTCTGCAAGAAGTATCTCTCCCCCAACTGTAACAGATTCCACATGTTGTGAACCGTTTATTGATTCAACCTGTATTCCTGTAATTACCCTGACCCCAAGAGAATTAAGATAATTCCCGATAAGGGAAGCCATATCAGGGTCCAGGGTTAAAGGTAGTACCTGGGACAGAGCTTCAACCAGTGTGGTTTCCAGTCCTCTTTTCACAAGACTTGCCGCTATTTCAACCCCGATCCCTCCGGCACCGATGATCAACACACGGCTGGTATTATTAAGGGATTTATCGATTGCAATGGCATCAGACATTATATGAAGAGGGAATACGCCCTTTAGTTCCCGACCCTGAATAGGCGGAATAAATGGCCTACTTCCAGTGCTGATGATCAGATAATCATAATTAAAAACCCCAATATCAGAAATTACTTTCTGGTTATTGGCATCTATAATGTTAACCAAAGTATCAAGGTGAAGTGCAATACCCATTCCCATTAATGCATCATTCGACTTGACAATCAGATTATTGAAACCAGAAATTTTTCCCTCCAATACGAAAGGCAATCCGCACTGGCTGTAGGCTGTGTAAGATTCTGATGAAAAAACCACAACATTGTGATTGGTATGCCGTTTTAGATAAGTGGCAACACTCATCCCCACGGCTCCCCCACCTATGATGACCACATTCTTTGCCATATATGTTGATTTTGTAGCTTATAGCAGATTAGGTTTACCTTTAATAAATATAATTCTACAGTAATTTATAATTTAAAATCAATTATGTATGAGCGGGTTGGGGAGTGGGGGGGTTTGTTAAAAAAATGTTGTACCCGCTCATATAATAACGTATGATTTTCTTGAATAAATAATTTTCTCAAAATATTATATACTAATTATTATATATAATGATTAAATGAAATAATAATGTGTGAGCGGTTGGGAATGGGGGGGGTTGTTAAAAAACAATTTCTTACCCGCTCACATTAATTATATATATATCTGTTTTTACATATAAACTTTATCTTAATCGTTATACCTCACAGCTCTGCTGTGGGGAGCTTCCTTATTACACTGTTAAAAAATCTGATGATGCGGGTGCTACATCCCTCCTTTTTATCAATGATACTTGCTAATAAATACTTATTTTTTAAGATAACCATCAATAGCTCTTGCAGCGATCTTACCTGCTCCCATTGCGCTTATTACAGTTGCTGAACCGGTAACCACATCGCCCCCTGCAAACACACCTTCCATGGATGTCATACCATTCTCGTCAGCAACTATAGTACCCCACTTTGTGGTTTCCAGACCCTTCGTGGTCATTGGTATCAATGGATTAGGCGAGGTGCCTATTGCTATTACTACCACATCCACATCAATAAGATGTTCAGTGCCCAATTTCGGCTCTGGCCTGCACCTGCCTGATTCATCTGGCTCGCAGAGTTCCATATTCAAACATTCTATTTGTCTGACCCAGTTGCTCTCATCTCCTAAGATCCTCGTAGGGTTTGATAAGATCTTGAACTTGATACCTTCCTCCTTGGCATTCTCGATCTCCTCATTCCTGGCAGGCATCTCTTCTTCACCGCGCCGGTATATGATGGTGACCTCTTCTGCACCAAGGCGGATTGCACATCGTGCACTGTCCATGGCCACATTGCCTCCTCCAACTACTACGACCCGCTGTCCGCGTTTTATTGGAGTATCATAATCAGGGAATTGGTAAGCTTTCATCAAATTCACTCTTGTCAAGAATTCATTGGCAGAATATACTCCGCTCAGGTTCTCACCATCAATTTCCATAAATCTGGGCAGACCCGCACCTGTACCCAGGAACACAGCATCGAACTCTTCCAGCAATTCATCAAGCGTATCCAGCTTGCCAACAACACTATTATACTGAATATCAACTCCAAGTCTTTCAACATATTCCACTTCATTCTGGACTATGGATTTGGGCAGCCTGAATTCCGGAATGCCGTATACCAGCACACCCCCTGCTTTGTGCAGGGCCTCGAACATGGTCACGCTGTGCCCCAGTTTTGCCAGTTCGGCAGCTGTCGTAAGACTTGCCGGGCCAGAACCCACTACAGCAACCTTTTTCCCTGTGGTTTCGGGTTTTTCTTCAGGAACAGGTTTAGTGCCCAGTTCCCAATCTGCTGTGTATCTTTCCAGACGGCCGATGGCCACTGGTTCACCTTTCTTTCCAAGTACGCAGACCGCTTCACACTGACTCTCCTGGGGACATACACGTCCGCAGATAGCAGGCAGGGCGTTCATGGATTTAAGCTCAATAACTGCGCCTTCCATATTATCTTCATCTATACATTTTAGGAATGCAGGAATATTGATCTCAACCGGACAACCTGCTATACAGGCAGGTTTCTTGCACTGAATGCAGCGGCTTGCTTCCTTTTTGGCCTGTTCGCTGGAATATCCCAGGGCTACTTCTTCGAAATTCGTTCTCCTTTTTTCAGGGTCCTGTCTGGGCATGTGCTGCCGGTCTAACATTGGCATCCCTCCCGCTCGCATTCATATTTCTCTACTGCCAGTTGTTCTTCAGTCCTGTACATCATAAGCCTGTTCATAAGCAGGGTAAAATCAACCTCATGGGCATTGAACTCAGGACCATCCACGCATGCGAATTTAGTCTCGCCCCCTACCAGCACCCTGCAGGAACCGCACATTCCAGTACCGTCTACCATAATACTGTTCAGACTGACCATGGTCCTGACGCCGAAAGGATGGGTCACACCTGCAACAGTTCTCATCATAATTGGCGGCCCGATAGCAATAACCAGGGATATTTTTTCATCGCCTTCCAGTAATTGCTTTAAAATATCGGTCACAAAACCGTGATGCCCTTTTGAACCGTCGTCGGTGGTGATAAATAATTCATCACTCACGTCCCGCACCCTGTCTTCCCATAATAATAATTCCGCGTTGCGGGAACCGATAATGGTCAAAACCCTGTTGCCGGCTTCTTTATGGGCTCTGGCAATGGGAAAAATGGGAGCTACCCCTACACCGCCGCCCACACATACCACTGTACCCACCTGCTTTATTTCAGATGGATTTCCCAGTGGTCCCACAAAATCAAGCAGACTATCACCTGTCTTTAATTTGGATAATTGTTTTGTGGTCTTGCCCATTTCCTGAAAGATGGTGGTGATAGTTCCATTTTCACTATCAAAATCGGCAATGGTCAGGGGGATCCTCTCTCCGGATTCATTGATCCTGAGGATTACGAACTGACCTGCTCTGGCTTTTCTGGCAATTTTGGGAGCCTCTATAATTATCTGGTGTATAGTAGGGACGATCTGGCTTTTTTCGAGTATGTTAAATGGCATCTTTGTTGACCTTCTTAATAAAAATGAATTAAATTTCCTGTTGTGTGATGCTAGATACCTCTATTTAGTAAAAAATTAACGGTAATATTTTTTTATAAGAGATTGATTAAAATATAAATAGTACATATTCTAGTCAATTAGTGAGGTAATATAATGAAATATGAAATAACAGGAGATAATCTCCAGCTGGTGACACTTCACCTGAATGGAGGCGAGACCGTATATGCTGAAGCCGGGGCCATGAACCATATGAGCAATAATATTGGCATGGAGGCTCAGGCCAAAGGTGGTGTATTAAAAGGTCTGAAACGCATGGTCAGTGGGGAATCGTTTTTCATAACAGAGTTCACGGCACAGGGTGACGGGTTTGTGGCTTTCGGAGGCAATGTTCCAGGTAAGATAGAAGCAATACAGATTGCTCAGGGCAAGGAATTCATGGCCCAGCGGGATGCTTTTTTATGCGCCGAATCTGGTGTTGACATGGACGTAGCTTTTACCAAGAAATTGGGTGCCGGACTATTCGGGGGCGAAGGCTTCATTTTACAGAAATACAGCGGACAGGGCACGGTATTTATTCATGCCTGCGGTGACTTTGTTATAAAGAATCTTCAGCCGGGTGAGACCATTAAAGTAGATACCGGCTCGGTTGTTGGATTTGACTCAACTGTTACCTATGATATTACCAGGGCAGGCGGGATCAAGACCTCCCTGTTTGGCGGGGAAGGAATATTTCTGACCCAGCTCACAGGGCCGGGCAGGATCATTATCCAGTCATTGAGTATTGCAGGACTGGCTGGCGCACTCCGACCTTTCTTCCCGACTGGCAGCTCAAGCAGCGGTTCTGGAGGACTTTCAATAGGCGGCCTGCTGGGTGATAGATAATCAGAATAACATAACATCCACTTCGGTTCCCGCCCCATATCCTTCGATATTGGGCGGCACCACCACATATCCATCAGCTTTGGCAACAGAGCTTAGTATGCCGGCCCCGGATGTCATCAATGGTTCCACCATATTGTCTACTATGCGTACCCTGACATAGGTCTGATAGCCCTGGCGTGATGTGATTTTATATTTTAAGGGCAGCCTGATTATTATTTCAGGTTTTTTTGGGATGTGTCCCAGTTTCTGTATTGCATCCTTCCCGAATACCAACAGTGCCACCAGACCGGCTACCGGATATCCAGGCATGCACAGTACAGGTTTTTGGTTCACAATACCCAGTGCAGTAGGTTTGCCCGGACTGATAGCAATACCGTGCACAAGTAATTCACCGATCTCTGCAATTACTGAGGGGACCAGGTCCCTCTCACCCACTGATGTACCCCCGCTAATGATCAGCATATCAGCATCTGATCCTGCCAGAATTGCCTGTCGTAATAGCTCATAATTGTCAGTAACAATATCGGAAATCCTGGGGACTGCTCCGAATTTCCTGACATAGGAAGCTGTCATGAGACTGTTTGTTTCCCAGATCTCTCCCGGATTTAACAAGGTCCCCCTGGGCATCACTTCCTCGCCAGTGGGTATGATAGCGATCAAAGGCCTGTGATACACCTCTATATCCCGGATACCTATTGATCCGAGTACAGCCAGATCGCCGGGACGCAATTGATGTCCGGGTTCAAACAGCATATCCCCAGCTATCACATCTTCACCGATCTCGCCCACATGCTTATTGGGATGGACCTGTGCTGTTATTTCCACAGCACCTTTCATTAGCCTCGAGTCTTCAAGCATTACCACCGCATCTGCCCCTGCGGGCATGGCAGAACCGGTATGCACCCGCTGGCATGTATTCTGAACCACTTCTTCTTCAGTTAGCTTCAAAATTATCGGGGATGCAGGAGATGCACTCAGGGTATCCTCAGCCCGGACTGCAAAACCATCCATGGCAGATCGTTTGTAATGGGGCACATTTTGCTCAGAGCATACTTCTGAGGCAAGAATTCTGTTATCTGCTACTTCTATTAGTACACTCTCGATCCCTTTCAATGGCTGGACGGAATCGAGAAATACCTGTCTTGCAGTATTCACATCCATACGGGATTTGAATAATTTATCCATATCTAACCGCCTGAGACAGGGGGGAATAATGCGATCTCATCGCCAGTGGAAAGCATGGTGTCCAGCCCGTCCTTATCCTTGACACTGATGCCGTTGACCAGCACATGAATGAAAGGATGGAACTCCCCATTATTAAAGATCAATTCTCCCAATCCGTTATATTTGTCCACTAAAGAATTTAGGACTTCACGCAGGTCATTGCCATCGATTTCAATTTTTGCTTTCCCTGCATGTTCTCTAAGGTTTGCAAATAGTTTTACTGTTACTTTAGCCATATGAATTCTCTTGTGCTTCTTTGACGATTATATCCAAATTTGATAGTTGGTTATAATGCTTTAAAATCTTTTGCAAGTTGGCTCTCATTATAATCATCGCCCAGATCTACATTAATAGCATAAGTCCTTTGACCAAAATCGGTCGCCATTTGCGCATCTGGAAATATTGTGAGATATCTGTTATCATTATTTACATGCAATAATTCGTCAACCCATATGAAAATTATACCTGGGCGCATTCTCTGCAAGAGTTCTTGCATAGATCGCACCAGGAAGATAATTTAATCCTGAAAGCTTGTTCGGGTCATATTCTAACTCGTCTGTTCTGTCCTGTTCCAAAAACAATTCAAGTTTTTCTATTTCGGTAAGTGGCCTTGCCTCTTGTGTTGGTTCTGGTATAATTTCTTGCGGTGCTTTTCGTACATCCACTCATCAAGATTGCTATAAATACAATCGATATAATAGCAATTATTTTCATTTTAAGTCTCCATTTTTTCATCTTCAATTCATATTATTAAATTAAGTATTTATCGTTTATTTTAATAAACCTAATTAAAGATTTTACTTCACTACTTCGCTATAAATCCTCCATAATTCATTCAACTAATGCACTCAACTGCAAAATTAAAAAAATGCTAATGGATATATATATAGTAAATAAATTGCATATAAAATTCAATTATAAAAAATGGGGTGGCCAGACAGAGTGAATTTATTCTATATTAGAAAACCCTTAAAACGTAAGATTATTGTTAATATTACTATATTTTCATTGATAATAATTTACATGGGTGGAGTGGTTGGAGTAAATACAACCGGATCTACTAATTTTTTAAATAATAGTAGTGAATTAAACATACCTGAAAATAAAATCCTTAATTTTGGATCAATTAATGTAATTGACAGCAACTATAATCCTATTTTTTGTTTGATAACCTTATATGACCAGAATGGAATTGTAAAAGTATCAAAAGACACTAATAACTTTACTATTAATAAAATCGATTTTGGTTCTCATATTTATATTGAATCAAAAGAGAAAAATATTTCCTTGGATTTTTTAATTAGCAGTGATTCTTTAAATCCAGTCATCAAATTAGAGAACTATGGTAGAACAAACCCTATCTCAGATTATAATCCACCTGGTTTGCCATTAAAATATGTGTCAATTGATGTGGAAAATTTGTCGTATAATAACCTTCTATTAACGATTGATTATCTTGACATTGATGAAACTATTGATGCTGCTAATCTAAGAATCTTCAAATATGTTGAAACATTTGCATATAATGAATGGGTTGAACTTCCTACAGAGGTAGATGAAATCAATAAAGTGGTATCAACAAATGTAGATTATACTTCTTCAATTTTTGCAGTTTCAATTTTAAATGATATTAGTTATTCAAATAATGTCACTGTGGGAGAAGTATCGGTTCTGGATTCAATAGGTGCCCCATTGGCAGCTGAAATTGAGATAATTAGCCCTAACGGATTTATCGCCTCCTCAACAGGAGCATTGTCTGTTGATGAAGTACCGCAGGGGTCTCATTTAATAATTAATTCAACTGAAATGAATATTAGCCTGGATTTTATTTTAAATAATAATTCTATGAATCCCATCATTTTATTGGAAGATTTTGGTGCTGATAATCCAGCCGGGGATTATTCTCCTCCAGGCAATCCATTAAAATACATAATGATAAGTGCAGAAAATCTTGGTTATTCAGGAGTGAATTTAACTATTCACTGCGATTCTATAACAAAGAATATTGATATTTTCAAGCTGACAGAAACTTTTGCATATAATGAATGGGAAGAACTCAGCGCAGTAATAGATAAGACAAATAATACCATTTCGACTTCTTTGAATTCACTTTCAATTTTTGCATTGTGCGAAGAATCTGGCAGGAACTTGAATATACTGGATATTGATAACAGACCATTAACTGTAGACATTAAAACGTATGACCATGAGAAAGCCTTTCTAAAATCAAAACTGGGATATGTTCTTTCTCCTGATGAAATACCTGAGGCAGGTTATATAAAGTTAGATGCTTTGGATGAAAAAGGGGTGGCAATTACAATAAATTCTGCTGATCTTGATAGTGACGACATCATTCTTGAAAACTTTGGCAAACGTAACCCAAAAAATGTTAATCCTAACAGGCCTTTTTTGAAATTTGTCGAGATTCATACTGGAAACGTGAAATATGAAAGTGCTGAGATTGAAATAACATACTCGGATGATGAGATTGCGTCATTAGATGAAACTAAACTCCAGATCGCCCATTTTATTAATGGGGAATGGATAAAACTAGACAGCGATGTTGATACCGAAAATAATATCGTAAGGGCTTTAACCGATTCTTTTTCCACATTTGCCTTGATCTACAACGGCACGTCTGTCAACACAATGAAAAGCATCTACCTGCCAGGAGATACTGCTGAAATCGTGATTGTGGTCCTGGACAGTGCCGGTGCTCCTGTGAACAATGCAAGCATCCAGATGAATATAACTGCGCCGAACGGCAGTACAGAATCATTTTCCTCGTCCACAAGCAGCATAATGGAGACTTCAGATCCGGGTGTGTATGAATCTTCTTATTTAACCGGTATAGAAGGAATCTATAATATTTCATGCACTGCCATTATCGAGGGAAGTGAAAGCCGGTTTGAAACCTATTTCCTGGTGCAAAGCCAATATGATTTTGATATTATCAGAAATGCACAGAGCAAGATCGACCCGACTAAGTTCGATACATTCGATGTAAGTATCGATATAATCTCTCATACTAATGCTGATACGATCACTATTTGGGAGTATGTACCTGCAAATTTTGAGGTATATACTGATGCTGAAATTGTGGATGCAGATAACCTAAAAGTATTGAAATGGCAGCGCAGTCTTGTGAATAACAGGACCCCGGTGAATTATTCGTATTCGGTGCCTATGGAATGGCCAAGGCTGTACCAGCTGGGGCCGGTGGAGGTTAATTACGGCAATAAGACCTTTACGGAGGCCAGGCCGTGGTGGGTGGCTGTTGATCCGGAGGGGGGTCCTGACTGCATAAACTGTCATGATATTGGCAAGGCCGCACTCAATCAGATTAATATATCTTCCATGAATGCTACCGGGGCGGTGCATAAGTATTTGAACAATGATACTGCTGCCAGCAATTCTTCAGCCTATTATGCCAACAATAAAAGGTGCTGGGCATGCCACGGTAATGGTACCACGCCACCAAGCAGTGGTCATCCAGATAATTATAAAATCCCATATGTCTGCGGTGACTGTCATAACCTCACCTATAATCTTACTTATACCAATTCCACCAGGATTGCAAACCTGACCAAAAGACCTGTGGCTGAACATCTGCAGCCACCGTATTACGAGGATATCAATTCTACAGTAGTAAGTTCAAACGCAACATGTCTTGGCTGTCACAATAACAGCCTTATTTCATTCAATGATACAGGATTTAACCTCTCAGCCAACATATCCCATTACGCTTCAACTACAGATCTTGTCACACCAACTGTTCAGTGTACTTTGTGTCATAAAGATGCTACCAATGCATCCCTGTACTGGGCAAGTCAAATAAGACACCCAGCTAAGCCAGGGAATTATACGTTCTGCGATAACTGCCACAATACCTCCACCTCAACTACTTTCCATAAAAAGCCAATTGTAAAACCTTACGATATACACCGGGGCTTTGATTGGAAGGACGACGACCACACAAAGGGTTGGAATCAACTCGAATCGTGCTATTACTGTCACTATGGAGACGATAATAAGAACCCGTGTGAAATTTGCCATATTGTAAACCAGAGCGGACCCGAAAAAAGTGGGCTTAGGTCTGATATTAATGAGACAATGCCCTTTGTTTATGCTCATACGAATCAGTCGTCCCTGCTAAATGTACCCAATCAGTCAGGTGTTTATGGTGGTCAGACTCTCACCTCCTGCTATGCCTGGAATAAATTTAATTCAACAGGTAATTGTCATGGGATTATTATTGATAAAAGAATAGATGCCGGCGGTTACTATGCAGTTACTAATTCGGGTGGCTTGAGTTCTCCATATCACAATACAACAACCATTGACAGACTGCCCGATACCACCAACTGTACCTTCTGCCATAACCAGAGTGATGTCACAATAAGAAAATCATGGGGCAATGCCACCCAGATCACGCAGAGTGCTGGAATTCACCTGTGGTACACAGGTCCCAATAATTCGTTGTGTTTTGAATGCCATGTGGATACGGGCAACGCACCTTTTGACTTCCATGCTCAGAGTATGTACGTCCCAGGCGGACCTGATTGCGTGAAATGTCACGACCTTAATATGATGGCATGGAAGGAGGTAGATGTGTCAAATATGAATCAATCGGGAAATATGCACAAGAACCTTAATAACGGTACAGTTACCAGTTATAATCCCGATAATGAGCGGTGCTGGGCCTGTCACGGGAATGCTTCGGAGCCTGGCGACCGACACCCAACAAATTTCCTTATACCGTACAATTGTCTTAACTGCCATAATTCAACCCCATTTTTGGCTTATACCACTACAAGGATAGCCAACCTTACAACAAAGCCTGTTTTGGAACATTATACAAATGGCAGTGAAATTAGAACCACAGTCAACTGCTCATTATGCCATCAGAATAGCATTGCACCTTATAACGATCCTGACGGAGGATCCATGGCTGCAAACCTTTCCCACTACGGTACTAATACCAGCCTGAAAGATACGGTAGGTTATTCAACTGATGGGTGTAAATATTGCCATCTCAATTATACAAATTCATTAAAATGGGGTAATGCAACAGACCTGACTAATGTCACCTTCCCCAGGAACCATACAGAGACAACCAACAATCAATGCTGGATTTGCCATATAGACGACAATGTAACCATTAATTCATTCCATAATGAGTCAGTCAATCCGGGTTGGGATCCTGAGTGTATAGGGTGTCATTTCTTATATGACTATATGGCAAATAAGAATACTTCGGTTCCGGGTTATATGAATAATTCGACGGCTATTACGAAGTATGTTAACGGGACCATGTTTAATAACAGTGTCCACAGCCTCCAGACAGGTATACAATGCAGGAACTGCCATACCAAATTTAATAGATCCGAACATCCGCCCCCCGAATATAGCTGGAAATGGTGCGAGTGCTGCCACTCATACCAAACTGATCCTCTCACTGAGAGCGACAGGCACAATGTGACCGATGATCCGCTGAATTACAGTGTCAATATTAGCGGCACACCGACGCCGGTATTGGACATTACAAACTGCACAGTCTGTCATGACGCAACTCAATATAATATTGCCAAGGATACCTATAACAGAACATCAGGTAATGACTGCAGGTATTGCCATTATTTGTCTGACCAGTCATTTTTCCCAGATTAAACATATCTTTAAAATAATAGATGTTAATATCAATTTAAATAAATAATGCCATTGGAAGAGATTATTATTAGGTTTGCTAGCAATTCTGTTCTGTATAGCTTTGGGATACAGCGCCGTAAACAGTTATGTCATACATTATCTCACAGTTAAGCAGAACCACCAATTGATTACAAACTTCAGAATGGTGACTGTATCTCTTTGATATATGGATATTGCGGCGGTTAAATTTTCACTATGTCTTTGCATTTTCGTTAATCTTTTAATATATGTAATCCATTATCACGCCAGATTTAGCTTTGCTAATCATTTATTGCAAAATTATTTAAATATATAAATAATTGAAGTAACTATTGATATTTATTTGAAAGGAGGATATATATGGATTATTCAATTTTAGTATATCTTGCTCCACTGGCAGGATTACTTAGTATTATATTTGCAGGCATTTTTGCCAGGACCGTCCTTAAGCACGATCCAGGTACAAAAGAAATGCAAGAGATCGCAGGCGCAATTCAGGAA